>JAESFN010000550.1_pt1 | contig 31371 bp, 39 predicted proteins | sample 9269411 | NCBI WGS metagenome assembly JAESFN01 (sample SAMN14505399, study PRJNA617100) | algae metagenome | isolation source: Iphinoe sp. HA4291-MV1 and co-occurring heterotrophs from trail next to... | place: USA: Maunawili Falls, Hawaii | collected 2009-07-25
CAGCAACTCGAGGCCCGGCGAGACCGCGCAGATCAGCGTTCCCACCGAGAAGATCGCCATGGCGAGCATGTAGATCGGCCGGGTGTTGATGCGCTGCAGCAGGAAACCGGTGATCGGAATGACCACTGCCATGGTGAGGAGGAACGCCGTGGTGAGCCACTGCGCGGCACTGGCAGTGACGCCGAGATCGGTCATCAGCGGCTGGATTGCCACGCTCATGATGGTTTCGTTGAGAAACACCACGAAGGTGGAGACGAGCAGCAGTGCGATCACCAACCGGTTGCGGGCGGCGGTGGAGGTGTCGACGGGCGCGGCAGCGGCGGTCGACGGAATGTCGGTCATCGTTTCGGAGGTCATTTGCGGCCTGCCTTGCGGTGTGAGGGTTCAAAAGCGGGGTGCGTCAATGGCACGGGCGGGGTGGCGGGAGCCAGCCCGCGGGGCGCATATCGCCCCTGCAGCGGGGCAGCAATTACCGGCGGGGTCATCGAGGAATCTCCTGAGCTGTCACCGATACGACGAGCGAGCGGTGGCGAAATCGACAGCGTGCGCCGCGAAAATAGTTAAGCGGCGGATTAAGCGTTTATGGAACGAGAGTCAATGTCGGGGCGCGACGAGGGACCAGGTCGTCAGCGCGCATGGCGGTGGTGTTAGCGCAAGGTGGGGGGCTTGAAGCAAGCCCCTTGTGACCCATATGTAGAAACTGAGGCGTTGCGCTACATGGTCGCGAGCCGGACAGTTTCCAAGGGCTGGAGCATCGCTCCGGCCCTTTTTGCTTTTCCGGTTGTGGTGGCCTTCGGGAACCTTTTCCGGCTCGCCCACTCCAATGTTCGACGCGCTCATTCAGGCGCGCCGATCACGGAGTTCACCATGAAAATCCTTCCGCTCGTTGTTGCCACGCTGCTCGCCAGCGCGCTGCCGGTGCTGGCGCACGATGTGCCGGCCGAGATCGCCAAGTCGCCGCCATCGGGCGCTTTCAAGGCGGTCAGCTCGCTGGTCAAGTTGCCGGATTTCCTGCCCGGCATGGGGCAGCTCTACGTCGATCCGGCTTCGCTGCCGGCCGGACCGTTCCTCGCCTACGATCATGAGGGCAAGCTGGTCAGCACCATCTACATGCTGCCGATCAAGGACCTCAATCCGGACAAGCGCTTCGACGATCTGGCGGCGCCAGGCGGCAATGTCGACCACGTCGATGTCTACTTCAATGCCGGCCACCCCGGGGTCGAAGAGCCGCACGTGCATGTGGTGCTGTGGCACGTGCCGGTGGCCGACGAGGCGCGGGTGGCGCAATGAGGGCGACGCGCAGACAGGCGCTCCAGGCCGGCGGTGGTATCCTCGCCGCCCTGCTGCTGCGGCCGCTGCCGGTGTCGGCGGCCGAAGTCGTGGAGGTGGCGATGCAGGGCACGCCGGACGGCTCCGACGTGTGGTTCGATCCGATCGGTATCCTGGTGCAGCCGGGGCAGGCGATCCGCTGGACCAACCGGGACCCGGGCAATTCGCACACCGTAACGAGCTACCACCCAAGCCTGTTCGATCGGCCGCGGCGGATCCCCGAGGGCGCCACCCCGTGGGACTCGGACTATCTGCTGCCCGACGAATCGTTCTCGCTGACGCTGAGCGTGCCAGGGGTCTATGATTACTACTGTGTGCCGCACGAGCATGCCGGGATGGTTGGCCGGATCATCGTCGGCACGCCCGATGCCGGTGCCGCCGACTATGCCAAGGCCGGCGCCGGGCTGACCGAGCTGCCGGCGGCAGCGCTGGCCGGGTTCCCGGATGTTGCGGCCATCATCGCCGCCGGTGCGGTGCACCGTGATTAGGGGAGATGCGCACATGCTGACGGTGCTGAGACCACGAAGCGAGGTGCGGGAGCTCAGCGAAGCCGAACTGGTGGAGCTGGCGCGGCAGGGCGGCGAGAACGCCATTCGCCTGTTGATCGAACGCAACAACCAGCGCTTGTTCCGCGCGGCGCGGAGCGTTTTGCGCAATGACGGCGAAGCCGAAGACGTGGTGCAGGAGACCTATGTGAAGGCCTTCACCGCGCTCGCGAGCTTCCGCGGCGATGCCAGCTTTTCCACCTGGCTGACCCGCATTGCGCTCAACGAAGCGGTGTCGCGGCTCAGGCGCCGGAAGGCGACCAGCGAACTCGAAGCGCTCGACCAGGCGGTGAGTGCCGATGCCGGCCTCGTATCGCTGTTCCCGCTATCGCTCGCCCCACTCCCCGCCGATACGGAGGCTGCCCGATCCGAAATGCGCCAGTTGCTCGAAACGGCCATCGACGGCCTGCCGGAAGGATTTCGCACGGTGTTCGTGCTGCGCGACGTCGAAGGACTGAGCACCGAGGAGACGGCCGAGCATCTCAAACTGAAGCCCGAAACGGTGAAGACCCGGCTGCACCGGGCGCGCCGGATGCTGCGGCTGGTGCTGGAAGAGCAGCTGCGCGGCTCGTTCGCCGAACTCTATCCGTTCGACGGCGCGCGCTGCGCCCACATGGCGGACCGGGTGATCGCGGTGTTGCGTAACGCCTAATCTCCTAAACTGTATCGTTAGTTGGACACCAATCGTCCCCACCCACGGTGTCACCCCGGCGAAGGCCGGAGCCCATCCTGAGATGCCGAGGTAAGCTAAGGCGAAAGTCCCTCTGCCCCGGGCATAACGGCTTGCAGGGACGGATGGCGGAAATACGGCTGGCTGGGTTGACAGGATCGCCCTCATTGCGTAATCAACGAATATGTTGATTAACAATCTTGTTGATTACGGAGACGGGGAATGAGCAAGCTTATCAGCACGCACTGGATCAGCCTCGACGGCTTCATCGCCGGCCCGATGGGCGAGATGGACTGGATTCGCGGCGACGACCAGCTGGCCAACTATGAAATCGGGCTGGTCAACAGCGCCAGCAGCCTGCTGCTCGGCAAGGGCACCTACCAGGACTTCGCACAGTACTGGCCGACCATCCCCGCCAGTCCGACTGCGGCGGCCTGGGAGAAGACCTATGCCGAGCGGATCAACCAGCTCCACAAGGTGGTGATCTCGCACAACCTGCAGGCGGCGAAGTGGCCGACTTCGGAGCTGTGGCGCGAGCTCGATGCAGCCAAGGTCAACGAATTCAAGGCGCGGGCGGGTGGTGATATCCTGACCTATGGCAGCGCCACCATCGTGCAGCAGCTGACCAATCTCGGCGTCATCGACGAGTACCACTGGCTGATCCACCCGATCATCCTCGGCAAGGGCCGGCGGCTGCTCGACAACCTGGAGCGGCGCTTCGATATCGAGCTGGTCGACAGCGAGCGGTTCAACAGCGGGGTGATGAAGCTGGTTTATCGCAAGGCGTAGCTACAACGGCTTCTCGGCGAGACCGCGGAAGGCGTCGGGCACCGAGCGCTCGAGCTCCAGCGTCGCCGAGGCATAGCCGATGGCTTCGCGGCCGAAGCGGGTGCGCACCGCATCCATGGCCCGATCGGCGACGAGGCGGGAGGCGCCGCGACGGGCGCCGGGACGGCGGGCTTCGTCGGCCAGGCCGAGCGGCAGTTCGAGTTGCACCAATGGATCGCGCTCGAGCTGGGCCACCGAGATGGCGAGCAGCGTGATGGTGCGCTCGTCGGGGTGGTCGGCCTGAACGATGCGCACCAGATCCTCGGCGATCTCGGCCAGCGTCACGGTGGCGGAGATCGGGGAATCGATGGTGATCGAACGGGTGACGGTGCGCATGTCGCGGAAGCGGACACGTGCCGTGATGCTGTGGCCGTGCCAGGATTTCACCCGGAGCCGCGAGGCGATGCGATCGGCGAGGTGGTGCAGCGTCGGGCGATAGATCCGTTCGATGAACGGCTTCTTGCCCAAAGCTGCCTGGGCCCCGGCGGAGCGGGCGCGCTGGTTGGTGACGATGCCGCGCGGATCGCGGTTCCAGCTGAGGGCACTGAGCTTTTCGCCGGCGGCGTGGCCAAGGATGCGCTGCACCCACTCGGTGCGCTGTTCGGCCAACTGGCCGATGGTCAGGATGCCCTCGTCCTCGAGCTTGCCCTCGGTGACCGGGCCGACGCCCCACATCAGCCCGACCGGCAGTGGGTGCAGGAACTCGAGCTCGCGTACGGGATCGACGACGACGAGGCCATCGGGCTTGGCTACCTGCGAGGCGATCTTGGCGAGGTGCTTGGTGCGCGCCACGCCGACCGAGATGGGGAGGCCCAGTTCGGCGCGGACGCGGGCGCGGATAGCGCGGGCGATGGTTTCGGGGCTGCCGAACAGGTGCTCGCAGCCGGCGACGTCGGCGAAGGCTTCATCGATCGAGATGCGCTCGACCAGCGGGGTATAGTCGTCGAGGATGCCGATCGCGGCATCACCGAGACGCTGGTACTCCTCGAAATGCCCGCCGGTGAAGATCAGTTCGGGGCAGAGTTCCTTGGCCGCCCAGCCGGACATCCCGCCATGTACGCCGAAGGCCTTGGCCTCATAGGAGGCGGCCAGCACCACACCGCCGCCGACGGCAATCGGCTTGCCGCGCAGTTCCGGGTTCAACAACTGCTCGACCGAGGCGTAGAAGGCATCGAGGTCGGCGTGGAGGATGGTGGCAGCGGGCTCCATCCGGGGATTCTCCGTGGCGCGCGAGAACATAAAGAGAACAGCGCGGCGCCTTGTCAAGCACTGCGCAGCTGGCGGAGAGTGCGACGGGACCGGGAGGCGCGATGCGGGCAGTGGTCTATTCGGCGTATGGCGGAGTGGAGCAGCTGCACCTCGGCGAGGTGGAGCGACCGGAACCGAAGCCGGGCGAAGTGCTGCTCCGGGTCAAGGCGGCCTCGCTCAACTCATGGGATTGGGACCTGCTGCGCGGCCAGCCGTTCCTGGCGCGGCTGGGTGGCTTGCTGAAGCCGCGGCACCAAATCCTCGGCGCGGATGTGGCGGGCATTGTCGAGGCGGTGGGTGGTGGGGTCAGCCGGCTCGCGGTGGGTGACGGGGTGTTCGGGGATCTGAGCGGGGCGAACTGGGGCGGGTTCGCCGAATTCGTCTGTGCGCCGGAGGCAGCCTTGGCCCGGATCCCCGCGGGCGTCAGCTTCGAGGCGGCCGCGGCGACGCCGCAGGCGGGGCTGCTGGCGTGGCAGGGGCTGCGGTGGAACGGCGAGGTGCGACCCGGCGACAAGGTGCTGATCAACGGCGCCGGTGGTGGGGCGGGGACGTTCGCGATCCAGCTGGCGAAGCGGACCGGCGCAGTGGTGACCGGGGTCGACAGTGCTGAGAAGGCGGCGCTGATGCGGCAGTTGGGGGCGGACCGGGTTGTCGATTACCGCGCCGAGGACTTCGCTGCAGGCAGCGAGCGCTATGACCTGATCCTCGACATGGTGGCGCGCCGACCGCTGGCGCAGTACCGCCGGGTGCTGACGCCCACCGGGCGGCTGGCGGTGGTGGGCGGCACGACGCTGACCATCCTCGCGGTGGCCTCGATCGGGGCGATGACATCGAAGCCCGATGGGCAGCAGTTGGGATTGGTGCTGCACCGGCCGGATATCGGGCAGTTGGCGGAGCTGGGGGCACTGATCGCGACAGGCGAGATCGTGCCGGCGATCGACCGGGTGTATCCGCTGGAAGAGACGGCGGAGGCGTTCCGGAGGATCGGCGCAGGACAGGCGCTGGGCAAGTTGGTGGTGGTGGCTTAGGGCAAGATGGCTTCGAGCGGGACTGATGAGTCAGGGTGGGGGGTATCTTCTGAGCTCGATGTCTGGGGCCTGCGGTGCCTACCCCCGCGCCAACGCCAGCAGCCGCTCATTCTCCTCCGGTACATTCTCCGCCAGTCGCGCTGCGGCGATGACCGGCAGCCAGGCGCGAACCTCGGCTTCGGTGAGTTCGCTCGCCGCGAGATAGCGCTGCAGATAGGCGTCGGCCAACTCGTGGCCGGCGCCGTGGCGCATCAGCACGTAGGAGCGGGCGACATCGGCGGCGGGCGGGCCGGAGGTGGCGTCGGGCCAATCGACGATCATCGCCGCGCCAGGCGGGCCGATGATGTTGAAGGGGTGGAAATCGCCGTGGCAGAGCCGGGTGCCCTCGGGCAGCTCGACGAGGCGAGCCAGCAGGGTGTCGCGCAATGCCGTATCGAGGCCGGGTGCGTGCTGGAGGCGCGCGGCAAGCCGCGGCTTCAGCGGCGACAGCCGGACTTCGGTGCGCGCATGGATCTTGAGATGCAGCGCCACCATCGCTTCGAGCGCGGCGGGCAGCAGTGCCGGGTCTGACGCTGCGAGGCTGGCGAGCGGCTGGCCGGGGGCGCGGTCCATGACCAGGCCCCAGCGGCTGGCATAGGGGCCGGCTTCATGCACCGCCGGCGTCGGCAGGCCGTGTTCGCCGACAATGGCGAGGATTGCCGCTTCGCCGAAGGCCACTGAGCGGTTGGCGGGGTCGCGATAGAGCTTCAGCACGTGGTCGCCGTAGTGGAAGGCTTCGGCCATCTTGCCGGAGCCGAGCAGCGGGCCGATCTGGTGCGCCATCAGCCGAGCGCCGCCTTGAGGGCGGCAGGGATGGTGAGCTTGCCGCGGGTGAGCTGGAAGACTTTTCCGGCCGCCTTGGGCTCTTCGAGCAGCGCCACCGCGACGGCCGCGACGTCGGCTCGCGAGACCGACTCCTCATTGATCGCCTGTTGGCTCAGCAACACTTTGCCGGTGTCGCCGCCATCGGTGAGTTCGCCCGGCTCGAGGATGGTCCAGCCGAGGCTGGAACCGGTGATGAACTTCGCCGCGGCCCGCTTCTGCTTGTAATAATCCTTCATCTCGTCATCCATCGAGCGCGTGGAGAGCCCGGTGCTGGCGCCGATCGACGAGATTGAGAGGTAGCGCTTCACCCCGGCATTTTCGGCGGCATGTACGGTGCGGCGGGTACCGATGCGATCGAGCGCGCTGCCTTCGCCGGCCGCCGAGCCGGCGGCGAACACCACGGCATCGGCGCCCTTCATGGTGGTGGTGAAATCGGCGAGCGGCGACTTTTCGAGGTCGAGCACGATGGTCTCGGCGCCGCGCTTCACCGTCTCGGCCATGTGCCTGGGGTTGCGGATGGTGGCGACCACGGCATGGCCGGCCTTTACCAGCTTTTCGACGATCAGCAGGCCGGTGCGGCCGCTGCCGCCGATGACGATGATGCGCATAAGGGTCACCTGTCGGTGGTTGATGGGCTGAGCCTTGAGAAAATGCGGTGCAGCGTTTCGAGTTCGGCGCTGCTCAGGGCGGCGAGGCCAGGTGGCGGCTCGCGAAACTCGGTGAGCAGCGCGGTCTGCGTTTCGAGGCCGAGCGAGGTGAGCGCCACGAGCTTGACCCGGCGGTCGGTGGGCGACGGCCGTCGCTCGACGTAGCCAGCCTGCTCCAGCCGATCGACGACCCAGGTGGTGTTGGAGGGATCGCTGTTGAACTGCCGCGCCAGCTCGCCGATCGGCCGGCCCGTCGTATCGAGGCTGTTGAGGATGCGGGAATCGTTGGGCGTCAGGCCGCGCCGCTGCAGGCTGTCGCTGCGCTGCGGGTTGGTGCTGATGAAGAAATCGAACATCAGCCGCCAGGTGTCGGCGGCCAGCTCAGTCGCGGCAGGTTTCATGGGCAGAGCCTAGCATGAGCTGGTCCCTTGTATATATTTTGAGTAGTACCATATTTGTCATGCAACAAATAACGGAGCATGAAGATGGGCGTGCATGACGGCAGGGTGGCGCTGATTGCCGGCGCCAGCAAGGGGATCGGCGCCGTAACGGCAGAGCTGCTGGCGCGGGAGGGCGCGGCGGTGGTGCTGGTGGCGCGATCGGTCGAGCCGACCGAGGCGCTGGCCGAGCGCATCCGCCAATCCGGCGGTCGCGTCTTGGCGGTGGCGGCGGACGTCGCCGACGATGTGGCGATGCGGCGGGCGGTAGAGGCCGGGCTTGCGGCGTTCGGGCGGCTCGATATCGCCTTCAACAACGCCACCGACGGGCCTCGACCGGCGCCGCTGGCCGAGCTCGACCTCGACGGTTTTGATCGCGGCATCCGCACCAATGTGCGCGGCACCTTTGTCGGCATGCGGCACGAGATCACCGCGATGCTCGCGACCGGCGGCGGGGCGATCGTCAACATGGCGTCGCTGGCCGGGGTGATCGGGGTGTCGGGGCTTGCCGCCTATGTGTCGGGCAAGGCCGGGATCATCGGGCTGACCAAAGCCGCGGCGCTCGACTATGCCGATCGCGGCATTCGGGTAAACGTCGTGGCGCCCGGCCCGATCCTCACGCACCATATCGAGGCGGCCGGGCCCGAGGCACAGCGGCAGGCCGGGCTCGCCACCCCGATGCGGCGGATCGGGCGCGCCGAAGAGGTCGCCGAGGTGGTGAGCTGGCTCCTCTCGGATGCGGCGAGTTTCGTCACCGGCGTGGTGCTGCCGATCGATGGCGGGCAGAGCGCTGGCCACAAGATTCCGAACAATTACCGGCAGGGCGAGTCGATGCGGGCGGGCTGAGAGACTCCCCGGCTTCGCCGCTGCTACACAGGCTCCCGGAGAATGAGGGAGACGATTCGATGCAGGCTGGGCGGCAGGTGGTGGTGCACCACGACGATCTGGGGGCGAGCTGGAGCGCCAATATGGCGTTCCTCGAGCTCTGCGAACAGGGCGTGGTCACCTGCGGCTCGGTGATGGTGCCGTGCCCGTGGTTTCCGCACATGGCGCAATTGGCGCGCGACAACCCGGACCTCGATATCGGCGTACACCTGACGCTGACGGCAGAGTTCGACCGCTTCCGCTGGCGGCCGATGACCGGTACCGCCGACAACGGCATGTGCGACGCCGAAGGTTTTATGCCGCGCCGGGTCGCGGATATGCAGGGTGCCGACGTCGCGGCAGTGGAAGCCGAGCTCCGGGCCCAGATCGATGCGGCGCTCGCTGCCGGGATCGATGTGACGCATCTCGATGCGCATATGGGCACGGTATGGCTGCCCGAATTCGTCGAGATCTACGAGCAGCTCGGGGCGGATTACGCGCTACCGATCTTCCTTCCCGGCCCGCAGGATGCCTGGGTGGAACCGTCAGTGGCGCTCGATCGTGCCTGGGAGCGGGCCGCGGCGCGCGGCAACCCACTGTTCGACGGGGTGGTGTCGACGCCGTTCCCCAATCTAAGCCCGACGGTGGCTGACTATCGCGGTATTCTCGACAGCGCCAAGCCGGGGCTGGGGGGCGTTCCATTTCACCAAGCCCGGCGACATCGCGATGATCTCCGACGACGCACCGCTGCGGCTCGCTGAGTACGAGATTTTCCGTTCCGGCGCTGTGGAGCGGATGTATGCCGAGCTCGGGCTGGAACTGGTGGGGATGCGCGGGTTTCGGGAGCAGATGCGGCGGTAACACCTCTCCATCGACCCGCACGATGGTGCTGTTCTCGACACCTCTCCCTTGGGGAGAGGTCGGCCCGCAGGGCCGGGTGAGGGGGCCTTCTCCACGCTCGGCGTTTGCGGCAAGGCCCCCTCACCCCAACCCTCTCCCCCCTAGCGGACGCGTAGCGCCGCGGGGAGAGGGGGCGCTAGATTCGCCGCTTCTCGAAGATGTCGAATCGCCTCCCCGCAGTTCGACCAATCTCCATCAAACAGGAGGTTCGCATGAAGTTCGTGTGTCTGGTCTATATCGACAGCGCTGCCATCGGCTCGCTCAGCGAGGCCGAAGGACGCCAACTGGCTGACGACTCGATCGCCTTCGACTGGGGCCTCCGCGACAGCGGCAAGCTCATCCTCGCGCAACCGCTGCAGGCGCCGCAGACCGCAGTGACGGTGCGGCAGCGCGCCGGCAAATTCTCGAGCACCGATGGGCCATTCGCCGAAGCCAAGGAGCATCTGGGCGGATTCTTCCTGATCGAAGCGGAGACGATCGAAGAAGCCATAGCCGTGGCCAAGACCAGCCCGATCATGCGGGTCGCCAGCATCGAGGTGCGGCCGGCGCTGGTGCAGGTGGACAGTGTGACGGGACGGGGACGGCCGGCGGTAGGGTAATCCCCTTCCACTGGGGCGGTGGACCACCGCTGAAGCGCAAAAGCAAGCCGCTGGCGGAGCGCAGGGCTACGGACCGCCGGGACCACCATGGGAAAGGCCCGGGATCGCTCCCGGGCCTTTTTTCGCATTCGCATCAAGCTTGAGGCCTTACGCCCCGCCCGCCATATGCGCCAGCACCGCCAGCAGCAACAGCGCCACGATGTTGGTGATCTTGATCATCGGGTTCACTGCCGGGCCGGCGGTGTCCTTGTAGGGGTCGCCGACGGTGTCGCCGGTGACCGAGGCCTTGTGGGCGTCGGAACCCTTGAAGTGCTTGACGCCGGCGCTATCGGTGAAGCCGTCTTCAAAGCTCTTCTTGGCATTGTCCCAGGCGCCGCCGCCCGCCGTCATCGAGATGGCGACGAAGAGGCCGGTGACGATCACGCCCATCAGCATGGCGCCGAGAGCCGAGAAGGCCGCGGCGGTGCCGCCGATCCAGTAGATGACGACGAACACGATGATCGGCGACAGCACCGGCAGCAGCGAGGGAACGATCATTTCCTTGATCGCCGCCTTGGTCAGCATATCGACGGCCTTGCCGTAGTCGGGCTTCTCGGTGCCGGCCATGATGCCCGGCTTTTCCTTGAACTGGCGGCGGACTTCCACCACCACCGACTGGGCGGCGCGGCCCACGGCAGTCATCGACATGCCGCCGAACAGGAACGGCAGCAGGCCACCGAACAGCAGGCCGACGACGACATAGGGGTCGGCGAGTGAGAAGCTGAGGTTGCCGAGGCCGTAGAAGAACGAGCCTTCCTTCGCCGTAGCGGCGAAGAACTGCAGATCCTGGGTATAGGCGGCGAACAGCACCAGCGCGCCGAGGCCGGCCGAACCGATGGCGTAGCCCTTGGTGACGGCCTTGGTGGTGTTGCCGACGGCGTCGAGCGCGTCGGTGTTGTGCCGCACTTCCTTGTCGAGGCCGGCCATTTCGGCAATGCCGCCGGCATTGTCGGTGACCGGGCCGAAGGCGTCGAGGGCGACGATCATGCCGGCCAGCGCCAGCATGGTGGTGACGGCGAAGGCGATGCCGAACAGGCCCGCGAGATTGTAGGTGACGATGATGCCGATGATGATCACCAGCGCCGGCAGGGCGGTCGATTCCAGCGATACCGCGAGACCCTGGATGACGTTGGTGCCGTGGCCGGTGACCGAGGCTTCGGCGATCGAGTTGACCGGACGCTTGTTGGTGCCGGTGTAATATTCGGTGATGACGATGATCAGCCCGGTGATGACGAGGCCGGCAACGCCGCACCAGAACAAGTTCCACGGCGTGAACTGCTTGCCGCCTTCGATGCCGAGCTGCACGTCGAGCCCGCCGAACACCCACATCAGGGTGGGCAGCAAGACGATGAGCGAGAGGACGCCGGTGGCGATGAGGCCCTTATAGAGGGCGTTCATGATGTTGTTGTCGCCACCAAGCTTGACGAAGTAGGTGCCGATGATCGAGGTGACGACGCAGGCGCCGCCGATGGCCAGCGGCAGCACCATGCCGGCCAACTTGAAGGCATCGGGGAGGACGATCGCCGCCAGCACCATGGTGGCGACCGCGGTCACCACATAGGTCTCGAACAGGTCGGCGGCCATGCCGGCGCAATCGCCGACATTGTCGCCCACGTTGTCGGCGATGGTGGCCGGGTTGCGCGGATCATCCTCGGGGATGCCGGCTTCGACCTTCCCCACCATGTCGCCGCCGACGTCGGCGCCCTTGGTGAAGATGCCGCCGCCGAGACGGGCGAAGATCGAGATCAGCGAAGCGCCGAAGCCCAGCGCCACCAGCGAGTCGATGACGGTGCGGCTGGTCGGCTCGAGGCCGAGCATCTGGGTGAGAATGATGAAGTAGAGGGTGACGCCGAGGAGGCCGAGACCGGCAACGAGCAGGCCGGTAACCGCGCCCGACTTGAAGGCGAGGTCGAGGCCGCCGGCGAGCGATTTGGTCGCCGCCTGGGCGACGCGCACGTTGGCCCGGACCGAGACGTTCATGCCGATGAAGCCGGCGGCGCCAGAGAGCACAGCGCCGATCAGGAAGCCGATGGCGGCGTAAGCACCGAGCAGGATGAAGGCGAGGATGAAGATGACCACGCCGACGATGCCGATGGTGGTGTATTGGCGGCGGAGATAGGCGGAGGCGCCTTCACGCACTGCGGCGGAAATCTCCTGCATGCGGGCCGAGCCCGCATCGGCCTTCAACAGGCCCTGCGTCGTGACGACGCCGTATACGATGGAGAGCAGACCGCAAACTACGATCGCCCAAAGCAATAGAGTCATAACGAATGTTCCCTCGATGTGACGTCACCGGGGAACGCTCCGTAGTTGCAGCGGCGAACCGCTCCTCCTCGCCCCCCAGCGATCGCGTGCGAAACTTGTGCCAAATCGCCGCAGGGGGCGCAATGGGGGATGCGATTCGGGGGTGGTGGCTCGTGGAGGGGCCGGTGCGGGCTGACCCCCACCCTTTGATCCCTCCCCCTAAACATGGGGAGGGAGACGCAGACTGAGGCGTCGATGCTTTGGTCTCCCTCCCCATGTTTAGGGGGAGGGGACAGGGGTGGGGGTCAGCCCGCACTGGATCGGCGACTACGCCGCCAGGTACCGCGAGGCCGGCTTCGACAGCGACAGATGCGGGCGGAGCGCCACGCGTCGCGCCGCCCAATCGTCGTACGCGGCGACGGATTCGAGCGAGGGGATGGTGACCAGTTCGCCGGCATCGAAGCCGGCCAAAGCCGCATCGACCATGGCGTCGGCATCCATCACCGCTTCGGCCGGCAGGCCCGCACCGCCGGAGATCATCGGGGTGCGGGTGTAGCCGGGGAGCACGGCCTGGACCTGTACACCCTGCGGCTTCAGGTCGAGATCGAGCGATAGCGACAGGTTCAGCACATAGGCCTTGGAGGCGGCATAGGCCGCGGCGGCCGGCGTATCGATGAAGGCCATGGCGGAGGCGAGGTTGACGATGGCGCCGGTGCCGCGCGCCGCAAAGCTCTTGGCCGCCACGGCGGCGAGGCGGGTCAGGGCGACGACGTTGATGTTCAGCATGCTGGTGAGGTCGTCGAGCTTGCCAGCGCTCAGCGGCCCGCCGCCGATCAGGCCGGCAGAGTTGATCAACAGCGTGATATCGGGATCGGCATCGAGGCGCCGTTCGACGCGCGCCAGGCCGCCCGGTTCGCCGAGATCGGCGACGATGCGTTCGACCTTGATGCCATGTACGTTCGCGAGGCTGGTGGCGAGTTCCTGCAGCTTGTCGGCGTTGCGGCCGACCAGCACCAGGTCGTAGCCGCGTCGGGCGAGGCGGTCGGCATAGATTTCGCCGATGCCTGAGGAGGCTCCGGTAACGAGGGCAGTTCCGGGATGTGCGGCCATGATCATCTCCTGCAATGGCGTGACGCCAGTTACATGATGATCGTAATTTAAAGGTGCAAGGCCGGCGTCGAGGATTCTTTTCGGGCCAGCAGGCTGTCGATCGCGGCCGCCAGGATGTCGGCTGACAGCGCCGGGTCGGTGACAGTGCGAGAGAGGGTGAGGGCGCCGACCATGGTGGCGTAAGCGGCCATGGCCTGCGGGCGCGACAAGCCGGTGGCTTCGACGATGAGGTCGAGATAGGCGCCGATGCCGGCTTCGAACGCGCCGCGCAGCGCCGGGCTGCCGCGCGCTGCGTCCTGTGACAGGGCAGCGATGGCGCAACCGGCCTCGACCGAGTCGCGATGTTTAGGCGAAAGGTAGAAGCGGACCATCGCGGCATAGGGATCGTCGGCAGCGAGCGCGTGCTCGCGCAGCCGCTCGGTGGTTTCGGCAAACACCCGGGTCACCGCTTCGGCGGCGAGCGCGTCCTTACTGGCGAAATTGTTGTAGAAGCCGCCATGCGTCAGCCCGGCGGCCTGCATCAGGTCGGCCACGCCGATGCCGTCAAAGCCATGCCGGCGAAACTCGGTGCCGGCGACCTCGACCACATGCGCGCGGTTTTTCGCTGCCTGCTCGCGGCTGACTTTCATCATGCGCTCCGTTTGATGCTGAGCGTAATGTAAGTGCTCTAGCCCAGCTTGGCGAGGGCAGCGGCCAGCGCGGCGGGATCGCCAGCGAGGCGCAAGGTCTTGAGGCGCGCGGTGTCGCCGGAGATCAGGGTGATCGCCGATTTCGGGATGCCGAGCGTTTTGGCCAGCAACGCGATCACCGCGGCATTGGCCTTGCCCTTGTCGGGCACGGCCTTGACGCGGAGGCGGAGCACGCTGGTGCCGTCGTCGCGTTGCTCAGCGCCCTCGATGCGGTCGGTGCCGGCATTGGGCGTGACGCGCAGGTACAGCGTCACGCCATCCGGTTCGGCCCGCCAGGGCAGCGTCACGTCAGATGACGCGGCCCACAGCCCAGGAGGCCAGCAGGTTCTGCAGGAAGAAAATGATGACGAAGACGATCAGCGGCGACAGGTCGAGCCCGCCCATCGGCGGAATGACCCGGCGGATCGGCTTCAGGATCGGCTCGGTGATCTGGTTCAGTACGCGCCACACCGAGGCGACGAACTGGTTGCGGGTGTTGATCACGTTGAAGCTGATCAGCCAGCTCATGATGATCATGATCAGGAAGATCCACCAGACGATGTTCAGAATGAAGCTGAGCGTCTGCAGAATGGCAAAGGTCATCGTCGGCCTCTCGGGTTCGCCGCCCTATTTAGGGGGCGGCAGCCGAAGCGGCAAGCGGGCGCGGCATTTTGTGTTGCAAGGACCGCTAGTTGGCGCGGGCGGATGGAGATCCCGCCCGCCGATGCATTCGCTCAGAGGGTTGCCTTGAACCGGTCGACGGTCTCGGCGATCAGCTGGTTGAAGGCCGCCATGTCACCCGAGAAGATATTGAAGGTGTGGTCGGCGCCGGCAATGATGCTCTTGAGCTTGTCGCTGCCACCGGCCGCCGCAACGATGGCATCGGTGGTAGCAGGCGGCACCACGGTGTCCTTATCCCCGGCGATGGCCAGCACCGCGCCCTTGTAGTTGGCGAGCTCGGCGGCGACATCGGTGCTGCGCGCCTGGTTGAACCAGTCGAGCGACAGGTTAAGCGGCGTGCGCCAATCGAACTTCATGACGGCAAAGCCGTTCTTTTCGGCCTCGGCATAGAGCTCGCTGAAGGCGTTGCGCATATCGAGCGCGCCGGCCCAGGTGACCACGCTCTTGACGTCGCCGCTGCGGCTGGCGGCGAGCATGGCAACAGTGCCGCCCTGGCTCCAGCCGAGCAGCCCAAGCCTCGCATCATCGACCTCAGCCAGGCCGCGCATGTAGGCGATTACATCCTGCCCGTCGGCAATACCGCTGGCGAAGGTATATTCCTTGTAGTCGACGGGGCTGTCGCCGCTGCCGGCGAAATCGAAGCGGGCACTGGCAATGCCGGCTTCGGCAAGTTTGGGCGCCAGCAGATCATAGCCGTTGCCGGCCTCATGACGGTTCGAACCGGTGCCGTGATACATCACCACGAAGGGAAACGGCCCGGGACCATCCGGCAGCGTTATGGTCGCCGGAATGGTGCGCTGGCTCCCCTCGATCATGACGACCTGCTCTCCGGCCTCTGCGACCGCCGACAGCGTCAGGGCGGCGAACAGCAACGCCGCTACGAACTTGTGCATGGGCTTCTCCTCGAACTCCTCCGATGCCCGATTCAGGCACCGGTCGAAGGCAGTGAGCCGCATCCGTAGAAGCTCGTCCAGCGTCTTTGCTTTCGCCGCGCTTTCGGCTTCGCCCACCGGCGTCATCCCCGCGTAGGCGGGGACCCAGTGGGATTTTTCGGCCTCATCGGATTGTCGAAGTATCCCACTAGGTTCCCGCTTTCGCGGGAATGACGCCGGCGTGGGTTGAGATGCCGCGCATCGCCATCAATGTAACGCCCAAACGCTCTAGTTGGCGCGGCTTGGACGCCAGGTGAACAGCCGGAACACATAGAGGCCGACCACCGCGATGAGCACCAGCCAGGTCAGCGGGTCGAGCCAGCTTTCGACCAGGTGATAGTGCTCGTGCAGCAGGTACCCGGCGCTGACCAGCACGGTGTTCCAGATCAGCATGCCGATGGCCGAGAACAGCGCGAAGGTTGGAAAGTTCATCTTCGCGAGGCCGGCGGGCACCGAGATCAAGGTGCGGAGGATCGGGAACAGCCGGCCGACGAGGACGATGGGCTTGCCCCAGCGCTCGAAGACGCGGGCGGCATAGTCGATCTCGTCGGCATTGAAGGCGAACCAGCGCCCGATGCGGTCGGCCAGCCACTTCACCCTGGTAAGACCGAACAGGCGGCCGACAAAGTACCAGGGCAGCATGCCGACCAGCGAGCCGATGGTGGCGGCAAGGATGACGCCGAAGAAGTTGAGCTCACCCTGGCCGGCGGCAAAGCCGGCAAACGGCACGATCAGTTCGGAGGGGATCGGCGGGAACACCGCCTCCAGCAGCATCAGCAAGGCGATCCCGACATAGCCGAGGTCGGTGATGATCTGGGTGATCCAGGTGGCCATGCAGGCTCCGTAGAATAGGCCCCCTCACCCGCCGCTGCGCGGCGACCTCTCCCCCCAGGGAGAGGTGGAGCTGTGGCGCGATCTTGCCTCCTCGTTACCTCTCCCTGGGGGGAGAGGTCGGGCCAAAGGCCCGGGTGAGGGGGCCTTCTGCGGCTCAACTCGCCTTGGCGGCGCGCATCATGCGCTTGCGATCGTTCGGATCGAGCCAGATCTTGCGCAGGCGGATGCTCTTGGGCGTCACTTCCACATATTCGTCGTCGGCGATGTAGCCGAGCGACTGCTCGAGGGTGAGCTTCTTGGGCGGGGTCAGGCGGACCGCTTCATCCTTCGACGTAGTGCGGATGTTGGTCAGCTGCTTGCCCTTCAGGGCGTTCACTTCGAGGTCGTTCTCGCGGCTGTGCTCGCCGACGATCATGCCCTCGTAGATGTCGACGCCGGCATCGATCATGATCGGGCCGCGCTCTTCGAGGTTCCACAGCGCATAGGTCACGGCCTGGCCGGTGCCGTTGGAGATCAGCACGCCGGTGCGGCGCCCGGGCAACGCACCCTTGAACGGCTGGTAGCCGTGGAACAGCCGGTTGAAGATGGCGGTGCCGCGGGTGTCGGACAGCAGTTCCGGCTGGTAGCCGATCAGCGAACGGGTCGGCACGTAGAAGCGCAGCCGCGACCGGCCAACGCCCGAGGGACGCATGTCGACGAGGTCGCCCTTGCGCTCGGTCAGCTTCTGCACCACGACGCCGGTGTGCTCGTCATCGACGTCGATGATCACTTCCTCGATCGGCTCGAGCTTTTCACCGTTCTCCTCGCGGATCACCACCTTGGGGCGGCCGATGGTGAGCTCGAAGCCTTCGCGGCGCATGTTCTCGATCAGCACGGCGAGCTGCAGTTCGCCGCGGCCGGCGACGTCGAACGAGTCGTTGTCCTCGCCCTCGGTGACGCGGATGGCGACGTTGCCCTCGGCCTCGCGCATCAGGCGCTCGCGGATGACGCGCGACTGCACCTTGTCGCCTTCGCGGCCGGCCAGCGGGCCGTCGTTGATGCGGAAGGTGACCGACAGGGTCGGCGGGTCGATCGGCTTACTCGGCAGCGGCACCGTCACCGACGGGTTGACCAGCGTGTCGGCGACAGTCGAGGTCTCGAGGCCGGCAATGGCGACGATGTCGCCCGCTTCGGCGAGATCGATCGGGGTGCGCTCGAGGCCGCGGAAGGCCAGCACCTTCGAAACACGGCCCTTTTCGACGATCTTGCCGTCGCGGCCGAGCGAATGGATCGGGTCACCGGCCTTGACCGTACCCGAAGTGATGCGGCCGGTGAGGATGCGGCCGAGGAACGGGTTGCGCTCGATGGTGGTGACCAGCATGCGGAACGGGCCCTCTTCCACCTTCGGCTCGGGCACGTATTCGAGCACCTTGTCGAGCAGCGGGGCGAGCGAGTCCTTGGGGCCTTCCGGCTTGTCGGACATCCAGCCGAGCTTGGCGGCGCCGTAGAGCACCGGGAAATCGAGCTGCTCGGGGGTGGCGTCGAGCGCGATGAACAGGTCGAAGATTTCTTCCAGAACTTCGAGGTGGCGCTCGTCCGGGCGGTCGATCTTGTTGATCGCGACGATCGGACGAAGGCCCTGGGCCAAAGCCTTGCCGAGCACGAACTTGGTCTGCGGCATCGGGCCTTCGGCGGCGTCGACGAGGATCACCACGCCATCGACCATCGACAGGATGCGCTCCACCTCGCCGCCGAAGTCGGCGTGGCCGGGCGTGTCGACGATGTTGATGCGGGTGTCCTTCCAGACCAGCGAAGTGACCTTGGCCAGAATGGTGATGCCGCGCTCACGTTCCAGGTCATTGCTGTCCATGGCGCGTTCTTCAACGCGCTGGTTGTCGCGGAACGAACCGGACTGCTTGAGCAGGACGTCGATCATGGTGGTCTTGCCATGGTCAACGTGAGCAATGATTGCGATGTTACGCAAAGACATGAGGGGCGGCCGATCGGATTTCTGGAGATTTAGTGGCGCCCCATATCGGACAAGGGTCACATTCTCAAGACAAATCGCCGAATGGCTGGGTTGCGGAAGACGGCAGAGGCCATGCCGCCGCCTGGCGGGATTGGCCAGTCTGCAATTATGGGTATATACCCGCACCTCATGTCCGACCTTTGCATCTGCATCGCGGTTCGCAAGGCGAGCCGCAAACTGACCTCCCGCTACGACGCGGCTCTCGAACCCGTCGGGATCAACCTGGCGCAGTTCTCGCTGCTCCGAAGCATCATGCGGCACGAGCGGGTGTCGCTGACCCGGCTGGCGGAAATCGTCGAGCTCGACCGCTCGACGCTGGGGCGCAACGTACGGGTGCTGAAGCGCATGGGACTCGTGGCGATCCTGCCGGGCGACGACCTGCGCGAGGCAACGCTCAGCCTCACCGAGGCAGGGCAGCAGACGCTCAGTCAGGCGGTGCCGATTTGGGAAGCCACCCAGGATGAGATTCAACAGCGGCTCGGTGCTGCCGGTGTGGCCCAACTCGAGGCCCTGCTCGGGGCGCTCTAGGGCATTCACCACGGCAGTTGCAACGCCGCGAAAGGGCCGCCCGAAGGCAGCCCTGTTTGGGCTCAGCCGTTCAGCGATCGCGGTTTGTCGCCCGACTGGTAGAGGCCGAGGCCAAAGCCATCCGGATCCAGAAAGTCGGCGCTCCAGCCGCCGGGCGCCTCGCTGACCGGGGTGACGATGGTGACGCCCTGAGCAACCAGCGCGGCCACCACATCGTCGATGCCGCCCTCGGCCAGATCGAAGATCAGCGCCGGCGAGCTGCCGCGCGAACCGTCCATCTGAAAGAAGATGATCTCGAGCCCCTGATCGAGCGAGCCCTGCAGCCAGAACGGCTCGGCGCCCTCCATGCGGGTCAGTTCGATGCCCAGCGTCTGGTTGTAGAAGCGCTCGGTGCGGGCGATGTCGGCGACGTAGTAAACGATGCTGGCGCGATGCGGTTTGGGGATCATGACCCAATCTCCTGAGGGATGGTTACATCACTGGTTGCCGCTGGTAGGCGGAACGTGAGCAGGGGTGGCGAAAATTCCTGACTGCCTTAGCGTTGCGGCGCCTGTCTGATGATGAACAGGTGACCGTCCGGATCGTGCGAAGCAAAGACGCCACCCTCGCGCAGCAGGGCTGGCAGCAAGGCGTCGCGGATGCGGCCGTAAGCGAGATTGAGGCCGAGGCCCAGCGTGCCCTGGGGCAACTCGAGGCCGGCGGCGCGCAGGCGCTTGCCGAGGGTGGAGATGCGCTGGCGCAGCGTCACGTCGTCGAGCCGCAGCAGGTAGGCGATCTCGCGGCGATCGTGGCCACTGAGCGCCAGGGCGGCGACGGATTTCAGGGCCGGCGGCAGGTCGCTCAACAACGTGGCGAGCGGGGCCTCGTCGCTTGCTGGCAGAGGATTGCGCGTCTCGTGCCAGGCATTGTCGCGGAGGCGGCGGCGCCCGGCGCCGCGCGCGGCGAGGCGGGCTTTGTTGCGGATGACGCCGCCGAGCCAGCGGATGGTAAGCGCGGTCTCGAAATCGGTGCGACCGGCCTTGATCGCTGCGAGCAGCGCCTCCTGCACCAAGTCGTCGGCCTCGTCGGCGCGGCGGGAATGCCGTCGCGCCGCCACCAGCAGCTGCTCATAGGTCGCTCGTCGCACCGCTCGGTCCTCCCGCGCGGAAGGTGGCAAGCCCGGGCGTCGCTCGCAATAGCCGCAATGAAACGGTCAGCGCAGCGACAGTGGCTTGCTTGCGGGTTGGTAGAGGCCGAGGCGGTGCCGGTCGGGGTCGAGCAGCACAGCACCATGTCCTTCGGGAGCAGCGCCGACCGGGGCGACGATCGTCGCCCCGTTTGCCGCCAGCGCCGCCACTGCATCGGCGATGCCGCCCTCGGCGAGGGTAAAGGTCATGATCGGGCTCTTGCCGACCTCCGGCTGGCCTTGGTTGAAGCTAATGGAGAAATCCGGACTGAGGCGAGCGAACAGGAAGGCGTCGCGACCGTTGCCGCGCTTCTCAAGGTGGATGTCGAAGGCCTCGCGATAGAAGCGCGCGGTGCGATCGAGATCGCTGGAGTGGTAGACGAGGCAGGTTTCCGAAGGGCGGAACGGCATGGGATGGTCCTTGTGATCATGCGCCGGCAAGCGGCGGTACATGAGTCAGTTGCCGCGGAGCGGCGGCGCGTGAGCAGGACGGCTCGAAGAAACTACGAGACTCGGCGCAGCCTGGGGCGCTGCTGGCCCTCTTCGGCCAGCAGCTCGGTGACCGTCTGCGCACTGACCGGCGGCGAGAACAGGAAGCCCTGCACCTCGTTGCAGCCCTGGTCGCGCACGGCGGCGAGCTGCTCCTCGGTCTCGATGCCCTCGGCGGTGGTCGACATACCGAGCGACTGGCCGAGCCCGATCACCGCCTTGATGATGGCGAGGCTGTCGCCCTTCGACTTCAGATCACGCATGAACGAGCGGTCGATCTTGATCTTGTCGAAGGGGAAGCTGCGCAGGTAGCTCAGCGAGGAATAGCCGGTGCCGAAGTCATCCATCGAGATACGCACGCCCAGGGCCCTGAGCTTGTGCAGCGTCTTGAGGGTGGGCTCGTTGTCGGAGAGCAGCAGCGACTCGGTGATCTCGAGTTCGAGCCGGGTCGGCGGCAGGCCGGTATCGCGCAAGGCCGCTTCGACCGTTTCGAACAGCCGCTTGTTCTTGAACTGCACCGGCGACAGGTTGACTGCGACACGCACCCCGGCCGGCCAGCCGGCAGCGGTGCGGCAGGCCTCGCGCAGCACCCACTCGCCGATCTGCACGATCAGCCCGGTTTCCTCGGCGATCGGGATGAATTCGGTGGGCGAGATGGTGCCGCGCTCGGCAGTGTCCCAGCGCAGCAGCGCCTCGAGGCAGGTGATGCGGTTTTCCTTCAAGCCGACCAGCGGCTGGAACACCAGGCGCAGCTCGCCCTTGGCCAGCGCCAGCCGGAGGCCGGCTTCGATGCTGCGGCGCTTCTGGATCGCCGCGTCCATGCCGGGTTCGAAGAAGTGGTAGGTCGAGCGTCCCTCGTTCTTGGCCTTGTAGAGTGCCAGATCGGCATTCTTCATCAGGATTTCCGAGGTCTCGCCATCCTGCGGGGCCATGGCGATGCCGACCGAGGTGCCGATCACCAGCTGGTGGCCATCGATGGTGAAGGGGTTGGCCATGGCCTTGACGATGCGCTCGGCAATGGCGGCAGCTTCCGCAGGCTTGTCGACGCCGCGCAGCAAGAGCGCGAATTCGTCGCCGCCGAGGCGAGCCAGCAGATCGTTCTCTCGGGTAGCGCCCCACAGCCGGGCCGAGACCTGTTGCAGCAGCTTGTCGCCGAGCGAGTGGCCGAGCGTGTCGTTGACCGCCTTGAAGTGGTCGAGGTCGATGCAGAGCACTGCGATGTGTTCGCCGCGGGCGAGCCCCGGCTCGGCGCCGGCCATCTCCTCGAGGAACTGCACGCGGTTCGGTAGCTGGGTCAGCGCGTCGTGGCGGGCGAGGTGGCGAATCCGCTCTTCCTGCTGGCGCTGCTCGGTAATGTCTTCGTGCGTGGTGACCCAACCGCCATCCTTCATCGGATGGTGCTGCATCATGATGGTGCGGCCGTTGAGCTCGTGGATGTTCTTGCCGTACTCGCCGCGGGCGATCACCTCGCGGCGCCAGCGGATGTAGTCCTCACGGTTGGCGCCGGCCTGCATGCCTTCGTCGAACAGGTGCCCGAGGATATCGTCGAGCAACGTGCCGGGTTTCAACAGCTGTTCGGGCAGGTTGTAGATGCGCTGGTAGGGTTGGTTGCAGATCACCAGGCGACCCTTGGGGTCGTACATGCAGAGGCCCTGGCTGATATTGTTGACCGCCGCATCGAGCCGGATGTTCTGGCGCTCGAGTTCGCGTTTGCGCTTCTGGATGATCTCGGAGGAGGCGATCTCCTCGGTGACATCCTCGTGGGTGACCACCCAGCCGAGACCCGGCGAGTAGGCGTGCGCGGTCTCCAGCCAGCGGTCGCCGGCCACGCGTTCACGCACCTTGGAGCGGGCACCGCCGCGATTGGCCAGGAGTTCGGCCTTGTAGGCGGTGAGAAACTCGTCGGGCGATTGGTCGGGGTGGTTGCCCATCTCGGCCGAGAGCTTCACCACCGCTTCCAGCTTCATGCCCTTGCGGACGCGGCGGGCCGAGAAGCCGTAAATATCGAGATAGTGCTGGTTGAACATCACCAGCTTGAATTCGGGCGACCAGACACAAAAGCCGTAGGGGACGGATTGCAGTGCAGCATCGAGCAGCAACGCATCGGCGGCTTTACGAGCGGAATCGGCCGATAGCGCCTTCACTTCTGATCAGGCCCCTCAAATCCATGATGATCAGCGGGGAACGCTAGCGAAGGGCAGTTAAGATGGTTTTAAGCCGGGGGCCGGCTATTCCAGCCCGACCTTCAGCATCTCGATTTCGGCCTTCAGTTTCTGGATCTCGAGCTCATAGAGGCGGGCGCAATTGAGCCGGGTCGGGGCCTCACCGAGCGGGATGATGACGCGGGCATAGGCGACGGCGCTCTGGCGGCCGTCATCGTTATTGTTGTTGTAGCTGGAACCATTGTCGTAAGCGCTGGACAGATCGCCACCGGCAACCCCCAAATCGAGGTAGCCGCCCGAAGAGTTGATCGACTGGCTGCAGCGCACGCCTTCGGCGGTGGTGATCGAGTCCTCGCCCCCCGGCCCGACCGGTGGCGGCGGCAGCATCAACCCGTCAGCTGCCACGGCCGGCCATGCGGCCAACATAGAGACCGCACACACGCGGCAGAATCGGGCCATCGAGCGCGGCAGGCTGAATGCAGAGAGCAATCTTCCTCTCCCTTAGTTTGGGGTCGATATCAAAGGTGAAGATGACCTGGCGCGAGAGGCCCGGGCCCATGGTGATCCTGGGGTAGTTGACCTTCGCCCCTTTGGCAGGGGTCTCATAGTCGGGCTGCATCGGAATGACGTCGAACGTCATCTTCTGTTTGTAGGGATTGCCGACCACCAGCCGGAACGCCTTGCGGTCGGATGGGGTGACGCCAGTCTTTTCCAGCGGGCTGAGCGACTGCGCGGCGGCCGGTAGGGCGAGCCCCAGGCCAAGCAGCAGCGCGAACAGCGGTACGAAGCGGGCGAGCTTCAGGGATGGCATGTGACGACGGTCCTCGTCCGGTAGTGGCCGGCGGGGAAGCCGGCGGTGTTGGTGACGCGGTTCTGCAGCACCATCGAAAACGTAACTGCGCCGAGCAGGCCGGTGGGGAAGCTCGTGGCGCCGGTGGTGTAGGACTGGGTCTTGATCGGCACCAGATTGAGCACACCGGCGGTATAGGCAACCTCCACCGTGCTGGTGCCGAAACTGTATCCGGCGGGCTGCTGCACCAGCGTCGGGGCGCCGACATCGATGGTGATGCCGCCCACCAGCGGCAGCAGCGTGGTCAGCGTTGCAGCGCTGCCGTTCCCGAGCTGCGAGCCCAGCTGCGTATTGTTGCCAAGCGTCATGCCCAGGTCGCCGCTGCCGGTGAGGGTCAACGTGCAGGCCAGCGCCGGCAGGGGCGCCAATGTTGCCGCAAGTGCTGCGAGCAGCGTCAGAACTGTGCGGTGGACGTGCATGTGACGGTGGTCTTGGTCTGGTAGGTGCCGAGCGGGAAACCGTTGGCGGTGTTGGTGATCCGGTTGTGGACGCTCAGGGTTGCAGCCAGCAAGCTCGTGGCGGGCTTGCTGGTGCCGACATTGGTGAAGGTCTGGCTGACGCCGCTGAGCGCGCCGGCGCCCTGATAGGAGACCTGGAGCACCTCACTGCCGGCGTTGTAGCCTGGAGCCTGGGCGGTCCGGGTCGGAGCGCTGACGTTGATGAAATTGTTGCCGGTGGCGCGGATGGTGACCGTGGCGGCGCTGCCAGGGGCCGTTGCCGAGGTCAGGATGGTGCCGCCGCTGGTGAGATCGAGGGTGAGGGCGCCATTGGTGTGTCCCTCGATCGAGCAGCCGGTGAGGACGTCGCCGTCGAAGAACACGTCCTCGGCAATCGCCGGCGCCGCGACGGGCAGGGCCAACAAGACGCCGACGGCACACAGCACAAGTACACGCATGGAAATACTCCCGGTACGCATTGGTACATGCGCAGCAGTGTCAGTATTTCATGGTTAATGAGTGCTGAATTCGGGCCAGATTAGGCGTTTGTGCGCAAATCAGTACAGTTGCAACGCGCCCAAGGCAAAGGAAGCTTTGTGCCGACGCTGCGCATTAACGCGCATGCGCCTACGCAGCGGGTTGGAGGTACCGGTGTTCAAGCGCAACCGCTCAAGCCGGCTTCAGCATCACGTAGTCGGTGAACTGGTATGGCCCCATCTGCACTGGCACGTGCCGTTCGACCGCAAAGCCCTGCGAGCGGTAGAAGGCGATGGCGGCGGCATTGCCGTCGTTGACGTAGAGCGCGACGGGCAGCTCGGCGCCGAAATGGGCGCAGGCGGTGGCAATCAGCGCCTTGCCGAGGCCAAGGCCGCGGGTTTCGGCGAGCAGGTAGAGCTTCTTGATCCAGACACGGCCATCGGCGCGGTAGGCCGAGGCAAAGCCGACGTCGCGGCCGTCATGGGTCGCCAGCCAGTATTGGTGGCCGCGCTCGACGATATCGGCTTCGAGCGTTGCGAGCGCGTAGATCTCGGCCAGCATGCCGGGGATGCGATCGGCCGGCAGGATCCCGGCAAAGGCCTCGGGCCAGATGCGGTAGGCGAGATCGGCGACCCGGGGCAGGGCTGCGGCATCGATCGGGAAAATCACTGAAGCGGACATGGCTCGTTGTGCCGCGTCGGCGATGGGGCTGGCAAGCGGGACAGTGTCGTGTCAAAGACGAGGCGAACCCAAAACGGTGCTGCCCATGCCCAATTTCGTCCCCGACCTGCCGGTGATGCTGGCTTTTGCCGTGGCGACCTTCGTCCTGATGATCACGCCTGGCCCGGACATGGCGCTGCAGATGAGCCGTGCCATCAACTATGGCCGGGCGCATGGGCTGGCGGCGATGTTCGGGGCGATGACCGGCATCATGGTGCATACGACGCTGGTCGCCTTCGGCATCTCGGTGCTGATCCTCGCGGCGCCGCCGCTGTTCATGGCGCTGAAGCTCGCTGGCGCCGTCTACCTGATCTGGCTGGCCTGGCAGGCCATCGCCCATGGCGGCGGGCTACGGCTCGCCGAGGCGGCGAAGAAGCCGCCGACGCTGTGGCAGAGTTTTGCCACCGGACTGGGCATCAACCTGCTCAACCCCAAGGTGGTGCTGTTCTTCGTAACGTTCCTCCCGCAATTCGTCGAGGCACATGACCCGGCTGCGGCGGGGAAGCTGCTGTTCCTCGGCGCGCAGTTCGTGGTGTTGTCGATCCCGCTCGGCTTTTTGATCGTCTTCGCCGCCGAAAAGCTGGCCGCGGCGTTCCGGCGTTCGAAGTGGGTGGAGCGGGCACTCAACTGGAGCTTTGCCGCCATTTTCACCGCCTTCGCGGCGACCATCCTCACCGCCCAGGCCAGGCACTAGAAGCGACCCGATGAACTACTCTCACGCCTTTCATGCCGGAAACTTCGCCGATGTGATGAAACATCTGATCGTCACGCGGCTGGTCGAGTACCTGAAGAAGAAGGACGCGGCGTTCCGGGTGATCGATACCCATGCCGGGATCGGCAAGTACGACCTGACGGGTGAGATTGCGAGGCGCTCGCCGGAATGGGCCGATGGCATCGGCAAGGTGCTGCAGGGCGGACTGCCGCAGAAGGCGCAGGCGCTGGCCGAGCCGTATCTGAAGGTGATCGCCGAACTGAACCCGGGCGACAAGCTCGAGACCTATCCCGGCTCGCCCTTGCTGGTTCGAAAACTGTTCCGGCCGCAGGATCGCCTCTCCGCGCTGGAGCTGCACCCGGAATATGCCAAGCGCCTCGGCACGCTGTTCGAGGGCGACGTGCAGGTGCGGGTGATCCACCTCGATGGCTGGCTGTCGCTCAACGCCCACGTACCGCCCAAGGAAAAGCGCGGGCTGGTGCTGGTCGATCCGCCGTTCGAGGAGCGTGGCGAGTTCGAGCGGATCGTCGATGGGCTGGTGAAGGCGCATGGCAAGTTTGCCACCGGCGTCTATGCACTGTGGTATCCGCTGAAGGATACACGGGCCGTACACGATTTCATCTCGGCACTACGTGATACCGGCATCCCGAAAATGCTCAGGGCCGAACTCAGCATTCGCCCGGCCTCCAACCCGCCGCGGCTGCATGGTTCGGGGATGATCCTGGTCAACCCGCCGTTCACGCTCGAGGGCGAGTTGCGCGTGCTGCTGCCGGCGCTGGCGCAGCTTTTGGGCGATCCCGGGCAGGGCCGGCACAAGCTCGAGTGGCTGCGCGGCGAGGAGTAGGAGCTAAAGCTCTACGGCGTCGACGAGCTCGAAGCTGGTCAACTGCGGCGCGTTGATCAGGCCGCGCGCCTGAGCTCCCACCCACATCTGCTGCAGCGCTCCTGCCATCTTCTCGGCGGCCTCGCGGGTGGCGAACTCGAGATCGATCATCACGTGGTTGGGATCGTCGGCGCGCCGGCCGACGCGGTAGCGCGTAACGCCCATCTGCCGCCGGCCCAGCGGGTCGCTGTCGAAACCCATGCGCCGCCAGGCGTCGTAGTCGGGAACTGAATGCTCGATATGCAGCAAGTACATCTCATTCTCCCGTTCAGAGTTCGAACTCGTAGTAGACCATCTTCTCGCCCTTGCCGCCGACCTTGATGTACAGCCCGTTGGCTTCGAGGTTGTCGAGTTCGGTGCCGAGCCAGGCTTCGCGGCAGCCCAGCTCCCGGCCCCAGGCGAACATCGCTTCGACCATGCGGGTGGCGATACCCTGGCGCAGATGGGTCGAGGCGGTGCCGACCTCGTCGACATAAAGCTCGGTGGGCTTGTCGGGGTGGCGATGGATGACGGCGGCGCACTGGCCGACCACCACGCCATTGTCGAAGGCGAGCAGCATCAGATGGCCCGGCTCCAGCAGATAGGCTTCGAGCCGCTCGGGATGGATGGGTTCGTCGAATACGTCGGGCGCGATCTCGGCAAAGTCGAGGTCATCGCCGGCTTGCATGCGTTTGATCTGAATGGGCATTGGCTGGTCTCCGAACAAGGAGGCGTCACCAGCATATGCCGGATCAGACGTGCCGAAAGGCACCGCGCCGTGTTGCCGCACCTCAGGCGCGGCAAGCCAGTTGTAGTCCGCCTTGCCTGTCCCTTCAACTCGGGCTCAGCGCCCGGGCGCGATCGATCAGGCGGTGAGCGCGTCGCGCTCTTTCTTGGTCAGCCGCTCGGTTTCGCTCTTCAGCTGGCCGCAGGCGGCGAAGATGTCGCGGCCGCGCGGGGTGCGCACCGGGCTCGCATAGCCGGCATTGTTGACGATGTCGGCGAAGCGCTCGATGCGCGACGAGCTCGAGCAATCGTAATTGGTGCCGGGCCAGGGGTTGAACGGGATCAGGTTGATCTTGGCGGGGATGCCGGCGAGCAGTCGCACCAGTTCGCGCGCATCGGCGTCGGAATCGTTGATGTCCTTGAGCATCACATACTCGAAGGTGATGCGGCGGGCATTGCTGAGGCCGGGATAATCGCGGCAGGCCTGGATCAGCTCCTTGAGGGGATACTTCTTGTTGATCGGCACCAGCATGTCGCGCAGCTCGTCGCGCACGGCGTGCAGCGAAATCGCCAGCATGACGCCGATCTCGCGGCCGGTCGGCTCGATGAACGGCACGACACCCGAGGTCGAGAGGGTGATGCGGCGCTTCGACAGCGAAATGCCGGCTTCGTCGGACGCGATCAGCAGCGCCTGCTTGACGTTGTCGTAATTGTAGAGCGGCTCGCCCATGCCCATCATCACCACATTGGTGATGGCGCGGCTGTCGCCCTCGGAACCACCGGAGCCGCGCGGCGCCGGCACCAGGCCGCCGTCATTGGGGCGCACGCCACCGGGGAAATCGCCCAGCCGCTCGCGCGCCATCAGGATCTGGCCGAGGATTTCGCCGGCCGTCAGGTTGCGCACCAGCTTCTGGGTGCCGGTATGACAGAACGAGCAGGTGAGCGTGCAGCCCACCTGGGAAGAGACACATAGTGTCCCGCGGTCTTCCTCGGGGATGTAGACGGTTTCGACTTCAACCGGCGGCAGCAGCGGGTTCTTGGGATCGCGGAAGCGGAACAGCCACTTGCGGGTGCCGTCGATCGAAATCTGCTCGGTGACGATTTCGGGCCGGTCGAGCAGGAAAGTATCGGCGAGCTTCTGCCGAAAGCCTTTCTGGATATTGGTCATCCGATCGAAGTCGGTGACGCCGTTATGGTAGATCCAGTTCCACAGCTGGGAGGCGCGCATCTTGGCCTCACGCTCGTCGAGGCCGATGCCCATCAGCGTGTCGCGCAGCTCGGGCTTCATCAGGCCGACCAGCGACGTCCGCCCGGATTTCGGGCGATCGGCCAAGGGTTTCGGACTGGCGTGATGGTCGAGGTCGAGGGCGATACTCATGGTGCGGGCGGCTCTCTCAGCGTGCGCGTGCTTGTTGGACGCGCGGTCGAGGTGGAAAAGTCTCAAAACCTCTCCCGACCACGCTCCTTTAGGGCGCGGCCTGTAACATAGTAGCAGAGTTTGCGCAAAACACGGGGGCGGGAGGCTGGTCTGCGCCGGGTGGGCGGCGCTCGATGGGACCGATGGGGTTCAGGCAGAACCGGTCAGCCAGTGCAGCCTTCGATGGCGCGGCTGGCGGCGGTGGCGCCTGAGAGCGAGAAGGTCTCGACGATGCGGATGCCCTTGTCGCTGGTGCCTTCGATGACCACGGTCGAGCCGGCACGCAGGGCGCCGGCCAGGTTGTCGTTCTGGTTGGGATCGAGCAACCAGGCGGCATCCTTGTCGGTGAACAGCTCGAAGGTCTGCCCGCTGATGGTGGCGGTGGCCGGGGTGTCCGGTGCGAAGATGAAGCCGGCAACGAGGTTCAGCTCGTTCCGCACGCTCTCGGACGGACGGTTGGTCAGGTACAGCCACGCCTCGGTGAACTCGTCGGGGCTGGGCGATACCTCGGTGGGCTTCGACAGCGCGAAGCAAACCGGGCCGGTCGACTCGGTGGCGGTGTAGGCGGTCCAATCGCGAAACTCGCCGAGCAGCTTCACCGATTGCGCCATGGCGCCGCCCGACAAGGCGGGGACCAACACGGTGGCGATGGCTGCGAGAGCGCGGAGTTTCATAGGCAGGCCTCAGGTTTCGGCGGTTGGTAGCAGGCAAAGCCTGACGGCATCAATCGCCGAACGCTCAGGAAGGCGTGAAGTTCACGCCCGCGTGTCGAGTTCTCAGGTGCAGGCCTTGCTGATTTCGCCGAGGGCGGCAGTGACACCCGACAGGCTGTAGCTGTCCGACATCTTGTTGCCCTTCTGCGAGGTGCCGTTGACGGTGAGCTTGGTGCCCGCCTTCAGTGCTTCGACAAAGCTCGCCTCGTCGGCCTCGACGGCGAGCCAGGCGGCTTCGCCCTCGGTGACCATCGGGAAGGTCTTGCCATCGACGGTGGCCGTCACGTTGGCATTGGAAGGATGGAACGGGTAGCCGACCTGGGTCTGCACTTCGTTCTTGGTGCCGAGGCCCTTGCGGTTGATCACCAGGAAGTGGATCGGGCTGCGCCGTACCGGGCTGCCGTTCACTTCCTTGGGGCTCCAGTCTTCCGGCTGGGCCGAGATATAGCACATGGCGCCATTGGCATCGGCGCCGGTCCAGGCGGTCCACGCCTTGAACGTGCCAAGCTGCTTGATTTCCTGGGCGCCGGCCGGTGCCGCCGCCAGTGCGAAGCAGACACTTCCGGCAACCAGAGCAGCCAGTGCCAAACGAGATGATGTCATCGCCCTAACATCCTTGAAGTTGCGCAACCAGCGCCTGAGCATGGTGCCACGGCATGGTTACCAAGGTATCAAACCGGCCGCGCATTTTGAGTTAGTGGCGACCTTAGCGGCAATCGTGTCGGCAATTTGACGCGCCAAATCGCCGAAAATCCTGTTTGGGCCCGCATGGTGAAGGAAGTGTTAACTTCGGGCCCCGGCGTTACGCCGCCAGCGGGTAGCTCTGCTCGACGAGATAGGGCCCGCCGCCGACCGAACCCCGCGACGAGAACAGGACGAAGCGGCCGACCTTGAACTCCAGCGGGGTGAAGCGACCGGAGAAGGCGATGAAGCGAGCCACCTCCTCGGCGGAGACGCCGCGTAACCGGGCCAGCGCCACGTGCGGCACGAATTTCCGGCCTTCCGGCGCCAGGCCGCACCGCTGCAGGACCCGCTCCTGCGCCGCCTGCAGACGCAGCAGCGCCGCGTTGGTCGAGCAACCGGCGAACAGGGCGCGTGGGGTATTGCCGCCAAACGAGCCCAGATGATCGAGCTTGACGGTAAAGGCCTCGCTGTCGGCCAGCCGGTCGAGCATGTCGGTGACTTCGCTCGCCACATGGTGATCGACGTCGCCGATGAAGCGCAAGGTAATGTGATAGTTCCCGGTGTCGATCCAGCGGGCACCGAACAGGCCGCCGCGCTTCAGCGACAGGGCCAGCCCCACCTCCGGCGGGACCTCGATTCCGGTAAAGAGCCTGGGCATTCGACCCTCCCTTTGCCGCGGTGAACGCGTGATTCGCGCTCATCTACACGAGAAACGTAGCGACGCCGGATGGCCGCCGCAAGACAACCTGCACGCTTCTCGCAATCGGCTGTCTCGTGAGGCGAAGAGGCGCGGATAAGGCGTTGAAGAACTGCGACATTAGGGAACGTTAAGGTGAGGTCCCGAAGTCTTGTATTGTCCGTGGCTCGCCCTCATATTGTGTGATCGACGGCAGAGGCTCGGAGGAGCGCCCCGTCACGTCGCCAGGAAAAGGATTTATTCGTCATGGCTGAATT
>JAESFN010000551.1_pt1 | contig 31286 bp, 29 predicted proteins | sample 9269411 | NCBI WGS metagenome assembly JAESFN01 (sample SAMN14505399, study PRJNA617100) | algae metagenome | isolation source: Iphinoe sp. HA4291-MV1 and co-occurring heterotrophs from trail next to... | place: USA: Maunawili Falls, Hawaii | collected 2009-07-25
GGTTACTTGGAACATCGTCATAATACACCCATTGGTATTGGGGTACTGTGGCGGGGCTGGTTAAAATTGCATGACCTCTGTGAGGGTTGGCTGCTTGCTAGAGAGACTTAACGGGAAAAGTCAGAATTAAGGATAGGCGAGATACTTATTCCATGAGAGAATTTCCGAAAAGAGATTCTATTCTATGAGTAGCTCTTATCCACTGGTAATGAAATAAAAGTTAGTAAATCTTTACATAATGACAATAATAATGTTGAATATTATTGTAAGACTTTAAAAAGTCTAGAAAACAATGTAGGAGAGGAAAATTAACTTTTATAGAAGTAGATTTGATTCAGTTTTATCAAAGAGATTAAAAAGTTTTGTCAATGCAACTACTATTCAAATTTATGAAGGTTAATGAAGAAGCTTTAGAAAAAGAAAAGTTAAAGAAACCTAGTTCAGATAGAGTGCGGGAACATTTAGCCAACGAACGTACCTATCTCGCATGGATGAGGAGTGGAATTGCTTTGATGGGGTTCGGTGTTCTTATTGTCCGACTGCGTATCCTCCGTCCTCCTCTTGCACCTCAAGCACCTGGTCAGGGTTGGAAGTTAGGTTTAGCTTTTTCATTAGTTGGTCTCTTGACAGTAATGTTTTCAACCCAGCATTACCTTGTTGTGCGACGTGATATCGACGAGGATACCTACGAACCAGCAGACCGATGGGTCATCCTCTCTAGCCTTGCTGTCATACTTCTGGGAATTGGGGTTGTTTATTACGTCTTTACAGTTCCTCTGGACTCGTTAAACACAATCATAGTTGAGTAATGAAACTGGGTGTGGGGTGTCAGAAGTAGGATGTAGTGAGAAAAGTATTGGCATTTTCCCTATATCCAGACAAGCGCAAAGCTGCCCTTGTCTCTACACCCTGCACCTTTTATCAAGCACTAACTGTTAGAATAAAATAGTAGCCCCTAGGAATCCCATCATTGCTAGAGCTATTCTTGTGTTACCGAATGTTGGCTCTACTAGGATAGTTTTTCTGGTGCAGCCTGAGTCTCTTCTGTTGCTTCCTCCACACTCATTTCAATGGAGTCTTTGACAGAAGCGGCTGGTTTAGTGAGTAACTACCTCCAACTTTGGGGAATCTTTTTTAAGCGAACTGTAAGAGTCCGTCTGGTTAACGCTGTAATGTTTTTTTGTGGTCCACATATGAGGACTTGAGAGTGTCTAAATGTAATACATTGGACCCTGCTGCAAGCGATCCTCTCTTTGCTGACACAAATCTTGGAGTGTATAGTTCTGTAGAACCTCAACAGAAGCGGTGTTGACTTGCTCCCATATTTCGTGAACCAAATTTCTTTCCAAAGTGGGCGTGAGAGAGGACTCTCTCTCTTTGCGTTCTCCTTCCACAACAATGACAATCTCCAGCAAGGTAATTTGCCAAGGTTCACGAGCTAGAACAAAGCCTCCTCGGGAACCACGATAACTTTGTACCACACCTGATCGCCGCAAACTGGTAAGAATTTGTTCCAAATAGCGCTCCGGTATCGGTTGCTTAGCAGCAATTTCACTCATAGTTAGAGGAGCTTTTTTTCCCTTGTTGCTTGCTAGTTCTAAAAGTGCCAGCAGCGCGTATTCAACTTTGGAAGACAGATCCAAAAGAGTGTAGTTTTGGCTATTCAAGTCCGTACTCAAGATACTACCATTAGTCGATGGATTTATCGTAATTTTATATGAACTTCCTCAAATTGGAACAAAGTATGCTGCTAACTGATTTGCGAACGATTTATGAGCGAGACCCTGCAGCCCGTAACTGGCTGGAAGTGTTGTTCTGTTACCCAGGTTTTCAAGCCATACTTTTCCATCGTGTGGCACACTGGCTTCATAAAATGGGAATACCCTTCATACCTCGGTTTCTCTCTCATCTCAGTCGGTTTTTCACTGGAATTGAGATTCACCCCGGAGCAAAAATTGGCACAGGAGTTTTTATTGACCATGGTATGGGAGTGGTCATTGGTGAGACAGCAGTGGTAGGTGACTATAGCTTAATTTACCAAGGAGTCACCTTAGGCGGTACTGGTAAAGAGACAGGAAAGCGCCATCCTACTCTCGGCAATCATGTCGTTGTGGGAGCAGGTGCTAAGGTATTAGGCAACATTAATATTGGGGATCATGTCCGTATAGGAGCAGGTTCAGTAGTGCTGCGAGATGTACCTAGCAACACTACAGTAGTAGGAGTTCCAGGGCGTGTGACCCGTCAGGACTATGAGAACGCCGATGTTCTGGCTCACAATAAACTGCGAGATGTAGAAGCAGAAGTGATTCGCGCTTTATTTGAACGGGTCAAAGCCTTAGAAAAACAAGTCCAAGAGTTGGAGGTGCAGTCATCTTTACACGCATTGCAAGTCAGCAACTCACAAATAGACAATGGTAAGTGCAATAGTGATTTGGTGATTGAGGAGTTTTTGGATGGTACGGGAATTTAGTTAGATCTGACTTTTCACGGTATGTGGAAAAGTCAGAGGCAATAATGGGCAATGGGCAATGGGCACTCCTCATCCCCCTTGTCCTCCCTACTCCCCCGTTTTTACAAGGGTTTTAGGACTTCTCGTGAAAAGTCAGTTAGTTAGATGAGCGCTTCCTCATTGATGCCAAATACAAATAAGTTATTTATCTTCAACCAAAGCGTCCACTGATATATTCCATAGCTTCTCTAGTTTGAGGAGAATTGAACATCACTTCTGTAGAACTGAACTCAACTAATTTCCCGCGACGTTTGCCATGCTCATCAATTCCTGTGTTGAAAAATGCCGTCCAATCTGCCACTCTGGAAGCTTGTTGCATGTTGTGAGTCACTATAATCATGGTATATTGCTCCTTAAGTTCTAGACAAAGTTCTTCAACTTGACGGGTAGAAATTGGGTCGAGGGCGGAGCAGGGTTCATCCATTAATAAGACGTCTGGCTTCATGGCGATCGCACGTGCAATACAAAGTCGTTGCTGTTGTCCGCCAGATAATGCAGTACCCTTGTCTTTAAGTTTGTCCTTGACTTCATCCCAAATTGCAGCGCGTCTGAGGGAATTTTCCACTAATTCATCAAGGTTACCTTTATAACCGTTAGCACGTGGTCCGAAGGCAATATTTTCGTATATTGATTTAGGGAAAGGATTTGGTTTTTGAAAAACCATCCCTACTTGCCGTCGTAATTTGACAGAATTGATGTTGGGATCATAAATGTTGCGATCGCGATAAACTAGCCTACCCTCTACCTTAGCTCCAGTGATTAAATCGTTCATGCGGTTGAAGCAACGTAGTAGGGTACTTTTACCACATCCAGAAGGTCCAATAAAGGCAATAATTTGTTTTTCCGGAATTTTCATGTAGACATCTAGAAGAGCTAGAGATGCACCATAGTAGACCTTCACACCTTCAACATCAAATACGAAATTATCTTGTGGGTTGAGTGTGGCATTGTCTAGTTGTTCTTTGCTGTTGTGATAAGTCATGTTACCTGTCTCCTAATAGTTTTGACTTTCTGGGATGAATATTTTTTTCGCGCAGACGGCGCACCAGGCGCAAAGGAGAGCGCAAGAAGATTTTTGAAAAAAATGATGACTGTTGAGTTTGCTCTGCTACTTAATAAGTGAAAAGCGTTGACGAATATAAATTGCTACAGCATTTAAAGCTAAAACTAAGAGTATCAACACAATAATTGTCGCTGCTGCTGCATTAACAAAACCTGGTTCAGGACGAGTGATATAACTGTAAATTTGAATGGGTAATGCCATGAATCTATTGAACAAACCAGGGTTAAAGGTGAGGAAACCCACTGCGCCTACCACAATCAGAGATGCTGCATCACCAATGGCGCGAGATACAGAAATAATCACCCCTGTAAGGATACCGGGAACAGCATAAGGTAAGACATGATTGCTGATAGTTTGCCATTTTGTAACACCTAAGCCGTAGGAAGCATGTCTTAGAGAATCTGGGACTGCGCGAATTGCTTCTCTAGCTGTCACAATAATGACTGGTAAAGACAACAAAGATAAAGTCAAAGCTCCAGAAATCAAAGCTGGACCAAATCCAAGTAAGTAATTGAAAACTCCTAAACCTAACAATCCATAAACAATAGAAGGAACTCCCGCGAGATTGCTGATGTTAATCTCAATAATCGCTGTCCACCAGGTTTTGGGTGCGTATTCTTCAAGATATAAAGCAGAACCTACACCAATTGGTACAGTAACCAAAATTACAATAAGTCCTAAAAGAATGCTGCTGACAATAGCAGGACGGATACCACCTTGGTCAGGAAAACGAGAAGGGGTTTCTATCAAAAAACCAGGTGAGAAAAAAGTGCCTAATCCGTTTCGCAAGACATCAAAAAGTAGCAACGCTAGAACAAATAAACCTACCAGCAATCCTAGTAAAAAAAGTATTTCAAATACTTTTCCTATATTCTCTCTTTTCTCGACATTTTCACTAAATTCTGCCACAGAATCAAAAGAATTATCTCGTTGATAAACTCTAGCCATTCCTATTACCTATTAGTCGTACTTTTCTTTAAAGCGGTGAGAAATCCAGTAACTCACAATATTCAAAACCAGGGTAAGTACAAATAAGACAGCACCTACAGCATATAAAGTCTTGAAATTGAGACTACCACGCGGACTATCCCCACCAGAAATTTGCGCCATATAGGCTGTCATCGTTTCTACTGACTCCATGAAGTTGGCAGTCAGTTTTGGCTGCTGTCCGGCGGCGATGAGAACAGTCATGGTTTCACCAACAGCTCGAGAAATACCCAAAATAATTGAGGCTGTAATTCCAGATAGCGCTGCTGGGAGAACAACTTTAAAAATCGCTTCTAGTTTAGTTATCCCTAAAGCATAAGCTCCTTCTCGCAAAGAACGCGGAACCGCTCGAATAGCATCTAAGCTAATGGAACCAACAGTAGGGGTAATCATGATCCCCATCATTAACCCCGCGCTCAAAGCATTGAAGATTTCCAGAGGGATAAAATTCCGCAGCAATGGTGTGACAAACAACAGCGCAAAGTAGCCATAGACAACTGTGGGTATTCCCGCCAGTAGTTCCACTGCTGGACGTAAAATTGCTGCTACTTTGGGTTGAGCATATTCACTTAAATAAATGGCGGAAGATAAACCCAATGGAATAGCGACAGCCATAGCGATCGCTGTTGTCAAAAAAGTACCATTAATCAGGGGCCAAACGCCAAAATGTTTGTCTGCAAATAGAGGTGTCCATTTCGTATCTAGAAAGAAATCAGCAAGGGAAACTTCTTGAAAAAACTCGAATGTCACCTGAAAGATAATTACGACAATACCAAAGGTCGTCAGCACAGAAACTAAACCACAACAAAATAAAATTGCTGCAACAATCTTTTCTTGGATATCTTCAGATGCTTTTTTATCTAGTGATTGCCTAGAGTTTTGATAAAAATCGTCTTGATAATTTGTGTTTTGCATATGTGAACTGAATATCTATGGGCTATTTTTTAAATAAAGTTTGTGATTGGCTGACCTGGTTTTGCTTTTTTGAATTTTGTACCAGTTTCACCTTTAGCAAACTTTTGTTTTACTTTGACATAGGCTTCATCAGGTAGTGCCACATAACCAACACTATCTACCCACTTCCAAGAATTTTCGAGATAAAAATCTACAAATTCTTTTACCGATGGTTTGGTATCTAAGGATTTTTTACTGACATAAATAAACAGAGGACGAGACAAAGGTGTATAGATATTTTTCACCACATTATCAACTGGAACAGGTTTTTCACACTTGCCTGTGGGACTTTCTACAGCAACTAGATTAAGCTTGTCTTGGTTTTGGATGTAGTAGGATATGCCTACATAACCTAAAGCTGATGCATCACCTGCAACTCCTTGAACAAGAAGATTTTGATTGTGGCTGGGAGTGTAGTCTGTACGGCTATTTTTGGCTTTCTTAGTAACAGCTTGGGTAAAATAATCAAATGTTCCGGTATCAGAAGCGGGTGCATAGAGTCTCAGTTTTTGGTTAGGAAATTTGGGATTAATTTGATTCCAACTCAATACTTTGCCATCTGATTTGGCTTTCCACATCTTCTCAAGTTCTTTGATAGTCAGACATTTTGCAAAGTTATTTTTACGATTGGCAATAACAGCAATTCCGTCTAACGCTATGGGCAACTCAACAAATTCAATCTTCTTAGTTTTACATTTTTTTATTTCTTCATCTTTAATTGTACGAGAAGCACCAACAATATCAATATCACCATTACAAAACTTACTGATCCCACCACCAGTACCACTTGAAGCTACGCTAACTTCAGCATCAGCTTTAACCTTCTGATATTCCTCTGCAACTGCTAGAGAAACAGGAAAACCGACAGCTGCACCATCAACACTCACCTGACGCTGCTTGTCCTGACTACTGTTACAAGCGGTGATACTATGGGTAATCAGTATCAAACATGCTAGGGAAAATCTATTTTTAAATCGACTAAAAAAGTTCATAGACTAATATCTACTTCTTCTAAGAATATTGAATCAAAATCGAAATGAAAATTCTTCTGCCTCACTAACGCTCATGTTTTTTTGGCAGACTGAACTTTATCAAAAATTGCCCCATCTCTAAAAAACTTTTTCTGGATATTATCCCAACCCCCTAAATCTTGAGCTGTGAAGAAAGTTTGGATTTGGGGATACTGTGATACCACTTCATGACTCACAGTAGGATTAACAGGACGATATCTTAATTTTGCAAATTCGCGTTGAGCTTCTGTTGAGTAAAGAAAATCGACAAACGCTTGTGCAACTTCTCTTGTACCGTGCTTATCAACGTTTTTATCGACTATGGCTACAGGGTTATCGATGGAAATATTGACTTGTGGTATGACATAAGGTAATTTCGGTCCATTTTTTTCTGCCAAAATGACCTCATTTTCATAGTTAATTAAAACATCTCCCTGACCTTTTTGGAAAAATAAATCGCTAGCTTCACGGGCATCTTTTGTCAATACAGGAGTATTTTTATAAACTTTGGTGATATAGTCTAGCGCTGTCGCTTCATCACCTCCTGTTTGAGTCACCGAACCCCAGAAAGCCAAGAATTCCCAGATAGCGATCCCAGAAGTTTTCGGGTTAGCCGCAATCACTTTCACGCCATCTTTTGCCAAATCTGCCCAAGTCTTGATGCCTTTGGGGTTGCCTTCACGGGTTACAATCGCAGCTACAGATCGACTGACAATACCATTTCTAGGAGCTTTGATTTCCCAACCTGATTTAATCAAACCTGCTTGCTGAATTTTGTTGACATCCAGGGGGAGTGCTAGGTGTACTATATCTGCTTCTTGCGAGCCTGCAATGATAGCTGCTGCTTGAGTACCAGAACCCCCATAACTCTGCTCAAAGGTGACATTTTGGTTGTGTTCTTTCTTCCATTTTTCCACAAATTTAGGAATAATTTGGTCATGAGCAGCTTTGGTAACAGAGAAGGAAACGAGTCTGAGCTTGACATCAGACTTGGTAGCTAAACCACTTCCAGAACAGGCAGCGATCGCTATACTCAATACAGTGCCTACTAAAAATAGACACAAAAATCTTTGCACAGAACGTCCTTTCAACCAAATTCCCATGATTCGTTGACATGATGGTTGCATAGTCTGCAAAGCTTTCACAAAATAAGTCTGTATTCGCTCAATTTGGTGAGTTGCCAATTGTATCAGATGTAGCGACTTACTCATCAAAGTTCTCCTCCCCTAAAGATACGGTAGATTGAGCGAAATACCGTAATCATAAAGCATTATAGAGTAGTAAAACAATAATTATCCTTTGCCTTTATCTTTTGTTACCTATTGAGTCACTCTTTATCGAATGATTTCCTTTACAAGAAGCGATCGCAACAACACCCGTAAGGGAGATCTACAATCAGGTCGTGGTTTGAATCCCGACAGGAAGTGGATTCTGAATTCTGTATTCTGTGTTCTTTTTCAATCACTTTTATTTATCGTTTTGAAAAAAAAGAAGATTTGCTTTTATTTCATTGAAAGCCATATATTGAGGTCATGCGCTGCCAAGGTACCTTGCTGAGCAAAAAATCACCAATCTGATTGGTGGTGATTGCTTCCAAAAACTCTCATGTAAGCAACGCTCATGACTTGGTTAATTAGTACAGTAATTATTGGGATCTCTGCCGCTTTTGCAACCACCTTTGATGATAATTTATACTTGACAGCCTTTTTCGGGAAAGTTAATCGCATCTTTGGTCCACGGCACATTGTTCTTGGTGAATATCTTGGATTCACTGCATTAGTGATTGCTAGTCTCCCTGGTTTCTTTGGTGGTCTGGTCGTTCCAGAGGCTTGGATTGGATTACTAGGTTTTCTTCCGATCGCTATTGGTTTTAGTAATCTCATGAGTCGAGAAGACCAGAAAGAGGTAGTATTGCAAACTGTGTCAGTGGACTTAACCTCTCCTGCAAAATCTAAGCGCCATAAGAAATCACTATTGGAAACTCTACGCGATCCCCAAACCTACCGCGTTTCCGCAGTAACTATTGCTAATGGAGGAAACAACATTGGGATCTACGTACCGTTGTTTGCTAGTAGCAGTCTCCCAAGCTTGGGAGTCATTTTGTGTGTTTGCTATTTGACTGTTGGGCTGTGGTGCTTCCTATCTTACCACATGACTCGTAATCCTCTCATGGCTCCTGTTCTTGCTCGTTATGGTCGGAAAGTCTTCCCGTTTGTGTTAATCTGTTTGGGATTCTCCATCCTGATGAAAAGTGAAACGTATCGACTTTTACCTAGTCTTGCAATGTTTTCCAATTAGGTATTAAGGGAATTGGGAATTGGGCATTGGGCAATGGGCAATGGGCAATGGGAATTGGGAATTGGGCAATGGGAATTGGGCATTGGGAATTGGGCATTGGGAAGAAGGAATAAAGGTGTATCTAGCTGAGCAAAAATCAAATAGGAGTCCTATAGAACAAAATGTGGCGTTGCATATTTGCTGGATGATTTTATTTTCTTTGCTTACTAGAAAACTTCTTTCTTGGCGCTCTTTGCGTCTTCTCTTCTCCTGTCGGAGACGCTGCGCGTTCGCCTTTGGCTTCGCCCAAGGGGCGAAGGCGGTTCGTACTTCATCCCCTCTTTGTGCAACGCCCAAAATGTTAGTTCAGGTGCAGATAAATGAGGCATGCTCGTCATATACAAGTTTGAATCCTTAATATGGATATCATTGTAATTTACATAAAACTTTTTCAAATCGCTCTAGTCATCTTAGTACTTTTGATGAGCTTAGTTGTTGCTTTCCCCTCTTGGGCAAACAGAACACCGTACTCAAGCAATATTTCTGACTACTTTGAAATAGGTCAAAGAGTTATTTGGTTTTATAAAGCTCGCGCTGATTCTAGCAATGTCCAGAGAATTCCTGCTGAAGTCGTTAAGCTAGGCTCCAAGCAAGTGCAAGTCAGGGTGCGAAAACAAAACAACGGGTTTGTCAATCGTTGGGTGAATCGAGACAGACTGGAAGATGACAGGAGTAACAATTCTTTTTAGTGATAATCGGGTAAATCAGTTATCAGTGAACAGTTATCAGTGAACAGGTGTATGGTGAACCAACGCGAATGACGGCTTTCGCGTTGGTTCACCACCAACGATGCGCGATCAATTGGTTATCGGACTTAAACAAAGAGCGAAGATGCGCTCTTTACTGATAACTGATAAGTGATAACTGTTAAAAACAGTAGGACATTTTGCGCTCTTAGGGATGCTTCCAAAGCAAATCATCACTTTTATCTATCGATATCAAAAGTAATAATATTTGCTTTTAGAGTTTGACTGGTTTTATCTTGAAATCAAGGTGAATTAAACGCAGACAAAAAAGCGAGACTTAAGAGGAAGAAACTCATGAACAAACTCAATTCAAAAAAATTAACCTCCTGGATTGTAACTGCAGTATTTCTAGTACTTGTAGCGGGGTTTTCTCTGCTTAACCAGCCCAGCGCCCTAGCTCAATCAGAAACACCATCTGTACCCACGAAATCTACATCTGCTCCAGTTATATCTCCGGTAGCATCTCCTATAGAGTCTGTGACAGCGAATGTGAGACGTTTATTAGAAACCAGAGAATGTGTTGGGTGTAACCTGATTGGTGCAAGCCTAAAGGATGCGAACTTGCAAGCGGTAAACTTGGAGGGTGCGAACCTGCAAAGTGCAGACTTAGAGAGAGCGAACTTACAGGGAACAAACCTACAAGCGGCAAATTTGCAGGGAGCAGATCTGGGTAAGGCAAACATAGCAAGAGCAAACCTACAGAGAGCAAACCTATTTAATGCAGATCTAGAGAAGGCAAACCTGCAAGCGGCAAATCTGCAAGCAGCAAACCTACAGAAAGCAGACTTGGAGAAGACAAATCTAACAGCTGCGAACATAGAAGGGGCAAACCTACTGGGGGCTGATTTGGAAGATGCAATAACACCCCAAGGAATCACGACTCAGTGATAAATTTTTCAGTGGGGGTCAGAGTCCCCCATCTATAAAATTTATCAGTCCTTATTCTATTTTGCTTACCCCGTCTAAGTCTGGTGACTTTGGACGGGGACTGCGCTTAATATATCTTGTTCAATTGAGAGCCGCTATAGTGTCAATTTACGTCGTGTCAGCACCCAAAAAATACCCCGACAAAAAATACCCCGATGTTCTCGGGGTATGCGGTGCTTTCATCTATGCAGCGTATTCCAGTGTTGTATTGTATTGTGATTTGAGTAAAGCAATTCCACACCATCCCAAAGGCATAAAACGCTAATACGTAACGTTATATACATATTGATTTCAAAGGGTAAAGGTTAAGGGGAAAAAGCTGGAATTGTGTACTACACACCACACTCAACTTCTACAAACAGCCTTGATAATTAAGTGCTGTCAACTACAAAAACCCCGACTTCATCGGGGTTAAGGGTGTTTGCCAAAACAGGTTTCCTGTGACGTTTATATTGTGGTCTAGAAACAAGCGATCGCACGCCACCCAAAAGATATAAAGCTGAAATTTGTGATGTAGTATACGTCTTGCTAATTTATAATTCGTCATTGAATAAGTTATAATGTTTTGCAAATAGAAGTAGGCTGCACGACACAACGTTAACGTACCTATTCGTGAGCAAGAAATTTCTCCAAGCTTGGTACATCCACCCAACTTGATGTGTCATTAGATTGATGGGATAAATCCATCAATAACTGTGAGTAAACTCCTTCTCGCAACGATGGAACGATTTCTTCCTTGCGTTCCATTCCTTGCACCCATTGGTCTACAACTCTCATAAACGCAGAAATGCGACCATCAGCATAATTTTTCGGAAATAATAACCGATCAGGAATTTCTATTTCGGTCAGCGGTTTACCTGGTTGAGAAGACCAAACACGGAACCCATGTATGTAATCTTTTTGATTTTCACTTCCCAAGACTAAAGTACCGCGATCGCCATAAACTTCTATCCAATGAGTACGTGATGCATGAACTACAGCACTGATGGAAACTTGACAAGGCGTCCCATCCGCCAACTCTAACATGAGCATACAGGTGTCATCCGTTTCCACAGGCTTTAATTCTCCAGTGTTGGAGTCTCGTCGTTCGGTGATGGCGGTACTGAAATGGGCGCTTAACTTGCGTACAGGACCAAAGAGCCAATGAATATAATCAAAAGTGTGAGATCCCAAAGACCCTAATGCACCGCCTCCTTGGTCTTTGCGAGAATACCAGTTCCAAGGGCGAAGAGCATCAGCACGAGAAGAACCTAACCAATCAATTCTGATCAAACGCTTTAAACCCACATAATCTTGTGACAACAGTTCCGAAAATAATTGCCATCCTGGTACAAAGCGAAATTCAAAGTCTACAGTTGCAATCACATCTGCTTTTTGCGCTAACTGGTAAAGTTCTCTAGCTTCGGCTGCATTTATAGTTGTGGGTTTTTCTATTAATATGTGTTTCCCAGCTTGCAGCACTGCTCTTGCCATTTCATAATGCAAAAATGGCGGTGTGGAAATACTAACTGCTTGGACTTCTTGTAGCCCGACAATATCTGCGATTGTGTTACAGGCGTGGGCAATATTGTAGGATTCTGCAATGGCTTTGGCTTTATCTAAATCTCGGTTATACACAGCTACGACCTCTGTGTGAGGATGAGCCAGAAATCCAGGAATATGGACTTTCTGACCAAATCCCGTGCCAACAACAGCAACGCCAATCACAGCTAAACGAATTCCTTTTAATATTTTATCTATATTATTATACCATTCTTGAGTTAAATTAATTCTCAGTTATCAAAAAAGAATGCAGGAGTCAGGAGTCAGAATCCAGAATGATTTTGTACGACGCTCGGTTGAATAAACGGGTTTAATACCCCCGCCTCTATAGGCGGTCTACAATCTATTAGTGGTATAAAGCCTTGCAAGGATTTCATTCTGACTCCTGTATTCTGTTTTATGAGTCATGAATTATAAATTTTTTAGACTTTAGAACTGATGATTTTATCATCTCAAAAATCGAATTGTAAAAGGGTAGCGATAATGCTGACCTTTGTAAGCTTTGATAGCTGCAAAATTTACTAGAATTAATTGTGATAGCATTAATACTGAAATAAATACACCAAGAACAGCTAGTAAACTATTAAAAACAGTATCTAACTGTTTTGCTATCAAAGTTGTCATAATTGCAATACCAAAAGTGACAACAACCAGAAATAGCGATGCAACTATAACAATAAAAGCATAAACTGTTAGTGATAGTTGAAAATTCAATGATTCTTTTCCTTGAAAGTCAATCCAAGGGTCTTTTGTTTTTTTCCAAGACCAAATTATCAATGGTCCTAAGAAATTCAGAAACGGCAAATATAAGGGAATACCGAGAAATAATACGCCAGCGAGTGGTAGCCACAACAAAGCCGAGAGGTGACACAACATTGCCCATATACGAACTTGTTGCTTGGGATTTTTTCTCATGGCTTTGATTTTTCTGGTGGAGGTGTTGAATAATTATCCACCGTACCATATTTAACGTGAGTTCGACGGAATTAAAAAACAGCAGGAGGTAGAGCAGGTAAGTCTTTAGGAGAAATATCAAGAGACGGTTTTTGAGATCAATAGGTGTAAGCAGCCAAACCAGCCATTAAATTGACTAAAAAATTGAAAATGCTTCGATGCCCTTGAATGTTCTATTTGGCACAGGTTTTTGAGATGGTCATTGACTGATTCAATAACTGCACACTAAGTTAGGATAATTTTATCAATCAATTTGACGCTTGCGATTTTTCATCTTCTTCTTGGATTTAGTAACTAACTGTAAACCTCGTTCATATAACTCCTCAAACAGTTTTTGTGAAATATATTCTCGGTCACCAAATAGTTTTCCTTAATTCAATCTCCGCAACATCGAACCAACTACCATTACGGGGAGTTTCAAAGGAAACAGGGAAACCCACGCGCCAATAGTGGGATTGAGACATCGCCCTTGGCGTCTCCCTTTGGGAGAAGGACGCCGTATTATCTCAGGTTCGGTTGATTAGTTGTGATTACCGTGATATCTGCACACCACCCTTTAATCACTCTCAAGGGTAGGTTTTTTAGATTAGACCAATTTTTTGGGTAGGGTAGGCACTGTTTACCGTTCGCTGAAACTGCTATTTTTACGTTGTGAGCAGTGTCCACCTTACAGTTATTGAGAATGGTGAGCCAGCGCGGTATTGGGGTTTCCCCCATGAGCGACTGGCGAACGCGGAGGGTGCAAGATCTCAGTTATTCAACAGCCACTCATACCAATTCTCTAAACCAGTTCCAGTGAGTGCAGAAACCTGAAAAACTTGAATTTGAGGATTGACTTGCTGAGCATATTCTATGCAACGCTGAACATCAAATTGTACATGAGGCAGCAAATCTATTTTCGTGAGAATCATCACCTGACTAGCGCGGAAGATATGAGGGTATTTTATCGGCTTATCTTCTCCTTCTGTCACTGAGAGAATGACGACTTTGAAAAGTTCTCCTAAATCAAATAAGGCGGGACAAACAAGATTACCAACATTCTCAATCATCACCACTGAATTAAGAGGTGGATTGAGTTGTTGTAACCCTCGTTCCACCATGGCTGCATCTAAATGACAGCCTGTTCCTGTGTTGATTTGGACAACTTGACAACCAGTTTCTTGAATTTTTTTGGCATCGTTCGTTGTTTCTTGATCGCCTTCAATAACGTTAATAGGCAATTTATGCTTTAAATCATTGATAGTTCGGGTTAAAAGAGTCGTTTTTCCTGAGCCAGGAGAACTCATCAGATTTAATGCAAGGATATTTCTCCCCTTAAACCATCCTCGATTTTGAGCAGCTATTAGGTTATTTTTTGCTAGAATATCATGCTCTAAAGAGAGAGTTGTGCCATGTATCTTAGCATGAATTTGAGATGCTTCAGTGATATGGTCGTGACTGTGGGAATGCGTGATGACAGTGCCATCTGGTAAAGTATGAGTATGATGATGTTGCTGGGTATCATTTACAGAGTTCATTGTTACGACTTCACCTGTTTTAGGATTAGTCATTTTCACTTCGGCATCATCAGAACAACCACAGGTTACACACATACTTCCTCTATTTCTATTTCCTTAATTTTCAGTTCTTCTCCAGCTATTAAATCCAGATGTACGCTACCACATCTACAACGTCCAAAAGGCTTATCTAAAGGAATTTCTACACCACATTGGCGACATTTTGCTAATCCTGGAGTTTCCAAAATGTCTAACTTTGCCCCTTCTAAAACAGTGCCTTGAGTACAAATATCAAAACAAAATTGTACCGCTTCTGGCAGAATAGCTGAAAGTTTACCAATTTCTAATAATACTCTTTTGACTTGTGTACCATTTGCATATTCAGCTACAATAGCCACAATATTTTGAGTAATTCCTAATTCATGCATTGAAGTGCTAGCTAAGTAAATGCTTATTCAATCTTAAATAGTAGAGGTAATTTTCGCTGTTTAACGTACCACAATTAACAAATTCTTGGTAATTGCTCGCCAACAAGCATATCAACAATACGTTCAGTACCAAAAGTAGTTTTTAACAAGACAACACCAGAAGGTGAGGGAATAACCTCACCGATAATACAAGCATCTTTTCCGGTTGGGTGAGATTTCATAGCTGATACAACAATATCAGCATTTTCGCGTCCTACCACAACTACTAATTTACCTTCATTTGCCAAATACAATGGATCAAAACCTAATAGTTCGCAAACGCCCTTGACTTCTTCACGTACAAGGAGAAACTGCTCATCTAGGCGAATTCCCACACCAGAACTGAGAGCAAACTCATTTAACACTGTGGCTAAACCGCCGCGTGTTGCATCCCGCATAGCATGAATATTAGGACAGACATTCAGGATAGTTTCAACTAAACTATTTAATGGCTGACAATCACTTTCAATATCAGTTTCTAATGCTAATTCTCCACGGGCAATTAAAATTGCTGCACCATGATTGCCCAATTCACCATTAATAATCACTGCATCTCCTGGTTGAATGTTGTGGGCAGAAATATCAACTCCTGTTGGAATGATACCAATACCAGAAGTATTAATAAATAATTTATCTGCCGCACCACGAGGGACGACTTTTGTGTCACCAGTTACGATTTGTATGCCAGCTTTTTGAGCAGCTGCTTGCATATTTTCAGCGACACGCCGCAAAGTTTCTACAGCAAGTCCTTCTTCTAAAATGACACTACAGCTAAGATACAACGGTTTGGCACCACTCATTGCTAAATCATTAACTGTACCATTGACAGCTAATTTCCCAATATCACCACCTGGAAAAAATAAAGGGTCTACAACATAAGAATCAGTGGTAAAAGCAAGTCTGTTTCCCTGTTGCATAAGACTTGCTAAATGAAAACTGGCTTGGTCTTCTAATAGAGAGAGAGTAGGATTATCAAAATTTTTGACAAAAATATCATCAATTAAATCGCGCATTGCTTTACCGCCGCTACCATGCGCGAGAGTGATATGAGTGTCTCGCACTTTACCTTGATGACAGCGGACTTTTTCGACTTTTTGAAAGAGGAAATGCTGTGTTGAATGAGAATTGGAAAAGTTCATCTTATTAACTTGTATTTAGATATTTTATTTGTGAGGTGCGTTAGCGTAAGCATAACGCACCTAAAAATTAACTTTTCACTGTTTTCTCATCATGCCTATCACTATGCTTATCTGAATGCATTACACCTCCAACAACCCAATTTTCGCGTTCAAATTTATCTATGTGAACTGTCACCCATTCAGGCTTAGTACCCAAAGTAGAAACAAGTGCGTGAGTGACTGCTTGCATCAGTTTTCGTTTAAGTTCAATAGAGTGACTTTCAGCAATTTGGATAGTGATAAATGGCATATGAATCCTCAATGTTTGTTTTTCAAGTTTTAATTTTTAACTTTTAACTTTTGACTTTTTTTACACTCTTACCTTTTCTTTGTCAAGTATCATTCTCTTTGCAAAGTGAGAGAAGCGACCATACTTGTAGTAAGCTGCACAAGCACCTTCAGAAGAAACCATGCAAGTTCCAATCGGTGTTTCTGGAGTACATGCTGTTTCAAAAACTTTACATTGCCAAGGCTTCAAAACTCCTTTGAGGATTTCTCCACATTGACAAGCTTTATGGTCAGCAACTTTTAGATTAGGAACGGTAAATTTCAATTCTGCATCAAATTCAGCATATTCAGCACGAATTTTTAACCCAGACTTGGGAATCTCATCTAAACCACGCCATTCAAAACTTTCTCGCTCTTCAAAAACTTGATTCATGGCAGTAAGCGCCACTTGATTTCCTGTCTTTTCTACCAATCGGTTATACTGATTCTCAACTTCACAACGATTTTCTACGATCTGTTGCAATAGCATCCAAATCGATTGAATAATATCTAAAGGTTCAAAACCAGAAATCACAATAGGTTTTTGATATTCTTGAGAAATAAACTGATATGGTTCAGTACCAATTACCATACTGACATGACCAGGACCGATAAATCCATTGAGTTGTAAATCCGAATTATCTAAAAGTGCTTTTAAGGCGGGAATCACGAGAACGTGATTACAAAACATACTGAAGTTAAGAATTCTTTCAGATGCTGCTTGTAGGATAGTAAAAGCAGTGCTAGGGGCGGTTGTTTCAAAACCCAATGCGAAAAATACAACTTCTTTATCAGGGTTATCTTTAGCAATTTGTAGACTATCTAGAGGAGAGTAAACCATACGAATGTCTGCGCCTTGTGCTTTAGCTTGCAACAAGCTTGTTTTAGAACCAGGAACCCGCATTGCGTCTCCAAAAGTTGTGAAGATAATGTCATGATTTTGGGAGATAGAGATAGCATCATCTAGTCTTCCTTTTGGCATCACACATACAGGACAACCTGGACCATGAATTAATTCAATTGCTTCAGGTAAAATTTCTTCAATACCATATTTAAAAATAGAATGAGTGTGACCGCCGCAAACTTCCATGATTTTGATAGGCTTTTTCAGCCGTTGAGATAATTTTTTAATGGCACGGAATAAAGCGTCAGCTTTTCTCGGTTCTCGAAATTCATCAACGTATTTCATATCAGATTTGAATAAAGAGTTTTGAATTTTCTGATAACTTAAGCGCTTACTATAGCAATCCTAAATAGGTTGTGAAAAATCTAGCCTTCAGAAACCCGGTTTCTCTGTGTTCACGAATGATTTAGGACTGCTATATGAACCCTTTGCTATGACTTCTGCTAATTCTTCCAAAAGTTGCAGTGTTTCCATAGCTTCTTTTTCGTTAATTCGGTTCATAGCAAAGCCTACATGAACTAGCACCCAATCGCCCATACAAGATTCAACAGGATGCTGTTCATCAACAATGCAAGCAATATTAACTTGACGCTTCACACCACCAACATTGACAACAGCTAATTTCTGTTTAACGTCAGTTATTTCTATAATTTTACCTGGAATTCCTAAACACATTTTGTATTTTCCATTTTTAGAAAACTATTTAGTAGCTATTGTTACTTTTTGCCAACTAACCATTAACTATTTACAATCAATAACTATTAATTCATTAATCTAGCAGCTGCAATGATAGCTTGTCCTAGCGATAAACCACCATCATTAGGCGGAACTAAACTGTGAGTCAGTACATTTATCCCTAACGCTTGTAAGTGTTCTGTAACTTGCTTTAACAGAATACAATTTTGAAAAACTCCCCCTGTTAGCACAACTTGATGAATGTCATTTTTTTGACGCAAATTATCAACCATTTCTACAATGGTATTAGCCAAGCTTGTATGAAATTTAGCAGCAAGAACTACTTGAGGAGTATGCTGCTGTAAGTCATTCAGCAAGGCTTGCCACATTGGATGTGAATCTATATGATAAATATTATCTGAAACAACAAATTTAAAATGATAATTTAAATATTCTTTATGATTTAGGAAAATAGTATCAGCCAAAGCTTCCATTTCAATTGCTGCTTGTCCTTCATAGCTACATTCTTCTCGGCAAATACCAATTGCAGCAGCGACAGCATCAAATAAACGCCCTACTGATGAAGTCAAGGGAACGTTAATTTCTTTTTCGACAAGCTGATTGAGAAGTTTCAGCGGCTTTTGTTCTAGGAATTCTAAAATCTCTAAATTTCTGTATTTTTGTTTTAAATCTTCCCAAGAAAAGGCAGATATTAACTGGGCGTATGTGTTACGCCAAGGTTCTCTCATTGCTTGTTTTCCACCAATCATTGGTACTGGCTTAAATGTCGCCAATCTCTTAAACTGGCGATAATCTGCTAACAAAAATTCTCCGCCCCATAGTGTTCCATCTTCACCATAACCCAATCCATCTAATGCAATACCTAAAACAGGTGGCGAGTTAATATGTATACCGTTTTCTGCCATACAAGCAGCAATATGGGCGTGATGATGTTGGATGTGGAGTAGGGCGTACTGATTGGTGTATGCAAGTTCTTTACCAAGTTTCGTTGACAGATATTCGGGGTGTAAGTCAACAGCGATCGCTTCTGGTTGATGCTCAAATAAATTTAAGTAAAGATTGAGCGTATCCTGATAGGATTTGAAAGTTGCTGCACTTTCTAAATCTCCTATATGTTGAGATAAAATCGCTTTCCCATCTCGCAATAAACAAAAAGTATTCTTTAGCTGACTGCCCATTGCTAAAATGTGAGTAACACTTTCAAATCCAGATGGTAAATTGATAGGTGCTGGTGCGTATCCTCTCGCACGACGAATTGTTAGTACTTTATCGCTAGCAACCCGCACTACTGAGTCATCTACTCGGTTAACAATGTCTCGATTGTGTAGAAGAAAATAATCAGCAATCTTTCCTAGCTTCTCACGCGCTTCGACATTATCAATACATTGTGGTTCATCAGAAAGATTACCACTTGTGAAAACAATCGGGCGATTCATTCGCCTCAAAATGAGGTGGTGTAACGGGGTGTAAGGTAGCATGAAACCCAAAGTATTTTGCCCCGGTGCAACCGAAGGCGCTAGGGGGGGAGTTTTGAATTTTGGGTTTTGAATTTTGAATTTTGAATTTTGAATTTTGAATTGTATTCTCCCACTTCCCCTTTCTTCATCGTCTCTGTGTTTCGCCTGGATTAATACAACAGGCGCGGTGGGACTTTCTAGTAATTCTCTTTCCTTGGTGGTGGGGGTGCAGTACTCTTCAATAACTGATATGTCTCGCGCCATTAAAGCAAAAGGCTTTTGATTGCGCTGCTTCCGGTGGCGCAGTTTTTGCACAGCTATTTCCTGAGTCGCATCGCAAGCTAGATGAAATCCACCTAACCCTTTAATGGCAACAATCTCACCTTTTTGTAATAAGGTACAAACGGCATCAATATCGTCAAGCATAGAAAACATATGAGATGTAATTGGTTTACTATCAGAACGTTCTAACCAGGCTTTAGGACCGCAAATTTGACACGCTACAGGCTGGGCGTGAAAATGACGGTTTTCAACATCCTTGTATTCCCTTTCACACTCTGCACACATAGCAAAAGTAGCCATACTTGTGTTGCGGCGATCATAAGGTATGGCGCGAATGATACTTAGGCGAGGACCGCAATGAGTACAGTTTGTGAAAGGATAACGATACCATCGACTGAAGGGGTCAAAAATTTCGGCTTTACATTTTGGACAAGTCGCAGCATCGGAAGGAATTTCTGTTTTCACCGCACTGCTGACACTGTGAGAAATGACAAAATCTTGAAAGGTTGATTTGCCTTCATAACGCTTGCGCGTCACTTCATCAATTCTCGCTAATGGGGGACACTCTTTCTGTAATGTTTGGACAAATTCTTCTATAGATTCTTCACAACCAGATGCCCAAATTAAGACACCTTGACCGTCATTATAAACTTCGCCTTGCAATCCGTATGCTTTTGCAAGTCTATATACTGTAGGACGGAATCCTACTCCTTGAACGATACCGCGAACTCTGATTTCTTCAGTAGACATAAGATTTTTAACGAACCGCGAAGACGCGTTAGCGAAGCGTGCGCCCTTGGCGCATAGGACGCAAAGAAAGAAATGTAAAGTAAATAATGGAAGTATTTAGGTTATTTTCCAAAGTAAAATTCGGTTATTTCCTGAGTCAGCGATGACCGCAGTATTTCCACATACTTTTATTCCGTAAGACCAATTTAAACTATCTCGTTTTGGTAACCCAAAATCACGATTTTCACCTTTACTTTTAAAGTCTCTTTGTCCAGCAAGTGCATGACTCTCAGCACGTTGCAAAGACAAAATTGATGATGGCTTTTTCCAGCCTAAAATCCTTGAATTAGCAGTATCTGCAACGAACAGCCACTCACTAGCAGCAGCTACGCCGTAGGGCATACTCAAACTATTGGCACTGGGAAAATAAACTCCTTGATTCATTTCGACTGAATCAAAAGTTTTTTGTCCTAATACCACTGCACAAGGAGCATTGTTTTCTGTTGGAATTCCCTGCCAAATCATGACACGATGATTACCCGCATCAGTAACAACTAAATTTTCTTCCCAAACGGTAATGTCATGACACCAGCGCATACTCGATGCTGAGGGAGTACCACCGCCATTCTCATCGCGGGACATCATATTTGGTTGTCCCAAAACTACATCGGCAGGTTGACCATTTTCTTCAGGTAATTGATGCCAAATTAAGACCCGGCGATTTCCTGTATCAGCAACAAATAGCTTACCTTGATGATAGAAAACTCCATAACACCAGTTCAAAGTATGAGCGGCTGCTTCTTGAGTTCCTCGATTTGGTTCATTCTCAGTGAAATGGGTTTGACCTAATACTAAATCTGCTGGAACATTACTATCTTCTGGTAGTTTTTTCCAAATCAAAACGCGATGATTCCAAGCATCTGCAACTGCCAAACCTTCACCACAAGCACAAATTCCAGTTGGTACACTTAGTGTTGCCCTTCCAGGTTTACCTTTGGCATTTTGTCCTTCATAGTTAAAGTCCGGTTGTCCAATAACCCAATCAGCCGGTTGACTATCTTGAGTGGGGAAATTTCGCCATCCTAATAAACGATGATGTCCTGTGTCTGATACCCATAATGGTCCAGTTTCAGATATTAAACAAGCACCACGAGGACCAAACATTTCTCTACTGCTAGGTACGACAGGTATTGCTAATTGACCTACCTCAAAAATCTTTCCTAAAATAACTTCTGCACCTTGAGACAAAAAAGGTAAAAGTCGGGGAACTTTTGCCGCTTCTGTTTCATCTTTTGGTGTAAGAGTCATTTTAGTCGCTGTGTTCATCGGTCAATTTGGAATAAAGAAACACTGCTTTTATTACCCTCAAATAAACTTGGGGTTTAAAGCTTAAGTTAGTGAAAACTAGCTGAAATACATTTCAGGTTTACTAGTTGAACAGGTTTTAGCTTTCAGCTTGAAATTGATTTCAAAGCGAAATAGGGTTTGTCAAAGTGTCTGTCATTTTCACCTCCTTTTCAAATAGTTATTTGTTTTTTAAAAACTATCAACCACTAACCATTACCGATTTCCGCAACTTCTTGCAGTACCTGTGCTACAACTTGCGCTTGTTCTATTTGTCCATACTGGGTAAAAATTTCCCAAGCTTCTTGATAATAAGCACGCGCTTGCAAAAGATTTTTATGATTCCCGACTTCTGGTTTTTCTGGGTTATCAGGTAAGTTTAATAAGGCATTCGCTTTGTTAGCAATTGTGTTGGCGTATTCTAGAGGTGTGTCTTTGAGGTTACGCACTTTTAACGCCTCGTCATAAGCAGCGATCGCTCGCACAATATTCTCCAAAGGATGGGAACTTGGTAGATATTGCAAAGCGTTACCCAGATTATTCTGCAACATCGCATATTCCCTTGGATGGTTTATTAATCGAATATGCTTCAGCGCCTCCTCAAAAGTCTGCACTGCTAACCCTTGACGCAGGTATTCTTTTTCTGACGTCAGGGGTATCGAGAGGTAAGCAATTGCAATATTGTTGTGTAAAATTGCATATTCCTGCGGGTACTTTTGCCAAGTAAAAATCTGCAAAGCTTTCTGATAAGCCTGGATGCTATCCGTCATCCGTGCTAAGTTGAATGGCACAAGCGACTGCAACACTAATCCAAAGTTCATTTGGGCTTCTGCCACTTCCTCTGGTCGGGCAAGCTGTTGTAAAATAAGCAGTGCCTCTTCTAATTGTTCTTTCGCTTCTAACAACAGTTGTTCCCCAACATCGGGAATTGACTTCAAAGCCACTGCTATTCCTGCTTTCGCTCTAGCTTGCCAAAGCAAATTATCCTCACCACACAAATCATACGCTTGGTGACACAACGAAACTGCATTCCATAAATCTTGGGCAGTTTTCGGCTTTTTTTGAAAGCCTTGCGCCATTTCAAGCAACATTTCGATTTTTTCTTGTGTCGTTGCTGGAGACGAGGCTATGATATCCATTGCCGCCTTCACCGCAGAATCTGTCATGCTAGGGGTCATTACCATCTTCCTATAGCAGGTTGGAGAATTGAGTATTTCAAGTCCGCGCACCCTCAAAACGCATATTCCTTACGTCTTTGGGCTGTACCAACCAAGCTTGTTTACGCAGATGATGAGTTTTGTTTCGGTAAATCCCCTCTTTGCAAAATGAGGCGCTTGAGTTCCCTGTAGATGAGAGGCTTGAAGATAAAAGGGGGTACAGTGATGTTAAGCGTTCAGTGTTTTTGCCAGAAGACTGATAAATGCTCCTTGAATTTATTAAATCTATTCTCTTTTAAGATAGAACATTTCCATTAAAAAAAATAGACTTTTTTGTTATTTTTTCATATAAAAATATTTTAACTTACTTTTCAAGAAAAATGTTATCGCTTAACTGTTTTATAAAATTTGGTTTTTCAATACCTAATATACCAAAAGACAAGTCATTTTTGTTGAATATGAAACCACAGATGCATACAGAGCATTTATCTGTGTTTATCCGCGTGCATCTGCGTCTATCTGTGGTTCTTGAACTTTTTAATCTATTAGAAGCAAGGGAGAGAAAATAGGAAATCTTACACGCAAAAAGGAGAGTAACTCGTCAACGTACCGCAATTACATTAGCAATCTCAGGACAATGTGACTTAATTGCCTGCTCAATTCCTTGAGATAAAGTGAGAGTTGAAGCCGGACAATTACCACAAGCTCCGATTAATTTGACTTCAACTGTATCTGGTGGTTTAATATTTACTAATTCCACATTACCATTATGGCTTTTTAAACCTGGACGTACTTCATCAAGTGCTTGCTGAATCCGTTGTGCTAGCGGCGGTCTAGGAGGCTTTACGAGTTCGTGATAAAGCAAAACTCCATACACAACTTCGTCTTTAACAGCACTACGTATAGCTGGCATCGATTCTTGCTTCACACTTTTAATTAAACGTGTTAATGCCTCTTTGTGCAATGCTTCAATAGCTCGTTTTAAACCTACAACGACACCTCTGTGGGTTTCATCCCACTCAGAGATAATTGCCTCAAAACGGCTGATTTCTTTTACTAATTCTTCTAGTGTGTCATTGATCATTAGTCAATAGTCATTGGTCATTAGTCATTAGTAAGGGTTTTAGGCGTTTTTACATTTCTTAAGTAGCTGGTGTTTATTTCCACTTATCTACTTAGAACGACTGAAACCTTACTTCATTTTGCTTACTTCATTTTGAAGTCCTTTAGAAGAAATGGCATCATTGTGCCTGTGACTAAGCTAGAAATTGCAACTGCTAGTAACAAGGGTAGTTTCACAAAAGCTAATAGCACTAGTAGCAGTGAACCTAGGCTAGTACCAATTGCTGTTTGTTGCATAAAATGGATGGGGTCACGTATTAACTGCCCTTTGAAAAATAACTTAGCAGAAAACCATCCAAGCTGAAACATAATTTCTCCTCTTAATTTATGAGAACCTTTAGTATAACGAGTCCTAAAATCACTACTGGGATGACACCAGCAGGACCCAAGAATCCACCAAGCATGGCAGAAAATTGATAGCCAAATTCTTTACCAGCTAACATCATTCCACCAAGAGCACCACCAACGACAGATAAGAAAATTGCTATTAAGAGCAACATGAATCCAGTGATGAGGTCAATATCGCCTACTATTAAGCTTGTGAGTAAGTCTGTCATGTTGTTATTTTCCTCATTAGCAAATGACTAGAAATTGTGATATAAAAACTAATCAGTATATTCTAGATTTGAGATTTTATTTTCTATATTATGCAGTTTTCTATTTATTAACTGTTAATTGCTTACATTTGCCTTCTTCATTCAATAAATTTTCTATCATTTCTATCAGTGTAATTTTTATTTTTAAAAAGTTATTACAATAACTTTTTAGTTGGCTGGATAAATCTGTTTTTGTCATGCTTTCATGAATTTTAAGAGTGTTGTAGATCGTGACATCCAAAAATAGCTCATAATTAAAGCTAAATGTGAAGACACAGGAACAGGAAAGATCCTCATACGGTTTTGCTAAGTCTTGCCCTGCCTAAGTTACTGACGAACATAAGGTGATTTCATTTCAACACAATCAGAGGGTTAGGGTATGTACAAAGCCTATTTTGCTGGAAAACATTCTTACAAATTTTGTCTGTTAAAACTCTACCAAACTCATTATCCAAGTTACGCATTATCGACAATAAAAAGACATAGCAAATGACTAACGTACTATGGTTGCAAGGTGGTGCTTGTTCAGGTAACACCATATCTTTTCTGAATGCTGAAGAACCCACTGTCTGTGATTTAATCGCTGATTTTGGTATTAAAATCCTTTGGCATCCATCTTTAGGACTGGAACTCGGTGAAAACTTGCAAACACTTTTGTGGGATTGTATTTCGGGCAAAATTCCTTTGGATATTCTGGTATTTGAAGGTACGGTAGTTAATGCCCCTAAAGGGACTGGTAATTGGAATCGGTTCGCTGAACGTCCCATGAAAGATTGGTTACTTGACCTCTCAAAAGTTGCCAACTTTGTTGTAGCAGTGGGAGATTGCGCTACATGGGGAGGACTCCCCGCTACTGCACCCAATCCCAGTCAGTCAGAAGGATTGCAATTTCTCAAACGGCAAAAGGGTGGTTTTTTAGGAACAGAGTACTTATCAAAAGCAGGGCTTCCAGTGATCAATATTCCTGGATGTCCCGCCCATCCTGATTGGATTAGTCAAATATTAGTGGCGATCGCAACAGGACGCCTTAGTGATATAACCCTTGATGAATTCCATCGCCCGCAAACATTTTTCAAGAGTTTTACACAAACAGGTTGTACCCGCAACATCCACTTTGCCTATAAAGCATCTGTTGCTGAATTTGGTCAGCGCAAAGGATGTTTATTCTATGACTTAGGTTGTCGCGGTCCAATGACCCATTCTTCCTGCAACCGTATTTTGTGGAATCGCGTTTCCTCAAAAACCCGTGCTGGAATGCCTTGCTTAGGCTGTACCGAACCTGAATTTCCCTTTTATGACCTCCAACCAGGAACTGTGTTTAAGACGCAAACCCTCATGGGAGTTCCCAAGGACATACCACCGGGAATGAAGAGACAAGATTATGCCTTTCTCACCGTTGTCGCAAAGAATATGGTACCTACTTGGGCTGAAGAAGATATCTTTACGGTTTAGTCATTAGTCATTGGTCATTGGTCATTAGTCATTAGTCATTGGTCATTGGTCATTAGTCATTGGTCATTAGTCATTAGTCATTAGTCATTGGTCATTAGTCATTGGTCATTAGTCATTAATCATTAGCAATTGGACTTTGAACAAATGGGAATTCAAACATTGGATATATCGCCGGTTGGAAGAGTAGAAGGCGATTTAGATGTCCGAGTGGAAATAGAAGATGGGCAAGTCGTGAACGCTTGGACACATGCCGAACTTTTTCGAGGATTTGAAGTGATTCTGCGTGGGAAAGACCCACAGGCAGGATTAATTGCGACTCCTCGTATTTGCGGTATTTGTGGCGGTTCTCACTTAACTTGTGCATCTTGGGCATTAGATACCGCTTGGGGAACAGAAGTCCCACGTAATGCAATTTTGGCAAGAAATTTGGGTCAAATTGTCGAAACAATCCAAAGCATACCTCGTTACTTTTACGGTCTATTTGCAATTGATTTAACACATAAAAAATACCAATACAGCCCTTTCTACGAAGAAGCTTGCAGACGTTTTACAGCTTTCACAGGCAAGTCTTACGAACTCGGTGTCACAATTTCTGGCAGACCTGTAGAAATTTACGCACTACTAGGTGGGCAATGGCCCCATTCTAGCTACATGGTTCCTGGTGGAGTTATGTGCGCCCCCACTTTAACAGACATCACTCGCGCTTGGTCAATTCTAGAATACTTCCGTACCAATTGGTTAGAACCTGCATGGTTGGGTTGTTCTCTGGAACGCTATGAACAAATTAAGACTTATGACGACTTCATGATGTGGCTGGAAGAAAACCCAAATCATGCTAACTCTGACTTAGGTTTTTATTGGCGCATGGGTTTGGATATTGGTCTAGATAAATATGGCGTTGGTTTAGGTAGGTACGTCACTTGGGGATATCTACCTCATGAAGATAAGTACCAGAAACCAACAATTGCCTCCCGCAATACTGCTCTTATTATGAAGAGTGGAGTGTATGACAGTTTCACTGACACTCATACCTTAATGGATCATACTTTTGCTCGTGAAAATACGACTCACTCTTGGTATGACGAAGGAACAGAAGATATTCATCCTTTTGATCGAACCACTCGACCGATTGAGCAGAATGATAAAGACTTCGATAATGCCTATACTTGGTCAACTGCTGTACGTCATCAAAACTATGGACGCTTGGAAGCGGGACCTCTAGCACGACAGCTTGTGGCGGGTGGAAAGCATGGAGAATCTTGGCAACATTACGACGGGTTTATCTTAAGTGCGTTTAAGGCAATGGGCGGTGCTAGTATTCACCTGCGTCAACTTGCACGAGTTCATGAAATTGTCAAGTTATATCGACAAGCAGAACACTGTTTGCGTGAGTTTCGATTGAATGACCCTTGGTATGTCAAACCCAAAGAAAAAGATGGACGTGGTTGGGGCGCAACAGAAGCCGCACGAGGTTCTTTGTGTCACTGGATAGAAATAGAAAATGGTAAGATTAAGAATTACCAGGTTATTGCCCCGACGACTTGGAATGTGGGACCCCGCGATGCTCAAGGAATACGCGGACCGATTGAGGAAGCTTTGATTGGGACACCTATTCAAAATCCGACTGACCCTGTGGAAGTTGGTCATGTGGCGCGATCGTTTGACTCGTGTCTAGTTTGCACTGTTCACGCCCACGATGCGAAGACGGGTGAGGAGTTGGCGCGTTTCCGCACGGCTTAGTATTGCGTTTGAGTGCGTTAGAGGATGTTTTAAAAGTGGGGGTAAACGCCTCAATCTCGTTTCGCACGCCCCTTTGACAGCTTGTAAGGGCGTAAAGCGGTTCCAAAAAACTTTGAAAACCACTCTACGTAAGCATCAGCCTTTTTTGACTGAGGGGAAGTTCAACTTAACAACACTACCCTCCCTACTGATGGTGGGTTTTTTATGTAGAAATATTTAGTCGCGCATGGCATTACTTTGCCATTATAGTAAAGTAAATTATGTAATTTCTCTTAGGGTTTGCAAAATCAAGGTCAAAGCATTGGTACCAATAGCTTGTTAGTTTTCTAGCTTGTTAGTTTTCATACTACTAAGGGTGGAGAGGCTACAAATCCAACATAAAGTAATTCCCAACTTCATGGAGGGAATAGAGGGCTTGCTGTTTCTCCCTGTAGTGGTTGATCCACTATAGAATGCACTTGTCTAGATAAGTCTAGATAAGTCTACTTTTGGGTAGACACTTTGTGAGCGGTTTGTAATCTTCAGCTTGTCTTACTCAATCTTGAATAAAGCTAAGAAACTTAATGCGAAGACTAAAACTTCTGAGTGTTTTGTTGATAGCGGGTTTATCGCTTAGCCTTTCAGTATTCATTTCTTCTGTTTTCCCATATAAAGTTTTTGGACAGGTTGGTACCAACATGCCTGACGATGCAACGTTAGTTGCACAGCGACAAACAGAAGTTAGTTCGGGCTTCGTAGTTGAGCCTCCGAATCAACCCCTTCGTCCAGCGGAGCGTGTCCGTCGCGATACCTATGGCGATGTGGGACTTGCTCCCCTGAGTACAGCAGCTCAATTGGATCGATTGCTCTTTCCTTCTGTTCCGCAATCAGCTCGCGAGAGAGTAGTGGAAGGGGCGTCGTTCTTTACCACCCCAGAGACCGTTACGAACGGCGCAGGGGCGATGGCTAACCAAACCCGATGTGCGGGTTGTCACCTGAATAACCTTGAGTCGGTTCCGGGTGTGGGGCTGCTCACGGGAATCTCTAACGTCAGTCGAGCTGGACGGTCAACCCCCACCAACTTCAGTTTTACGTCGGGTGATACCACCAATGGTGGTAGACCCGCTGGTGTTCGCTTAGATCCGGTCAATCTAGACGGTTCTGTTGACGAGAATATCATTAGTAAGGCTGACCCAGCCTTAGATGCAGTCAATAATACTGGGCGAACCGCAGCCTTTACGATCTTCGGGGACTTTTCACCGTCGGTTGAAGCGGACGATCCGACCAGATCTTACGATCCGCTGGATGGTTCTACAAACCGCGTCACAGGTAATGCACAGGATTTTGGTGGTTTCGTCCAGCATGTACGCCCCCCGATTGCTGAGCTTAAAGCTTTCGACCCGAGTATAGATTGCAAACCAGATGCGATCCCAAGCATCGCGGAAGATCGAAATCTTGGCACGATCAATCCAATTACGGGTTTGTCTGCAAGTGGATTTCGACGTGGTGTCGGTGAACGCGCTGGTCCTCCCTATATCGGACGTGGTCTGATGGAGGCTATTCCGACCCAGGACATCACAAACGCTCCCGATCCCTCTGACACTAGAGGCAGCAATTCGTCCCTGAAAACTGCTGTATTCCAGTGTACTGGTGATTGTGTGACGGGTGCGGTCAATATGATTCCTGCCAATGCGCCACCTGACCGACCCAACGCCCTAGCCTCTGGGGTAGGGCGTTTTGGTTTACGTGCAAATGGCGCGGAGATACTGCAGTTTATCATTGGGGGCTTGCAAGGTGAGCTTGGTCTCACGAGCTTGGCTAACAATAATGAGATCAATATTGCCGATCCCAATATTGCTCCTTACAATAAGAACTGCCGAAATCCAGTAGCCGACCCTGAGTTTCACCTCAGCACCCCATTCAGTGAGCGCAATTTCTTGCGCCTGACGGCTCCCCCAGAATTTGGTCCCAATCTCTTAGCCGTGCTGAATTCAAAAGATCCCTCTCGGCCTGGTTATGGCGACAGTCGTGTAGCCAGGGTTCAAAGGGGGGCGCAGCTTTTTGGTATCGATCTCACTGCCTTTGCCAACCGCATGATCCCTGGTCGTATGCCAATATCGGGCGATGATCGCGATCCCAATGCCATTAACCAAACCGATCAGATGGTGGGTTGCGTGAGCTGCCACACCCCAGTTCAAAGAACTGGTCGATCGCCTGCTTTTAACGACCCATCCTTGGGTACTGATGCAGCAGCGGTTACAGAAATTCTCAGCTCCCGTTGGGCACCGATTTTCTCGGATCTGATTCTGCACAAAGGTCCCATCATTGATGCTGAGCGGTTTGCACCAACTCCGCGCGATCCAATCCTTGTGAGCCGACCTACAGTTGTTCGCACTGACCGATCCGGCAGACGTTCAGGTCGAGATAATGATCGCAAAGGTGGTTCGGTTCAGACCTTCACGACGTATGATCTGCCCCGTAACCTGACTGATGATATCTTCTCAAACCAGAAAGCAACTGCTAAGGGTGAAGAGTTCCGTACACCGCCTCTGATGGGGATTGGTAAGGTTGGTCCTCCATTCTTGCATGATGGTAGTGTCTACTTGAGTATCCTGACCCGTGACACCACGCCTGCAGGTACTGTGTTTACCAATAGCGAAGTGACCAATGCACCGTTGGTTGTTCGCTCAGTAGACGATGCGCTTCGTGCAGCAATTGAGCTACATGACCTGCCTGCACCCGATGACGATAAGACCTCTAAGCTGCCGGGTGGTGGATGCCCTGTTCCTCCAGATGGCAAAGTCGTCAATAAAATCGGCAATGTTATCGACTATGGCTCATCGCCTAAGGATGTCATTTGCCCACCTTATACCAGTGCTCTTTCGACCACTCATCGAAGTGAAGCACGCGAAGTTACCGCTCGTTTCCGTTCTTTAAAACCTTCCGATCAACAAGCGATGATTGATTTCTTGAAGGAGCTATAAAGTCTCTCCAATATCTCTAACATCGATTGTTTGCGGATTTCACTACAGGGACGTTCTTAAGAACGTCCCTTCTTTTAACCCACATTCCGCAGATGTGATTCATATTACTAGTAATTTTGAAAAGTCAAACCCAGAAGATTTTTTATCAGTCTAATTTTTGTGGGTTAATTTCATTTTTCGTTCAAATAATTCCAAAATATTAAGTAAGTTAGTATCACGGAATTTCAAAATATATTTACTCTCTCATTCATCAACACATTCATCCGGAATTAACCAATCTAACAGGGTAAGCGCATCTAATTTTGTGCTTAAGAATACAGACTAATTTGCTAAAGTATAGAGCGGTGTATCGAATTTGAGCATGAAATGTGTTAGATAGTACGCTAATTAACAAAGCGTTCAATGAT
>JAESFN010000553.1_pt1 | contig 31087 bp, 35 predicted proteins | sample 9269411 | NCBI WGS metagenome assembly JAESFN01 (sample SAMN14505399, study PRJNA617100) | algae metagenome | isolation source: Iphinoe sp. HA4291-MV1 and co-occurring heterotrophs from trail next to... | place: USA: Maunawili Falls, Hawaii | collected 2009-07-25
ACGCGGTCGGGTGCGCCTCGATGTAGGTCGAGGTGAGCGCCCCCGGCTGGGCGAACACCATCCCCAGGTAGGAGGCCGGGGCGGCGGATCCGACCGCGGTGGCCGAGCCCCGGTCGGAGATCAGCTGGGCGGCGGCGGACACGTTCAGGCCGCTGAACAGCGCCACCGCCACGCTGGACACCAGCCGCTGCATGATGTTGTTCATCGCGCTGCCGGATCCCTTGTGCACCACCGGGAGCGAGGCCAGGCCGGCGGTCATCATCGGCATCATGGCCATCGACGAGCCCAGGTTGCGCAGGGCCAGCGCCCACATGATGTGCTCCCGGGGCGTGGACACGGTCATCCCGGCGAACATGTGCGTGGCGTAGGCCATCAGCAGCAGCCCGATGATCGCCGGGTAGCGGGCGCCGACGGTGTCGTAGAGCCGGCCGGCCACCGGCATCATCACCAGCATCACCAGCGCGGCCGGCAGCATCACCAGGCCGGCGTCCAGCGCCTCCAGCCCCTGCACCACCTGCAGGTACTGCGGGATGAAGAACAGCGCGCTGAACAGCCCGGCCATGGAGATCCCGGACAGCAGCAGCGAGTTCACGTACGGCCACTTGCGGAACACCCGCACGTCGATCAGCGGGTTCTCCGCCTCCAGCTCGATGAACACCCAGGTGGCCAGGCTGAGCAGGCCGGACACGATGAGGGTCAGGGTCGGGTAGCTGGTCCAGCCCCACTTCTGCCCCTTGGCGCAGGCCAGCAGCAGGGCGAACAGGCCGTAGGCGATGGTGACGAAGCCGAGGTAGTCGAAGCCCGGCCAGGACGTGGGCTTGCGCTGGTCCAGCACGGCGATCGCGGCGATCGCCCCGAGCACGCCGACCGGGACGTTCACGAAGAAGATCCACCGCCAGTCGACGTACTCCACGAAGTACCCGCCGAGCACCGGCCCGACCGCCGGCGCGACCACGATGCCCAGCCCGTACATGCCCATCGCCACGCCCAGGCTGCGCGGCGGCACGATCGACAGCAGCAGGGTCAGCGAGATCACCGGGAGCACCCCGCCCGGCACGGCCTGCAGGATCCGCAGGCCCACCATGCTCGGCAGGTCCCAGGCCAGCCCGCACAGCGCCGAGGTGAACGCGAACCCGAGCAGCGACCACACGTACAGCCGCCCCGGCCCCATCCGGACGGACAACCAGCTGGTCAGCGGCACCACGATGCCCAGGGCCAGGGTGAAGCCGGTGGCGATCCACTGCACGTCGTCCGGGGCGGCGTTCAGCTCGGTCTGCATCTTCGGGATGGCGACGTTGACGATGGTGGTGTCCAGCACCGACATGAACGCGCCGACCACCAGCACGGCCAGCGGGACACCCCAGTCCCGGACGGACGGCTCCGGCGGTCGCGGCGGGGTTCTCTGGGCCGGGCGCGCGACCTCCGGGGACGCGGCGACGGTCACCGGGAGAGCGGTGCGGGGGTCGTCGGGGCCAGCCAGACCGCGGTCAGCACGTCCACCAGGCCGGCGGCGGTCTCCGCCCAGCTGGCCCGGGTGGTGGGCAGGCCCTCGGCCAGCGCCTTCTCCCGTTCGGCGCAGGTGTGCAGCATGAGCAGCCGGGCCATCGCCGCCCGCTCGCCGCGCACCTCCACCGGCAGTCCGGGCAGGCAGCGGTGCAGCCCGTCCAGCGCGGCGACCAGCGGCGCGGAGTGCTGCGACTCCACCGCGACGATCTCCCGCAGCGCCGGCTCGGTGGTGGCCTGGGCGTGGAACCGGGCGAACCAGCTGGGGCTGCCCAGCGCGTCGAGGTACCCGGTCATCGGGACGACCAGGCAGGTCACCCAGTCCCGCACCTCGGACGAGCCCTCGACGTCGGCCAGGATCCGGACGCGGAGCCGCTCGATCCTCGGCAGGTGCCGGCGCACCACGGCCCGGACCAGGTCCTCCTTGGTGCCGAAGTGGTAGCCGACGGCGGCCGTGTTGCCCTGGCCGGCTGCCTCCCCGATCTGCCGGTTGGACACCGCGAAACCCCGCTCGGCGAACAACCGCTCCGCCGCCTCGAGGATCGCGCACCGGGTGGCCTCCACCCGGTCCGCCCGCGCCACCCGGGTCACCGACACACCGCACCTCCGTCACCCGTTAGTGAACGCGACGCGTACTCGTAAAGCAACCGATTGATTTAAACCTGAGAAGATCGTCAGCCCGTTGACCGTCACACCCGGCCGGCCCGGGGCGTCCCTCGCTCGGGACATCACCGCACAGCGCGTCCGGCATCGCCGCACAGCACGCGTTGCTCGGCACATATGTCGCAACATGTGTGCCGAGCAACTGGAGCTGTGCGGTCAGGAGCGAAGGAGACGTCTCTACGGGAGCATGAGCAGGCCGCCGTCCACGGCCAGGGTCTGGCCGGTGACGTAGCGCGAGTCCGGGCTGGCCAGGAAGAGTGCGGCGGGGGCGATGTCGCCGAGCGGATCGCCGAGCCGGCCGACCGGGATGGCGGCCACGGCGGCGGCGTAGGCGTCCGGGGCGGACTGCTCCACGCCGGTCGCGGCGTCGGTCTTGGCCGCCGGGGTGATCGCGTTGACGGTCACCGCGTGCGGCGCCCACTCGCGGGCCGCCGTGCGGGTCAGCGCCCGGATCGCCTCCTTGGTGACGTTGTAGGCCAGCGTGCCGGCCTGCCCGGTCTGCCCGTAGAACGACCCGAAGTTGATCACTCGTCCGTCCCGCCCGCGCAGGTGCGGGTAGGCGGCCTGCATGGCCCACAGGCTGCCCCGGAAGCCGGTGTCGAAGGTCCAGTCGATCTCCTCGTCGCGGAAGTCCTGCAGCGGGCAGGGCACCGGAGCGCCGGTCGGCGCCGCCCGGGTGCCGAACGACTGGGCCACGTTGACCACGATGTCCAGCTGCCCGTAGGTCTCGACCGCACTCTGGATCAATGCCTGGACCTCGGACTTGACGCCGACGTTCGTCGGGCACGCGTGCGCGGTCCCCCCGGCGGCGACGATCTCGGCGACGGTCGCCTCGGTCTCCTCGACGCCCAGCGAGGCGGCCACCACCCGGGCACCCTCGGCGGCGAACAGCATGGCGACGCCGTGCCCGATGCCCCGCCCGGCGGCGGTGACCACGGCGACCTTGCCCTCGAGCCTCACGACTCGGCCTCCGCCGGTTTCAGGGCGGCCAGCCCGGCGGCGGTGTCCCACAGGTAGACCCGGATCTCGGTGACCAGCCCGTCCCGCACGGTGAACCACTCCAGCGCCTGCATGGGAATCTTGCGCTCGGCGCCGCGCCAGGGGAACGAGACGGCGGCGATCACCTCGTGCGACCCGTCGTCGAACGGGGTGTGCACCAGCCGGTCGATGCTCAGGTGTGCGGCGGCGATCGGGGACGCGGGGTCGCCGATGTTCGCCATCAGCCCGGTGACCAGCTCGCGGCCCCGGTACATCCCGCCCCAGGGCAGCGACTCCGGCTCGTGCACCACGATGTCGTCGGCGAAGTAGCGGCCGGCGGCGGCCCGGATGGTGTCGGGATCAACGCTGGTCAGGGCCTCGTAGACGGCCCGGACGATGTCGGAGGCGTGCATCAGTACGGCTGCATTCCGCCGTCGACGTTCATCAGCGTCCCGGTGATCCCGGACGCCGCGTCCGAGGCCAGGTAGGTGACCAGCGACGCACACTCGGTCGCCTCGATCACCCGGCCCAGGGCGCTGCTGGCCATCAGCTGGGCGAACAGCTCGTCCAGGGTGGCCAGCCCGAGGGCCTGCTGCACCGCCGGCCCCATCTCCAGGGCGGCGTCGGTGATCACCACCCCGGGGCAGATGCCGTTCACCGTCACGCCGGCCTGGCCGACCTCCTTGGCCACCGACTTCACCAGCCCGTGCACCCCGTGCTTGCAGGCGGAGTAGATCGCCATGCTCGGGGTGCCCATCTTCCCCTCGGCCGAGCTGACCGCGATGATCCGGCCGCCGCCCCGGGGCACCATGTGCCGCACCCCGGCCCGCATGGCCCAGGTGAACTGGTGCAGGTTGAACGCGACCTGGCGGTGATAGTCCTCGTCGGTGAGGTCGGCCAGCAACGTCGGGATCGGTCCGCCGGCGTTGATCACCAGGATGTCCAGGTGGCCGTAGCGGTCGATGGCCGCCGCGATGGCGCCCTCGACGTCGGCCTGGTTCCCGGCGTCCCCGGCTTCGAAGTGCGCCTCGCCCAAGCCTTCGACTTCGCTGAGGAACGTCTTGCCCTTCTCCGCCGACCGGCCGGTCACCGTGACCCGGGCGCCCTCCTTCAGGAAGTCCTCGGCGATGGCCCGGCCGATGCCCCGGGTCGCCCCGGTGACCAGCGCGGTCTTGCCGTCCAACACACCCATGTGTCTCACCCTTTCTTCCGGGCCGCCCAGGCCCGGAGCAGCTCGGCGTTCTGGCTCGGACTCGAGCCGTAGAGGCAGATCTCGTCGGCTCCGGCGGCGAAGTAGTGGTCGAGCACCTCGAGGCAGTGGCTGATCGGGCCCATCGCGGACGTCTCCGTCAGCCACCGCGAGGGGATCAGCTCGGCCGGCCCGAGCAGCTGCTCGCGGCGGAAGTGCTGGTCGGCGTTGTCGGTGGCCATCCCGGCGAACTGGCGGTGGTCGCGGATCTTCTCGAACACGCGCGTGTCCCAGCCGTTGCGCCGGATGTAGATCTGGGACGCGGCCGGCATCTGGAAGTAGCCGACCGCGCGCCCGGCGATGATTTCTTTGGTGGTCCGGTCGTCCAGGTTGGGCGCGGACGCCACGCAGTGCACGATCCGCACCTCGGCCGGGTCGCGGTCTCGCCTTTCACACTCGGTCCTGATCATTTTCGCGGTGTCGGCGACGGCCTCGACGGTGAGGTAGCCGAACAGGAACACCCCGTCGAACGCCTCGGCGGCGGCTCTCGCGGCTCGCGGGCCACCCGCCGTGCCGAAGTAGACGGGCGGGGCCGGGCCGCCCCAGCGGTCGACCAACCGCATGCCGTCGAACCGGCCGGCGGGGCCGTCGTACTGCACCGTCTCGCCGGCCCAGAGCCGGCGCAGGATCCGGACGTAGTCGGTCAGGTGGTCCAGCCCGACCATCCGCAACCCCTGCGGCCCGAGGTAGGACGCCTCCACGCCCCGGCCCAGCCCCAGGGTGACCCGACCGCCGCTGATCGCCTGCAACGACTCGGCCAGCGCGGCGGTGAGCAGCGGTTTCCGCGCGTCGGCGGCGACCACCCCGGTGGCCAGCCCGACCCGGCGGGTGGCGGCGGCGGACGCCCCGAGCACCACCCCGGCGTCCTTCAGGTCGTAGCGCTCGGACAGCCACACCCGGGCCAGGCCGAGCCGGTCGGCGTCCACCGCGTCGGTGATCGCCTGACGGGGGTCGTCGATCCGGCCGGCCAGGTGGGTGACCGACAGCTCCGGGGTGAAGGGAAGCTCCTCGAAGGGCGACGGCTGCTCCAGGGCGCGGCCGTAGGGGTCGGTCACGGTTTCCGCACCTCCACCACGCCGTTGGTGCCGTCGACCCGGACGGTGTCGCCGTCGCGCAGCGCGTGCATGGCGGTTTCGGTGCCGATCACGCACGGGATGCCCAGCTCCCGAGCCACCACGGCGCCGTGGCTGGCCGGGCCGCCGACGTCGACCACCACGGCCGCCGCGAGGGCCATCAGCGGCGTCCAGCTCGGGTCGGTGAACGGGCAGACCAGCACCTCGCCCGGTTCGATGTCCCCCGACGCATCGTGCACGAGGCGCACCCGGCCCTCGACCACGCCGGCCGATCCGGCGGCACCGGTGATCCGGTCGACCCGCTCCGTCGTCACCGGGGAGACCGCGACCGGTTCGCCGACGAAGTGGGTCGGCAGGGTGACGCCGGCGAACTCCGCCCACACCGCCCGGCGTTCGGCCACCCGCTCCTTCACCTCGACCTTCGTATCGACCCGAGCGGTCGCTCGGTCAGTGGCGCCCAGCTCGTCGTGCCGGAGGAACACCACGTCGTCCGGGTCGTCGAGGGTCCCGGCCGCGACCAGGTGCTCCCCCACCTCGGCGGCCGCCGCCCGGCACCCGTCGACGGCCATCATCACCGCCGCCTTGCCGTACTCCAGGGCCCGGAACTGGGTGGCCGACGCCGCCGCCAGCCGGGCCGCCAGCGGACGCTTGACCAGCGGCAACGCCTCGCGCAGCCGCTTGACCGCAGCGTCCCGGCCGGCCCGCGTCGCCGCCTCCCGGTCGGCCGGACGGACGTGCCCGAGGGCGGCGGCAGCGATCCGGGCGTGCAGCAGGGCCGGGTCCTGGCGCCAGGAGCGGCCGGTCATGTTGCCGATGTGCACGCCGTAGTAGCCGTGCGAGGCCAGCAGCTCGTCCGGCCCGCGCCGACCCTGACCGGCCAGCCAGAGCTCGTCGGCCAGCCGCGCCTCCGGGGTGTCACCGATCCCGGCCAGCACCTCGTTGGCCGGGACGCCGACCGTCTCGCACAGCGCGACCAGCTGGGTCTGCACGGCCATCACCACGAACCGCGATCCGGCCTGGCAGCGGGCGGCCCGGCGCACCCGGTCCAGGGCCTCGGCGAACCGCTGCACCGCGCCGGCCAGATCCGGCGCGGGCGGGCCGGCCAGCACGGAGTGGCGCCACCACGCGGCCATCTCGTCGTGCCCGGCACGGGTGGTGCGGGCGGCCCGGGCGAACAGCACCGGCGCCTTGACCGCCAGCGCGGGCAGCCGGCCCAGGTCGAGCTTGTCCGGCGGTAGACCGGGGCGGACGCGACCCACGATGTCCCGCTCGAAGCCGTCGCCGGAGGCGCCCGGGATGGCGTTCATCAGCCCGCGCACCAGGTCGATGTTGAGCGCGATCCGGCCGGCGAAACAGGCCCCGAGCAGCCGGTTCGGGTCGGCCGGGGCGGGCACGTCGGCGGCGCGGAGCACCCCGAAGTCGGCGTAGGCCTGGCGCGACCCGGTCTCCAGTCCCTGGTGCCACACGCTCCAGCACAGCGGGGTGACCGGGGCGGTGATCAGCTCGCCGAAGTTGGCCAGGCTCCACAGCCGGTCGGGGTCGCTGCCCCCGACGGTGCCATAGAGCAGCTCCATCGTGCCTCCTCCGTCGGCCCGTGAGTGATTAGTAGTGCTATAGCGCTACTAATCACTCACGGGTGCGCAGCGCAAGACCGTACTCTCATCGTGAGACTTTGACGAGACTCACTCGCCGTTCTACGGTGAACGCCGTGACAGCCACCGCCCAGTCGAGCGGACGCTCGGCGCAGAAGCGCCGTACCCGCCGGGCGATCATCGAGGCCGCCACCCAGCTGGTCGCCGAGGGCGTGGTGCCGACCGTCGCGCAGGCCGCCGAACGGGCCGAGGTCTCCCGGGCCACCGCGTACCGCTACTTCCCCACCCAGGGGTCGCTGATCGTGCACACCAGCACCCCGCTGGCCGACCTGGGGCGGGTGCTCGAACACGCCGACCAGGACGACGTCGTGCACCGGGTGGAGCTGATCGTCCGGGCCATCGCCGAGTGGTGCTACGACAACCGCACCGTGCTGGCCGAGCTGACCCGGGCGATGGCCGAGATCCCGGACACCGAGCTGGACGCCGATCGGATGCGGCACCGCCAGTACTGGATCGACGAGGCGCTGGCCCCGGCCCGCGACCGGCTGGACGAGGGCACCTACCGGCGGCTGTTCGGCGTGCTCACCCTGTACGTCGGGCCGGAGCCGATCGCGACGATGCAGACGGTGTCCCGACTGCCCCGGACCGAGGCCGTCGACACCCTGGTCTGGGCGGCGTCCACACTGGTCCGGGCCCTACTCACGGAGGACGGACGGACATGACGCTGGCGGGCAAGGTGGCCCTGGTGACCGGGGCCAGCCGGGGGTTGGGCAAGGGCGCGGCGATCGAGCTGGGCGCGGCCGGGGCGACGGTGTACGTCACCGCCCGCACCTTCGACCGGCCCGGCGCGGTGACCGGGACCGCGGTGGAGACGGCCGAGGCGGTCACCGCCGCCGGCGGCACCGGCGTCCCGCTGCGCTGCGACCACACCGACGACGCCCAGGTGCAGGCCGTGGCCGACCGGATCGCCGCCGACCACGGCGGGCTGGACGTGCTGGTCAACAACGTCTACCCGACCCCGGGGATCATGTCCGCCAGCGGCCCGCAGATGGGCGGCAAACCCTTCTGGCAGACCCCGGTGGACGGCTGGGAGGCCGCGTTCACCGTCGCGGTCCGCGGCCACTACGTGATGACCCAGAAGGCGATGCCGATGCTCCTGGAGCGGGGCGGGCTGATCGCGCACATCGCCTCCGGTGGGGCGGCGGTCTACTTCGCCTCGGTGCTCTACGGCATGGGCAAGGCGGCCAACGACCGGATGATGCGCGACATGGCCCTCGAGCTGCGGGACACCGGCGTCACCTGCCTGTCGTTGTGGCCGGGCTGGGTGGTCACCGAGCTGACCGACCAGCTCTTCGAGCACGGCTACGAGCTCATGCGCGGCCAGCAGCACGCAGCCTGGGCGAACTTCCCGGACCGGGACGAGGCCATCGCCAAGCTCACCGAGGACGACCTGAAGGGGCTGCTGGAGACCCCCCGGTTCACCGGCCGGGCGATCGCCGCGCTGGCCGCCGACCCCGAGGTGGGCCGGCACAACGGGCACGCCCTGGCCACGGTCAACCTGTCCGACGAGTACCGCTTCACCGATGTGGACGGCCGCACCCCGGACGGCTTCCGGTTCCGGGAGCGCGGGCACTGGCCCGGCCTGGGCTGAGAACGGGCTGGGCTGAGAACGGATCCGGCGCCCGGAGACCGCTCCGGGCTAGACTGGGGGCGCGGTTAGGCAGCCAGCCGCTGGAGTTCCCGTACATCCAGACGGAGGCTGTGGCTGATGAGCGCGAGCACCCCCACCTACGACGGCCGGCGGCCGTGGGAGCACGAGCTGCCGGATGCCCTCGAGCTGCGCCTGGTGCCCGGGAGCCCGCCCCGGCTGGTGGTGGTCGGCGAGGTCGACCTGGCCACCTGCGCGCGGTTCGAACGGGGTGTGGCCGACGCCTGCCGCTCGTCCGACCGGCTGGTGGTCGACCTGACCGGCCTGACCTTCATCAGCAGCGCCGGGATCGGCACCCTCTACCGGCACAGCGAGAAGCTGTCCTCGGTGCTGGTGGCCGAGACCAGCCTGATCCTGCGCGCCCTGGGCTACGCCGGCTTCACCGGCCTGGTCCCGGTCATCCCGGCGGGCTGAGCCCCGCCCGGTTCTGAGCCCGCCGTCGCAGCCACCACCGGACGACCAACCCGAGCACCACCGCCCCGGCCGCCGCCAGCAGCCACGGTTGGTAGCGGTGCACGGCGTGCACGATCGGGCCGAGATGCTCCCCGGCCCGGTTGCCGAGCACCGTCCACAACGTGGCCCAGAGCAGCGCCCCGGTGGCGTTGGCGGCCAGGAACCGCCACCACGGCATCCGGGCCACCCCGGCCACCAGGCCGTTGAACTGCCGCAGCCCGTCGATGAACCGGGCCGCCACGACGATCCTCGTGCCCTGCCGGGCGAACACCCCCTCGGCCCTGGCCAGCCGCTCCTCGGTGAGGAACACGTACCGGCCGACGCGCAGCACCAGCCGCCGCCCACCCAGCCGGCCGATCCAGTACCCGATGCTGTCTCCGCAGGTGGCGGCCAGGAACCCGACGGCGGCGACGGCGGCCACGTTGAGCCGCCCGGTGCCGGAGTACACCCCGGCGGCGATCAGCAGCGTCTGCGCCGGCGCCGGCACCCCGAAGCTCTCCACCAGGACCAGGCCGGCCACCGCGAGGTAGCCGTAGCGGTCCAGCAGCGGCGCGAGCTCGGCCAGCGGGCCGGGGAGTTCCACCCGTCCATCCCATCGTGTACGCGGCCCGCACCGCCAGTCGGGAAGCTTTGCCGGACCTCGGCGGTTGACCCGGCCATGAGCGATCTTCCGGTTGAGCTGCGGGACCTGATCGAGTCCGGCCCGCTGACCCACCTGAGCACGATCAACGCCGACGGCAGCCCGCAGGTCACCGTCATCTGGGTGGCGCTGAACGGCGACCAGATCGTCAGCGGCCACATGACCCGCCACCAGAAGCTGCGCAACATCGAGCGCGAGCCCCGGGTGACGCTGTCCTTCCTGGCCCCGACCAAGCCCGGCGAGTTCCTGCACCAGTACGCCGTGCTGAAGGCCCGGGCCGAGATCGGGCCGCCGACCGAGGACACCTGGGACCTGCTCAACCGGCTGGCCAAGGTGTACATCACCCCGGACGCCGAGTTCCCGGTCCCCCGGGGCCCCGGTTACACCGTCCGCTACACGGTGGAGCGGATCGGCGGCGTGGGGCCGTGGGTGGCGTCAGGCTAGCCTGGCCGGGTGTCCGACACGAGCGGCCGGCTGTACCTGCTGCGGCACGGCCAGACGGAGTGGTCGCTCAGCGGCCGGCACACCGGGCGTACCGACCTGCCGCTCACCGCGCGCGGCCGGGAGCTGGCCCGCGCGGCCGGAGCCCTGCCCGCCGCCCCGGGCAAGCCGGTGCTGGTGCTGAGCAGCCCCCGGACCCGGGCCCGGGACACCGCCGAGCTGGCCGGGCTGCGCGTCGACCGGGTCGAGCCGCGGCTGGCCGAGTGGGACTACGGCGACTACGAGGGAGTCACCACCGAGGACATCCGGCGCACCGTGCCGGGCTGGACGGTGTGGACGCATCCGTGCCCGGGCGGGGAGAGCGCCGCCCAGGTGCAGGCCCGGGCGGACGCCCTGCTGGCCGACGTCACCCCCGAGCTGGCCGCCGGTGACGTGGTGCTGGTCGGGCACGGGCACTTCAGCCGGGTGCTGCTGGCCCGGTGGATCGGCCTCGGTTCGACCGAAGGCGTGCGGTTCGCGATGGACGCCCCGGCCTGGGCGATGCTCGGCCACGAGCGCGGGACGCCCCGGATCGACCACCTCAACATCACTCCCGGCTGACCGGTCTAATCCGGTCGCGGCCGGGGGCTAGGCTGGCCGCACAGTTCCCCGCTGCCTGAGGTCTGGCGATGTCATCGTTCCCGGAGTGGCCGAAGCACCCGCCCGTCGACGTCGCCCGCCCGGACGTGGATGCGCTGTTCGGCCCCGACTCGCGGTACACGCCGTACTCGACGCCCGCCGGCCCGCAGGCCGCCCCGCCGCCGGAACCCCCTCCGCCGCCGAAGCTGAACACCCTGGCCGTGGTGGCGTTCGTGCTGGCCTTCGTGGTGTCCCCGGCCGCCGTCGTGCTCGGGGTGATCGCCCGCGGCCAGCTCCGGCGCTCGGGGGAGTCCGGACGCGGCCTGGCCACCGCCGCGATCGCGCTGGGCTGTGTGTTCACCGTGCTCGGCGTGGTGGGGGCGGTGCTGCTCGGAACGGTGCTGCTGCGGTCCGTCCCGACCCTGGCCGGCCCGGCCGCCGCCGCCGCCCCGACCGCGACCGCCGCCGCCCCGGCCTCCTCGTACGCCGCCGACGCCCTGGCCCGCGACCTCACCTGGCAGCTCACCCGCGACGGGAACACCGTCCGGAACGTCACCTGCCAGCAGGACCTGCCCCGGGTGCTGGCCAGGACGGTGCGCTGCGCGGCGATCTACGGCGACGGCCAGCCGGTCGACTTCGTGGTCACGGTGACCTCGGTCGACGGTGACACGATCGGCTACGAGTGGAAGGCCGAGGCGCGGGCGATCACCCGGGCGCGGTTGGAGCCCAAGGTGGCCGACCTGGTCGCGGCGCAGATGGGCGCCCGGCCGCTGACCACCTCGTGCGCCGGCGACCTCGCCCCGACCGTCGGCTCCCAGGTGAGCTGCCAGGTGAACCTGGCCGGCCGGATCGCGCCGATGATCGTGACCACGACCGGCGCGGTGGGCGGACTGCTCAGCTTCTCGATCACGCAGAAGTAGTGTCCAGTCGCTAGCCCCGGGCATGCCGGGACGTCCGGCGTTGTTGTGCCCGGGCATGAACGGTTTCCACGCCGGTGAGCTGGCCGTGCAGCGACGCGCCGGGGTCCAGGAGGCGGCCGAACGGCTGGTCGGCATGCTCGACGCCCCGGACATGAGCGGCGGCTTCACCCGCTTCCTCGCCGAGCGGACCTTCGCCGGGGTCACCGCCCCCGACCCGGACGGCCGGCTGTGGATCACGCCGGTGACCGGGCCCGCCGGGTTCCTGCGGGTCACCGGGCCGGACGGGTTGCGGGTGGACGCCCGGCCGGGCGGGCCGCTGGCCGAGCTGGTGGTGGGGCGGCCGGTGGGGTTGCTGGCCATCGAGTTCGCCAAGCGTCGGCGAGTCCGGGTCAACGGGACGGTGACCGGCGTGGACGCGAGCGGCTTCGATGTGTCGGTGGAGCAGGCGTACGGCAACTGTCCGAAGTACATCCACCCCCGGGAGCTGCACGCCCCGACCGGGTCCGCCGCAGCGCCGGCCGTCCGGCGCGGGGAAACGCTGACCGAGGCCGACGCGGAGCTGGTGCGCCGCGCGGATACGTTCCTGCTCGGCACCGGCCACCCCACCCGGGGCGCGGACGCCTCGCACCGCGGCGGGCCGGCCGGCTTCGTGCGGGTGGTGGACGAGCGCACGCTGTGGTGGCCGGACCTGCCGGGCAACAACATCTTCAACAGCCTCGGCAACCTGGCCGTCGACCCGGCCGCCGCCCTGGCCTTCGTCGACTTCGCCGGCGGCGACACGCTGCACCTGTCCGGCACCGCCCGGCTGGAGTGGACCCCGCCCGACCCGGAGGTCGACGGCGGCACCGGCCGCCGCGTCCGGTTCACCGTGCAGCGGCTGGTGGCCGGTCCCCGGCTCGGTCTCCGCTCGGTCTGACGTCTCCGCTCGGTCTGACGTCTCCGCTCGGGCTGACGTCTCCGCTCGGCCTGACGCGGGCCGGGACCGGCCGACGGCGACCGGCCGCCGCCGGCCGGCGGCTACCGGCCGCCGGAGCCCGACCCGCCGGACGCGCCACCGGACCCACCGGAGGCACCGCCGCCGGAAGCACCCCCGGCGGACGACCCACCGGAAGCGCCACCGCCGGCCCCCGACGCGCCGCCGCCACTCGACCCGCCGGAGAGGGTCCCCGGACCGGAGACCGTCCCCGGCCCGCCGGAGAGGGTCCCGGGCCCGGCCCCGAGCGACTCGCTGCCCGACCCGGTGCCCCCGATCGAGCGGAGCAGCTTGCTCGACCCGATCCGGCTCGGGTCCTCGCCTTCCTTCTTCATGTAGCGGTAGCCGTCGCTGTCGGAGTCGCCGCGCCAGTCGTCGCCGCACCGGCTGCAGTCGTCGTCATCGTCCGAGCTGTCGGCCAGCCAGGCCGCCGGGGACGCCGGGGCGGACGCGGCCGGCGCGGCGACCACCGGGGGCGTGGCCGGAGCGGCGGGGAACAGGGCGCCGGTGGCGAGCGCCGCCGCCGCTGCCGCGTCCAGGGTTACGTTCAGCAGGGGAAACATCGTGCCTCATCCATGTGAGTCCTGGGCCTACGCGTCGGCTGTAGCCCGCATGATCGACGCCCAAACTAGGCGGGCCGACGGTTCACCTCAACGTGTTTCGGCCCGGATGGGGGACGGCGCTCTCAGGTGCCCGGCGGACCCGCTCAGACGTGGGTGAGGGGGTCGAACCCTTCGAGGGGGAGGGCCTCGATGCCGAGCTCGGCGGCGGCCATCATGGCCAGGCCGACCGTCATGCAGGTCTGCTTCTCCATCCAGTGCGTGATGACCTTGAAGTTGTAGGTGCGCCGGCTGAGGAAGTCGTGGACCGAGCGCTGCCACCCGTCCCGGTAGTCGCCCTCCGGGAATCGGCCGTCGGCGTCCTCCTGGGCGAACACGTCCCGCAGGTGGCTGTCCGGCAGGTCGCCTCCGGGATGACCCGGTTCGGGTCGAACGCCCGGGTGAGGTGCTTGGTCATGAGGTGGTCGAGGTTCATCCGGCGGCACCGACCCGGATGATCGTCCGTCCGCTCGTCCGTCCGGTCGGGTTGAGCGCGGCGACCGCGTCGTCCAGGCCGGCCACGGTGCCGATGAGCGTGCGCAGCCGGCTGTCGCGCACCCGCTGGACGATCTCGCCCAGCTGCGCCCGGTCGGCCTCGACCACGAAGTCGATCGCCAGGCCGTCGGCGGGCCGCGACTCCGGCGGTCCGGCGATGCTGACCAGCGTTCCGCCGGGCCGGACCAGGCTCGCGGAGCGCTTCTGGGCGTCCCCGCCGAAGATGTCGAACACCAGGTCGACCCCGCCCACGTCCTCGAGCGTGTCGTTCTCCACGTCGACGAACTCCTGGGCGCCGAGGTCGAGCGCGGCCGCCCGGTCGCCGGCCCGTCCGGTGCCGATGACGTAGGCGCCGGCCTCCCGGGCCAGCTGGGTCACCATCGAGCCGACCCCGCCCGCCGCGCCCTGGACCAGGACGGTCTGCCCCGCCTGGAGGCGGCCGTGCACGAACAGCCCCTGCCACGCGGTCAGCCCCGAGATCGGCAGGCTCGCACCCACGGTGAAGTCGACGTCGCCCGGCAGCGGCGCGAGGTTGCGCGCCTCGACCGCCGTGTACTCGGCCAGCGTGCCGTCCCGGGTCCAGTCCGCCAGGCCGAACACCCGCTGCCCCACCGACAGCCCCGCCGTGCCGTAGCCCAGCGCGCTCACCACCCCGGCCAGCTCGTGCCCGGGGATCGACGGGGTCCGGTCCCGGCCGAGGCGATCGGTCCAGGTCCCCGGCCAGGTCAGCTCGTCCCGGGTGAACCCCGCCGCGTGTACCTCCACGAGGACGTCGTTTATCGCCGGCTCCGGCACCGGCCGCTCGGTGAGGGTCAGCCCGGCCGTACCGGCCGCCTCGTCGGTCACCACGATCGCCTTCATTCGGCGCCTCCTTGTATCGATTCGGGTCAGTTGGAGTGGCGGCGGGCGCTCGGGTGGCGCAGATGATCGCGGGCCACCAGCTCGTCGGGCTCGAGCATCGTGATCATGTCCACGCCGGGTGCGCAGAGGCACACGGCGAGGAACCGGCTCCAGCTCTCCGGCTCCAGGTTCGCCACCTGGTAGTGCACGACGTCCCCACCCGGCTCCCAGAACGCCTCGCCGGCCACGATCTCGCGCGGGGCCTCCCCCTCCAGCTCGAACCAGACCCGACCCTCGAGCACGTAGCCGAAGACGGGTCCGCTGTGCCGGTGCGGCGCGGGCCCCTCGTCGGCGGGCGGAAGCTCGACGAGCTGGGTCATGGCGTGCGCGCCCTCGGGGATCGGGGGCGGGGTGGCACTGAGCAGGTCGGTGACCTTCGTGTTTCCGGCAGCCAACATGCCCACGACGCTAGCCCTGTTTCGGCCCGAATCATGGGACCACTTGGCCGCCGGATTCCGGGTCCACTTGGGTCGCCGAGCCGATCAGCCCAACGCGTCGAGCAACGCCTCCAGCGCCCCTGACCAGGCGCTCTGCGTCGGCGAGGCGAAGCCGACCACGACGCCGTGCCGGTCCGAGGTCGACTCCGGGTGCCGGTAGTACGTGAGGGGCTCGACGTTCAGCCGCCGCCACGCGGCCTGGCCGGCGATCCCGCCCGCCGGCTGCAGGACGACGTGCAACCCCGCCGGCATCCCGCTGATGCCCGCGGTCGGCGAGCGCCGGGCGACCGCCTCGACCAGCTGCTCCCGCCGCCGCCGGTAGCGGATGCGCATCGTCCGGATGTGCCGGTCGTAGGCCCCGGACTCGATGAAGTCCGCCATCGCCAGCTGGTTGACGAACCCGACGGTCTCCTCGGTCTCGCCCTTCTGGCCGGCGACGGGGTCCACCAGGTGGTCCGGCAGCACCAGCCAGCCCAGGCGCAGTCCGGGCGCGAGCGACTTGCTGGCCGTCCCCAGGTAGATCACGTGCTCGGGGTCCAGCCCCTGCAGCGCGCCCACCGGGGTGCGGTCGTAGCGGAACTCGCCGTCGTAGTCGTCCTCGATGATCAGCGCGTTCCGCCGGCGCGCCCAGTCCACCACCGCCACCCGACGGTCGGGCTTGAGCGCCACGCCCAGCGGGAACTGGTGCGACGGCGTGAGCAGCACCGCGCCCACCCCGGGTGCCGACTCGAGGACCGAGACGTCGGCCCCGTCCGCGCTCACCGGGATCGGCGGGGTCGTCAGGCCGGCCTTCCGCAGGGTGTGGCGTTGGGTGGCCAGGCCGAACTCCTCGACCGCCACGCCGCCGACGCCGGCGTCCGCGAGCGCCCCGGCCACCAGGGCCAGGCCTTCGGCCGCGCCGCTGCACACGACCACGTTGTCCGGCCCGGTCCGCAGACCCCGGGCGCGGGTCAGGTACCGGGCCAGCGCCCGGCGCAGCTCGATCCGGCCGAACGGGTCGGCGTACCCGAACGCGTCGGCCGGCGCCGCACTCACCGTCCGCCTCACCGCCCGGATCCAGTCCTCCCGCGGGAAGGCCGACAGGTCGGGATGCCCCGGCCGCAGGTCATGGACCGGACGCCGGGTCGGCGGTACCCGGGGTCGCACCGCCCGAGGTCCGGCGAGCTCCTCGGCCCGCCGGGCCACCCGGGTTCCGGAACCGTGCTGCGCGGTGAGCCAGCCCTCGGTGATCAGCTCCGAGTACACGCGAACGACCGTGTTCCGCCCCATGGCCAGATCGGCGGCCAGCGTGCGGCTGGACGGGAGCCGCGCACCCGGCGTCAACCGACCCGAACGGATCGCGTCCCGGAAGGCATCCATCAGCCCGGCGGCCACGTTGCCACCCCGACGATCGAGGTGCAGATCGAGCCCCGACACCACGTCACCGTCATCACCCGGTCGCCCGTTCACACCGGTCGACCCTAGGCCCCGGCTCGTCCGGCGGGCCGTCCGCAATAGGGTCGCGGGGGCCGGGCCGGGCGCCTAGGTTTCGAACCGTCGACTCTGGGAGGAACCGTGGGCGAGGGCCCCTACCGCGGCGCGATCGAGCTGGTCGCGGCATTGGACGCCGGGGAGGTGTCCGCCGTCGAGCTGGCCGAGGCGGCGATCGCCCGGATCGAGCGGCACGACCCGGTGCTCAACGCGGTGTGCGTGCGCGACTTCGACCGGGCACTGCAAGCCGCGAAGCAGGCCGACGCCGTCCGGGCCGGGGGTGGGCGGGCGCCGCTGCTCGGGGTGCCGATGACGGTCAAGGAGTCCTTCCACGTCGAGGGGCTGCCGATCACCTGGGGCACGCCGGCGCGCGTCGTCTCGGACACCGACGCCGTCGCGGTGGCCCGGGTGCGGGCGGCCGGGGCGGTGGTGCTGGGCAAGACCAACGTGCCGCCGAACCTCGGGGACCTGCAGAGCTACAACGACGTCTACGGCACCAGCCGCAACCCGTGGGATCCGGAGCGCACCCCCGGGGGCTCGTCCGGCGGGTCGGCGGCCGCGCTGGCCGCCGGGTACGGGGCGCTGTCCATCGGGTCGGACATCGGCGGGTCGCTGCGCAACCCCGCGCACTTCTGCGGGGTGTACGCGCACAAGCCGACGCTCGGGCTGCTGCCGATGCGCGGGCACACCCCGCCGGGGGTCCCGGTGGTCCCCTCGAGCAGCGACCTGGCGGTGATCGGCCCGATGGCCCGCACCGCCACCGACCTGTCGCTTCTGTTCGACGTGCTCGCCGAGCCGGACGAGCTCGACCTGGGCGGCGGTTACCGGCTCGCGCTGCCGGAGGCCCGGCACGCCGAGCTGGCCGGGCACCGGGTGCTGCTGCTCGACTCGGTTGCGGGGGTCGCCGTGGCTGCCTCGGTCCGCGCGGCGGTCGACGACTTCGCCGGCCGGCTGGCCGCCGCCGGGGCGACCGTGATCCGTGCGTCCGACCGGCTACCGGACCTGGTCGAGGCGTCCGGGCTGTACCGGCGGCTGCTGATGGCCGCGCTCAGCGCCGGGATGCCGCCGCAGATCCACGAGCAGGCCGTGATCGACGCGGCCGCCCTGGACCCGGACGACCACACCCCGGGCGCCGACCAGGTCCGCGGCCTGGCGATGAGCCATCGGGACTGGGTGCTCGCCGACGGCCGGCGGCGGTGGTTCCGCGAGCAGTGGCGCGCGCTGTTCGCGGACGTCGACATCGTGCTGTGCCCGGTCACCGCCACCCCGGCCTTCCCGCACGACCACCGGCCGATGGGTGAGCGGCGGCTGGACGTCGACGGGGTCGAGCACGGCTACTTCGACCAGCTGGCCCTGGCCGGGGTGGCCACGCTGCCCGGGCTGCCGGTCACGGTGCTGCCGATCGGCCGGTCTCCGGAGGGTTTGCCGATCGGGGTGCAGGCCATCGGCCCGATGTACGGCGACCGCACCACGCTGCGGTTCGCCGAGCTGGCCGAGCGCGAGTTCGGCGGCTTCCGGCCTCCGCCGCTGGACTGAAACGCTCGGCCCCGCGCGGGGCCCGGCGCGCCCGGAGGGGCCGGGCAAGGCCCCGGCAGTGCCGGGGCACAACGCGGCGCGCCCGGGATTGTGTCCGCGCACCGATCTCGCCGGGTTCGGCGGCGGGACCGTTGCCCGGCGTCCGACGCCTTCGTTTGGCCGTCCGACCGAGTCGGCCGGACCGAAGGAACGCCATGACCATGATCCGGAGTGGGTGGGGACTGCTCACCAGTGTCGTATCGGCGTCCGCGCTGATCACCGGCCTGGCCGTAGCCGGGCCGGCGCAGGCGCAGGCCGGTCCGGCGTCGAGTGCCGAGGCGGTGGCCGGGTCGGTCGCCCCGGACCACCACCGGCGCTGCTCGACCGGCACCCTGGACGTCGCGCTGGACCTGAGCACCCCGCTGACCCCGGGCGGCCCGACCCTGCGTCTCCCCGGGGCGCTGGCGCCGAACCGGATCCTGACCAAGGTGTGCCTGCCCGAGGGCCGCACCCCGAAGGCGGTGCAGCTGCTGGTGCACGGCATCGGCTACGACCACCGCTATTGGAACATCGCCGACCCGGCCGACCGCGACTCGGACCGCTACTCCTGGGAGGCCGCCGCCGCGAAGGCCGGCTACGCCACGGTGGCCATCGACCGGATCGGCAACGGCACGAGCAGCCACCCGCCGAGCGCCGCGGTCACCATCGACGCCAACGCCTCGGTGGTGCACCAGGTGGTGCAGGCCCTGCGGAACGGCTCGGTGCGCGGACCGGACGGGAACGTCCGGTTCTCCCGGGTCGCCCTGGTCGGGCACTCCTACGGCAGCATCACCAGCTTCATCGAGGCCGACCGCTACCGGGACGTCGACGCGCTGATCCTCACCGGGGTGTCGCACCACCTGCGCCAGCTGGAGGCGCCGCTGACCATCGAGGGCCTGCACTACCCGGCGGCGCTGGACCCGCAGTTCGCCGGCACCCCGCTGGACCCCGGCTACATCACCACGCTGCCCGGCACCGACGTGCGGGAGAAGGTGTTCTACGCCCCCGGCACCGACTTCGACCGGCGGATCCTGCGCGCCGACGACGCGACCAAGGGCGGGGCCAGCCAGGGTGAGCTGCTGAACTTCCCGCTGTTCCTGGGCAAGCGGCTGGACCTGCGGGTGCCGGTGTTCCTGCTGAACGGGTCGAATGACGGCCTGTTCTGCAGCCAGACCCCGCTCGACCTGGGCGCCCCGTGCTCGTCGCCGCGGGCGCTGGCCGACAGCGAGCGCCCGTTCCTCGGCCCGAACGTGCCCTCGGTGGACGCGCACATCGCCGACGGCGCCGGGCACGTGCTCAACGCCTTCCACTCCAGCCGGGAGTCGTTCGACGCCGCGATGACCTGGATCCGCGACACACTGTCCCCATGACGCCGGTGCCGGAGCCGACCGAGGCCCTGATCGCGGTCGCCCCGCTGCTGCGGGCCCGGCTGCCGGAGCTGTCGGCGGCGATCGTGGACCGGGTGGAGCGGTCCATGCCGATGTACGGCGACGTGCGGGCGGTCGAGGCTGGCTCCCTGGAACGCTCGGTCCGGCGGAACGTGGAGTACCTGCTGGCCACGGTCACCGCCGAGGGGGACGCGGACCTGGCCGCCCCGATCGAGACCGGCCGGGTCCGGGCCAACCAGGGGGTGCCACTGGCCGAGATGCTGCGCACCTTCCGGATCGGGTTCGCCCTGTTCTGGGAGGCGGTGGCCGACGAGGTGATCCGGGACGGCCGCTGGTCCGAGCACGACCTGACCCGGACCGCCACCGCGCTGTGGTGGACCGCCGACGAGTTCTCCGCCGCCGCCACCGAGTCCTACCGGGCGACCCTGGCCGAGCTCGCCGAGGTGCGCGAACGCCGCCGGGCCGCCCTGATCGACGCGCTCATCCAGGGCGGCGGGCTGGAGCCCGGCACCATCTGGGACATCGCGGCCAAGCTGGGGCTGCCCCGGGACGGCCTGTTCGTGGTGGTGGCCGCCGAGGCCGGGGAGATCGGCACCGACGTGCTGCCTGGGGTCACCGCCCGGCTGCGCGAGGAGTCCGTCGAGTCGGTGTGGCGGCTGCTGCCCCGGCTGCAGGTCGGGGTGCTCTCGCTCCCCGGCTCGGCCGGCGCGGACGCCGTGGACGTGGTGCTGGCCGTGCTCAACGCGCTGGGCACCTCCGCCCGGGTGGGCCTGAGCCCCACCTACACCGACCTGGCCGACACCCCGCGCGGCTATTACCTCGCCAAGATCACCCTGAACAGCATCGGCGGCCCGGTGGTGCCGGGCCAGCCCCGGGTGCAGCGGTTCGCGGCCACCCCGCTGGCCACCCTGGTCGCCGCCGCGCCCGAGGCGGCCGTGGAGATCGCGCACACCGTGCTCGGCACCCTGCTGGAGCTGCCCCGCGACGACCAGGACGTGCTGCTGGCCACCCTGGAAGCGTGGATCACCTCCGGCGGCTCGGCCCGGGAGACCGCCCGGCTGCTCTACTGCCACCCCAACACGGTCCGCCACCGCCTGCACCGGATCACCGAACACACCGGCCGCTCCCCCGACCACCCCGCCGACGCGGTCGAGCTCAGCGCCGCCCTGCACGCCCTGCGCCTGCTCCCCAACATCCGCGGCTTCTAGCGTTCGGGATCGACGGCTTGCCGGAGTAGGGAACCCATCGCCTCGGCGGTGAGGGTGATCGCGGCCGTGTCCTGGGCCAGCCGGGCACCTCAACTCAGCAGGTCGGACCCTGAGCGGGCCGGCAGGCTATCGACGGTTCGGCCGCCGGGATGGGCGCGATCCAGGCGGGCTGCTGGGTGGCGCTGACACACGCCGTGGCGCCGCTCTCGACGGCGAGGACGAGGCCGCCGACCGAACTCGTGATCACGCCGGCCGCGACGACATGCCCCAATGTCACACGGACCTTCACCCGGATCCTCCCGGCACCCGCACGTCCGCGTCCGCGCCGGTCTGCGCGTGCCGCGAACCGGAACTCGGCCCGGGGTTGCTTCGCACTGTTCATCCTCATCCTCCAGGGAGCGAGGGTGTAGTTGTTACTGCCAAGTAATACGAAACCAGGCTGACGCGGTGGCGATCTAGATCCGAGCCCGGCCCGAAATATCTGGCCGTCCAAGCGCAGAGGCTTGGCGCTGGCGACCCATCGGTGGATAGGCGCCGCAGGCCCCTCCTTGCCGGTCGAGAAGTCCCGGCCACTCAGCATTGGCGGGCCAAAGGAAGGGGGCCAACACAGGGCCACCTACCTGGGACAACCAGCGCTGGTCGATCCAACCTGGCGAGTTGGCTTTCGGGCCACTACCATGTGCTGGCTCTAATGCTGGATGCAATCACTCAGGGTTGGATAGGTGGCACTAAATGGCGAAATCCAACGAGAACGACGACATAGTGGATGACCTATACCCTGTGCTTCAGAATATCGCCGCGACGAAATTCCCGGCGACTCGAGAGAAGATCGCAAACCAGTGGGAGACCCGAGCTTTCCTTGACATCGGCCTAGAACTCCTCCGCGAGGATCTACTGGACTACTCGGGCCCAAATCTTGCCGCGCCAGACCGATCCCGACTCTTTGAATCACTATCCCGCGAACGAATTCTCGCGCGCGCGGCGTCGCGACCGGACGGATCGCCGGAGAGTCTGCTCAGCGCCAGCATGTATCGCGGCCGATGGGAGCACAAGAATCGATTCACCGAAGACCTCATTGCTTACCTGTTCCGCCTTGGCCCGCAACAGCACCGCCTAGATGTCTTCCAGGATGCGGCCCGCGACTACTCGAGGACACTGAGCCTAGGTCAGCTGGTCAGAAGCCTGGCGTCGCTCGTCACGGAAACGGTCCTGCAAGACCCGATCTCCGCGCTGCAGATAAGCATGGAGAGCGCCCTGCCTCGGCACCCGAGAGTTCGAGAATTCACCAAAGCTCAGTACGAGCTGGTGTTGCCAAGATGGGCGCAGATATATGAGGAGATCGCAACGGCGTACAGATTCACCATAAACCCACCCTCGACATGGATGGACGTCTCGTTGATGCTCAACGCGACGATGGAGGGTTACGTCATGCGATCGAGGATGGAGAACTTCCCGCTCCAGCTCTCCTCCGGTGACAACCTACTGGCGGGAGTGATCATTTCGGTCGTCAAGTCGCTCACCACAGTATCCAAAACCGCGAACCTGGACGAGCTGTTCGCAAGTTGAGCGATCCACCCTGCTGAGGAGTTTCGTGTAGACCCGGAGTCAACCCACGCGCAGGGTGCCCGACATGTTTCGATCGGCTCATGACGCGTGTGTGCAGCGCCAGCCGGGAGATCGCCGCGCCGGCCGGGACGATCTTCGAGCTGATCGCCGACCCGACCCAGCAGCCGCGCTGGGACGGCCACGACAACCTGGCCGAGGCGGCTACCGGCCAACGCATCCGTGACGTCGGCGCGATGTTCACCATGACGCTCACCAAGGGCAGCGTCCGGGAGAACCACGTGGTCGAGTTCGCCGAGGGCCGCCGCATCGCCTGGACGCCGGCCGAGCCCGGCCAGACCCCGCCCGGACACCTCTGGCGCTGGGAACTCCAACCACTGGGCGAAGGGCGCACCCGGGTCATCCACACCTACGACTGGAGCGGCCTGACCGACGAGCGTCGCTACGCACGAGCCCGGGCCACCACACCGGCCACGCTGCAAGGCTCCCTCGACCGGCTGGCCGCCCTGGCCGAGGCCGCAACTCCAGACCTCGGAACTCCCTGACATGGCGAAGCCGCAGAGCGTCGAAGACTGGGCGGCCGTGGACTCCCTCGCCGACTTCGTCGAGTACCTCCGCCTGCTCAGCGCCGACTTCGATCGCGACCAGGAAGAGTTCGCCGCGCAGGAAGCGCGCGGGTTCACGTTCGTCGAAGGTGACTGGAGACATCCCGCCATCCTTGAGGCGATGTGCAGTTGACTTGCCCGGTCGATCACAACGGCCACGGCGCGAAACTCTTGTACGACTTGCCGTCCGTAGAACCGCAGTCCTGGTGCAGCTTCGCTCGGCGGCTATGGGTGGCCGACGGGACCAAACGGCCCTTGCCACCTCGATCCGACATCGCCGATGATCGACTGCTCAGAGTTGATGTCGACCAGGAAGGCACGTCACGTGGCGATCATCAGATCATTCGAACCTTCAAGTCAGAATCTCAAGGTTCTCTCAACCCAGGTTGACTGCGAGTACGACGTAGTAGACGACGGCACGACACGAGTGCTCCATCTGAGCACCTTCGGCAGTGACGACCGCGCGAGCGAGCGCAAGTCGAGCCAAAGCATCCAGCTAGACATCGAGCAAGCACGAAAGCTGGTGACCATCATCGAACGAACGTTCCCCAACCTCCGGTCGAACTCATAGCATTGTCGGCCAGGTACGACCTCCTTCTCCGCCAATCTCGCTACGAAACATCTCCACGGGGCACTACCCACTCGACGGGTTGACCGGTGATTGTCGCTACGCGGTCGAAGTCGTCGTCGTAGTGCAGGACGGTCACCCGATGGATCTCGGCGACCGCCGCAACCAGAAGATCCGGGATCCCGACCACCCGAGTCATCGACATCTCCGCCAGCCGGCGCTGCACCTCCAACGCCCGATCCCACGCCTCCTGGTCGGTCACCAGGAACTCGTAGGCGTCACGACGATCCCGGCGAACCTCCTCGTACTCCGTGGCGCTTCGAGTCGCGTACAACGCCTCGGCGTCGAGGACCGAGCAGGTGGCCACCAGGCCCGCACCGATCAGCGGCGCAACTCGTTCCGCCACACCCGGCCGCCGACGTCGCGCCCACACGCTCGTGTCGAGCAGGAAACGAGCGACTACCGCCACGCCGATTCCGTGACGGCGATGTCCTCGATGTCGTGCGGTTCAGGGGCGACGAACCGCTGGATCTCCCGCCGGCGGGCGGCTGCGGCGATGATCTCGCGTAGGCCAGCGTTGACGGTTTCCTTGTAGCTCGCCACGCCCAGGATCCGCTTGGCCTCCTCCAGTGCGTCGACGTCGACATCGACGAGCTTCTTGGCCATACTCACCCACCTTCGTATAGACAGAGAACCAGATCAGTATATACGAACAGAGAGCTTCGCCCGTTCGTCACGAGCAGAATCATCAGGCGTCCGCGACAGCATGAGTCGAGCCCTCGTGCACGTCTGGTTGGTCGAGGCGATACTCGACGTCGGGAACGCTGACGTACGCCCGGAGCCGTTGTACGTCGCGGGGGTCCGCTGGGTCCGCTGGGATAGGTAAGCAGGCATCCAACTCGCCCGCGCGCACCTCGGCGTCGTTCAGTACGCAGCCCGCGCGGGTCAGGAACCGCGCCCGGCGGAAGCTGGGGTGGCTGTAAGCGGTGGCCTCCGGCACGACCCACACCGGGATACCGGCTTTGCCCTCGGTCAGTCGGTAAGGCACGCCGGCCCGTGAGTAGGCCGAGCAGTCGTCCATCCATGGCTGCGGGACTTGAGCACTATCGCCACGCACAAGCACGCCCTTGCCGGCCCGGACTTGAAGGCTGCCTGCTCCGCAGCCTTTGGCGTCGATCATCAACCACCCGCTGCCAGCCAGGACCAGGTGATCAATACTGGTGCCGCCGAGACTGACCGGCCGCAGCCGCGCACCCGAGACGTCGTTCAGCCCGACCAGGTCGTGGAATACGTGGACCTCGTCGGGGCGGCCGGCCAGCCATTGATGAAGCGCGCGAGCAACCACCCCTCAAAGAAGGCGCCGCGACGAGCGGCTGATGTTCCCGAGCCGACCCAATTGCTGGGCTCAGTGATGCTGCGGCCTGCATCGCCGTGAATCACTGCGCCCACGTCGTCCTCCTGCTGCGCTCGTTCGACTAGGTCCGAGGTTCGCAGACAGGTACGACAGAAACGCCCACGCGTGGATCCCGAGGACCGAACGACGAATGGGACCCCACAAATGTCCCGTGATCTTGACTAGCCATAGGGGAGCAAGCGAATGACCTGGTTCAGACTGGGTGGGCCCCCGGGGGATCGAACCCCGAACCCGCGGATTAAAAGTCCGCTGCTCTGCCGGTTGAGCTAGAGGCCCCATGTGCCCGGCCACCCTACCCGGACCACCCACTCGGTTACCCGTTCCGGTATCAGCGCTGCGGCCCGCCGCACACCGGGACATGATGATGGCATGTTCCGTGCCCAGCACCTGTTCGCCCTGGCCGCAGCGTCTGCCACGCTCGTCGCCGCCACCGCCTGCACCCAGCCGCCGGCCCAGAAGCCGAGCGCCGAGGCGCCCTCCTCCACCTCGGGCGAGCCGCTCGCCAACCCCGACTTCAAGGACGTCGCCGTCACCTTCGGGCAGGACGACGCCGCCACCAACTACGACAAGGCCCTGGTGCCGGACGGCGCCAAGCTGTTCGTCGCCGCGGCCGCGCACGACGGGCTGACCACCGTGGTCATCAACGTCCGCGGCCTGGTGCCCAACCGGGCCTACGGGGCGCACGCGCACACCAAGCCGTGCGGCGCCAAGCCGGACGAGGCCGGGCCGCACTTCCAGCACATGGCCGACCCGGTGAAGCCGTCGGTGGACCCGAAGTTCGCCAACCCGCAGAACGAGATCTGGCTGGACTTCACCACCGACGCCAAGGGCAACGCCACCGTGGCCTCCACCGTCGACTGGACATTCGGCGAGGCCCCGGCCGGGTCGGTGGTCATCCACGCCGAGTCGACGAAGACCGAGCCGGGGAAGGCCGGGACGGCCGGCGCCCGGGTGGCCTGCACCAGCGTCGGCTTCTGAATCTCTGACAGATCGGGTGGAACCGGACGGACCTGAGCGCCGTCTGTACCGGTGTGACCCGATATGTGCTCGCCGACCTGCAGGAGGTCCGGTCTGAGCTCACCCGGCGGGCAGCGGAGCTCACCGGGTGGCTCGACCGGCAGGCCGGCGAGTTCCGGCCGCCCGATGCGCCGGCGCTGGCCCGGGGCGATCTGGCCTGCGTCCAGGCCGTGTCGGCGGCCGCCGCCCGGCTGACCGCCGCCGCCGACGCGGTGGCCGCCTGCGCGGCCGACATGGACGCCGTCGACTCCGGTCTGTGCCGGTGGTCGGCGTGAGCCGGGGCGTCGGCGTGAGCCGGGGCGTCGGCGTGAGCCGGGGCGTCGGCGTGAGCCGGGGCGTCGGCGTGAGCCTGGGCGCCGGCTCGGGCCGGTCGGGTGCCGCCGGAGCCGTGGCGTGAGCGAGCACTGGGGGGCGGCTGAGCGGCGGTGGGCGGAGGCGGCGGGTCTGCTGCGGTCGGCCGGACGGGCGCCGACCGACCTGCGGGACTGGCTGGGCTCCGGGTGGACGGGCCGGGCGGCCGACGGGTTCGGCTCCTGGGGCCGGACGTTCGAGGAGGCCACCCGGCGGGCGTCCGGCGCGCTGACCGATGCGGCGGCCGCTGCCGGGGTCCATGCCTCGGGTGGCCAGCGGACGTTCGGCGCCGACCACCTCGACCGGCTCGACGACGCGGCCCGGGCGGTCACCGGCGTCTCCATCCCGGGGCAGCGGACGGCGCCGCCCAAACCCCGAGCGGCGGTACCCAAGCCCCGGGCGGCGGCGCCGAAGAAGGCCGGGCAACGGATAAGCGGGCGGCAACCACCGGCCCGGGTCCGGGCCTGGATCGACGAGGCCGTCCAGGTGCTGCGCGAGCACGGTTACCGCGCTGACCAGGTCGATCCCCGGGCCATCGCCACGATCATCCACCACGAGTCCGGCGGGAACCCCTCGGCGGTCAACCACCACGACTCGAACGCCGCCCGGGGCACCCCGTCCACCGGGTTGATGCAGACCATCGGCCCGACGTTCGACCGCTACCGGCTGCCCGGGCACGGCGACATCCTGCACCCGGTGGACAACATCATCGCCGGGGCGCGGTACGCGGTCGACCGCTACGGGTCGGTGTCGAAGGTGCCGGGGCTGCTCAGCCTGGCGGCGGGCGGGAGGTACCGAGGCTACTGAGTCAGCAACTGCGGAGTTGCGAACCGAACAGAAGCGGCCGCCCCGGCTTAGGGTGAACGCCATGAGCACGACGGATGCGCGGCGGCTGGCGGTGGCGCGGCGCGCGGCGGTGCCGCCGTTCCACGTGATGGACGTGTGGGCGGCGGCGGCCGAGCGGCAGCGCACCCACGGTGACCTGGTCAACCTCTCCGCCGGGCAGCCGTCCACGCCCGCCCCGGAGCCGGTGATCCAGGCGGCCACCGAGGCGCTGCGGCGGGACACCCTGGGCTACACCGTCGCGGTCGGTGTGCCGGAGCTGCGCGAGGCCGTCGCCGGGTACTACGGCACCCGGTACGGCGTCCACGTCGAGCAACAGGACGTCGCGCTGACCACCGGGTCCTCCGGCGGGTTCCTGCTCGCCTTCCTGGCCGCCTTCGACGCGGGCGACCGGGTGGCGATGGCCCGGCCGGGCTACCCCTGCTACCGCAACATCCTGTCCGCGCTGGGCTGCGAGGTGGTCGAGCTGGACTGCGGTCCGGCCACCCGGTTCCAGCCCACCGTCGAACAGCTCGAGCAAGCCGGACCGCTCAACGGGCTGATCATCGCCAGCCCGGCCAACCCGACCGGCACGGTGATCGACGCCGGCGAGCTGGCCGCGATCGCCCGCTGGTGCGAGGAGCGCGGGACGCAGCTGGTCAGCGACGAGATCTACCACGGGATCGCCTACGAGGCCGCGCCGCCGACCGCCTGCGCCTGGGCGACCTCCCGGGAGGCGATCGTGGTCAACTCGTTCTCCAAGTACTGGTCGATGACCGGCTGGCGGCTGGGCTGGCTGCTCACCCCGCCGAGGTTGCGCCGCGCGGTGGACGTGCTGACCGGGAACTTCACCGTGTGCCCGCCGGCGCTCTCCCAGCAAGCCGCCACGGCCGCGTTCGACCCGGCCAGCATCGCCGAGGTGAACGGGCACGTGGCCCGGTACGCGGTGAACCGGAGGCTGCTCCTGGACGGCCTGCCCAAGCTCGGCATCCACAAGCTCGCCCCCGCCGACGGCGCGTTCTACGTCTACGCCGACGTCGGCCACCTCACCGGCGACACCATGGCGTACTCCCGCGAGCTGCTCGCCGCGACCGGGGTGGCCACCGCCCCGGGCATCGACTTCGACACCGCCGACGGGGGCCGCTACCTGCGGTTCTCCTTCGCCGGCGAGACCGACGACATCGTCGAGGCACTGGCCCGCCTCGAGCGCCACCTCGGCTGAGCCGCGCCTCCGTCGAGCCGCGCCTCCGTCGAGCCGCGCCTCAGTTAGCGCAGCTCGTCCACCGAACCGATGCGGTCCAGGGCGGCGGTGATGTCGGCGTCGGTCAGCCCCAGGTGGGCGACGAAGCGGACGGCGTTGCCCACCGGCGCCGCCCGCACCTCCGCCTGCTCCAGCCGGCGCAGCATCACCTGCAGGTCCGGCGGGTAGAGCAGCACGATGTTGGTGTCCGGGGCGTTGACCTGCCAGCCCCGTTCGGCGAGCCCCTTGGCCAGCGCGGTGGCCCGGGCATGGTCCTCGGCCAGCCGGTCGATGCCGTCCAGCGCGACCAGACCGGCGGCGGCCAGCACCCCGCCCTGGCGGATGCCGCCGCCGAGCATCTTGCGCAGCCGCCGGGCCTCCGCGACGAACTCCGTCGACCCGGCCACCACCGACCCCACCGGCGCGCCCAACCCCTTGCTCAGGCACACCTGCACGGTGTCCACCCCGACGGTCAGCGCGGCCGGCGGCAGGCCCAGGGCCACGCTGGCGTGCCACAATCGCGCCCCGTCCAGGTGCACGCGCAGGTGCTTCTCCTTCGCGGCGGCGGCCAGCGAGGCGTGCTCGTCGGCCGTGATGACCACCCCACCGGAGGCCATGTGCGTGTTCTCCAGGCTGAGCAGCGTGGTGCGCATGGCGTAGTACGGCCCGGCCTCCCCGGCGGCGCGGCGGACCGCGGCCGGCGAGATCTTGCCCGGACCGGCGTCGTGCGGCAGCGGCCGGGGCATCCCGCCGGCCAGCCAGGACGCCGTACCCAGCTCGTTGTCCAGCACGTGCGCGCCGGCCGGGGCGAGGAAGCTGTCACCCCGCGACAGGTGCGCCATCAGGGCGATCATGTTGCCCATCGAGCCGCTCGGGGTCCACAGCGCGTCCTCGGCGGCGAGCAGCCCGGCCACCCGTTCCTGCAGCGTGCGCAGGGTGGGATCGCCGTCCAGCACGTCGTCGCCGACCTCGGCGGCGGCCATCGCGGAGCGCATCGCCTTGCTCGGCTGGGTGATGGTGTCGGAGCGCAGGTCGATCGGCCCGGACGGCTTCGCCGGGGTTCGACGACCGGACCGGGACCCGGATCTCGTGGGCGCCCGCACGGTGCGATTCAATCATCTCCACGCGACTTGATAGCGATCGGGTAACGAAAACATCACGACCCGAGGCCGCAACCAACCGGATGGAGCACGGCCGACGTCGATACCGGTGAAGTCGCCGGCGCCGACGTCGTCGACGGGAAGGAGCAGTGGCCCCCTGGACTCGCTCGTCTCCGCTCAATCGGCGACGCCCCCGGAGCAGCCCCCGGACCAGCCGGCCGAGATGCCGGCCTCGTTCGAGGAGTACTTCCGGCTGCGCCGGGACGGTGTCCGCCGCAGCGCCTACCTGCTCTGCGGCGACTGGCACCGGGCCGACGACCTGGCGCAGACCGCGTTCGTCCGCCTGCACCGCAAGTGGGGGACGATCCGGGAACCCCGGGCGGTGGACGCGTACCTGCGCCGGACGCTGGTCCGGGCGATGATCGACGAGACCCGCCGGCCGTGGCGCCGGGAGCGGTTCGTCGCGGATACCCCGGAGGTGGGCGGGGCGGACGGCGCCGAGGCCGTCGTGACCCGGCAGGCGCTGGTCGACGCGCTGCGCCAGGTGCCGCCGAGGCAGCGGGCGGTGCTGGTGCTGCGGTTCCTGGAGGGGCTCGACGTGTCGGCGACGGCGGCGGCGCTGGGCTGCCGGGAGGGCACGGTGAAGAGCCAGTGCTCGGCCGGGCTGGCCACGCTGCGGACGGTGCTGGGCGAGGACTCGGGGTGGTGAGCGGGATGGACGACAAGCAGTTGGGCGAGATGTTCCGGACGGCGGCCGCCTCGGTGGAGCCCCCGCCGGCGGCGTTCGACCACGACGACGTGCTGGCCGGGTCGCGGCGGCTGGCCCGGCGGCAGCGGGTGCTGGTCACGGCGGCGGTGGTCGTGGTGGCCGGGCTCGGGGCGGGGGCGGTGCTCGGGCGCGGTCTGGTGACGGGGACGGGTCCGGCGTCGACGCTGGCCTCGCCGACGATCGCCGAGGCGCCGGCCGAGACGCGCGACGCCGATGGCGGGGTGCCCGGTGCCGACGGTGTGCGGCCCGAATACGCCCTGCCCGAGGCCGCGCAACCCAACGCCGCCCTGCCCGACGGCGCCCTGCCCGACGGCGCGCGGCCTGACATGGGCGCCGACGCGGCGAAGGGCGCCGGCGGGGCGGAGCCCGACGCCGGCCAGGCGAAGAGCACCGGCGGCGCCGCTCTGGAATCGGCCCCAGCCCCCGGAGCCGTCCCCGCCCCTGGCGCCGCGCCGGATGCGGCCGCCCCCCGGATGGCCCCGTTCGCCGTCTCGCCCGGCGCACCGGCCCACGGCGCCGCCCCACCCGGAGCGCCGGACGCCGGGCCGACCGCCCGGAGCAAGGCGGCCCCGGGTTTCGTGGCCGGCTGCGCGAGGCCCGACACCGAGGTGTTCGCCCAGCTCAGCGCGGTACTCCCGGAGCTGCGCGGCCGCACCCCGCGCCCGGTGCCCGACGGCTGCGCGGAGGGCGGCGTGGGCGTCGCCGTCGACGCGAACGGCGGCACGCTGGCCGTGGTGGTCACCCCGGCCGGGGTGCCGGACCCGGGCCCGGCGGAC
>JAESFN010000554.1_pt1 | contig 31062 bp, 29 predicted proteins | sample 9269411 | NCBI WGS metagenome assembly JAESFN01 (sample SAMN14505399, study PRJNA617100) | algae metagenome | isolation source: Iphinoe sp. HA4291-MV1 and co-occurring heterotrophs from trail next to... | place: USA: Maunawili Falls, Hawaii | collected 2009-07-25
GTCATCCCTCTGGGTTGGCAGTATTGTCAAAGTATTGTGTGCTCCAAGTCTTGCAACAAGAACGGAATCAGAATATATCATGAACATACGGGCATCAGACCAGGGACTCCCGGTCCTTGGTCGTCGCCCGTTACCTCGTGCTCCCGCTGCCGGGCGCCGTGCTGGAGAGCATGGCGCCCGGCAGTAGCACGATCCAACGATCTTCCAGCGAGAGAGCGGCCTTTGGAGCACTTGGCCATCACGACGCAAGGATCGGAACGTTCGCATGGAACAGGGCCCATCACGCCGAAATCAAATGGCGCGATCGACCGGGAAGTTGCGGCTCTCTCGCGAGCAGCGCTTTGAACGGCACGTCGACAGGAGCGGCGGGCCGAACGCGTGCCACTTGTGGACGGCAAGTGTGACGCAGGCCGATGGGTACGGCCAATTCATAGAACGCTCGCCGACAACGGGAAAGCAAACGTCCCGCCGCGCCCATCGGGTCGCGCTTGAACTTCATCTCGGTCGACCCCTCAGTGACGACGAAAAGGTTCTGCATCGCCGTGGCTGCGCAAAGCGGTGCTGCAACCCGCGCCACCTCCGCCTCGGCAGCAGTCGCGAAAATACGGCGGACGCCCGCGCTGAAGGCCGTCTGGGCGCACACAAACTAAGCGACGAGGTCGCGCGCAAAATCGTCGTCGACCTCCTCGTCGGCAACCCGCCCATCGCTGCTCTGGCCAGCCGTCACGACGTTTCACATCAGTCGGTTCTCAACGTTCTGCGCGGCCGAACGTACCGGGTCGCCACCGGTGTCGGCCGAACGATGCACGATTTTGCGCCCCCCGCTCGATCGCTCAGTATCTACCTACCGCACATGGACGACGGCCGTGGATGCTGGTCCAGCGCTTGGCGGCCGCGATGGCCTAGCCCTCGGTATGAAGGGCCGCGCAGAGAACACCACCGCACCGCCGCCGACCAAGCCGTGGCAATGAACTGGGGCGCACACAACAGTGACTGCCGCTCTCTAGGAGATGTGCCGGCCTACGGCATTTCCTTGCTGTAGATCTTGCGGAATATCTTCTTCGCCTCGGTGATCGCCGCTGGCAGCTGTCCAGCGGAATTTGCTCGACCGCAATCCAGCTCGAAATTCTTGCGATCGACTTCCGCCATCAGTGAACCGCCCGACTTGACGATGACCAGGCGCCACGCGCACCCCATTTTTAGATCGACAGGACTCAGGCCGCCGCAGCCGGTCATGTAGCAGTATGCGACATTGCGCTGTCCCCAATACTCGGCCTTCCACGCATTCTCAGTGTCCGTGGCGTGTTTCATGACATCCGCGCTTACCGGGCGTTCCGGTCCCGGTAGCAGCGCGCCTAGCGCCGGCAGCCCTACAAACTCCTGCCTGGCCTCATCATAACTCGTCAGACCGCACGCTCGGAGGGAAACCCTTTTCTGCGCTTGAAAACCAGGCTTTGCACCACCGCCCAGAAAATACCAGAGCGTATGTCCGCTCGCCCAAATGTCGGGATCAAACGTCGGCACAACATCCTTCAACTTGACCTGGACCTCAATCTCGACGCCCCAACCCCATTGCACCGCGCGCGGCATCAGGCCGTCGCTCGCGGTCACTCGGACCGACACAACATCGGGAGCATGTTCGTTGAAGAGGGGAGCGCAGGCCTTCTTGAATTCTTCGAGTGCTTGCTGTGCTACCTCTGGCGTAATGTGTGTCGTCTGCATCCTGATCTCGCCGATCCTCAGTTCGGCGCGAGCAGGCGGTAAACCGACCGCCACGGCGACAAGCATCACGACGACGCGACATAGGCTTTTCAATAGGTCAACGGCTGTCGACGGCATCATCTGCTTGCAGCTCGCTATTTGAAGGGTCTGGCCACGGTCGCAACGACAGAAGGAACGTCCGCCCAAGGCCACATCCTGCTTGGCAGCGGGTCGCTGGCGCGCGCAGGGACCAAGACTTCCAACGACCGTCGGTCATTGGGGGACACCGTCTCCACGACAGGTCCTTCGTGCTTCCGCACCCAATCCTGCGGGCCACCAATCTCGGCGCGCACAACGACGGATCGTGTCTTGCCGCTAGCTCGGCTTGGCTCCAGCGTGAAAATGCGCAGCTTGGCCCAGCGGTCGCCGCTCTCGATTGTTCCGACGTCGCTGAACGCCGTTCCCATCGGTATGACAACTTCGCGATGCCAATACTCCGCTTCTGCATAGTCCTCCGCTCGATCCCTCTTGCAGATTTGAAGCTGACCCTGCGCACCGGCGATCGCCGGCGCGACATACGCCATGGCCACGGTGACAAAGACAGCGCCTAGTTTGTGCGGATGGATCGACGAGGCTGTACCGCGTCTCCATCCCAGGGCCTTGCGAAATATCATTTTGGGCTCGTAGATTGCCTCGGGCGGCAGTAGGTAGCGGGGAATTGACGCGTGGCCATACTTGAAAAACTGACAGCGTGCGGGTTCCAGGTCAAATTCCTAAGCCACGCGCAAGCCATCCTGAGCGGCGACTTCCCCGCGGCTTTGACCGAGCTTGAAGCGGTACTTCTCCAAGCGACTGTCCCAATCGAAGAGATTGTCGGTTCGGGTGGCGGAGAAACCCGCGGCACGCAGCGGCTACGCAGATCCCTGGCCAAGGCCGGCTGGCAGAAGGTGAACTTCGAAATCAAGAAAGTGATCAACGGCGTCCCGCGGGAATCCCAATCACATGAAGTCGATCACGTCCGCGCATTCCCGGCCGGGCAGTTGGTTGCACTTGAAATCGAATGGAACAACAAGGATCCATTCTTCGACCGCGATCTCGAAAACTTCAAGCGACTGCACGCTGAGGGCGCGATTAGCGTGGGCATAATCGTCACGAGAGGCGCGTCTCTTCAAGCGAGCATGAGAGCCCTTGTGAAACGGTTCGCAGTTGCGAAGCAACTTGCCAATGTCGGTGACCTTGCCAAGATTGGGCTAAGTCCCACGGCCCGCCAACTCAAGACGTATGAGACGCGGATGAAGGCGGGCGCGCCGTTCACGGAGGCATGGTCTGGAGCATTCGTTCAGGACAAATTCGGCGCCGCCACGACACACTGGGCTAAGCTCGACGATCGCGTAAACCGTGGAGTGGGCAATCCCTGCCCTCTACTGCTGATAGGTCTTCCCGACTCAATTGTCACTTTCGATGAACCTGCCGCGGAGGTCGAGGCCCTTCTGAAAGAAGGGGCTCCGCCAGCGGTCGAAGGAGAGTGAGCCAACTACTTGAACAGATCGTCTTCGCGCTGCCGTTTCTTCGATCCGCTGTGATGCGCGTAAGTCTTCCAAGTCGGCGTGTATGCATCATCCGCCTGATCACCCCAAGTTGACCAACCTCGGCGTGTCCCTCGCGCAAACAACTCGGCCCGAGGTCCGGGAGAGCAGGCCTCTATGATTTCGTACTGCTCGTCGGGCTTCCTGCTGTGCTCCCGCTTGCGCGTCGCGAGATAGTTGACTTGGCGCCGCCCCGCTTGGAGTGTGCGCGCGTTTTTTCCTCGCACTCCAAATAGGATCATCTCCGTCACATTGCGGAAGTAGAATCCGACACCCCTGCCGTCGGACCCGCCATCCTTCCTGACCTTGTGCCAGACCAGGTTGGATTTGTAGCTGAAGCCCCATTCTTCCAATACGCGCAGGCCATCCGGCAGCAGCGCGTTAGGCACCCACAGGTACAGATGGGCGGTGGGGGCAGCGAGGCTGGCCACCGGCAATGAGGCGATCTCGTCCAGGGTAAGCGTGCCGTATCGAGACAATCGCCGGTGCTCGGGCGCCATTTTTCCTGTTCGATTTGTGAATCGCCAAGGCGGGTCTGCCAGTATCGTCGCGAACTTGCGTCCATGCGCAAAGCTCAGCAAATCGGTTGAAGCATTGGTCGTGTCATTGCGGGCCAGCACGGTGGTCTCCATTCTGCGACTCGTCGATGATAGGCGGCTTCTGGGCGATCCATTCAGTAGGCTTGCGCGGAGGCTGGGAAATCCTGTGCATAAAGGGTGCACGGCTAACGAACGCGAGGTCGCTCTTCAATCACCATCAACCGCGATCGACTTCGCGACCAGGGTCCGCAGGTTCCACCCGATCAAACCGCCCCACATCAAAGTCAGGACAAGATGGATTGGTCGTGCTGTGTCCGCCAATGGAGCCATCGTGTCGATGCTGAAGGTCGCAGCTCCGATCGACACCATCAGCACTAGCACGTCCTGCGGCTGTATCCGCTTCATCATGGGTTCGTCCTCGATTTGAACCACGCGTCGATGGCGCTGCCGCAGCCGTCGTCGTGGTCGATGTGAAGTATTGGCGGTGTCCAGCCGGTAAACACGCCTTCAATGATCGCGGCGATCTCATCTTCGGTCGGCGTTCTCGGCCGCGAGTTGATCAGCTGCAAGATGCGCCGGGCTGCGACGCGCGGATGGGTCATTTGGTCCTCCGTGAAAGAACGATCCGACGTGAGGTCGGGTCTACGATTTTGCGAGTCGTCACGCGCGTGATGTTGAGGGCGGGAGGTCGGGCAATAGCCCGCCACATCAGTTCGGCCGCGTGTTGGGCTGCGTGTCTGGCCAATGGGCGAGAATGGCCACCGCGTTCGTTCCGGCCTGCCGACATCATGCGCGCCCCGGCTTGTGGTGGATCACCCAGGGAACCTCGAACGCACTTCGAGTTGCGGTTCGCTCCGTGGCGACAGCATCTCTGGCCGCCGCGTTCATGAGCATCGCCACACGCCGGTGCGCAATCATCATGCGCATCGTTGTCGAGAACATCGCGTGCGGCAGATTCCGCTCAATGGATGCCCAGTAGTCGATCATGGACAAGTCCCGCTCACGATGAGGTGGGAGCCGGCGCGACGGCCTGCTTTCTATGCTTGCCGATGAAACTCTCGACGTCGTACCGCCGGTGGCCGCTTGGCAAGATCAAGCAGTCGATCTGGCCGCGAGTCTCCAGGTCGAGCAGCGCGCGAGCGCTGAGACTGAGAATACGGCGGGCTTCCCGTGGAGGGACGAAGGTGGTCGTCATCGGGGTGACCCGCTATGGCCGGACGACCGGCCGAACGGGTCGGGAACGGGGGGCTCAGACCCTGTGACCGTTTTTGTGCCCGCGCGTTCTGCGTTCGTCTCGCTTTGAGCCGAGACTGCGGGGGCAAGATACCGATGTTTGTTGGGAAATCTGGAGGCCACGGCCGGAATCGAACCGGCGTTTACGGATTTGCAGTCCGCTGCGTCACCACTCCGCCACGTGGCCCCACGTCGCTTGTTCCGGAGACACCGACACCTCCGGAGCAATCGGCGTGCCATGTACCATGGTCCCGCTTTGGGATGCAAACGTGAGCTGCAGCCGTGGTTTCAATGTGCCGTGGCGTTGGGCGCACATTGTGCCGCGGCGGGCTGGCCGACCGTGGGCGGGTTGGCTAAGGTCCGCGGGCTCGCCGCGACTCAGGGAAAGTCGCCGCGTGGCGAGACGGGTTCGGAGACAGCACATGGCGCAATTCGCTCTGCAACGCAAAAACATGGTGGAAAGCCAGGTCCGCCCGAGCGACGTCACGGATCGCCGCGTGATCCGCGCGATGCTCGAGGTGCCGCGCGAGATCTTCGTGCCCGAAGCGCAGCGACAGATCGCCTACATGGATGAGGATGTTGCCCTCTCCCCGCCGGTCCACGGCCAGGCGTCGCGCGCCCTGATAGCGCCGCGCGTGCTGGCGCGGCTGATCCAGGCCCTCGAACTCGGCGACGGCGATGTCGTCCTCGATATCGGGTGCGGCACCGGTTACGCCAGTGCGGTGCTGTCGAAGATCGCCGCCAAGGTCGTGGCGCTGGAAGCCGATCACAGCCTCGCGGACCAGGCGAGGAAGGCGTTTGCGACGCTGGCGATCGAAAATGTGACGGTGATCACCGGAGCCCTCTCAGCCGGCTATCCGAAGGCCAGCCCTTACGATGCCATTCTGGTCGAAGGCACCGTTCCGGACGTGCCCCCAAGCGTGCTCGACCAGCTCAAGGACGCAGGGCGTCTGGTAACCGTGGTGGCGGAGACTGCGTTCGGCAGGGCGATGCAATGGCGCCGGCTCGGCGGCACTTTCGATGCCCGCACGCTCTTCGATGCGGGAGCGCCACCGCTGCCTGGGTTCGAGCGCAAGAAGGAATTCGTCTTCTAGGCTGCTTCCGGAACTCCTGTCCTCGCATAGGTCCGGATAACGATCACAATCGTCTCGCTGTTCAGCGGTTCTCAACCGCTGTATCCCCTGGCGATCTCACGCCGACATTGCCCGCTTGAATTTCGCGCCAGCCACACCATGCAGTGTGGATTGCACGCCACTGGTGGGCCGCGATCGCTTCCGAACAGCTCCCCAAAGTGTTCCCGCGTGTCGTCCGTTGGACTAGGAACCTGTTAAGAAATTGTTGACGCTGTGGGTGATTCGCACAGAGGGATGAGTGTGTTGTCCGGTGCACCGCACGCGTTCGGGGGATCGAGCATCGATCGATGCAGCAGCAGCAGGGCGGCATGGCGGCTTACAAGGCTATCGATGGGCGGACACGTCTGCCTCACCGTGTTTGCGGCGCGTTGATAGCAGGTTGCCTCGTCCTGGGGGGCACTGGAGTCAGCACCAAGGTCAATGCGGAAACTCTGCAGCAGGCATTGACGTCAGCCTATCGGACCAATCCTCGATTGGACGGCGCGCGCGCGACACTGCGCGCGACAGACGAGGAGGTGGCGCGCGCAAAGTCGGGCTTCAGGCCTAACATCGCAGCGTCGGCCGACATCAACTATCAGCACACCAAAACCAAACCCCCGGCATCGAGCAACGGCGATTTGAGCCCCAAAGGGTATGGCGTCGGCCTGGTTCAGCCGATCTTCAACGGCTTCCAGACTGTCAATGCCGTGCGCGAGGCTGAGGCGCTGGTGCGCGCCGGCCGCGAGACGCTGCGAGGCACGGAGCAGTCCGTTCTGCTTGAGGCGGTCTCCGCCTACATGGACGTGGTCCGCGATCAGGCCATCGTGCGACTGCGTGAGAACAACGTGAATGTCCTCACACGGGAGTTGAAGGCGACCCAGGATCGCTTCTCTGTCGGCGAGGTCACCCGCACGGATGTCGCCCAGGCCCAGGCTCGGCGTTCGGGGTCGGTGTCCGCCCTTGACTTGGCGCGCGCCAATCTGAAGACCAGTCGGGCGAACTTCGAGCGCATCGTCGGGCATCCGCCGAGCAATCTGGTCGAGCCGTCATTGCCCCAGCGGATATTGCCGAAGTCTCTCGAGGATGCGATCAACACCACCTTCCGGGAGGCACCCGCGGTCGTCGGGGCGTTGTACCAGGAGGAAGGGGCCCGCCACACGGTCGAGCGCATTTGGGGCGAATTGCTCCCGTCGGTTCAGTTCGAGGCGGACTACAACAAGCGCTTTGACCCGTCATCTCAGATCGACCAAAGCGAGGCCACCACGCTGACCGGCCGCCTGAATGTCCCGATCTACCAGGGCGGCGAGGTTCACGCGCGAGTTCGTCAGGCCAAGCAGAACCACATCAGCCGCCTACAGGCCGTCGAGCAGGCGCGGACCGAGGCCAAGCAGGCGACGGTGGCGGCATGGTCGAGCTTGCAGGCGTCACAGGCCCAATTGGTGTCCGACATGGCGCAGGTCGACGCCAACCGGACGGCGCTTGCGGGTGTGCGCGAGGAGGAGCGGGTCGGTCAGCGCACGCTGCTCGATGTGCTGAACGCCGAGCAGGAGCTTCTGAACTCGGAGGTCAATCTCGTCGTCACGCGGCGCGATCTCATCGTGAACGCATATGCGACGGTATCCACGATCGGCAGATTGAACGCCCAGGAATTGGCCCTCGGAACGCTTGTCTATGATGCCGAAGTTCACTACAGCGAGGTGCGTCGCAAATGGTGGGGCATCAGCATCACCCATGCGGACGGCCGTCGCGAGAGCGTCGACCTTTGGGAAAGTCACGGGCGCCCTCAGCCTGCCAAGTGAGCAGGCGGCGTTGCAATTTTCCGACTGACTAGGATATGCGGCGGATCTCTCGGCGAGCCCTTGGGGGATGAGCCCTGACGACCGCATTGCTGCATCGCGCTAATCGGTGTACGACGACACGGTGTAGGAGCCGTGTAGAATTCGGCGGCGATCTGGAGCGCGGCGCCTGCGGTAGGAAGAGGTGGGGATGTTTAAGCCCAGCAAGCCCGCAGAGCCGAGCATGGACGAGATCCTGGCATCGATCCGCAAGATCATTGCCGAGGAGCCGATCGGGTCGCGTCCGGTTGTGCCCCAGGCTGGAGCGGCGGCCGACGGCGAGCCGGCCCAGGCTGCGGACGAGGGCGCAAAGGGTGCTGCGCCCATGGCGAAGCCTGTTGTGCCCCAGAGCGTCGACGACGATCTCTTCGATATTGTCGATGCCGTGCCCGGCAAGTCCAAGCCGGCCACCAAGGCCCCATTGCCATCATCGCCCCCATTTGGCTCCCTGCGTCCGGGTGTCCGGGACGACGCTGGCGAGGGCGGCCCCAAGCTGCCGCCGGCGCTCGCACCGGCACGTGGATCGTCGGCGGGCGGAAACGGCATCGATCTTCCAGGTCTCGGTGCCCTTGTGCCCGGCAAGCTTCCTGGCGTTGGTGGCAAGCCACCGGTGCGTGATGGGGGTGTCGAGCCCGCCGAGCGGCCGCTCGCCCCGCTTGCGACGCCAGCCAAGCTGCCGCCCGCGCCGGCCGCCGCAGCCCCTGCGGTCGAGAAGCGCGATCCGGTCAAGGAACCGGTAGCCGCCGCTCCTCTCGGCACGGCGTCGGCGCGACCGAAACCCGCACCGTCCTCCGATGGCGTGGAGACGGCGAATTCCGCACTCGAGGCGTTGGCCCAGGGCCTTGCCGCGGCCCGCATCGGGTCTCAACCCCCTGTCGAGAAACCCCGCCCAGACAAGGCGGCTGCGGCGGATGTTGGGCGAGCACCGCCCGTGGCCAGCCCCGCGGCTTTGCCGATGAGCACGGTCGAGGACACACTCGCCGAGCTGTTGCGCCCGATGCTCCGGGAATGGCTCGATTCCAACATGCCGCGCATCGTCGAGAAGGCCCTGCGCGTCGAGGTCGCGAGCAGCGTCGCGCCCACCAACAAATCACCTAGTCGCAATCAATAAGGAATGCCGCGCTGGATCGGCTGACGCCCGCGATTTGCGCGCGCCGCCGTCACGGCCATCAATTGACAGTCGCTGAGCCGGGGGCGTAGGACCCCCTTCCAGCTTTGCGAACCCGGACGACCCGATACAACTCATGCTCGAGAAAACGTACCAGCCTGCCGATATCGAGGCACGCATTCATCAGGAGTGGGAGAAGGCGGAAGCTTTCAAGTGCGGCCGATCCGAGCGCGCCGATGCCCCGCCCTATTGCATCGTCATTCCGCCGCCCAATGTCACTGGCTCCCTGCACATGGGGCATGCGCTCAACAACACGCTGCAGGATGTATTGTGTCGGTTCGAGCGCATGCGCGGCAGGGACGTCCTTTGGCAGGTCGGCACCGATCACGCCGGCATTGCCACCCAACTCGTCGTCGAGCGGCAGATGATGGAGCGGCAGGAGCCGCATCGCCGCGAGATCGGCCGCGCAAAATTTCTCGAGAAGGTGTGGGCGTGGAAGGCCGAGAGCGGCGGCACCATCATCAATCAGCTCAAGCGGCTGGGTGCGTCCTGTGACTGGAGCCGCGAGCGTTTCACTATGGACGAGGGCCTGTCGAAGGCCGTCCTGAAAGTGTTCGTCGACCTCTACAACGAGGGCCTGATCTACAAGGACAAGCGCCTCGTCAATTGGGATCCGGAGTTCCAGAGCGCCATCTCGGACCTCGAAGTCGATATGATCGAGGTCAAGGGAAGTCTGTGGCACATCAAGTATCCCCTCAAGGACGACCCGACGCGCTCCATCATCGTCGCCACGACACGGCCGGAGACGATGCTGGGCGACACCGCCGTCGCCGTGCACCCCGACGACGCGCGCTACAAGGACCTTGTCGGACGTATGGTCGTCCTTCCGCTGGTAGGGCGCGAGATCCCCATCATCGCGGACGAATATTCCGATCCTGAGAAGGGCTCGGGCGCCGTCAAGATCACGCCGGCCCACGACTTCAACGACTACGAGGTCGGCAAGCGGCACGGACTTGCCGTCATCAATATTTTCGATGCGACGGCCAACCTCAACGAGAACGTCCCGCAATCCTATCGCGGGCTCGATCGCTTCACGGCGCGCAAGCGTGTCGTCGCCGACCTTGAGGAGCTGGGGCTGATCGACAAGATCGAAGCCCACGTTCACGCCGTTCCCCACGCGCAACGCGGGAACGCGGTCGTCGAGCCGTGGCTCACCGATCAGTGGTACGTCAACGCTGCCGAGCTGGCAAAGCGCGCGATCGAGGTCGTCGAAACCGGCGAGACGAAATTCGTCCCCAAGAACTGGGAGAAGACCTACTTCGAGTGGATGCGCAACATCCAGCCTTGGTGCATCTCGCGCCAGCTCTGGTGGGGACATCAGATTCCGGCCTGGTACGGCCCCGACGGCAAAGTCTTCGTTGTTCATGACGAAGCCGAGGCATTGGCGCAAGCCGAGCGCCACTATGCCAAGCCCACGCCGCTCACCCGCGACGAAGATGTGCTCGACACCTGGTTCTCCTCCGCGCTGTGGCCGTTCTCGACGCTCGGCTGGCCCGAACGGACGCCGGAGCTGTCGCGCTTCTATCCGACCAGCGTTCTCGTCACCGGCTTCGACATCATCTTCTTCTGGGTCGCCCGTATGATGATGATGGGCCTCCATTTCATGAAGGAGATCCCCTTCCACGACGTCTACATCCACGCCCTGGTTCGCGACGAGAAGGGGCAGAAGATGTCGAAGACCAAGGGCAACGTCATGGATCCCTTGGAGCTCATCGACAAGTATGGTGCCGATGCTTTGCGCTTCACTCTGGCCGCGATGGCCGCGCAGGGTCGCGACATCAAACTGTCGACCGCCCGCGTCGAGGGCTACCGCAACTTCGCGACCAAGCTGTGGAATGCGGCGCGCTTTGCCGAGATGAATGAATGCGTGCGCCAGCGCGGGTTCGATCCTGGCGCCGCCACACAAACCGTCAATCGCTGGATTGCCGGCGAGACCGAGCGCACCGTCCGCGAGGTCACCACCGCCCTCGAGGCCTACAAGTTCAACGAAGCGGCCGCCGCGGCCTACGAGTTCACCTGGGGCGTTTTCTGCGACTGGTATCTGGAGTTGATCAAGCCGATCCTCGCGGGCGAGGAGGACGAGGCCAAGACGGAGACGCGCGCCGCCACCGCGTGGGTGCTCGACCAGATCCTGAAGATGCTCCATCCGTTCATGCCCTTCCTCACGGAGGAGCTGTGGGCGCACATGGTCGAGCACGGCGTGCGCCGCGCCAATTTGCTGGCCCTTACGTCATGGCCGGAGCTGTCCGGCCTGACCGATGCTGCGGTCGCCGACGAGATGGGATGGGTCGTGCGGCTGGTTAGCGAGGTGCGCTCGGTGCGGGCCGAGATGAACGTGCCGGCCGGTGCCAAGATTCCGATGGTCGTGGTCAGCGTTCCGGACGCGATGCGCGCGCGCATCGACGCGCATCAGGAAACGATCAAGCGCCTCTCCCGCATCGACGTGATTTCCTACGCCAAGACGGCGCCGAAGGGCGCCGCCATGGTCGTTTTGGGCGAGACCGGAATTGCCTTGCCGCTCGAAGGCGTCATCGACATGGCGGCCGAGCGCGCGCGATTGACCAAGGAGATCGGCAAGGCGGCGGGAGACATCGGCAAGATCAATGGCAAGCTCGCTAACGCCCAGTTCGTCGCCAAGGCCCCGCCGGAGGTCGTGGACGAGCAGCGCGAGCGTCGCGCGGACCTCGAGGCCGTCGTCAAGCGCCTGACGGCAGCCTTGAAGCGGATCGAAGCGTAATCGCTACCGCCCCGTTTGAACCACGGGCGCGGCCGCGACACGCTTATCGGACGTCGCGATGCTGAGCCCGACCAGCTTCCATTGCAGGGTGCGCAATTCGAACACGCTGACATAGCGCCGTTCCGGCGCGTGGCGATCCTCGACCTCGATCTCGACGCGACCGAAGCTCTGAAATTCGGCGCGTTTGACGCGCGCGTAGAAATGAGCAAAACGCGAGTACCAGGGCAGCCCGTCAGTTGGGTCCGGGTCGCCCTGAACCTTTTCGTTCCACATCCTTCGATAGCTGAACAGGCGCGGCAGGCCCTCGGGCGTCACGTAGCTTTCGACGAACCGATCGAGCAGCGTGGCGCCGAACGCCGACTTCACGCGCTGCCAGAGAGTGGGCCGCAGCGCCGAGGCCGCAGCCTCGGCTTGGGGCAGCAGCTCCGTGTGCTTGGCGAGTGAGACTTTGAGGCTCTCGCGCAGGCTGTCCCAGACGACGCGGCTCTCGATCTCGGCGGCGTCCCCGCGTTTGATTGCCTCGCGTAGGGTCCAGGCCGCCCAGAACGGCGATGCGATATAGAGCGTCGCGGCGATGCTGAAGATCGCGGCTTGCAGGAGCAGCCGTCGCACGCGTGATCTTCGCCGCCGTTCGCGCAAGAAAAGTTCCTCTCAAGGTGGTCAGCCAATCATCCAATTCTGGCCCTGCTGCGGCAGAAGTGCATCGTCACCATGCAAAAAGTCGGGGCCGCGGGCGGGCTCGACTTGTCGCCGTCACTTTGCCTCACCCCAGTCGTGATCACGCCGATTTGGGCGGTTAACCATGCAAGGATGATCGCAAGCGTGAGGTGAATTGTATGCGTTGCCTCAAGGATCTGTCGCGGACGAGGCGCCTGCCGGCCATGCGCAAACATAGGTGGGCGAGGATTTTCACCTGGGCACCGCGTGGCGCCCCGCGAAAGCGGAGGCTAGCCCAACTCCAGTTTTACCATGTTGCATCGGTGCCACTAAAGGAGGCATCGGTGCCTCTTTTGGGCCACAAACCGGAGTCACGGTGCGTTCACACGACACGGCGAGTGCGGCGGCGCCGTGTGGACGTTTGGAATGCGAGCATCCGATCTGGCCGTTGAGATTTGAACCCGGGCTCTTCTAGAGTGACGGTCGCCGCGTGTTCGCGCGGACCCCTCACCAAGTTGATGTCGCCGGGAGGCCACACACCCATGGACGCAAGGACGTTCGACAAATCTAAGTTGCCCAGCCGTCACGTGACGGAAGGGCCGGCGCGTGCCCCGCACCGCTCGTACTACTATGCAATGGGGTTGAAGGACGAGCAGATCCATCGCCCGTTCGTCGGCGTCGTATCCTGCTGGAACGAAGCGGCCCCTTGCAATATCGCCCTCATGCGCCAGGCCCAATCGGCCAAAAAGGGCGTTGATGAAGCTGGCGGCACGCCACGCGAATTCTGCACGATCACCGTCACCGACGGGATCGCCATGGGCCACCAGGGCATGAAGTCGTCGCTGGTGTCGCGCGAAGTCATTGCCGACTCGATCGAACTGACGATGCGCGGTCACTGCTATGACGCGATGGTCGGGCTCGCCGGCTGCGACAAGTCCCTGCCGGGCGTGATGATGGCCATGCTGCGTCTCAACGTGCCCGCGGTGTTCATGTATGGCGGCTCGATCATGCCCGGCCGGTTCAAGGGCAAGGACGTGACCGTGGTCGACGTGTTCGAGGCCGTCGGCCAGCACGCCGCCGGCAAGATGTCCGACGAGGACTTGCACGCGCTCGAGTGCGTCGCCTGTCCGGGCGCGGGGGCATGTGGTGGCCAGTTCACCGCCAACACGATGGCCTGCGTCTCGGAGGCGATCGGCCTAGCGCTGCCGGCATCGGCCGGCGCACCGGCTCCGCTTGTAAGCCGCGACGCCTACGCGCTTGAAAGCGGCAAGGCAGTCATGCGCTTGGTTGCGGATGGCCTGCGGCCCCGCGACATCGCCACCCGCAAGGCTTTCGAGAATGCGGCGACCGTGGTCGCGGCCACCGGCGGCTCGACCAACGCGGCGCTCCATCTTCCCGCCATGGCGCACGAGTGCGGCATAGAGTTCGATCTCTTCGATGTCGCCGAGATCTTCAAGCGCACGCCGTACATCGCCGACCTCAAGCCGGGCGGCAGGTACGTTGCCAAGGATGTCTACGAGATCGGCGGCGTGCCTCAAATCATGCGTGCTTTGCTCGATGGCGGCTACTTGCACGAAGACTGCCTGACCGTCACGGGCAAGACCATCAAGGCCAATCTCGAAAACGTGAAGTTCAATACGAATCAGAAAGTTGTTTACCCGGTTTCAAACGCCATATCTCCAACGGGGGGCGTTGTGGGCCTTAAGGGCTCGCTTGCGCCCGATGGCGCGATCGTCAAGGTCGCGGGCATGAAGAAGCTGCAGTTTCGCGGTCCGGCGCGCTGTTTCGACTGCGAGGAAGATGCCTTCCAGGCGGTTGAGACCGGCAGCATCAACGCCGGCGAAGTCATCATCATCCGTTACGAGGGCCCCAAGGGCGGGCCGGGTATGCGCGAGATGCTGTCCACCACGGCAGCACTCTACGGCCGCGGCATGGGTGAGAGCGTTGCGCTGATCACCGATGGGCGCTTCTCGGGAGCGACGCGTGGTTTCTGTATCGGCCACGTCGGCCCAGAAGCTGCGATCGGCGGTCCGATCGCCCTGCTCAAGGATGGCGACATGATCGCTATCGACGCCGCCAAGGGCACGCTCGATCTCGAAGTCGACGAGGTTGAGCTGGCCAAGCGCAAGAAGGCTTGGAAGCCGCCTGCCAACCCCTATCAGAGCGGCGTTCTTCGCAAATATGCAGACCAGGTCGGGGCGGCGCGGAAGGGTGCCGTCACTCACGCCGGTGGAAAGGCTGAAGTTGTTTGCTACGCAGACATCTAGACTAGCGGCATTGCTGCTTGGCGTCATGCTGGCGGCCGCTCCGGCGGCTGCCCAGCGAACGTCATTCGAATCGCCGCAGGCGGCGTTCGACTACGGGCTCGGCGCTCTCAAGGCGGGCGAGCTCGAGTCGGCCCTGCCGGCGCTCGAATTTGCCGCCGGGCATGATCACTTCCTGGCTGAGTTCTACCTGGCCCGGGTCTACGCGGACAGCACCAGCCCGCGCACCGATCACGGCAAGGCCTATCTCCTCTATCAGAAGATTGCCAATCGCTACGCCGACGTCGACCCGGACGGCGACCAGCGCGCCCCGTTCGTCGCCAAGGCATTGACCGCACTGGCCGGCTATCTCATCGAGGGCGTACCGCAGATCGGCGTCAAGCCGAATACACAGCGCGCTATCGAGTACCTGCATCACGCGTCCACCTTCTTCAACGACACAGAGGCGCAGTTCGAGCTGGCCAAGCTCTATCTCAGCGGCGACGACCGGCCTGAGGACGTGAAGCGCGGCATGCACTGGCTGTCGACGGCGACCCAGAAGGGCCATGCCGGCGCCCAGGCCTACCTCGCCGATCTGTATTGGCGCGGAAAGTTCGTGGGCCAGGACCCTGGGCGCGCTCTGGCGCTCATCTCGGTGGCCGTCGAGAATGCGCCTCCGCACGAGCGCATTTGGATCGAGGACACCTATCAGATCATTTTCTGTGGAACCTCGGCCGGAACGCGGCGTCAGGTCGAAGGTGTCGTGGCGGACTGGCGGCGCCGATACGGGCGCCAGAACGAGACAGTCGACCGCTCGGGTCTCGGCCCGATGCAGCCGAGCGCGGTGCGCACGTGCGGCAACGGCGAGCCGGTGCCCCAGATCGGGCGGGAAACTCGGGAGGGATCCACGGCGAGCGTTCCGCGCCAGAAGGCAGCGGACAACGCGCCCCTCCAGGGCGGCATGCTCGGCATCGGTCTGAACGGCGTGAGCAAGCCGGGGCCGAACCGCTAGCCTGCTTCCAAATCTAGCTTGTTCTCAAATAGTCTGTGCAGCGGCTTTCCGTGCGAGCCGGGCTACAGATCGAGCTCCACCCATACGGGAACGTGGTCCGAGGGTTTTTCCCAGCCCCGCGTGTGGCGATCGATTCCCGCCGCGCGAAGCCGGTCCGCCGCCTGGGGCGAAATCAGCGCGTGATCGATCCGAATGCCGTTGTCCTTTTGCCAGGCGCCGGCTTGATAGTCCCAGAACGTGTAGACGCCCGGCTCCGGAAGACAGGCGCGCACCGCGTCGACCAGGCCGAGCGCCAGCAGCCGGCGAAAAGCCGCCCGGCTCTCCGGTTGAAAGAGCGCATCGCCAACCCAGGCCTCGGGGCGGCGGGCGTCAACGGGTTCAGGCAGGATGTTGTAGTCGCCGGCGAGGATCAGCGGGATCTCGTGCGCCAGAAGCTCCTGGGCGTGCCGCTCGAGGCGCCGCATCCAGGCGCATTTGTACGTGAATTTGTCGGTCCCGATGGGGTTGCCGTTTGGAAGATAGAGGGAGGCGACCCGCACCACGCCGCTCTGGGTCGAAAAGACCGCTTCGAGGTAACGAGCCTGCACATCGTCCGGATCGCCAGGCAGGCCCTTGACGACATCCTCCGGCGGCATCTTCGACAGCAAGGCGACGCCGTTGAAGCCTTTTTGCCCATGCACCTGGACGGTGTAACCCAGGTTCTCAAACGACTCTGCCGGAAAACCCTCGTCCACCGATTTGATTTCCTGCAGACAGACGATGTCCGGCCGGGCCTCGCCGAGCCACGTCAGCGCCGCTTCGATACGGGCTTTGACGCCGTTGATGTTCCAGGTCGCGATCTTCACAGCGGACACCCCCAACCCCGACGGCACAGGCCGTGCGCCATGTAGGACACCGCCGCGGCGAGCGTCCAGCCCGGGTGTGCGGCGGCCACCGCCTTCGCCCGTCTTAACGTCCGGTTAATCCGCCCAGGCTAAAATGAAAGACCTTGAAGCATCGAGCATTTTCGGGTGCCGCTTTCGGGTCCCGGGAGGCGAGTTTTCCCGATGACGGTATCATTGTATGAAGGGCGCCGGCGGACGGATCCGCGGCTGCTGACCGCGCTGTTCATCGCCAACGGCCTGTTCGCCGCGCTGAGCATGGGCTGGTGGACGGCGATCTCATACATCGTCGCCGAGCCGATCCGCTGGGCGGCCGGGCAGGCCATCGACCCGAGCCCGGAACTCTTTGATTATCCTTTCGTTTTGCTGTGGCTGTTGCCGCTCGCGGGGATCGGCACGGCATGGCTCGCCCTACGCGCTGAGCGGCGCGGCCTGGCCTATTTCCTGGCCCTCTATCCGATGCTCTTCATCTCCGCCGTCGTCGGCTGGTTCTACCTCGCCCCGCCGGGATGGCGCTGACTCAAGCGCCGCGCAAAACGCCCTCTCGGCGCCGCGGATCAAACGCTCCACACCGCGAAACAAGCGCTCCAGCGAGCGTTTCCCGGCCACCCGCTCCTAGAGCGAGAAGCTCGTCCCACAACCGCACGATGCGGTCGCGTTGGGGTTCTTGATTTTGAACTGGGCGCCGATCAGGTCGTCGACGAAGTCGATCTCGGCCCCCTCCAGGTAGGGTAAAGAAATCGGATCGATCAGCACGCTGGCGCCGTCGCGCTCGATCACCAGATCCTCCGCGTCCGGACCCTGGACCAGGTCGAAGCGGTATTGAAAGCCCGAGCAGCCGCCACCCTCCACGCTCACGCGCAGGAGCTTGTTCTCCGCCTCGTCCGCCACGATCTCGCTGATGCGCCGGGCCGCCCGGTCAGTCACTGTCACGGTCATTGCTGCTCTCGCTGCGACCGGCCGCGCCCCGCATGTACGATTGCGCCGGCCAAGGATTCGACCCTATCAAGATAAGCATCACGGGCGGCTTGTCCAAGCCATCCGCCGGCCAGCGTTGACGGACCGGCGGCTAGGGGAGGCCAGGGACGGACGTGGGTTGGGGGGCCGCCCCCGGAGATGTCGTGGCACGCAAGAAAACGGCAGATGCGCACCCGGCCTATGGTGCCGGCCTGAAGCCCGGCGAGCGGCGCCCCGGCCCTTACGCGGCGAGCGCTGCCGCCAGCCGCGGCCGGGTCTACGAGGAGCCGGCCTGCCCGACCCGCAGCCCGCTCCAGCGCGACCGCGACCGCATCCTGCATTCGACCGCCTTCCGCCGCCTCACCTACAAGACGCAGATGTTCGTCTATCACGAGGGCGATCACTTCCGCACCCGCCTGACCCATAGTCTCGAGGTCGCCCAGATCGCCCGCACCATCGCCCGCCAGCTCGGCCTCGAAGAGGACCTGGCCGAGGCGCTGGCGCTGGCGCATGACTTGGGCCACCCCCCGTTCGGCCACGCCGGCGAGCGCGCGCTCGACGCCACCATGGCCGCGTTCGGCGGCTTCAACCACAACGTCCAGAGCTTCCGCCTGGTCACCAGCCTGGAGCGCAAGTACGAGCGCTTCGACGGCCTCAACCTGACCTGGGAGACCCTCGAGGGGCTGGTCAAGCACAACGGCCCGCCGTTGGGCAGCGATCGCGACGACAACCTCGCCCTGGTCCACGCGCTTCGCGACTTCCAGCAGACGATGGACCTGGCGCTCGATGAGTGGCCGTCGGGCGAGGCCCAGGCCGCCGCCATCGCCGATGACATCGCCTGGATGACGCACGACATCGACGACGGCCTGCGCGCCGGCCTGATCGCCTTCGCCGATCTCGAGGATGTGCCGCTGCTGCGCGCCATCATCGCGGATCTCGGCGGCCGCCCCACCCTCGAGGAGAGCCGCCGCATCTACGGCGTCACCCGCCAGCTCATCACCGTGATCATCAAGGACGCGGTCGATGCCTCGCGCGTCCGTCTGGCCGCGCTCGCCCCCGGCCACCCCGACGACATTCGCCGCGCCGGCGGCCAGACCGTGGTCTTCTCCGAGCGTCTGGCCGGCGAGGTCGGTCCGCTACGCACCTTCCTGTTCGACCGGCTCTATCGCCACCCGCGCGTAATGCGCGTGATGGGCGGCGCCGAGGCCATCGTGCGCGATTTGACCGAGCGCTATCGCGGCTGGCCTGCCGAGATGCCGGCGGCGTGGGCCGGCTCCGCCCAGGGCCTCGACGAGGGTCGCCGCGCCCGCCTCGTCGCCGACTTCGTCGCCGGCATGACCGACCGATTTGCGATTGCCGAGCATCGCCGCCTGTTTGACGCTACACCTGAATTGCGCTAGCCCGCCGCACACCGTTCGCCCGCGCGGCGCCGGCCGGCGCACGGCCGGACCGCCGCCGGCGAGGGCTTGTTTGAGGAATGTTGTGAAATGAATGTCTTTGCCCACGTCGACGGGCTGATCCGGTCCGCGCTGCAGGCGCTGCAGGACGAAGGCGCGGTGCCGAAGGAGCTGGCGCTCAATGGGCTCGATACCCAGGAGCCGCGCGACCCCGCGCACGGCGATCTGGCGTCGAATGCCGCGATGGCGCTCGCCAAGGCGGCGGGCCAGCGCCCGCGCGATCTGGCGCTGCTGCTGGCCGACAAGCTGCGCACCCATCCCGACATCGCCAAGGTCGAGGTCGCGGGCCCTGGCTTTCTCAATCTCACGCTGGTGCCCGATTACTGGCACCGCCTCGTGCGCACCATTCTCGCCGACGCATCCTACGGCCGCTCCGCCCTCGGCAAGGGCCAGCGCCTCAATGTCGAGTATGTCTCGGCCAATCCCACCGGCCCGATGCATGTCGGCCATTGCCGGGGCGCCGTGTTCGGCGACGCGCTGTCCAACCTGTTGGCCTTCGCCGGCTACGAGGTGACGCGCGAGTACTACATCAACGACGCCGGCGCGCAGGTCGACAAGCTCGGCCAGGCGACGCTGCTGCGCGCTCGCGAGGCGCTGGGCGACGACATCGGCGCCATTCCCGAGGGCCTCTATCCGGGCGACTACCTGAAACCGATCGGTGCCGCGCTCGCCGAGAAATACGGACGCGAGCTGTTCCAGCGGCCGGAAGCGGAGCAGGTGGCGATCGCGCGGGACTGGGCGATCGCCACGTTGCTGGCCGAGATCAAGGACGACCTCGCCCAGCTCAACGTGCGCCACGACGTCTACTTTTCCGAGCGCTCGCTCACCAGCGGTCCGCGCGACAAGATCGCGGCCGCGATCGACGTGCTGCGCGGCAAGGGGCTGATCTACGAAGGCCGGCTGCCGCGTCCCAAGGGGCATGACGACGACGAGTGGGAGGACCGCGAGCAGACCTTGTTCCGCTCCACCGACTTTGGCGACGACATCGATCGTGCGCTGAAGAAGTCGGACGGCAGCTACACCTATTTCGCCGGCGACGTCGGCTACCACCTGGACAAGGTCGAGCGGAAGTTCGATCAGTATTTCAACGTTCTGGGTGCCGATCACGTCGGCTACATCCCGCGCCTCAAGGCGATCGTGTCGGCGCTGTCGGGCGGTGCTGCGCGCTACGACACGCCGGTCTGCCAGCTCGTCAAGGTGCTGCGCAACGGCGTGCCGATCCGGATGTCGAAGCGGGCCGGCACCTTCGTGGCGCTGCGCGACGTGGTCGACGAGGTCGGCCGCGATCCGGTCCGCTTCATGATGCTGACGCGCAAAAACGATTCACCCCTTGACTTCGATCTGGCCAAGGTCGTCGAGCAGTCGAAGGACAATCCGGTGTTCTATGTTCAGTATGCCCATGCGCGGGCAGCGTCGGTCTTTCGCAACGCAGCAGAGGCTTTTCCCCAACTCAATCGCGAGGCGGTCAGCGCGCCCGGCATCGACCTTTCGCGCCTGACCGATCCCGGCGAGCTCGATCTCATCAAGCGGCTGGCCCGCTTCCCGCGTCTCATCGAGGGCGCGGCGCGCGATCGCGAGCCACATCGGTTGACGTTTTATCTCTTTGATTTGGCGTCTGCTTTTCACCAGCAATGGACGCGTGGCAATGAATCGCCACATTTGCGTTTCATACAACTTGGTGACGGAGGGGTGACAGGGGCCAGACTGGCGCTCGTCGCAGCGACTCAGCGGGTGCTCTCTTTGGGGCTTGACGTCCTTGGCGTTCGGGCTCCCGACGAGATGCGCTAGACTCGCGATTCGGGTGAGGCGCGTTTGTCTCGGGTACGAAGGGATTCGACGATGTCACGGTCGAAAGGCCCGGCGGGGCAGGGAACGACGGCACAGGGCGGCGGCGCGGTTCCCCATTGGCGAAATCCTATCGATCGTGATGCGCAGGGCCGGCCTTTGGCTGCCGGCCAGCAACCGCCGCACCAGCAGCAGCCGCAGCAGGTCAATTCGCCGTATCACCAGCCGGGCCAGCCCTACGGCTATCCCCAGCAGGGCGCCGACCCCGGCTACGCCCCGCAGCACGCACAGCCGCAGTATCACTATCCGCAGGGCGCGCCGGCCGATCCGAATTACGGCTACCAGCAGCAAGGCCAGTTCGCTCAGCCGCAGCAGCCGGCCTATGATCGGTACGCCGGCCAGCAACCCGCGCCGAGCTACGCGCCGCGGCCCGACCACATCCGTGAGCTCGGCTGGCGGCAGCCCGAGCCTTCCGCGCACGCGCCGGTCTATGCCGACACGCGCCCGCCGGCCTACGACCCCTGGTCTGCCGGCCGCGATGTGCGCGACTACGATCTGGGCAACTATCAGAGCCAGCCCGCTCCGGCGGCTGGCGAGTACCCGGGGCGCCATTCTCTGGCCTCGCGCCTCGCCGAGGCGGAGCTGCCCTGGCCCGAGGATCAGTACCAGCCCAATCACTACGAGGGCGCCAACGGATTGGCGAGCCTGCAATACGGCCAGCACGGCGAAAGCCTGCCGGTCGCCGGCCACGATGCCGAGGAGCACGACGACGAGGAATACGAGAGCGAGCCTCCGCGCCGCAGCCGCCGCGGCCTGATGATCGTCGCCGCGCTGGTCGGCGCGATCGGCATCGGCGGCGGCTTGGCGTTCGGCTACAAGTCGCTGCTGGGATCGGGCGGCAAGGATGCACCGCCAGTGATCAAGGCGGATCAGCGTCCGGTCAAGACGCAGCCGGCCGATCCGGGCGGCAAGCAGTTCGCCCATCGCGACAGCAAGCTGATGGGCCGCCTGGGCGAGAACAGTGATCAGACCGCCGCGAGCGGCGACTCCGAGAATGGCGTGCGCAAGGTATCCACTCTGGTGGTCGGCCGTGACGGTTCGATCGGCGCTCCGGCGCCGGAGGCGGCGCCGCGAGGCATTCAGGTGCCCGGCATGACGATTGTCGACGGCTTCGGCAGCCGGCCCGCGGCGCGGCCGCCTGAGCCGCAGGTCCAGCAGGGCCAGCCGGGCACGGTCGTCATTCAGCGCCCGCAGATCGGCGTGAAGCCGAATGTGGCGGCGGCACCCGCGCCGCAGCCGCAGGTGATTTCGAAAGCGGCACCTGCGCCCGAGCCCGAGGCTCCGGCGGCCAAGCAGCGGGTTGCCGCGAAAGCGCCCGTTGAGAAGGAGGCGCCGGCGGCGGTGAAGGAGACGGCCTCGGCGCCGAAGGCCGCCTCGGGTGGCGCGGCTGGGGCCGCAGGCGCAGCCGGTGGCGCGTCGACGGGAGCGGCAGGCTACGTCGCGGTGCTGTCGTCGCAGAAGAGCCGGATGGATGCGCTGAAGTCGTTCGCCGATCTCCAGCAGAAGTATGGCTCGCTGCTGCAGGGTAAGATTCCCGACGTCCAGGAGGCCGATCTGAGCAGCCGCGGCCTTGGCACCGTCTACCGCGTGATGGTCGGCCCGCCGGGCTCGCGCGAAGCGGCGAACTCGCTCTGCGGCCGCCTCAAGACGGCGGGCTACACCGGCTGCTGGGTCACCGGCTACTGACGGTGGCGCGGGCGGCGATCGTTCGGCGATGGGGTGACGATTGTCCCTCGGCCTGATCACCGGATTGGCCGGCGAGCTGCCGACGCCCGAGGAGCGCGCCTTTCTCAGGGACGCGCAGCCCTGCGGCCTCATCCTGTTTCAACGCAATTGCCGCACCCCCGATCAGGTGCGCCGGCTGGTCGGCGAGGCCACCGCCGCGATCGGCGGCGCCGATGTGCTCGTGCTGATCGACCAGGAGGGCGGACGGGTGTGCCGCCTGCGCCCGCCGCAGTGGCGCTCCCTACCGCCGGCTCGCGCCTACGGCACCCTGTTCGCGCGCGATGCCGCCCGCGGCCGGCACGCGGCCGAGCTCGCCGCGCGGCTGACCGCCGCGGATCTTCGCGACATCGGCATCAACACCAATTGCGTGCCGGTGCTCGACGTGCCGGTGCCGGGCGCCCACGACATCATCGGCACCCGCGCCTACGGCGAGACGCCGGCCGTCGTCGCCGAGCTCGGCCGGGCGGTGGCCGACGGCTTGATGGCCGGCGGCGTTCTGCCGGTGATGAAGCACATGCCGGGTCATGGCCGGGCCGGCGTCGACAGCCATCTTGCGTTGCCGCGCGTTGGGGCCTCGCAGGCCGAGCTGGCGGCGGCCGACTTCGCGCCGTTTCGCGCGCTCGCCGATCTGCCGGCGGGGATGACCGCGCACGTCGTGTTCACCGCGCTCGACGCGACCCAGCCGGCCAGCATCTCCCCGGTCGTCGTCGGCGACATCATCCGTCGCGACATAGGCTTCGACGGCCTGCTGATGAGCGACGATCTGTCGATGCAGGCGCTGTCGGGCACCATGCGCGAGCGTGCCGAGGCGGTTGTGGCCGCCGGCAGCGACGTGGTGCTTCATTGCAACGGTGACTTGGCCGAGATGGAGCAGGCGGCCGCCGGCGCGACCGTGTTAGCTGCTGCCGCGCTGCGCCGCTATCGGCGCTGTCTGGCGGTTGTCGGGGCTGCCCGGCCGTTCGACCGCAATGAGGCCGAAACCACGCTGAGCGAGGTTTTGGCGGCCGAGGCCTGAATCAGTGTAACCTTTATGAACAGGTTTTCCACGCGGGCCTCGGGCCCGCCCAGGCCGTGAGCTGAACGCATGAGCACTGCAGCAGTCCCCGCGCCGGCCGCCGGCGAGGAGGCGTGGGAGGCGCCTCTCCCCGAGGACGCGCCCGCCGCCGGCGAGGCCCTGCGGGTCGACGTCGAGGGCTTCGAGGGCCCGCTCGATCTGCTGCTCGCGCTGGCCCGCACCCAGAAGCTCGACCTCTCCCGCATCTCGATGCTGGCGCTCGCCGAGCAGTACCTGGCCTTCATCACTGAGGCCCAGCAGATGCGGCTCGAGGTCGCGGCCGACTATCTGGTGATGGCGGCCTGGCTGGCCTACCTCAAGTCGCGGCTGCTGCTGCCCCGCGACGGCAAGCCGGACGACGAGCCGACGGGCGAGGAGCTGGCGCAGCGCCTGGCCTTCCGCCTGATGCGGCTCGAGGCGATGCGCGATGCCGCCGCCCGCCTGATGACCAGGAAGCGCTTCGGCCGCGATGTCTTCGCGCGCGGCATGCCGGAAGGGGTCACCACCATCCGCGACACCCACTACACCGCCCAGATCTTCGACCTGCTCAAGGCCTACGCCGAGCAGAGGAAGCGCACCATCAAGCACGTCCACGTCATCAAGGCGCGCCACGTGTGGTCGATCAAGGACGCCCGCCAGCGTCTCGAGCGCTTGGTCGGCGAGGCCGCCGGCAGTTGGGTCCAGCTCGACCTGTTTCTCGAGCGCTACCTGCCCACCCCCGAAGTCGGCCGCACCGCTCTGGCGAGCTCGTTCGGCGCCAGCCTCGAGCTCGCCCGCGAAGGTGTGGTCGAGCTGCGCCAGGAGGCCCCGTTCGCCCCGATCTACATGCGCCGCCGCGACGGCGGCCCGGAATGGGAGAGGTTGGGTTGAGAATCCTGTTAGTTGCTGCGTGAGCCAGTCGATGTCACGACCAGATTCGAAGGACGCGCGCATGGTTCCTCCGCGGTTCGCACTGCTCTCCACCCCCGGGTCCGGCGACGCCGACACGGGCCCCGCCGGCGATGCCGAGACCTTGCGCTCGACCCACGGCCTGCCCTCCAACATCGCCGCGCTGCCCTCCGCCGACCGCCGCGAGAAGCTGCGCATTCTGGAGGCGCTGCTGTTCGCCGCCGCCGAGCCGCTGGATGAAAGCAAGCTCGCCGAGCACCTGGGCGCTCCCGAGGACGTCCGTGCGCTCCTCGACGAGCTCGCCGGTTTCTACGCCAGCCGCGGCATCAACCTGATCCGCGTCGCCGGCAAATGGGCCTTCCGCACCGCCGAGGACCTGGCCTACCTGCTCGAGCGCCAGGTCGTCGAGGAGCGGCGCCTGTCGAAGGCCGCGCTCGAGACGCTGGCCATCGTCGCCTACCACCAGCCGGTGACCCGCGCCGAGATCGAGGAGATCCGCGGCGTCTCGACCTCGAAAGGCTCGCTCGACGTGCTGATGGAGCAGGGCTGGGTCCGCCCGCGCGGCCGCCGCCGCGCGCCGGGCAAGCCGATCACCTACGGCACCACGGACGCCTTCCTCGTGCACTTCGGCCTCGACAACATCAAGGACCTGCCGGGCCTCGGCGAGCTCAAGGGCGCGGGCCTGCTCGATTCCAATCTGCCGCCCGACTTCAAGGTCCCCGAGCCGACCGACGTCGCCGCGCTGATGCCCGACGAGCTCCCCCTCGAGGACGGCGAGGGCGAGGAGGACACCCAGGCGGCGCTGGACCTCGACGGCGAAGCAGCCGAAGATGCCGCGGACGAGGCCGCCGGCGGCGATCCGGCCGCCCCGGGCGACCAGTGAGGCGGCCCTTTCCGGCCCGTCCCGATGGCGTCACGCCCGATGACGTCGCTGAGTGTGAGGCGTACGACCGAGTGTGAACGGCTTTTCCACTGATCGGCCGATGTCCGGCCACGATGGGACCCCACGCCCCGCGCCGGCCGCGCGCGGGCGCGCCGCCGTCACCTTCGCCGCGCGGCTGACCTTCGAAGGCGTCGAGCGCCGCTATCGCGACACCAAAGCGCTGGCCGGCGTATCGCTCGATGTCGCCCCGGCCGAGGTCGTCTGCCTGCTCGGGCCCTCGGGTTGCGGCAAGACCACGCTGCTGCGGGTCGCCTCCGGCATCGAGAAGCCGTCCGCCGGCCGCGTCCTGATCAACGGCGAGGAGGTCGCCGGGCCGGCCCGTTTCGTGCCGCCCGAGAAGCGCAACGTCGGCCTGATGTTCCAGGATTTCGCGCTGTTCCCCCACCTCACCATCCTCGACAACGTCGCGTTCGGCCTCAAGGGCCTGCCCAAGGCAGAGGCTGCCCGCGAGGCGCTGCACATGCTGGCCCGCGTCGGCCTCGAGCGCTATGCGCGCGACTACCCCCACATCCTGTCCGGCGGCGAGCAGCAGCGCGTCGCGCTCGCCCGCGCCATCGTGCCGCGCCCGGCGGTGGTGCTGATGGATGAGCCGTTTTCCGGGCTCGATGTGCAGTTGCGCGAGTCGATGCAGGAGGAGACCCTGCAGATCCTGCGCGAGACGCGGGCCACCTGCATCCTGGTCACCCATCATCCCGAGGAGGCCATGCGGCTCGCCGATCGCGTCGCCGTGATGCGCGCCGGCCGCATCGTGCAGGTCGGCCGCTCCGAGGACCTCTATCACAACCCCGCCGAGCTTTTCATCGCGCGGCTCTTCTCCGAGATCAACGAGATCCCATATCGGGTGGTGGAGGGCGCGTTGCGCACGCCGGTCGGCGTGTTCTCCGCGCCGGGCCTCGGCGAAGGCGAGGCGGCGATCCTGTGCCTGCGCCAGCGCGGCATCAAGGTGTTGCCGCCGGGCCAGGGCCTCGCCGGGCGAGTGCTCGACGTCAAATTTCTCGGCGACGTCGGCCGCGTGGAGATCGCGGTCGAGGGGTTCGAGGCGCCGCTCAAGGCCCGCGTTCGCGAAAGCGAGGGCTGGGCCAAGGGCGCCGAGGTGGCGATCGAGGTCGATCCGACGCGCGTTCTGGTGTTCCCCGCCGACGGCGGCGAAGGCCTTTGATTCCAGGCGTTTAGGGTGAGGCGATGAGGCCGCCTCCTTGCCTTGCCGGGGTGTCGCCTTTCTGCGATAGTGCAACCAATATTGTGGCAGCCGGCGGAGCTGCGGAGGAGTCGAGGAAACGATGGGTGCGACCAGCATCTGGCATTGGATCATTCTGCTGTTGATCGTGGTCCTGCTGTTCGGCAGGGGCAAGATTTCAGACATCATGGGTGACGTCGCCAAGGGTATTAAGAGCTTCAAGAAGGGCATGTCGGAGGACGAGGCGGCGGCCGCGGCGGCGAAAAATCCGAGCGATCCCAAGGCCATCGAGCAATCCGCCCTCAAGCCCGTCGAGCGCGCCGGGACGGAGACGAAGGTCGGCTAGGACACAGGGCCGTGCGGACGCCCCGCGGGCGGCGGCGCGGATCGTTGGCCGGCGCGGCTTTGGCCGCGTGCACGACGGTGCGGAAATCATCATGTTCGACGTCGGTTGGAGCGAGATCGTTGTTGTCGGCGTGGTCGCCCTTCTGGTCGTCGGCCCGAAGGAGCTGCCGGCGTTGCTGCGCACGGTCGGCAAATACATCGGGATGGTGAAGCGCCAGGCCGGCGAGTTCCGCGCCCAGTTCGACGAGGCGATGCGCGAGACCGAGATCGAGCAGCTCAAGAAGGACGTCGAGAACGTCAAGAGCGAGTTCGAGACCTCGATGCGCGATGCCGAGCGCTCGGTCGAGACCGAGATTTCCGACGCCAAGCGCGAGCTCGATCAGGCTGCCGACAGCGTCAAGGCCAACCCGGTGCCCTCCGATCCCCTGGCGCACGATGCCGACGGCCTGCCCAAGCTGACCGAGCCCCAGGCGCCCGAGTCCAAGCCACCTGAGGCCAAACCGCCCGAGTCCACGCCGCCCGAGATCCGCAGCGCGTTGAATGGCTCGTCCGACCACGGCCTCAACGGCGCCGCGACGGGCGCGCCCAAGATCGAGAGCGACCCGCCGTCCAAGGCGGGCAGCTGACATGAGCACCGCAGACGAGATCAAGCCCGGCCAGGACGACATCGACGCCTCCAAGGCGCCGTTGATGGATCACCTGATCGAGCTGCGCACGCGGCTGATCCAGGCGCTCATCGCCGTGTTCATCTGCTTCATCATCTGCTTCTTCTTCGCCCAGCAGATCTACGCGGTGCTGGTGTGGCCCTATCGCTGGGCGGTCGGCGGCAGCCAGCCGATCGAGATGATCTACACCGCCCCGCACGAGTTCTTCTTCACGCAGCTCAAGCTGGCCCTGTTCGGCGCGGTGTTCCTGGCGTTTCCGATCATCGCCAACCAGATCTACAAGTTCGTCGCGCCGGGCCTCTACAAGAACGAGCGCGAGGCGTTCTATCCGTACCTGATCGCCACGCCGATCCTGTTCACCCTCGGCGCCTGCGTCGTCTATTTCATCGTCATGCCGCTCGCCATGACGTTCTTCCTCGGCATGGAGTGGAAGACCGGCGATGTGCAGATCCACCTGCAGGCCCGCGTCAGCGAATACCTCTCCCTGATCATGACGCTGATCCTGGGCTTCGGCGTCATCTTCCAGCTTCCGGTGATCCTGACGCTGCTCGCGCGCGCCGGCATTCTCGACGGCAAGACGCTGCGCGAGAAGCGGCGCTGGGCGATCGTCGGCATCTTCGCGGTCGCCGCCGTGCTGACGCCGCCCGATCCGATCAGCCAGATCTCGATGGCGCTGCCGACCGTGCTGCTCTACGAGCTCTCGATCCTGGCGGTCGACCGCGTGATCAAGGCGCGCGACGAGCGCGAGGCCAAGAAGGCGGCCGAGACGTCCGTCTGACGAGTGGCCGCACGGTTCGGGCGTTCTCCGCATACGCGCGCATTTCCCATTTCCCTCGCTCGGGCGGCGAGCGCGCTCATCAAACGCGAGTCGTGCACACACCCCACCCTGTCCCTCCCCCTCAAGGGGGGAGAAGACGAAAGGGAGGAGGTCAATGACACTTTGTGCGTGGGCACTCCCTCTCCACCTGCGTTCCCGGACAGGCGCGGGCGAGCCCGCGGCCGATCCGGGATCTTTCCCGGCAGGGGCGAGGCAGGCCGTGTACCCAATCCCATCTGGGAAAGACCCCGGCTCGCGGCGTGCCGCCGCGTCCGGGGACGCAGTGGAAAGGAATCGCCATCACCGCGCCCGTCGTCCCGGTGGCGAGCGCGCGGAGGCTGCTCGCGCGCTCTCTCTCCTCGCGTTCCCGGACAGGCGAGGGCGATGGCCCGAGGAGGAGGGGACAAAAAAGGAAGTCGGGTGCGCAGGTTCCGCACCATCCCCGGCGACGCGCTCGCATGGTCCGTCGCCGTGCGCTCGGAGCGAGTCGGATCGCTCTCATTTATTTCCCACACTCCCCTCGAAGGGGCGAGTATATACTTGACAACGGAACGTGTACCTCCTAGCCTTCCCTGATTCGGGGGTGGCTGGAATGCCTGAGATTAAGCTGCGGATTGCAGACCTTGTCCTGGATCACGACAATCCACGGATATCGCATGCGGCCGGGCAACAAGAAGCTCTTCAGAAGATCGTACACGATCAAAAGACTAAGCTCGTGAAGCTCGCACAGAGTATCGCCGAGCACGGCCTGAATCCGATGGATCGATTTCTCGTCTTAAAGACGAATCAGACGCCAAGGAGCTACATCGCACTTGAAGGCAACCGCCGCGTGGCTGTGTTCAAGTTGCTGACCAACCCGGCGGCGCTAACGGGGCTCGATATGCTGCCCCCTATGAAGCGCATCTTTGAACGACTTGCGAAGGAATTCAAAACTGGCGTCGTCGAACCGATATCGTGCTTTGAACTCGCCTCGCGTGAGGAAGGCCGTTACTGGCTCAATCTTCGCCACAACGTCGGGCATGACGGTGCCGGCGTGGACCCCTGGAAAGCTCTCGCAAAGCGTCGCTTCGACGGAAAGCCGCCCGCCGTTCAGGTGCTCGAACTGGTGACGGAACAGGCGGGCCTAACACCGACTGAACGCGCTTCGATCACTGATAAGTTCCCAATCACAACGCTGGAGCGCCTTCTCGAAAACAAGGCGGCCCGGAGCGACTTGGGGCTCGAGCTGAAGGATGGCAAGATCATCACGAAGCTTCCGGCCTCTGAAGTAGCAAGGACGCTCAAGAAGGTTGTCACCGACATCGCCACTAAGAAGATGACGGTCGACAAAATTATGAAGACTGAGGACATTCTCAAGTACGTGCACGAGGACTTGGGCAAGGAGCACCTACCCGACCTCTCAAAGGCGCGGCCCACAGGGCGAGGGCTGGACGAAATACCCACTTCGGAGTTTGCGAAAGCGCGCAGAGCGCCCTTGTCGCGGCGCAAGGCCGACCCTAGCGACCGCAAGGTTGTTGTGCCGAAAGCCTGCCGACTCAATATCACAGATAACCGAATAGCCGGTATCTACAAGGAGCTGCGAACCCTCAAATTGGAGGAGGGACGCAACGCAATTGCTGTTCTGCTGCGCGTATTTCTCGAATTGTCCGTGGACCATTACCTAGAGAACAATGGCGGTAGCCTGAGGTTCACGCCCCAGGGGTCAACGCGCGAGAGGTGGAAAAAGTTAGATAACAAGCTGGCCGAGGTAGTGGACATGCTGGTATCTATGGGCGTGCCTAAGGCGCACTTCGCGAGCGTGACTCGCGATCTTTCAAAGGACGGCAGTCCAATGCATCTGGACCTCTTTCACCGATACGTTCACGACCGTTTTGCTACCCCATCGATTTCGGATCTGACAGCAGCGTGGGATCACGCCCAGCCATTGTTCGAGAAGATATGGCCGTGACGAAAGCTGCGGGCAGCACGCAGCGGTTGGTTCACTTCACACCGCTACGTTACCCCGGCGGTAAGGGAAAGCTAGCCGCTTATGTCAAAGAGATCATAAGAACCAATAGGCTCTACGACTGCGAATATGTTGAGCCATACGCCGGCGGCGCTGCCATCGGCCTGGAACTCCTATTCCAGGAATACGCCTCTAAGATTCACATCAATGACCTCAACATCGCCGTTTACTCGTTCTGGAAGGCCGTGCTGCACGACACGGATGAATTTTGTCGGCTTGTAAGGAATACACGGCTTACCGTGCCTGCCTGGGATAGGCAGAAGCGCATCTTCGCGAATCCAAACGATCACAGCTATGTTCAACTCGGGTTCGCTACGTTCTTTCTAAACCGCACCAACCGCTCGGGGATTCTCAACGGCGGTGTGATTGGTGGAAGAGATCAGACAGGGCCATGGAAGATCGACGCGAGATACAACGCCAAGGAACTTGTGTTCAGGATTGAATCCATTGCGAAGATGAGACGTCGGATCAGGCTCACGA
>JAESFN010000555.1_pt1 | contig 31046 bp, 35 predicted proteins | sample 9269411 | NCBI WGS metagenome assembly JAESFN01 (sample SAMN14505399, study PRJNA617100) | algae metagenome | isolation source: Iphinoe sp. HA4291-MV1 and co-occurring heterotrophs from trail next to... | place: USA: Maunawili Falls, Hawaii | collected 2009-07-25
GAGGCGGTGACTTCCATCTCGTAGGCGTTGCGCGCGCTCACCCAGGACATCACCAGCAGCCCGGCGGCGACCGGGGCAAGCAGCAGGGAGATCTGAGAGGCGACCCGCAGAACGCTGGTCCAGACCAGCGCGAAGAGAAGCCCCAGCGCGAGGATGATCCAGCCCCCGAACTCGCTGCCGCGCGCAGCAGCAAACAAGAACGCCACGACGAAGCAGATCACACCAACCAGAACCGGCAGGATCGGGTAGTCGCGCTGCCACACGCCCATCGGCCAGTTGTTCCGCAGGGCGAACATCCGATAGGTAGCCAGGCTGAGTCCCCAGCCGAACGCGACGGTGGCGAGCAGGAACAGCATGTCGAAAATCATGCGCAACCTCCTCCCGCTCCTTCGATGCCAAACCGCGCCCTTGGGGTCGATGATAACCGTGTTGCGGCTCCGGGGCGACCAAGAAATACGAGCAGGATCAGTGCCTCCCGCACCAAGGCGGACGATCACGCTGCCCGGAAGGGTCTCCGCCTCAGCTGCCCGGCCGCGGGTCGACCCACCGGCGCGCATGCGACCACACGAACGCTGCGATGACGAGGCAGGCAAGCCCGGAGATCACATGAAAGACGATCGAACCCCAACGGCCGCTGGAAGAGGCTGCGATAGCGGCATCCCCGAAGCACACCAGGGTGCCGAGGCCGAACCAGAACCCCACGCCGCTCCAGTCGCGCCGCAGTGCAAGCGTGATAAGCAGTAGCCCCAGCCAAAGGTCACGCAGCGCGATCGCCGCATGCGGCGCGAAGCCCGGGCTCCGCTTCTCGATGCCGAAGAAGCTGGCGGCGGCCTCCGGCACGATCAGAAACCGCAGACCGATCACGCACAGCACGACGCCGCCGGCGACAGAGAGTGCCACGATCGTCTTCTCGGCCCGGCTGACCCGCCGTCCCATGGCGCCCTCTCGATACTGGCCGCGGACCGAGCAGTCCGCGGCAATCAGGCCCCTGACCAGCCCGTCACTACGCGCAGCGCAATGAACGCGAGCAGCGCCACCCAGAACAAACCGATCAGATCGTCGCGTCGGAAATCGCGATGATAGCGGATGTAGAGCGCCATCCCGGCAACCGCCAACGACGCCCCCAGCCACGGCGCGAGCGCGGCGAAGGCCATCTCACCGATCGATCTCGCCGAACACGATATCGAGCGAGCCGAGGATCGCTGACACATCAGCCAGCATGTGACCGCGGTTTATGAAATCCATCGCCTGCAGATGCGGGAAACCCGGCGCCCGGATCTTGCAGCGATAGGGCTTGTTGGAGCCGTCCGCCACCAGGTAGACGCCGAACTCGCCCTTGGGCGCCTCCACCGCCGCGTAGACCTCGCCTGCGGGCACGTGGAAGCCTTCCGTATAGAGCTTGAAATGGTGGATGAGGCCTTCCATCGACCGCTTCATTTCCGCCCGCCTCGGCGGCACCACCTTGCGATCATCCGCGACATGAGACCCCTGGCCCGCGGCCGAGGCCAAAAGCTCGCAGCATTGCTTCATGATCTTCACCGACTCGCGCATTTCAGCGACCCGGATGCAGTAGCGGTCGTAGCAATCGCCGTTCTTGCCGATCGGAATATCGAAATCAAGATCGGCGTAACACTCGTACGGCTGCACCTTGCGCAGGTCCCAGGCCGCGCCGGAGCCCCGCACCATCACGCCCGAGAACCCCCATGCGAAGCAGTCTGCCAGGCTGACGACACCGATATCGACATTGCGCTGTTTGAAGATGCGGTTCTCGGTCAACAGCGTTTCGATGTCGTCGAGTACCTTCAGAAACGGGTCGCACCAGGCGTGGATGTCGGCGATGAGCTCCGGCGGCAGGTCCTGATGGACGCCGCCGACCCGAAAATACTTCGCGTGCATGCGCGACCCCGATGCACGCTCGTAGAACACCATCAGCTTCTCGCGCTCTTCGAACCCCCACAGCGGCGGAGTGAGCGCGCCAACGTCCATCGCCTGGGTCGTGACGTTGAGGAGATGCGACAGGTGCCGGCCGATCTCGGAATAGAGCACGCGGATGAGCTGGGCTCGTTTCGGAACTGAAATCCCAAGCAGCCGCTCGGCAGCCATGCAGAACGCGTGCTCTTGGTTCATCGGCGCAACGTAGTCGAGCCGGTCGAAGTACCCGATGGCCTGCAGATAGGTCTTGTGCTCGATTAGCTTCTCGGTGCCGCGATGAAGCAGCCCGATATGCGGATCGACGCGCTCGACCACCTCGCCATCGAGCTCGAGAACCAGCCGGAGCACGCCGTGCGCCGCCGGATGCTGCGGGCCGAAGTTGATGTGGAATTGGCGGATCTCGGTCTCAGGCATCATGGCCTCGTCGTGCTCGTCGGTGCATCAAGCTCTGCTCACGCCAATGGCGCGACGCCAGCCCTTTTGGCTTTCTCGTTGACCCGCGCCTTGAATCTGTCCCACGGCACCACGAAGCGCTCATGTGTGCCTTCCCCGATCGTCTCGACGCCGTCGTGCGCCTTGATGGTGAAGCTCACCTTGCGCCCCTCGACCTTCGTGCACACCGCCTGGACCGATACGGTCTGCCCGGGCAGGGTCGCGCCGGAGTGCCCAACACTGATATGGACGCCGAGGCTGCCCTCGCCCGCGTCGAGGTGTGGCTCGAGCACCTTCATGCACGTCCACTCCATGAGGCCGACCATAAAACCGGTGGCAAAGACGCCGGGCATGGACTGGAAATCGGCCGCCTCGGGATAGAGGTGCGGAACAGTCTTGTTGCTCGGTACCGTGTAGGAAAATGTCGTCTCCGCGCCGGCCTTGAGCGAGCCCCGCATGGCGTCACGCCTTCCCAGCGGGAGGCTGGCCGGCCGCCTTCTCGTCACCCGGCAGGATGTAGTCGACGCCCTCCCATGGGCTCTCGAAATCGAAGCTGCGAAACTCCTGGGTCAACTTCACGGGCTCGTAGACCACGCGCTTCTGCTCGTCGTCATACCGAACCTCGACGTAGCCCGTCAGCGGAAAATCCTTGCGCAGCGGATAGCCGCGGAAGCCGTAGTCGGTCAGCAGGCGGCGCAGATCGGGATGGCCTGAAAAGCGGATGCCATACATGTCGTAGGCCTCCCGCTCGAACCAGTTGGCAGCCGGAAACACCGGAATTGCGCTCGGGACGGGGGCCACCTCGTCGGTCTCCACCTTGACCCGAACTCGCTGGTTCAACCGCGGCGACAGCAGATGATAGACGACATCGAAGCGTCGCTCACGCGCCGGCCAGTCCACGCCGCAGATATCGATCAGCACCTCGAATCGGCAGCGCGCATCGTCGCGCAGCAGCTCCAGCAGCGAGACGATCCGCTCACGATCCGCCATCAGCGTCAATTCGCCGAAAGCAATCCTTGAGCCGGTCACGGCCCCACCCGCCCCCTTGGTAATATGGTCGGCGAGCTCTTGCAGCGCTTCGCTCATCGATGCTCCATCAGTCCACGATAAAGAGCCGTGCGCCGGTCACGGTGCGCGACCGATGCGGCTCGGCGCCATCGGCCACCTGATAGCTCATGCCGGGCGTCAGCTTGAACGAGCGGCCATCGGCCAGATCGGTGTCGAGCTCGCCGTCGACACATAGGAGAATGTGACCCTTCTGGCACCAGTGATCGGCAAGGTAGCCTGGCGAATAGTCCACCATCCGCACGCGAATGGCGCCGAACTGACGGGTCCGCCACGTCGCGACCCCCGTATCACCTTTGTGAAGCGTTGGCTCGACGCTCGCCCAGTCGGTGGTGCCGAAAGCAATGTCGGTCATCTGCATCCGACTCACCGTTCGATCGTGCCGGTGCGCCGGATTTTTCGTTGCAACAACAGCACGCCATAGACCAGCGCCTCGGCGGTCGGCGGACAGCCCGGCACGTAAATGTCGACCGGCACGATACGATCGCAACCCCGCACCACGGCATAGGAGTAGTGATAGTATCCGCCGCCGTTGGCGCAGCTGCCCATCGAGATGACGTAGCGCGGCTCCGGCATCTGGTCGTAGACCTTGCGCAGCGCCGGCGCCATCTTGTTGGTCAGCGTGCCGGCAACGATCATCACGTCGGACTGGCGCGGGCTGGCGCGGGGCGCAAATCCGAAGCGCTCGAGGTCGTACCGCGGCATCGAAGCCTGCATCATCTCGACCGCGCAGCAGGCAAGCCCAAACGTCATCCACATCAGCGAGCCGGTTCGCGCCCAGTTGATGAGGTCATCGGTGGTCGTGACGAGGAAACCCTTGTCCGCCAGTTGGTTGCTGAGCTCGGAGAAGCCGCGGTCGCCGGGCGTCACCAGCCCGGAGCCGCCTTCGCCGCGCTTGTCGAAGAGAAGCGGCGGAGCTGCGATCAATCCCATTCGAGCGCTCCCTTCCTCCACTCGTAGACGAACCCGACGGTGAGGACGCCCAGGAAGACGACCATCGACCAGAACCCGAACACCCCGACATCCTTGAAGGCAACGGCCCAGGGGAACAGAAACGCGACCTCGAGATCGAAGATGATGAAGAGGATCGACACCAGATAGAATCGCACGTCGAACTTCATCCGCGCATCATCAAAGGCGTTGAAGCCGCATTCGTAGGCCGACACTTTCTCAGGGTCGGGATTGCGCACGGCCACCAGGAATGGGGCGACCATGAGGGCGGCGCCGATCACCAGGGCAACGCCAAGGAACACCACGATGGGCAAATAGTCGACGAGGAGCTGGTTCATGCCGCGGCTTCTTTGTTGGCCTGCGCCGAATAAATGGCTGAAACGCTACGGTTAAGCTGGTAACGCAGGCCACGCAGCCATGCAACAGTACAAAGCGAACAATCGCCACACACGCCGCTCCGCTCGAGAGCGCGAATGGCCGCAGGCCGCTTCGCCGGCCCAGCAAGGCGTCACGACGCCTGACCGGGTGTCACGGCGCTGTTCAGACAACTAACAAGCCATTGAAATGAATGGCGCGAGCGACGGGACTTGAACCCGCGGCCTCCGGCGTGACAGGCCGAAAAAGTGCAAGCCGCATCAATGGGACCTGAAACAGATGACCCGCCCGAACGAGCCCCAGGAGCACCAAAATTCCAGGTTTGCCAGCCGCATATTGCAGGAGGCGTCACGCCCTACTGGAAGGGGGCCGCGAGATTTTGGCTCAGCCGAGCATAAGGATCGGACCGGGCCGAAGCCTACAAACCAGCTCGCTAAGTCGATCGTGGACATAGCCACGGGCGAGGTCGAAGATTGGGAGCTCACTAGGGGAGCTCACTAGGCATGAGCCGACCGTCGCCCCTCGAATGGACCAGCTCCGGTCTCCCGCACTTCAGCAAAAGCAGGGCGACTAGCCTTCCGCGGCAGAAACATTGGGGGCGCGAGCGTTTTTCCCACCGCCGCCGATGAGCAGCAGAAGTGCACAATCGGGAAAAGAACGCAATTTTAGCCAAGCTCACGGAGGATTTCGGCGGTGTGCTCGCCGAGTGCCGGCGCAGGCCTCTCTCCAGCCGGGTCGATCGAGGCCATGCGGATGGGCTGCGCTGCGAACTTACCTGCCCCCACCTGCACAACCATCCGGCGCGACACAACTTGCGGATCTGCGGCGATGTCCGCGATGCTGTTCACCGGTCCACACGGTATGTCAGCCGATGCCAGCAGCCCGAGCCAAGCCGCCCGCGGTTTGGTGCGAAAGACTTCAGCCAGAAGTGGCTCCAGCATCGCGTGATTGCGCGTCCGTGCGTTGCCATCGACGAAGAGCGGGTCGTCGATCAATTCCAGACAACCAGCGGTCCGGCATAGTGCGCGCCACTGCGCTTCGGTATCGCAACAGATGACCAGCGGATCATCGGCCGTGGCAAAGGCCTGGAACGGCGTGACAAGCGGGTGCCGGCTGCCGATGCGCTTCGGAATATCGCCAGTGTTCAGGTACCGGGAGAATGCGTTCTCGAGCAGCGCGAGTTGTGCGTCGAGCATGGCGACATCGATGAAGGTTCCACGATCCGTGCGGCGACGCTCCTCGAGGGCTGCCAGAATACCGACGGCCGCGAAGAGACTTGCCGTCATGTCGCCGATCGACGCGCCGACCCGCGACGGCGGGCGATCCGGCTCACCAGTGATGCTCATCATGCCAGACATGGCCTGGACGACAGCGTCGAAAGCGGGGCGCTCGCGGTAGGGTCCGGTCTGGCCGAACCCCGAAATCGAAGTATAGATGAGCCTCGGATTGGCGGGCGACAGAGCCGCATAATCGAGTCCAAGCCGCGCCATCACGCCTGGCCGGTTGTTCTCAACGAGAATGTCGGCGCCGGCCACCAGCTTGTGAAAGATGTCCTTGCCCGCGTCCGACTTGAGGTCGAGCGCCAGGCTCCGCTTATTGCGGTTGACACTCAGGAAATACAAGCTTTCGCCATCGAGCTTCGGATCTAGCCCGCGGGTATGGTCGCCATCGCCCGGGCGCTCGACCTTGATGACGTCAGCACCCAGCGCACCCAACAGCCAAGTGCAGTAGGGGCCGGCCAGCATGTGAGTGACATCGACAATCCTCAAGCCGGCGAGCGGCCCCTGCCCTGAAGCCTCGGCGCTCATGATCAGTGCCCCTTGAAGTCCGGCTTGCGCTTAGCGAAGAACGCGTCGAGCCCTTCCTGCAGGTCGCGGCTAGTGTAGAGCTCCTTGTACCAGCGGTCGCCATCCTCGATCGCCAATCGCCGGCTGTAGTGCGTTTCGAGAATCTGCTTCGTCGCCTTCATGGATAGCGGCGCGTTAGCTGCGAAAGTGACGGCCAATGCCTCGGTAGCTTCGGCCAACGCGCCAGGCTCAACAAGCTGATCGACGAGCCCGATGTTCAGGGCCTCCGCCGCGCCGATGACGACGCCGGTCATCAACAGCCGGCGCGCCTGGGCGAGACCGACCAGCTCTGCAACGCGAACGGTGTCGAGCACGCTCAGCATGAAGCTAAACTTCGCGATTGGGATGCCGAATTTGGCTTTCGTGCTGGCAATCCGGAAATCGCAGCACACGGCCAGTACGCAGCCCGCGCCGATGGCATAGCCCTGAATCTCGGCGATAACCGGCTTGGGCATCTCCCGTATGACGGCCTGCATGCGCTCGACTTCGATGTCGTAGTCGCGCGCGCCCTGCGCCGTCGACAGCTTCTCTCGGAACTCGCGTACGTCGCCGCCCGAGACGAACACCTTCTCGCCGGCGCCGCGTAGCACGACGCAACGCACCTCGGGATCTTTGCCCACCGTACGCAGCTCGACCTCAAGGGCATGGATCGTGCGGCTGTCGAGGGCGTTGTGGACCTCAGGCCGATTGATCGTCACCCAGGCGACGCGGCCCTTCTGCTCGACGAGAACGGATTCGCCGGCGCGAGGGGTAGCCATGCTAGCGACCTTTCCAAACCGGTTTGCGCTTCTCCACGAACGCGCGTGGACCCTCGGCGAAGTCCTCGGACGTCAGCATGCGCTCGTAGGAGGGGAGCCCGCTCTTACCCGGCTTTAACCTGGCAAAGGCGGCGCGCTCATCCAGTCGATCCAGCAGCGGAAGGACCTCGAGGAGGGCTTCCACCGCCAGCGGAGCGCTGTCCGCAATCGTCTGCGCCAGCTCGCGTGCCGTCGTCATTAGGCCGGAAGCGGCCACGGCCTTGTGCACCAGGCCCCAGCGCACGCCCTCGGCCGCTGGCATGCGCCGTCCCGCCAGCAGCAACTCCACGGCGACGTTGTAGGGAATGCGCCTCGGAAGGCGCTGGACGGCGCCAGCGTCCGCGAGGAAGCCGCGTTGCATCTCGGGCAGTGCGAACTCGGCATGCTCGGCCGCGATGATGATGTCACAGGCGAGAGCAATCTCGAAACCGCCGCCAATGGCAAAGCCATTGACCGCGGCGATGACAGGCTTGTTGAGGTCCCAGAGCTCAGTGATGCCGGCAAACCCGCCCGGCATATTCACGGCGAGATCGTTCGCCGCGGCCATGTCCTCCATAGCAGCCAGCGCCTTCAGATCCCATCCAGCGGAGAAGATGCGCCCACCGGCGCCCGTGATGATGCCAACGCGCAAATCGGCCGTATCTCGGAGCTCGCAGAAGGCATCATGGAGGGCTCGGCTCACGTCCAGGTCGATGGCATTGGCCGGCGGCCGGTCGAGGGTGATCTCGAGGACCGGACCGTTGCGTTCGAGCGCGACCGGTGATGCCATTTCTCCTCCTGCCGTGCCTTAGATCGGCAGCTCGGTGCCCAGGCGCTTTTCGCGGGCACGCCGATAAATCGGGCCAGCGGTGGCCGTATCCTCCAGCGCAAGCCCCATGTTGATGCACACGATCCGCTGTTGCGGCGAGACGCGCCCTTTGTCCTTGTCGGCGACGACACCGGCGATCTCGCGCACGCTCGCCGGCACAGTCGTGAAATAACCGTCGGGCTTCGTGTGTTCGAGCTGATTGACGTCGTCCGTAAACAGGGCATCGACCTTGGCGAGCTCGCCGGGCTTCCAGTAGCAGTCATAGTCAAGGGTGACGCAGATCGCACCTTCATCCAGCCAGTCCGCTTCGGCGGCCCGCCCCGCATCCGGCGCAATCGGCCCACAGGTGACGATAACGTCGGAGCCCGCGAATGCCTCGCGAGGGGACCTGCAGATGGTGACTGCCACGCCATGCTGCGCCGTCATGTCGGCGCGATACTTCACAGCCGTATCAGCCGCGACATCATAGGCGCGCACCGCCGCGATCCCCGGAAAGACCACGCGCAAGGCCTCGAGGTTGCGGCGCCCCTGAAGGCCACAGCCGAGAACAGCCACTGTCGTGGGCGGCTTCCCAACAAGCGGGCGTGCGGCGACGGCGGTGGCGGCCGCCGTCCGCATCTCGGTGATCCAGGTCGAATCCATGATCGCATGGGGCAGGCCGGTCTCGAGCGAGTTCAGGATGAACTGCCCCGTGATGTATGGGTGGCCGATCTTGTGATTGTCGGGCGATCCGCTCTGCCATTTGCAACCGGCCATGCCGACGCCCGGCAGCGCCGAGCTCATGGCCGAGAAAAAGCGACGCGTGGATGGCGCAACCCAGTGCTTGGCTGGCATGATCGTGCGAGCGTTCGCCTTCTCACGGAACGCGAGCTCCACGGCTTCGATGACAGTCGACATAGGAAGGTCGACCTTCTCGACGTCGGCGCGGCTCAAGTAGAGGAACCGGTGGGGAGTGGGCATGGCATCGTCCCTCATGCAAGCCGGAACACGGGCAGCGGATAGCGGGCAGCGATCTTGGGCGGCGGGACCTCGACGGCCAGGCCGGACCGAATGTCTTCGGGTTTGGCGTCGACGATGCGTGCGATGAGGTTTGCGCCTTCCACGAGTTCCACCTCGACCAGCGCGATCGGCACCTCGTCGTTGAAGGCCGGATCGTTCGGGCGATGGATGAGCGAGTAGGAGACGATGCGGCCCTTGCCCTTCGCCGGCCGATTCTCGATCCGATCCGACCAGCAGTGCGGACAGAACGCGCGTGGGTAGAAGAACGCCTTGCCGCAGGCCAAACACGACTGAATGACGAGGCGGGCGTCCCGCCAAGCCTTCAGAAAGGCGGCGTTATCCGCATCCTCGCGCGGCATGGGATAGGACGGCTTGGTCATGACACGCGCTCCAGGACGACGCTCGACGACGACAGGCCGTGGCCGTAGCCCACCATGCCGTAGCCGGACACGAGGCCGCGGCGGGCCTTGGCGACCTGGAATGGCCCAGCCTCGCCGCGAAGTTGGCGCACCGCCTCGACGAGACCGATCATGCCGCCGGCCGCGCCTGCCTGGCCGCACGAAAGTTGACCGCCGTTGGTGTTGAGCGGCAGCGAGCCGTCGAACGAGAACGTGTGTTTGGCGAGGAACGGGCTGATCTCGCCTTTCGTCGCGAAACCGTGGTCCTCGAGCTGGATGGCAACCATGATTGGATAATCGTCGTAGGCCTGGACGAAATCCATGTCGGCCGGCCCGTGGCCGGCGTCTGCCCACAGCCGGTCGCGGAACAACTCCCAACCTCCACGCACCGGAGCGATCTCGCCAGTAGGGTGGTTGTGCTGCTCGTAGCCCGCAAGCACCCGGATGCCCTTGCCGCCCTGCGCGCGGTCGAGGGCGCCAACGACGACGGCGTCGGCGCCGGCGCATGGCAACACGCAATCGTAGAGGCAAATCGGATCGGCGATGACGCGGGCATTGAGGTAGTCATCGATCGTCATCGGGCCGCGCAGCAGCGCATTGTCATTGAGTCGAGCGCTCGCGCGCTGGCCGACAGCTATGCGGCCCAGGTCCTGGCGGCGCGTGCCGTAGGTCTCCATATGCTTGCGCTGGACGATGCCGAAGAGACCGTTGGCGCCACCGAAACCGTTCGGCGTGCCGTAGTTGATCAGAGCCTTGTTGAAGAAGTCCATCAGCTTGTAGTGGCCGGCCACGTCGTAATTGTCGGCGGCAAGGCAAAGCACATTGCGGGCGTGGCCGGCGTCGATGGCGCGGATGGCGTTGATGACGGACGCCACCGGTCCGGCACCGCCGGCTGTTCCAAAATAGGCCCACGATACCGGGATGCCGAGCTGCTCGGCGAGCGTCACCGCGTTGTCGGGTGGCAGCACGAAGGAGCACACGGCAATGCCGTCGATATCCTGGCGCTTCAATCCGGCGGAAGCGACGGCGCCCCTGGCGACCTCGGCCAGCATGGAGATCAGGGTACGGCTGGTCTTCTTCTCGTAGGCCGACTCGGCAAAGCTCAGGATGCCGATGTCGGGGCTTGGCTTCCTTGCTGGCTCGACCACCTCAGATCACTCCCTGCTTCTGCAGCTCCGCGAGGCGATTGCCGCCAAGCCCCAGCAGCGTGCCGAAGATCTCATCGTTATGAGCGCCCATGGCCGCGCCAGCCCAGCGGACCGCTCCCGGCGTCGCGCTGAGTTTCGGCACGGGTGCCGGCATCTTGACAGGACCAAGCTCCCCGTCGAGCAGCGTCACGATCGCCTCGCGGGCGGCGATGTGGGGATCCTCCAGCACGTCGGCAATGTCGTTGATGCGGCCGGCCACGACCTGATGGCGGTCCAGCTCGGCCAGCGCCTCGGCCGTGGACTTCTGGCGCATCCATGCCGCAACGACATCGTCGATGGCGCCGCGGTTCTCGACGCGGGCGGCCATGTTGGCAAAGCGCGGATCAGCGCGCAGATCCATCCGGCCCATAGCCTTCAGCAGGTTCTCAAAGATGCGCTCCGAACCACAACTGATGGCGAGGTGGCCTCCGTCGGAGGTTGCATAGACGTTGCGCGGAACGTCCTCCTCCATCTGATTGCCGAGGCGCGGCTTGCGGCGACCCGTCTGGTCGAATCTCACGACGACCGACTCGATGATCCTGAGCAGCGGTTCGTAGAGCGACACATCGACCACCTGTCCCTGGCCGCTACGCTCGCGCTCGTGGAGCGCGACCATCGCACCGAAGGCACCGAAGACGCCGGCGAGATAGTCGCCGAGCGGAAAGGCGGACACCATCGGACCGCGGTCACCAAAGCCGGTGAAAGAGGCGAGCCCGCTGAAACCCTCTGCGACCGTCGCGTAGCCGCCGCGCTCGCGATTGGGCCCACTCTGGCCAAACCCCGACACACGCACCCAAACCGTACGCGGCGCAGTCTCGGCCAGCTTGGCGGGATCGAGCCCCCACCGCTCCATTGTTCCCGGCTTGAAGTTCTCGATGACGACGTCGCTGCGGCCGATCAGGTCGAGCGCGATCTTTCGCCCCTCGGGCCGGGAGATGTCCAGCGAGATGAGCTTCTTCCCGCGCGAGGTGGTCTTCCACCACAGCGGCGTGCCGCTCTTGTGCGGTGGCCACTCGCGCAGTGCATCAGGCTTGCCGGGCTTTTCCGCCTTGATCACCTCGGCACCGAAGTCGGCCAGCAACGAGCCCACAAACGGCCCTGCCAGCATCGAGCCGAGCTCGATGACCCGGATATCGCCAAGCGCCGAGCCGCGCTGCGCCTTCACACTCATCTTGCGAAGTCCCTCTAGATACGGAAACCGTGGCCCTGCGGGTCGTCGGGGTCGATCACGAACTGATGGAACCCGGTGAGGTAGGCGGTGCCAGAGATCTCGGGTACCCAGGCATCGAACGAGCCGATCTTCGTCCTCGACAGCATGCGACCGCCGAACAGCGAGCCGGTGATGCCCTCCGAGATGATCGCCTCGTCCTCGCGCATCAAGCCGCGGTGGATGAGGATCGTCATCATATGGGAGGTGCCGGTACCGCCGGGCGAGCGGTCGAACGAGCCGTCCGAGAACACATGGATATTCTTGTAGCGGGCGCCCGGAGCCCGGCCTGGCCCCCAGATGGTGACGAGGTCGACGCTCTTGATATGCGACAGCGTCGGGTGCTGAACCTCGACCTGTTGATTGACTGCCTTGCGAAGCGCAAGGCCGGCCCGCACCAGCGCATCGGTATTCTCGGGTCCGACCTCGATGCCGAGGTCCTTGCCCTGGACACCGGCAAAAAAGCTGCCGCCGAACGCGATATCGACCGGGATCTTGCCGAAGCCCGGAACGTCCACCGCAATGTCCTTGCGGAACAGGAAGGCAGGCACATTGACGATCGCGGTGCGCTTGGCATGGCCATTCTCGACCGTGACGTGCGCCTCGACTAGGCCGGCAGGCATATCGATCTTGATCTTGGTGACCGGCTCAGTGACCTGCACAAGTCCGGCCTCGACGCACACGAACCCGATTCCGATCGTGCCGTGGCCGCACATATTGAGGTAGCTGCCGTCGTGATCGACCCAGATGATGCCAAAGTCGACCTCGGGGCGGGTGGCCGGGGCCATGACGGCGCCGAACATACCGCGGTGCCCGCGTGGCTCGCACATCAAAGCAGAGCGGAGATGATCCAGCTCCTTGCGCATGTAATCACGCTGCTCGAGCAGCGTGCGGCCCCTCAACGGAATGCCGCTGACGATCAGTCGGGTCGGCTCACCTCCAGTGTGGGAGTCGATCGTGTGAATGACCTTGTTGGCCTTCATCTTGGTGTCCTCAGGTTCGGTTGGTTGCGGCACGTTCGATGCCTATGACGCGATCCAGAAGAACGACAGCGACGAATGCCACATAGATGGTGGTCGCGGAGACCGCAGCGATCATCGGGTCGACGTTGTACTGGATATAGTTGAAGAGCTTCACGGGAATCGGCATCAGGCTTGCGGTGGTGTTGAAGATGCTGATCTCGACGTTGATCCACGAGATGATGAAGGCGAAGAGCGAGCCGGCGACGATACCCGGTTTGATGAGCGGCAGTGTTATGAGGCGGAACGTCTCGAGCCCCGATGCGCCAAGATCCTGTGCCGCTTCCTCGAGCGACCGGTTGAAGCGCGCGAGCGAGGCGATGGTGGTGCGGATCACGTACGGGATGATTAGGACGACGTGACCGAAGAACAGCGCCCAGAACGTGCGCGCGATGCCAATCGTCGTCGCGTACTGCAGTAGCGCCGCACCAATGACGATGGGAGGCAAGATCAACGGCGACAGGAACAGCGCGGTGATCAGGCGCGCGGCCGGCACGTCGGAGCGGGACAGCACCAGCGCAACCGGTACGCCGAGCAGCACGGCCGTCGCAGTGGCGCTCGCAGCCAGAGATGCACTCAGGCCGATGGAGTGAAGATAGGACGTGTCGCCGAGAAACTTCACATACCAGGCGAGAGTGAAGCCTTCGGGCGGGAATTTCAGGAACGCGGTGGTCGTGAACGATGTACCGATGATGATCGCGAGCGGCAGCAGGAAATAGATCACCGCGATCCAGGCGAAACCCGTCAGGATCATCTTTCCTATTTTTTCGCCTCGTCCCATCTCCCCCTCCCTTAGGCCGTCCGCCGGCCGCGCTCGAGCGCCAGCAGGTAGCCGCTGATGAGGATCAGTGTAGTAACGAGCAGAACGATCGAGAGGGCCGCGCCGAACTGGAAGTTCAGGATCGCACCGTACTGCTGGAAGATGAGCATCGAGGTCACGTTCTGGCGACCGCCGCTCAGAATGCTCGGCGTCACGTAAGCGCTGACCGACAACGTGAAGACGATAAGCGAACCGGCGATCACGCCCGGCAGACTCAAGGGGAACGTGACGCGCCAAAAGGTGGTCCAGGCGCCGGCGCCGAGATCGCGCGCGGCATCGTCGAGCGAGCGGTCAATGTTCTGCAGCACGCTGGCCACGGTCAGCACCATGAACGGCGCCATGATGTAAGTGAGGCCAATGACGATGCTGGTCTGCCCATAGAGCAGCGACAACGGCCGCTCGATGGCACCGGTGGCGAGTAGCGCGTCGTTGACAAGCCCACGGCGACCGAGCAGCACCATCCATCCGAACGCACGCACGATGTTGCTGGTGAACAACGGCGTCACCACGACGATGTAGAGAAGGCTGCGGACCAGCCGGCTCTTAACGTGGCGAACGATGTAGTAGGCGAGCGGATAGCCGATGAGAAACGTGGCGAGCGTCACGTACAGGGAGAGCTTGAACGTGAGCAGCAAGGTCTCGAGGTAGTACACGTCGCCCAGCGCCTTGACATAGTGCTCGAGTGTCCAGGCGCCCTGCTTGGTGCGGAAGCTGTCCAGCAGGACCACGCCGAACGGAACGACAAAAAACGCGAGCACGAATGCGATGGGCAAGCCCAGCAGCGCAATCGCCCATGCCCGCGAGATTCGCATCGCTTAGGCCACCGGAACCGCAATGCCGAGCAGCGGGACGTGCTGCTGGCAGCCATACATGTCGCTTTCACCAAAGCCGCCTTGGGTGCGCGGACGGCGCAGCGTCACCTTGATGGCGCTCGCCATGTCGACCTCGAAGAACGAGGTGATTTCCGACGGGCTGATACCATAGGCCGTGGCGACGCTTTCACGCGTCAACGCCCCGCTGTCGCGCACCATGCGGTAGCGCGCCGGATCGCTGAACAGGATGTCGAACGTGATGCGGAACGGGCCGGCATTCTTGCTGCGGATGATGTCGGCCAGGTCAGAGAGAGGAACGGTGCGGCTCGCCATGATCAGAGCTTCTCCACGTGCACAGGGAACAGCTCGGTCGGCGATTTCGCCTTCATGAGGTGATAGACCGAGAACTCGTAGGCTGGCCCGGCATCGACCTCCGATGGAGAATAGGGGAAGGCGAGATTGCCCGATGTGTTGTACTGGCCGGGATAGTGCCAGTGGAGCAGCGCCCCGCTGATCTGATGGCAAACACCGTGCGCCAGCTCCTGGTCGTCGGCGACGACGTCAATGGTGAGACCCAATTCGTGTGACAGGCCATTGCGAGCCGGCTCGAGCCGCTGCATCACGGCGTCCCTGCCGTAAACGTGGAACGTGATCTTCGGCGTGGCCGGCGCGAAGTAGTCCTCCGCGTTGCGCTTGGCCTGATCGAGAATCTCGCCGATCCGGGAAATCATCGTCGGACATCGCACACCGGCAATCGAAATCGAGCGATAGCCCATGCGGCGAGCGCCCTCGAGCTTGACGTAGTAATCGCTGGTTGTGCGGGAGCGTGTGCCCTCGACGCGAACCTGACGGCCGCCTTGGGCTACGAACTTGCAGTCAGACAGGTCGAGTTCGTGACCAGGGCCACCGTGGATGTAGGGGTGCTCGCGCTCGTACAGCGAGTGCGCAGCGACCGACTTCACAGAGGCGCGGCGGTCGAGCGAACCTGGCTCCAGCACGAAATGATCCTCGTGGACGGTTCCGAGCATGACATCCATGGCGAACGGCTCGGCGGAGAAGGCGCCGCACTCGAGGATCTTGCCCATGTGCACGGCGAGACCGAGGTCTGCGCCCTTCCACACCGGATAGGACGCGATGACGGAATCGTCACAGGCTCGACCGGCAATGACGACATCGGCGCCCTGGTCGAGCGCCCCGCAGATCGGCTCGTGACCCATTTGCGCGACAAGGGAGACGGTCTTCTCGATGTCCTGCTCTCTCACGTCGAAGCCGGCCTCGAAGTCCTTGACCTCGCCGGCGCGCACAGCTGCCTTGGCGCGCTCTTTCGGAATGTCGGAATAGATCCACGCGAGTTTTAGCCTGAGGCCCCGATCGCGGGCGATCTCCCGCACGATCCCCACGGTCCAATCGACGTGCGCCTTGGTGCCCGCGCCACCGGCGCTGCCGACAATTAGCGGAATGCGGGCCTTTTGCGCCGCCTCGATGAGTTGGGTGAGCTCACGCTTGATGCTGATGCGCGACACGAGCGGCTCGCCGGAGCCCAGATAGTGGGGACCGGGATCAGTCGATCCTGCATCGACGGCGATGACGTCCGGCTCGAGGGACATACCACGCGCCAGCGCCTTGGCGCCGAAGCCGTAGCCGAGGGTGCCCGTAGGCGTCAGGACTGTAAGCGGTTGGGTCACGATCTGCTTTCTTTTATCCTTGGACAAGGCATGCGCACGGCCTCACGCGTCGAGCAGGCGTGCCTTGTCGCTTGGCCAGGTGAGGATCAGGCGCTCTCCGGGCTGGACGATCCCAGGGCTCCCATCGGCCGGCTGAAGCACGATCTCCTCACCGTCGGGGAGCGTGGCGTGAATGCGGATGGTGCCGCCCAGGAAGATGCGCTCTCGAACATCGGCCTCGACCGACAAGGACGTGTCGCCGGACGGCTCGCCAACGACGATGTCCTCGGGTCTGATCATCAATACCTTGTCGCCGGAACCGGCGGGCGCGTACGGCAGGATCGCTCCGTTGGCCGCGAGGCGCAGGCCGACAGCATCGCGCTCGACCTTGAGCAGATTGGCATCGCCGATGAAGGACGCCACGAAGCGTGAAGCGGGGTTGCGATAGACCTCCTCGCCATGCCCAATCTGGGCGATGCGGCCCTGATTCAGCACCGCCACACGGTCGGCCATCACCAGTGCTTCCTCTTGGTCATGGGTCACGAATATGAAGGTGATGCCGAGGCGCGCCTGCAGATGCTTCAACTCGAGCTGCATGCGCTTGCGCAGCTTGAGATCGAGCGCGCCAAGGGGCTCGTCGAGGAGCAGCACCTTGGGGCGGTTGACGATGGCGCGGGCCAGCGCCACGCGCTGCTGCTGGCCGCCGGACAGCTCGCTCGGATATCGGTTGCCATACCCCTCCATGCCGACGAGGGTCAGTGCCTCCCCGACGAGCGCAGTGACCTCGCCGGCCGATGCTTTGCGCCGCCGTGGCCCAAACGCGATGTTGTCGGCCACGGTCAAATGCGGGAAGAGCGCGTAGTTTTGGAAGACGGTGTTGACCGGACGCCGGTTCGGGGGCACGCCGTCCATGCTCTCGCCGGCGAGGAAGATCTCGCCTGAAGTCAGCTCAATGAAGCCTGCGATGGCGCGCAGCAGTGTCGTCTTTCCGCATCCGCTGGGTCCCAGCAGCGCCAGAAACTCGCCTTCACGCACCGAAAGCGATACACCGTCGAGGGCAGCGACCTCGCCGTATCGCTTGACCAGGGCCGTCGCCCTGATCAGCTCGCTCGTATTGGTATCGCGCATCTCGCCGCCCTCAGCGATCCGCCGCCGTGCCCTACTTGCGGGCAATCTCCTTGTTCCACAAATCGGTGATAGGCTGACGCTCGGCGTTGAGCACCGCCCAGTCGATGAGGGCGAGATTGGCAACCGAACCGTCTTTGCCCCAGGGCAGGCGGCTCTTGGCCTTGTCGGAGAGCGTCACGCCTTTGGTCGCCGGACCGACGTAGAGCTTTTCGGACATGCAGGCGGCCTGCTCCTTCGCCACGGCAAAGTCGACGAACTTCTCGGCTGCCGCCTGGCTCTTCGTACCCTTGACGATGTGGACGCGAATGTCGTTCGTCGGCGCCCCTTCCTTTGGCGCCACGTACGTGATGGGCAGGCCCTTGTCGGCCAGCGACCACGCGGCGCTCGCGTAGTGCGCACCAGCGATGACCTCGCCGCTCTGGAAGCTGTTGGTGGCCGCGCCGGAGGCGTCGAAGAACGAGGAGACCTTCAGCTCCTTGTATTTCGCGACGGCCAGGTCGTACTTGCCAACGGACCCACCCAGCGCCTTGTTCAGGTGCATGAACAGCGGCACGCCCATCGCGTTAACGGGGCTCGGCACGGTTGAAACGTTGGCAAACTCCGGTTTCCACAGATCCCAGAATGACGCCGGCGGCGTCTTGACCTCTTTCGTATTGTAAACGAGGCCCATCGAATAAAAGCCGGTCGACAGCGCAAAGACGCCGGCGCCTCCCGCCTTGTAGACCCCTTCCGGGATCATGTTGGCGATGTTGGGCACAGCTTGCGCAGTCATGTCCGCCAGCAGCCCGTCAGCGGAGGCAAGCTCTGACACGCCGCCGTCGATCCAGGCGACGTCGATGACCGGAGAAGCTTTCTGCTGCCGCAGCTTGCCCAACGTCACCGTCGAGACGCCGGGATCTGGCGTCACCTTCACGCCGGAAGCTTTAGTGAAGGGATCGACTATGCAGGACTGGATGGCATCGCCCCACTCGCCGCCGTAAAAGGCGACCGTGAGTGCTTGCTGGGCTTGGGCCGGCCCCGCCATCAGCCCCATCGCTCCGGTCAGAGCTGCCAACAAAGCACCGCGTGACATCGCCTGCATGGCTATCTCCCTTTTCATCAAGAGGCCCTGACGGAACAGTCATCACAGTGAAGTTTGTGGCAGCATACCTGTCAAATTTCATATGTTAGGCTTATCATAACTAGAACTCATACACGCGGTGCCCATGAACTTGCGGCAGCTCGAGGCCTTTCGCGCCGTGATCGAAACCGGAACGGTCACCCGTGCGGGCGACGCCTTGGGAGTTTCGCAGCCGGCGATAAGCAAACTAATTGGCCTCCTTGCCCGCGAATGCGGATTTGAGCTCTTCCGGCGCCATGGCAATCGTTTGACGCCGACTGCGGAGGCGATCACTCTCTATGCGGAAGTCGAGCGCATGTTCGTCTCCGTGCAACACATCGCCCGGCATGCTGCCGGCATACGCGAGCTGCGCTCCGGGCTGCTGTCGATTGCTGCGTTCCCAGCACTCGCCACGCGCCCCCTTCCCCGCATTGTGACCCGCTTTCTGGCCGAACACCCCGATACCCACGTCTCCATCAGTAGCCGTAGCGGGCGCATGCTCGTTGAATGGGTGGCCGCCAACCAGGTCGATCTCGGGATTGGCCTGCTGATGATCGAGCATCCGGCCATCGACTATCAGAGTGCGGGGGTGATGGACGGCGTCTGCGTCATGCACCCCCGCCATCCTCTGGCGCACCGCAAGGTTATTCGCGCGACGGACCTCGACGGGCAGTCCTTCATCTCGCTGGGAGCAGAAGACCGGTCGAGATTTCGGGTCGATCAGGCCTTTGAAGGTCATGGCGTGCGCCGACGCATCGCGATCGAAGCGCAGCAATCGGAAGCGGCCTGCACTTTTGCATCAGAGGGCGTCGGCGTTGCCATCGTCGAACCATTCAGCGCCTCCGAATTCTCGCCAGAGAAGCTGACCGTGAGGCCGTTTCAACCTCGCATTCCTTTCGACTTGTGGCTGATGACGCCGAGCCACCGCCCCCGTTCGCTCCTGCTCGAAGCGTTCATCAAGACCTTCGAGCAAGCCGTACGAACAAGGATCTCTCGGCGCAGCCTCGGGTGAGGCGCTCGCTCGTCAATCCTCGTGGCTGCGGGCGATGGTGGATAGGACATCCAGGAACGCTTGATCTTTTACGCTCGTATGGGCCCGCATCACCTGCGCGGCGCGCGTATCGTCTCCGACAACGATCGCTTCGACGATCTCCTGATGCTGGCGTAGCGAAATGGCGAGCTGCCCAGGTCGAAACAAAACCTGCCGGCGGAACGGAGCCAACCGAGCGAACAGAATTTTTGCCTGAGTCTCGACGTGCCTATTGTGGCTTCCCGCGTGAAGCAACGTGTGAAATTCGCGATTGAGCCGGACGTAAGCCTCGATATCGCCGCGCTTGGCTACACTGCGCATGCGGTCGACAATTCCTCTCAAGGCAAAGCGCTGCTGCACGGTCATCCGCCGCGCGGCCATGCCGGCGGCTATGCTCTCCAGCTCCGTATTGAACTCAAAGCTTTCGAGAATATCTTTGACTGTCAGCTTGGCCACTGTCGCGGTCTGACGCGGGCGCGTGCGCAAGAGACCCGTAGCAGCGAGCTGCATCAACGCTTCTCGGATGGGCGTCCGTGACACGCCGAAGCGTGCGGCTAAGGTCTCTTCGTCGAGCTTGGATCCGGGCGCAATCTCTCCCGATACGATCATGTCCTCGAGCTCGCTGCGCACCTTCTCGCTCTGACGCATCGGCGGGGCGGCATCGCTTTGCATCGCTCTTACGTCTGAGCGTCGTGCAGGCGAGGCCTGCCGCTTTCCAGCCTTTGAAAGCTTTAAACGTACAGCCTTCATTGACAGCCGCCTCCCTCCACGCGTACGCTCTCGATGGTCTTGTATACGGGATTTGGGGGTTTGTATGGAGGAAAATGACGACGTTGTCCTAACGGTGCGTTCGGGCAGCGTCGCAACCCTCACTCTCAACCGGCCGGCCAAACTCAACGCCATGAACCGCGACATGGCGCATCGCATCAGCGTCGAGATGACGAGGTTCGCCGATGATCCCTCGGTGCGGTGTGTTTTGATCCGCGGGGCCGGCAAAGCGTTCTGCCCAGGCGCCGACATCGGCGAATTCGAAGGCGCGCGGGCGTCGCGCCGGGAGGCGGAGGCCTTCGCTGAATTCTTTCACTCGGCCCTGAAGTCGATCATCGAATGCCCCCATCCCGTCATTGCGGTCATTCGTGGGGCGTGCGTCGGCGGAGGCCTGCAGCTCGCCGCGCTTTGCGATCTGCGGCTGGCCAGCGAGAACGCCCGCTTCGGGCTGCCGGTCAATCGCATAGGGCTTACCGTCGACTACGACGAGCTGAAGCCGATCTACCGCCTGATGGGCGAGGCGGCCCTCCTCGAAATGCTGCTGGAGGGGCGCGTGTTCGGTGCTCATGAGGCCCGGGACAAGGGCCTCGTCAACCGGCTCGTGCCCGACGACCGCCTGGACGGCGAGGCCGTTGTCATGACCAACCGCATCGCGAGCGGCGCCCCACTGGTCAACCGCTGGCACAAGAAATTCGTGCGCCGCCTGACCGATCCGCGTCCGCTGTCAGCGGAAGAGTACGCGGAAAGCTTCGCCTGCTTCGAAACACGCGATTACGAGATCGGATACCGGTCGTTCCTCAACAAGACCAAGCCTGTCTGGGAGGGGCGGTAGATGACCGAGGATACGAGAAAAGGCCCGCTCGCCGGCATGCGCGTGATCGAGCTGTGCCACGTGATGGCAGGTCCCGTGTGCGGGCTCATGCTGGCCGACATGGGTGCCGACGTGATCAAGGTCGAGCGGCCCGGTCATGGCGACGATACCCGCAGGATGGTGACACCATCGATCAACGGCGAATCGGTCGCCTTCATGATGATGAACCGCAACAAGCGGGGCGCGGCTATCGATCTCAAGTCGGACAAGGGCCGCGAGACGCTGCGCCGGCTGATCCGCACGGCCGATGCGGTCATTGAGAATTTCCGGCCCGGCACGCTCGACCGCCTCGGGCTCGGCTACGAGAGCCTGAGCAAGGACAATCCCGGCCTCATCTACTGCGCGGTGTCGGGGTTCGGGCGCAGCGGACCTTACGCGGATCGCGGCGGCTTCGATCTCGTTGCGCAAGGCATGTCCGGTCTGATGAGCGTCACCGGCGAAGGCCCGGGGCGACCGCCCGTGAAATGCGGGCCGCCCCTCACCGACATCACCGCCGGCATTCTTGCCGCGATGGGGGTCGCCGCCGCCTATGCCGGCAAGCTCAAGACGGGCAAAGGCTGCATGGTCGACACCTCACTGTTCGAGGCCGGCATCGTCCATACCTACTGGCAATCGGCGATTTGCTTCGCGACCGGAGCTCCACCCGGGCCGCTGGGCTCCGGCCATCCGCTGACCGCACCCTACCAGGCCTTCTCGGCATCCGACGGATGGTTGACGATCGGGGCTTCAAACCAGAGCAACTGGCTCAATTTGGTCGAGGCGATCGAGGCGCCGGAGCTTGCCAAGGATCCTCGCTTCATCGACAACGGCGCGCGCATGGCCAATCTTCCCGCGCTGGTCGAGGTTCTGAACGCGATCTTCGCCAAACGTCCCGTAGCGGAATGGCTGAAGCGGCTCGACGCTGCCGGCGTTCCGGCGGGTCCCATCCTCGACATCGCGCAGATGCAGTCCGACCCGCAGACGCTGGCGCGTGACATGGTGGTGGACGTGCCGCATCCGCGCCATGGCTCCGTCAAGACGATCGGCGCGCCGGTCAAGTTTTCCATCGCCGAGGATGTCATTCGCCGGCACGCACCGGCCCTCGGCGAGCATACGACCGAGGTTCTTGCGGAGTGCGAATACACCCAGAACGAGATCGATCAACTGCTGGCGACAGGAGCGGTTGCAGCGGCGAGTTGAGCGTGGGCGCGAGCGGATCGCGAGCGGGGCTAGTCAGGTCACTGGACCATTTGGAGGTGGGAATGTCTAGAATTGCACGAAGTCTGTGGACAATGCTCGGGGCGGTGGCGCTGACTGCCGTCGCCTCACTCACCGTCTCGGCGCAGGAATCGCGCCTCGACATGGTGATCAAGCGCGACAAGCTCATTGTCGGGACATTCAACTCGGCACCGCCGATGTGCTACGTCGACGACAAGGGTCAGCTCGTCGGCTTCGAGGTCGATCTGTCCAAGCTCATCGCCAAGTACCTGCTCGGCGACCCCAACAAGATCGAATTCGTGATCTTCACCGCCGAGGGGCGGTGGCCGACGGTGCTTTCCGGCAAGGCCGACTTCGGAATTGCCTCGACGACCGTCTATCCCGACCGCGCCGCTCGCGTGGCATTCACTCAGCCCTACATGGACTCCGGCATCTCAGTGCTTCTGCGCAAGGATGCCAACGTGAACTCGTTGGAGGAGCTCAACAACGAGAAGTTCTCTCTGGCGAGCCTCAACAATCCGCAGATGCAGGATCGCCACAAGCGTTACATGCCGAAGATGCAAAACATCATCCTCGACACGCCGAGCGCGATGTTCCTTGCGGTGAAGACCGGCCGTGCCCAGGCCATGCAAATGGATACGGCCGTTGCCGACTGGTACGCGACGCAGAACTCCGAACTCAAGGTGCTTCCCAGCGTGCTTGGCAACATCCAGAACAACGCGATCTTCATGAAGCCCGGCGACTTCACCTGGTGGCTCTATCTCGACACCGTCGTCCAGGAGCTCCGCGCCGGCTCGCGTTACGACGAGTATACGGAGATCTACAAGAAGTGGTTCGGCAAGGAGCCGCCTCCGCCGCGCTATTATACGCGCTGATCGCAGCTCCAAGGACGGCAGCGGCCACCGCCGGTGGCCGCTCGCGCTTCTGATCGATGTCACTCGACTTCTCATTCATCCAGCGCAACCTGCCCCTGTTCCTCGACGGGATGGTGATCACCGTCCAGCTCGCGGTGCTGGCGATCGCGATCGCGTTGGTGTGGGGCCTCGTTCTCGCACTGGCGCGCCTGTCGAAATTCGCACCGCTGCGATGGCTGGCCGGGGCCTACATCGAGCTCGTCCGCAACACCCCGGTGCTGGTCCAAATCTATCTCATCTATTTCGGGCTCGCGGTGTTTGGTTTCCGCGTCTCGGGGTTTGGCTCGGCGCTGATCGCACTGGCGGCGCAGAACGGCGGCTACATGGCCGAGATCTACCGCGCCGGGATTCAGTCGATCAGCGCCCGCCAGATCGAAGGGGCCAAGGCGCTCGGCATGCGCTGGTCGCAGATCCTATCCATGGTGGTTCTGCCGCAGGCGATTGGCCGCGTCATCCCGCCGATCGGCAACCAGTCGATACTGATCATCAAGGACACCTCGATCGCCTCGACCGTCGCGGTCGCCGAAATGACGCAGGTCGGCAAGATGCTGACTGAGCGTTCTGCCGCGTCCTACGAGGTCTTCTTCACGCTTGCCATCCTGTATCTGATGCTGACCGCTGTCGTCGCCGGCCTGTTCCGGCTGATCGAACGGCGCGCCATCGTGGCATCCTGAGGTCCCAAAACGATGCCCACGGTTCTTATCAGCAACCTCTGGTATCTGGGCCTCGGTGCCCTCAATACCATCGGCATCTCAGCCGCCAGCATCGTGCTCAGCGCTCTGCTCGGACTCGTCGTCGCTCTGCTGCAGGTGTTCGGCGGCCTCATCGTCCGGAGCCTGGTCGAGGTTTACCTCTATGTCATACGCGGCGTGCCCCTGCTCGTGCTGCTGTTCACGATGTACTACGTGCTCCCCTATTCCGGCTTCAACTTGGGGGCGCTCGAGGGCGGCATCCTCGTGATGGGTATCTATTTCGCTGCGTTCATGAGTGAGGTCTTCCGAGCGGCCATCCTGTCGCTGCCCAAAGCGCAATGGGATGCGGCCCGCAGCCTCGGCATGCGGCGCAGCCTCATGCTGCGGATGGTCATCTTCCCGCAGGCCTTCCGCGTCGCAGCTCCGCCCTTCGTCAACATATGCATGATGCTGATCAAGAGCACCTCGCTGGTCTCGATCATCGGTCTTTGGGAGCTTACCTCTGCCGGGCGCGAAGTGACCGAGCGCACGTTTGCCCCGTTCCAAATGTTCGGCGGCGTCGCCCTGGTCTACTTCTGCATCTGCTACAGCCTGTCGCTGATCGCTCGCCGCCTCGAGGAGCGCTTCCGCTATGTCCACTGAGGCCCTGCGGGCGATGATCGAGATGCGCGGCATCTCCAAGTCCTTCGGCAAGAACCAGGTGCTGAAGGGCGTCTCGATGGACGTCCGCAAGGGTGAGGCGGTCGTAGTGATCGGCCCCAGCGGCTCCGGCAAGACCACACTCCTGCGCTGCATCAACCTCCTCGAAGAGTTCGACGACGGCCTGATCCACGTGGACGGTGATCCGATCGGCTACACGATCGGCGCATCCGGCAAGCGCGTGCGACTGTCCGAACGCCAAATCGCGGATTCGCGCTCCAACATCGGCATGGTGTTCCAGAGCTTCAATCTGTTCCCGCACATGACCGTGCTGCGCAACATCACCGCCGCGCCGACGCGCGTCAAAGGCGAGGCGCCGGAGGTGGCGGAGCGACGCGCCAAAGAGCTGCTCGATCGCGTCGGTCTCGCCGACAAGATCAACGAGTACCCGATGCGGCTGTCGGGCGGCCAGCAGCAGCGCGTCGCCATCGCTCGGGCGCTCGCCATGCAGCCCAAGGTGATGCTCTTCGACGAGGTCACTTCTGCGCTCGATCCGGAGCTGGTCGGTGAGGTGTTGGCCGTCATGCGCCAGCTCATCCAGGACGGCCTGACCATGGTTGTCGTCACCCACGAGATGCAGTTCGCCCGCGACGTCGCTCACCGCTTGGTCTTCATGGACGGCGGCAACATCGTCGAGCAGGGCCCGCCCAAGGACCTCTTCACCAACCCATCGACGGACCGGCTGCGGTCGTTCCTCAAGCGCTATCGAGAGGCATACTTGCTGTGACCAAGACAACGAGCACCGGGGCTGATCCCCTCAAGGATGCGTTGCGTCCAACCTGGTACGAGATTGATCTCGACGCGGTCGCCGGCAACTTCCGGGCGCTGCGCAAGGCGGTGGGGAAAGGTGTCGAGATCTATTCCTGCCTGAAGCGCAATGCCTACGGCTGCGGTGCGGTGCCGGTCGCACGCGTGCTCGCCAAGGAGGGCACCGAGGGTTTGGCGCTCGGCAGCATCTATGACGCCTTGGCGATCCGCAAGGGTGGCATCACAGTGCCGATCCTGCTCTATCCGACCTGTCTACCCGATCAGGCGGATGTGCTCCGCGCCAACGACCTCATGCCCACCGTCTCGAGCCCGGAGGACGCGGCCGCATGGAATGGCGCCGCCTCGGGCAAGCTCAAAGTGTTCGTGAAGATCGATGCCGGCGCGTTCCGGGCAGGTGCGCTACCCCGCGACGCGGCGGCGACATTTGCCGCGGTCAGGACCGCAAAGAACCTCGAGCTTGCAGGTGCCTACAGCCACTTCCTGATACCGCAGGTCGACGACGCCCGTGCGTCCTGGCAACTCGCGAACTTCCAGCGGGGCATCGCGGCCGCGCAGGAGCTCGGCATCGAGGTGCCGTTGCGGATGGTGGCGGCAACCGCAGCCGTCCTCAACTATCCCGAGATGGACCTCAATGCGGTCGATCCGGGCCGCATGCTCTATGGCGTCAAGGCGTTGCCCAATCCCAAGCGCGACCTCGCGCTCCAGCCAGCGCTGCGGGCCTTCCGCTCGCGGGTCATTCTCCTCAAGCGCGTGAGTCCCGCAGACGCGGACGGTGGCGCGGCGCCCTTCGAGCTGAAGCGGCCCATGACCATTGGCCTTCTGGCGCTCGGCTGGGGTGACGGCTTCCCGCGCCAGGTTCCGCCCGGCGCATCCGCGCTCGTGCGCGGCCGCCGCATTCCGATCCTGCCGCCGGCCCACCTGGAGCACCTGCGCATCGATCTCACAGACGTGCCTGACGCAGCGGTCGGTGACGAGGTCACGCTCTTCGGCCGGCAGGGCGACGCCGAGATCACCATCGGCGAGGTTGCCAAGCAATGGGGACTCGCTCCTGTCGATCTTCACGGCCTGTTGAAGGATCATCTGCCGCGCGCGTTCTACTATGAAGGCCGTTGCATCGGGGTGTGGAGGGGAGCGGGAGAATGACAAAGCCGGTCACAGAGTTCGCCCTGCCGCTCGCCGAAGCCGATCCGGAGATTGCAGCGCTGATCGCCGCAGAGACGGCGCGCAATGGCGCCGCCGTCAACTTGATCGCGTCGGAAAGCTATTGCCCCCGCGCCACGCTGGATGCCGAGGCGTCGCTGCTGACGACCAAGAATGCCACCGGCTATCCGGGATCGCGCGAGGTCGCCGGTTGCGCCGTCGTCGATCGGATCGAGCAGCTTGCCATCGATCGCGCCAAGGCGCTGTTCGGCGCCGAGCACGCCAACGTGCAGAGCGTGGCGGCGACACTGGCCAACATCGCGGTGCTGCGCGCCCTGCTGAAGCCCGGCGACCGCATCCTGTCGCTCGATGAGACGGCCGGCGGCCACCACAGCCACGGGGCCAAGTATCACACCTCCGGGCAGGACTATCGGAGCCACCACTTCGGTGTCGACGAGGCAGCCGGCGGCGTCAACGTCGATGCCGTCCGCGCGCTCGCCAAGGAGGTCAAGCCCAAGATCATGATCGTGGGCTCGACGGCCTATCCACGCGCGCTACCCTTTGCCCAGCTCGCCGGCGTTGCCCGCGAGGTCGGCGCCCTGTTCTTTGCCGACATCGCGCACGTCGTCGGTCTGGTGGCGGCGGGTCTCCACGAAAACCCGGTGCCGGTGAGCGATGTCGTAACGACCTCGACGCACAAGACCCTGTGCGGGCCGCGCACCGGCGGGCTCGTCTTGTGCACCCGGCAGCACGCGGCAGCGATCGACGAGGCGATCTTCCCGAGCATGCAGGGGGCTCCGGGGATCCATATCATCGCGGCACGAGCCGTCCTCTTCGGCATTGCGGGCCGCGCATCCTTCAAGGCGCTCATGCGGCGCGTGATCGACAATGCGCACACGCTTGCGGCGACGCTCGAGGCCGCGGGCGTGCCGCTCTATCTCGGCGGCACTGACACCCACATGGTGGTCATCGACCTGCGGGACCGTGGGGTTGATGGCCGCACCATGGAGCGCAAGCTCGAGCGCCACGGGCTCGTGCTGAACCGCGTCACGCTGCCGGAGAAGACGCGAGCGAAGGGTCGCAGCGGTTTGCGTCTCGGCAGCACGGCGATGACGACACGCGGCATGGATGGCCGAGGCTTTGCCGCCGTCGGAAGCGCGATTGCCCGCTTGATCGACGGCAAGAGCGACAACGACGTTGAAGTTAGCCGCGCCTGCGCGGCACTGGCGGCAGCCCATCCCATCCCATAGTTCGGCTGAAGCCGGCGCAACATCCATCAGTGCTGGAGACAAGAATGTCACTCAAGACCCTCAGCGACCTGGTCGGACCCCTGAAGGGGCTAAAAGTCATCGATGCGGGAACAATGATTGCCGGCCCGCTCGCCGCCACCCATCTCGCCGACTTCGGCGCCGACGTCACCAAGATCGAGCAGCCCGACGTCGGCGACGCCATGCGCCACTGGGCGCCGATGAAGGACGACAAGTCGCTGTGGTGGAAGGTCATCGCACGCAACAAGAAGCTGATCACGCTGAGCCTCTCCGCGAAAGAGGGGCAGGCAATCTTCAAGACGTTGATCCGTGACGCCGACATCGTGATCGAGAACTATCGGCCGGGCACCTTCGAGCGGTGGGGCCTCGGCTATGCGGCGCTGGCCAAGATCAACCCGAAGCTCATTCTGGTGCGCGTCTCCGGGTTCGGTCAGACGGGGCCATACAGCCATCGCGGTGGCTACGGCACGGTGGCCGAATGCTTCAGCGGCGCGCCCTCGTTCACCGGCTTTCCCGATGGGCCGCCGACGCTGCCAGGCTTCCCTCTCGCCGACTCCACCGCGGGCACATTCGCGGCAATGGCCGCGATGTTCGCCATCTACCAGCGCGACCAGGGCGGCGGAAAGACCGGGCAGGAGATCGACGTCAGCCTCTACGAGCCGCTCTTCCGCCTGATCGAGGCGCAGGTCATCGGCTTCGACCAGCTCGGCATTGTCAAACAGCGGCAGGGCAACCGACTGGCCGAGGACTCCCCGCGCAACACCTACCAGACCCGGGACGGCAAATGGATCGGCATCTCGGCGAGTTCCCAGCGCACCTTCGAGCGGCTGGCCGAGGCAATGGGCATGCCGGAGCTCGCCCGCGATCCACGCTTCAAGGACAACGTCTCACGCTGCGCCCATGCCGACGAGATCGACGAGGCGGTCGCCGGCTGGTTCAAGACGCGCGACTGCGCCGACATCATGCGGCTGTTCGATGAGGCGCATGTCGTCGCCGGTCCCGTCTATGACATTTCCGACATCGCCACCGATCCGCATTACGCCGCACGCGAGAACATCGTGCCGGTGCCCGATGTCGACTTTGGAACCGTGAGGATGCAGGGGGTCACGCCGCGCTTCTCGCGCACGCCTGGCAAGGTTCGCCATTCCGGCGGTAGTCTCGGCGCCGACACGTCCGAGGTGCTCACCGCTCTGGGCGTCAGCAAGGACGACCAAAAGCGGCTCGCTGCGGCCAAGGTGATCTAGCGGAGCAGAGTGAAAATGAAGGGAAGCTACGACGGCGTGTACGTGGTCGGTTACGGCCAGACCGAATACACCAAGCGCACCGACAAGTGCATCCAACGGCTGATCTGGGAGGCGATCGACAAAGGATTGGCATCGAGCAATCTGTCGTGGAAGCAAGTCGACGGCCTCGCCGCCACCGCATTCGTGCTGCCGCCCGACAACGTCACGGTGCTCGCTGAGCACTTCGGGCTTTCGCCGCGCTGGCTCTTTCAGGGTGTCTACGGCGGGGCCGCCAGCATCATCGGCATACTGCACGCGGCACGCGCGATCCAGGCCGGGGACGCAGACGTGGTGCCGTGCGTTGCCGCCGACATTTTCGACGTCGCCATGCACAACGAGCTCCTCGACCGCTTCAATACGTCGATGCGCGACTACTTCGCGCCCTACGGGTTCGGCGGCGCCAACGGAGTCTTCGCATTGCATACCCGGCTCTACATGGAGCAGTTCGGCGCACAGCGGGAGGATTTCGGGCGGCTGTGCGTCGCCCAGCGCGCCAATGCACAGCTCAATCCCAACGCTCTGCTCAAGTCGCCGATGTCGATGGACGACTATCTCAACGCACGGCCGATCGCCGACCCTCTGCGCCTGTTCGACTGCGTTCATCCCTGCTGCGGCGCTGATGCCGTCATTCTGACCAACGAGAAGGTCGCGAAAGGCCTCGGCGTGCCGTTGGTGACCATCCTCGGCGGTGGCGAGCAGCACAACCATCCGGCCGAGGACATCTACTCGCTGCGCGGGGGCTGGGAGAAAATGAGCGAGCGCATGTACGCGCAGGCCCGATGCACGCCGCAGGACCTCCACTTCGCACAGCTCTACGACGACTATCCGGTGATGGAGTTCATCCAGCTCGAGGGGCTCGGCGTCACGCAACGAGGCAAGACCGCGGACTTCCTGCGCAAGACCGATGTCACGGTGAAGGGCGAGTTCCCGATCAACACGGGAGGCGGCCAGCTCTCGGCGGGACAGGCCGGCGCCAGCGGCGGCATGATCGGCGTGGTGGAAGCGATCGCGCAGCTTCGCGGCGAAGCCGGCACGCGCCAGGTCAAATGCGAGCGCGGCGTGGTCGCCGGCTACGGGCTCGTCGCCTACGGCCGCGGCCAGTCGTCGAGCGCGGCCATTCTCGCCCGCGCCAGCTAGGAAAACTCGCCATGAGCAAGCGACCACTGCCGCAAAAGACCAAAGTAACGGCTCCGTTCTGGGACGGCTGCAACGCAGGCAAGCTCATGCTGCAACGTTGCGCCAATCCGTCGTGCGGCAAGCACGTCTTCTATCCGCGGGTCTGCTGCCCCCATTGCCACACCGGCAACCTGGCGTGGGTCGAGGCGAGCGGCAAGGGCACGATCGCGAGCTTCACATTGGTGCACCGGCCGCAGCACGAGGCCTTCTATGCCGAAGCGCCGGTCTGCTTCATCGCCGTGAAGCTCGCGGAAGGCCCGATCCTCTACAGCCAGCTTCTGGACAAGCCTGAAGCCGGCGAGACGCTCATCGGAAGGCCCGTGCGAGTGTCGATGATCGCGGTGGCTCCGGGGGGCCGGCTGCCATACTTCTCACTCAGCGTGTGATTTTTAGCATCGGCCAAGTTCGGAGATCTTCCCGCCCGATCACCGCTCACGCCACTCAAATACGTAGGACACAGCGCGCCTTATTTTTTGTTGGCTAGTGCCTCCAACCCCCGACTCGGTTTAGTCGCGCGCGATGGACAGTCATGCCGCGACCGTGGCGATCCTTGCTGGCAGCGTGCTGACCTGGGTCTCGTATGCGGACCCGGTGATTTACCAACGTTACGCGCTGCCCGCTGTGTCCGCTCTGGTCGCCATTTTCTTTGTCATCTTCACCACCCAAGTGATGACCGTGCGCGCGGCTCGCAACGCGCTCG
>JAESFN010000556.1_pt1 | contig 31029 bp, 27 predicted proteins | sample 9269411 | NCBI WGS metagenome assembly JAESFN01 (sample SAMN14505399, study PRJNA617100) | algae metagenome | isolation source: Iphinoe sp. HA4291-MV1 and co-occurring heterotrophs from trail next to... | place: USA: Maunawili Falls, Hawaii | collected 2009-07-25
CGTCTGGGGATCCGGCTGGGACGAGTTGTTGGCGCGCGACAAGGACGGCAAGCTGCGCCAGGTCATGGAGGAATGCGTCGACGGCGAATACCAGGACTTCAAGTCGAAGAACGGCGCCTATGTCCGCGAAAAGTTCTTCGGCCGCTATCCCGAGACCGCCGCGATGGTCGCAGATTGGACCGACGATCAGATCTGGAAGCTGACGCGCGGCGGGCACGACCCCGCGAAAGTCTATGCGGCCTACAAGGCGGCGAGCGATCATAAGGGCCAGCCGACCGTCATCCTCGCCAAGACCGTCAAAGGGTACGGCATGGGTGAGGCCGGCGAAGGGCAGATGATCACCCATCAGCAGAAGAAGATGGGCGAGGAGGCGCTCCGCCAGTTCCGCGACCGCTTCCAGGTGCCGGTCGCCGACAAGGACATCGCCAAGCTCCCCTTCATCCGCTTCCCGGAATCGTCCGAGGAGATGCGCTACCTGCGCCAACATCGCGAGGCGCTAGGCGGCTACCTCCCGCAGCGTCGGCGCAAATCGGCGCCGCTCGCCGTGCCGCCGCTGTCGGCCTTCGAGGCGCTGCTGAAATCGTCGGAGGATCGTGCCATCTCGACGACGATGGCGTTCGTCCGCGTCCTCAACACGCTGCTGCGCAACAAGGACATCGGCAAGCACGTGGTGCCGATCGTGCCGGATGAGAGTCGCACCTTCGGCATGGAGGGCATGTTCCGCCAGTTCGGCATTTTCAGTCAGGTCGGCCAGCTCTATCGCCCGCAGGATGCCGATCAGCTCATGTTCTACAAGGAGGATCGTACCGGCCAGATCCTGCAGGAAGGCATCAACGAGCCGGGCGCCATGGCCTCCTGGATTGCCGCAGGCACGAGCTACTCGACGTCGAACGTGCCGATGATCCCGTTCTACATCTACTATTCGATGTTCGGCTTCCAGCGCATCGGCGACCTCGCCTGGGCAGCCGGCGACTGCCGCGCCCGCGGTTTCCTCGTCGGCGGCACATCGGGCCGTACCACCCTCAACGGCGAAGGACTGCAGCACGAGGATGGCCACAGCCACATCCTGGCCGCGACCATTCCCAACTGCGTCTCCTACGATCCGACCTACGCCTACGAGGTCGCAGTGATCGTTCAGGACGGCCTGCGCCGGATGGCCGCCGAGCAGGAGGACGTCTTCTACTATCTGACCGTGCTCAACGAGAACTACGAGCACCCCGCCATGCCCGAGGGCGCCGAGCCCGGCATCATCAAGGGCATGTATCTGCTGAAGCCCGCCGATCCCAAACTCAAGGGCCACAAGGTTCAGCTCCTGGGCTCCGGTGCGATCCTTCGCGAGGTGCTGGCGGCCGCGGAGCTGCTGTCCAAGGACCACGGCATCCCCGCCGAGGTCTGGAGCGTGACAAGCTTCACCGAGCTCGCGCGTGAAGCGCAGGCCGTCGAGCGTTGGAACATGCTCAATCCGACCGAGCCGGCTCGCTTGCCCTACGTTACGCAATGTCTGTCCTCGCGCGGCGAGGCGCCCGTCGTCGCCTCGACCGACTACATGAAGCTGTTCGCCGATCAGATCCGAGCCTTCGTGCCCGGCACCTACCGCGTGCTCGGCACCGACGGCTTCGGCCGCTCCGACTATCGCAAGCGACTGCGGGCGCACTTCGAGGTCGATCGCCACTTCGTGGCCGTCGCCGCGCTGAAGGCGCTGGCCGATGAGAACAAGCTGCCATCGAAGAAGGTCGCCGACGCGATCAAGGCGTACAGCATCGATCCCTCCAAGCCCAACCCCGCACGCGCCTGATCTGCCCCACCCGCCGCACGGCCATTTCTCGGCCTGTCTTCCGACAGGGAGTCCCCTCAAAATGCCCCTGATTGACGTGAAGGTCCCCGACATCGGCGACTACAAGGACGTCCCGATCATCGAGATTCAGGTGAAGCCGGGCGATACGGTGAAGGCCGATGATCCACTCGTCACCCTTGAGTCCGACAAGGCGACGATGGAGGTGCCGGCCCCGGCACCCGGCAAGATTGTCGAGGTGCTCGTCAAGGTCGGCGATCGCGTGAGCGAGGGAACGGCGATCGTCAAGCTGGATTCCTCTGCCGGCGCCGCCGATCAGAAGGCACCAGCGGCATCCGCCCGCCAGGAAGAGCCGGCCAAACCGGCATCCGCCCCGGCGGCACCGGGCCCGGCGACCCAGGGACGCTCGACGCCCCCACCTCTCGATTTCGGCGGTGTTCACGCGGGCCCGTCCGTGCGCCGTCTCGCCCGCGAGCTCGACATCGATCTGACCCGCCTGCGCGGTACTGGCGACAAGGGGCGTATCACCAAGGAGGACGTGAAAGCGGCATTGCGCGGCGCCGCGGGTGGTGCACCGGCCGGCGGCATGGGCATCCCCGAGATTCCAGCCCAGGATTTCGGCAAATTCGGACCGATCGAGAAGAAGCCGCTCTCGCGCCTGCGCCGGCTCTCGGGGCCGCATCTCCATCGCGCCTGGCTCAACATCCCCCACGTCACGCACTCCGATGAAGCGGACGTCACCGAGCTCGAATCGTACCGCAAGACCCTCGATTCAGCCGCCAAGGAGAAGGGCTACCGCGTCACCATGCTGGCCTTCCTGATGAAGGCGTCGGTCGTAGCGCTGAAGGAGTTCCCGGAGTTCAACGCGTCGCTGTCGCCGGAGAAGGACGCGCTGATCCTCAAGAAGTACTATCACCTGGGCGTCGCGGTCGACACGCCGGACGGCCTCGTCGTGCCGGCCATCAAGGATGTCGATCGCAAGGGCATCCTCGAGCTGAGCCAGGAGCTCGGAGCGGTGTCGAAGCGCATGCGCGACGGCAAGATCGCGCCGGTCGACATCCAGGGCGCCACGTTCTCCATCTCGAGCCTCGGCGGCATCGGCGGCACGGGCTTCACGCCCATCGTCAACGCGCCCGAGGTTGCCATCCTCGGCGTGGTGCGCTCGTCGACAAAGCCCGTATGGGACGGCAAGGCGTTCCAGCCGCGCACGATGCTCCCGCTGTGCGTCTCCTACGATCACCGTGTCATCGACGGCGCGATGGCCGCCCGCTTCACGCGCCGCCTCGCGGCCGTGCTCGAGGACGTGCGCCAGCTCGTGCTCTGAACCGCATACTCACAGGACGCAAGCGAATGGCTTCGATCGAGATCCGCGTTCCCGACATCGGTGACTTCAAGGACGTGCCGGTCATCGAGATCCACGTCCAGCCGGGCGCCACCGTGAAGGCGGAGGACCCGCTCATCACGCTCGAGTCCGACAAGGCGACGATGGATGTCCCGGCACCGGCTGCCGGCACCGTCGAGAAGATCCACATCAAGGTCGGCGACCGCGTGAGCCAGGGCAGTCTGGTCGCGACGCTGGCGGCGGCCGGCGCCCAGCCGGCAAAGACAGAGGCGGCAAAGGCAGCCGCACCCGCCGCGCCTTCTCCAGCGGACCGCCTGCCGGTGGCCGCGCCCGCCGCCAAGTCCGCGTCCGGCGCCAAGGCCGACGTCGAGGCCGAGATCCTCGTTCTGGGGGCCGGCCCCGGCGGCTACACGGCCGCCTTCCGCGCCGCCGACCTCGGCAAGAAGGTGGTCCTCGTCGAACGCTGGCCGACGCTGGGCGGCGTGTGCCTGAATGTCGGCTGCATCCCTTCCAAGGCGTTGCTCCACGCCGCCAAGGTGATCGACGAAGGCCACGACATGTCGGCGCACGGGATCGCCTTCGCAGCGCCCAAGATTGATCTCGGCAAGTTGCGCGGTTGGAAAGAGGGCGTCGTCAAGCGCCTGACGACGGGGCTCAACGGGCTGGCCAAGGCGCGCAAGGTGACCGTGATTGAAGGCGTCGGGCGGTTCCTGTCGCCCAACGAGGTCGAGGTCGCCTCGGGTGGCGGCGGCAAGAAACTCGTGCGTTTCCAACAGGCGATCATCGCCGCCGGCTCCGAAGTCGTGACGCTGCCCTTCATCCCCCACGACGACAAGCGTGTGATCGATTCGACCGGCGCGCTCGAGCTCGCGGACATTCCGAAGCGCCTGCTCGTCATCGGCGGCGGCATCATCGGTCTCGAGATGGCGACCGTCTACCACGCGCTGGGCTCCAAGATCACCGTCGTGGAGCTGATGGACCAGATCATCCCTGGAGCCGATCGCGACATCGTCACGCCGCTGATGAAACGCATCGAGAAACGTTACGAGAAGATCTATCTCAAGACCAAGGTCACCAAGGTGGAGGCAGGCCGTGGCGGTCTGACCGTCCATTTCGAAGGGGAGGGCGCCCCCAAGACGGACACCTTCGACAAGATTCTGGTGGCGGTTGGCCGCAAGCCCAATGGCAAGGTCATCGGCGCCGAGAACGCCGGTGTCGCGGTGGACGAGCGCGGCTTCATTCCGACCGACCGGCAGATGCGCACCAACGTCGCGCATATCTTTGCGATTGGCGACGTCGTCGGGCAGCCCATGCTGGCCCACAAGGGGATGCACGAAGGCAAGGTCGCCGCCGAGGTCGCCGCCGGCCACAAGGCCGCCTTCGATGCGCGGGTGATCCCCTCCGTTGCCTACACCGACCCCGAGGTCGCTTGGGCCGGTTTGACCGAGAACGAGGCGAAGGCCAAAGGCCTCAAGGTCGGCAAGGGCGCGTTCCCATGGGCGGCCTCCGCCCGCTCGCTCTCGCTCGGCCGCGACGAAGGCTTGACCAAGGTGCTTTTCGACGAGGAGAGCCATCGCATTGTCGGCTGCGGTATCGTCGGCCCCAACGCTGGCGATCTGATCGCCGAGGCGGCGCTCGCCATCGAGATGGGCGCGGACGCTGCCGACATCGGTCACACCATCCATCCGCATCCGACGTTGTCGGAAACTGTGGCGATGGCCGCCGAGATGTTCGAAGGCACCATCACCGATCTCATGCCGCCGAGGAAGAAAGCGCCGAGCGCTTGAAGTTCGCTATGATGCCGGCCATCTGATGGAGGCCCAGCATGTCGAGCGACGTTGCCACGCCGAGCGCAACCGGAGATGAGGCCGTCGCGGACTTGGGCAGCCCATCGGGTCTGCATGAGGTCGTCATCGTCGGCGGTGGGGCTGGTGGGCTGGAGCTTGCCACCCGCCTGGGCAACAAGCTGGGCAAGCGCCAAAAGGCATCGATCACGCTGATCGACAAGAAGCGCACCCACTTGTGGAAGCCGTTGTTGCACGAGATTGCCGCCGGCAGTCTCGACATGGACGACAACGAGATCAACTACCTCGCCCAGGCGCACTGGCACGGCTTCCGCTTCCGCGTCGGCGAATTCTATGGGCTCGATCGAGCCCGCCGGCTGGTTCACGTCGCGCCCTACCGGGATGAGGACGGCGCTGATGTCACCCCGCGGCGCTCGTTCCGCTACGACACATTGATCATCGCCATCGGCAGCTTGACCAACGACTTCGGAACCCCGGGCGTCAAGCACCATGCGATCGCGCTCGAGACCCCCCGCGACGCCGAGCGTTTCCACACCCGCCTCGTCAACGCGATGATCCGCGCCCACGCGCAGACCGAGCCGTTGCGTCCCGAGCAGCTCCAGGTCGCGATCATCGGTGCCGGCGCGACCGGAACCGAGCTCGCCGCCGAGCTGCACAAGACGACCCGGCAACTCGTCGCCTATGGCCTCGACCGCATCGATCCCGAGAAGGACATCAAGATCAATCTCATCGAGGCGGCCGATCGCATTCTCCCGCAGTTGCCCGAGCGTCTGTCGAAATCGGGCGCCGCGCTGCTCGAGCGGCTGGGTGTGCGTGTTCGCACTGGCGCGCGAGTGGCGGAGGTCCGCCATCACGCGGTGATGCTGGCGAGCGGTGAGGTCATCCCCGCTGAGCTCGTCGTCTGGTCCGCCGGCATCAAGGCGGCCGACTACTTGCACGATCTGGCGGGCCTTGAGACCTCGCGCATCAACCAGCTCGTCGTCCGCCCGACCCTACAGACGACGCGCGACGACAACATTTTCGCCTTCGGCGACTGTGCAGCCTGTCCGTGGCCCGGCCACGACCGCCCTGTGCCGCCGCGCGCCCAGGCCGCACACCAGCAGGCATCCCATCTCGTCGGGCAAATGCGGCGCCGGCTGGTCGGCCAGCCGCTTCGCGAGTGGCGCTACCGCGATTTCGGCTCGCTGGTCTCACTCGGCGAATACTCGACCGTGGGCAGCCTGATGGGCGGCCTCGCCGGGGGCAGCCTGTTCATCGAGGGCTACTTCGCCGGCCTCGTCTACAAGTCGCTTTACAAGATGCACCAGCTCGCGCTGCACGGACCGGTGAAGGTCACCCTCGACACGATCGCGCGCATGATCACCCGGCGCACCGAGCCGGTCGTCAAGCTGCACTGAAAGCTGCGGTCCGTCAGCTCTTGGGCGGAGGTGCGAGTTTGATGCCGCATCCGTAGGCGCGCGTCGCGGCCGGCGACATCGCCTTGCCCGCGGCCACCGCGGCCACCGCCTCGCGCACGTAGTTGCGCGCGCCGTTGACGTCGGCATGGTTTGCGGTCGGTTTGTCGTCGATCGCGCCCGCGTAGGCGACCATCCCCTGCTTGTCGATGACGAACATGTGCGGTGTGGCCTTGGCCTCGTACAGACGGCCGACCGTTCCTTCCGGATCGAGCAACACTGCGGACGGGCGAGCCTTTCGATCGGTGGTCAGCTTATTGGCTTCCAGGCCGCTGACGTAACCTTGCATGCCGGGCGGCGAGGACACCACCGACAGCCACACGACGCCGCTGTCCGTCGCCTCCTTCTGAAGCGCCTGCATATTGCCCGTGCCGTAGTGCTTGCCCACGTACGGGCAGCCGTGATTGGTCCACTCGAGCACGACGATCTTGCCTTTGAGGCCCGAGAGCTGGTGCGACTTCCCATCGGAATCGATAGCCGTGAAGTCCGGTGCCGGCTTGCCGACTTGAACGTCCGCCAGAGCCGGGATCAGAAATCCGGAAGCCGCCACGACCGCAGCCAAGATCGCCGAGCCGGCTAGGCGTTGATACACGGGGGTCATGCTGCGCCTCCTCCGAGTGCTGATGTGCAGGTGCACAATAGGCCTCGTTTTCGTCTGGCACACCAGATCCGATGCGATCAAACGCGCGTGAAGCAGAACGGCACGCCGGGCGAACCCCTTGTTTTTGCAGTTGGGAGTTGGCAGGCCGCGCGTCCCGCGCGAAGATGGGGCGAGCGGCAGGGGCGCTCCGAAAAAAAGCGCTTCATCGCTCGGCAACCCATCCGGGAGGGAAGGAAGCATGCCCAAACGCGTTGCAATCATCACCGGCGGCATGGGTGGTCTCGGCGAGACCATTTCGACGAAGATGGCCGATGCCGGCTACCGCGTGATCGTCACGGTCTCGCCGTCGAACAAGACGGCGGAAGCCTGGGTCAAGGAGATGAAGGGCAAAGGCTATGACTTCAAGGCCTTTGCCTGCGACGTCACCGATTTCGAGTCCTGCAAGGCGTGCGTCGCCAAGGTGTCGGGCGAGGTCGGTCCGGTCGACATCCTGATCAACAATGCCGGCATCACCAAGGACATGACTTTCCGGAAGATGGGCAAGTCCGAGTGGGACGCCGTGATCAAGACCAATCTCGATTCGGTCTTCAACATGACCAAGCAGGTCTACGACGGCATGATGGATCGCGGTTGGGGCCGCATCATCAACGTGTCCTCGGTGAACGGATCGAAGGGTGCGTTCGGACAAACCAACTACTCCGCGGCCAAAGCCGGCATGCACGGCTTCACTAAATCGCTGGCGTTGGAGTCCGCGCGCAAGGGCGTCACCGTCAACACCATTTCGCCGGGCTACATCGGCACCAAGATGGTCACCGCCATTCCGAAAGAGGTGCTCGACAGCAAGATTCTCCCGCAGATCCCGGTGGCCCGCCTGGGCAAGCCCGACGAGGTGGCGGGATTGATCATCTACCTGTGCTCCGAGGAGGCGGCCTACGTCACCGGCGCCAACATCGCGATCAATGGCGGCCAGCACATGCAGTAGCAGGTGCCGCTGAGAGGTGCGCTGCGGCTTGCCGGAGCGAGCCGGCAAGTCGCCATGCATTCCGTGCTCCGGCGTCTCAGGGGGGCCTCATGACCGGGGGAATGGTGAGCGCGGCGCAGCCCGAGGCCGTGGAGGTCGGCGTCGAGATTCTTCGGGCAGGTGGAAACGCCGTCGACGCGGCCGTCGCCACCGCCCTTGCACAGACAGCCGTCGATCCGCAGATGTGTGGCATCGCGGGGTTTGGCTCGATGCACATTTTCTCGCCATCGCACGGCCGGCACGTCTGCTTGGACTTCTACGGCCGCGCGCCCCTCGCCGCCCGGCCCGACATGTGGGAGCATCTGCTCGTTGCCGAGGCGGACGACGGCTTCGGGTTCATCCTCGACGGACGCGTCAACGAGGTCGGCTACGGCGCCATCTCGACGCCGATGACGTTGCGCGGACTCGATACAGCGCTGCGTCGCTTCGGGACCCGGAGCCTCGGCGACCTGCTCGAGCCCGCCATCCGTTACGCCGAGGATGGCTTTATGGTCCGCCCGCACGTTTCGGCGTTCTGGAACCTGGTGCCGACCGAAGGACGCGCCCCCCACTCCGATTTCCTGACCAGCCTGCCCGCCACAGGCCGCATCTACGTCAAGCCGGACGGTCGGCTCCATCAAGTCGGTGACACGCTCAAGAACCTGGACATGGGCGCGACCTTGCGGCGGATCGCTGCGGCCGGCGCCGATGACTTCTATACGGGCGAGATCGCCGCCCGCATCTCGGCCGATATGGCGAGCCACGGCGCTCTGATGAGCGCCGCCGATCTGGCGGCTTGCGAACCAGACGAGGCCGAGCCGCTATGGGGAACCTATCGCGGTTGGCGCATCGCGACCAATCCGCCGCCTGGCGGCGGCTTGATGTTGCTTGAGATGCTGGCCATCCTTGAGCACTTCGATCTCAGGGCGATGGGCCACAACAGCCCGGACTACATCGCGACGGTGGCCGAGGCGATGAAGATCGGCGCAGTCGACCGCGACGCGCACTTGGGCGATCCGCGGTTCGTCGAGGTTCCGGTGGCGGCGCTGTTGTCGAAGGACCATGTCGCAACCATGGCCGGGCGCATCGCTCGCGGCGAGAAAACGCCCGTTCCGCGCCTCAAGGCTAAAGAAGCCGCCGATACCACTCAAGTCTGCGTGGTCGATGGTGCCGGCATGTGTGTGTCGCTCACCCACACGCTCGGCACACCGTCGGGCGTCGTCACCGAGGGCTTGGGGTTTATGTACAATGGGGCGATGGGGGCCTTCGACCCGCGTCCCGGCCGCGCCGGCTCCATCGCACCGAAGAAGGCGCGGGTCTCGTCGATGGCACCGTCCATCCTATTCAAGGATGGCAAGCCCGTCTTTGTGGTGGGCGCCCCAGGCGGCACCTACATCACGCCGGGCATCCTCCAGGCTATCCTCAATGTCGTGGAGTTCGGCATGACGGCGCTCGAGGCGATCTCCGCGCCGCGCTTCTGCGCGACCTCGGACACGATCTGGCTGACCAACCGCATCTTGCGTGCGACCGAGCACGACCTGGTCGCGCGCGGCTATCCCGTGAAGCGCTCCCCGCTCAACTTCTACTTCGCGGGCGTGCACGCGATCCGCATCGCGGACGGCAAGCTCGACGGCGCCGCCGATCCCGGCCGCGACGGCATGGCCCTGTCGACCTAGGCGTCGATGCTCAACGGGAGCCGAAAAGGAAACGACAGGAGCAGGCCCCGCCCCGCTCCTGTCGTTCAACCCTCAACCCTGGCCGCGACCAGGGCCACCACCTCCGTCCCGACTGTGAAGATCGCTCTGGATGGCTCGTCACCATGCCGTCACACAGGGCCATCTTGCAATATCGCAATGCATCAGAGGCGCGAATTTTTTGATCTCTCTCGACGTCGGTCGCGCGTCGTCTGTGCGCGCAGAATCCTCGGCCCCCGATTGGAAACGCAGTTTCATCGTTGCGATGACAATGGGAAGGTTTGAAAGTGTTTTGCAAACAGGGTTGTGCGGGCCGCTCCGACGATCGCTTGTGCGCGCGTCGCCGGATGTCGAACGTGTGTGCCAGAAAGTGCAGTTGACGCTAACGGTAGCGCCGCTCGCGGCAAGTGTTGCGGCCTGGTCACCCGCCAAATAGGAACATCTGTGGACAGGGTCACCATCACCCCGCGCGCACGTCGCTGACGAAGGAAAGTTGTCCCCGATGACCCAGCTCCGGATCGAGCAGATCGACATCTTCTATCTCGCGATGCCGGAGATCGAGGACGTCGGCGACGGCAGTCAGGACGCGTGCTTGGTGCGCGTTGCGGCCGGTGGCTATGTCGGATGGGGCGAATGCGAGGCTTCGCCGCTGCCCTCGATCGCAGCTCTCGTGACGCCGAAATCTCACAGTGCGTGCCATCCCGTGGCAGACTCCGTTTTGGGCGAGACGGTTGTCACGCCTGACGACATCCGCCGCATCAATGCGAAAGTGCGTGCCCGCAGCCTCGATCTTCTCCAGGCCGCCCATACGCTCTCCGGCATCGACATGGCGCTGTGGGATCTGCTCGGTCGGGCGCAGGGCGAGCCGGTGTGGCGATTGCTCGGCTACGAGCGCGCCTTTCCGAAGCTCCCCTATGCGTCCGTCCTGTTCGGAGATACTTCGGCCGAAACCCTGGCAAAAGCGGCCGCCATTCGCGCCAGCGGGTTCCGCGCGGCCAAGTTTGGCTGGGGACCCTATGGTGCCGGCGGCCCTGTGCAGGACGCCGATCAAGTGATGGCGGCCCGCGAAGGGCTGGGCCCCGACGGTGTGCTGCTCGTCGATGCCGGCACGGTGTGGGTCGACGATATCACGCGCGCCGAAAAATCGCTGGCCGCGCTGAAAGATGCGCGTGCGACGTGGCTCGAGGAGCCGTTTGTCTCGGGCGCCTTGGATGCCTATGCCGCTCTCGCGCGCAAGGCGGTGCCGGTGCGGCTGGCCGGAGGCGAGGGCGCGCATGATGTCTACATGGCGCGTCACATGATCGACCACGCCGGTATCGGCTTCGTGCAGATCGATGCCGGCCGGATCGGAGGATTGACCGACGCGAAGCGCGTGGCCGACTACGCGGCTGCCAAGGGCGTGGCCTACGTCAATCACACCTTCACCTCGCAACTGGCTCTCGCAGCCTCGATCGCGCCCTATGCCGGCATCGCGAGGGATGAGATCGCCGAGTACCCGATCGAGGCGCGTGAGGTGGCGCGTGCCATCACCGTCGAAAGCATCACCCCGGGCACCGACGGCCTGATCCGCCTTCCCGACGGTCCGGGATTCGCTATGACCGTCGATACGGCGCGCATCAAGTCGTTCGTACAGGATGTCGAGATCAAGGTCGCAGGCAAAACGCTCTATCGCACCCCGCGGCTCTAGATTTCCCGACGCCTCGCGCGATTTGATGTTAGGCTCCGACTATGCCGGGCCACACAGCGCAAAGCGCGGAGCGACCCCAGGGCCGGCCCGGTGTCACTTCTCGTGTTCCTCGAACCCATAGGGAGGCGGAGATGGCGGACAGCGTCTACAAGGTCATCGAAATCGTAGGCACCAGCACGGACTCGTGGGAGAAGGCCGCGCGTGCCGCCGTCGAGCGCGCCTCCCAGTCGCTGCGCGACCTGCGGATCGCGGAAGTGATGGCGCAGGATCTCGTCATCGAGAACGGCAAGGTCGAAGCTTACCGCACCAAACTCAAGGTGTCCTTCAAGTACGGTGGCCACGACTGAGCGGGCCGCGGTCCGATCTCACCCGAGTGCGCGCGTGATGGCGTCCACGATGCGATCCTGATCGCGCGCGCTGAGATAGGGATGCATCGGCAGGCTGAGGATCTCCTCCGGCAGGCGCTCCGACGTCGGCAGGCCGTTGCCCGCGACCGGATAGTGGCGGTAGGCGGCCTGGTGATGCACGGGCTTGGGGTAGTAGACCGCCGTCGGAATGCCTTCCTCGGCCAGCGCTTTTTGCAACGCGTCCCGGCGGCCGCCGGACACCACGATCGAGTACTGCGCCCACACCGACGTGCGGCCTGCGGGGATGCGCGGCACCTTCACGTGGCCCGCAAGCGCTGCCGAATATCGGGCCGCAACCGCATCCCGTAGCCGGATCTCCTCCTCGAAGATCTCCAGTTTGGCCAGCAGCACGGCCGCCTGCAGCGTATCGAGCCGCCCGTTCACGCCGACGCGCACGATGTCGTATTTGTCCGTGCCCTTGCCGTGCAGCCGGATGCTGCCCATCACGTCGGCAAGCGCGTCGTCCTCGGTGAAGATCGCTCCGCCATCGCCGTAGCAGCCGAGCGGCTTGGCCGGGAAGAAGCTGGTGGCCGTCGCCAGTCCGAAGGTGCCGACCTTGCGCCCCTCGGCGTCCGCGCCGAACGACTGCGCCGCATCCGACAGAACCCACAGCCCATGTGCCGACGCGAATGCCTCGAGCTTCGCATATGGCGCCGCGAGCCCGAACAGGTCGACGGCAATGAGCGCCACCGGCCGCAGCCCGGCGCGCTGGGCGGTAGCGATCCCCGCTTCCAGCCCCGCCGGCTCGACGTTGAACGTGTCGGGATCGACATCGACGAACACCGGCGTCGCACCGAGCAGCGCGATCGTCTCTGGCGTCGCCGTGTAGGTGAAGGCCGGACACAGCACCGCATCGCCAGGACCGACGCCCTTCGCCATCATGATGATGAGCAGCGCGTCCGTGCCGCTGGCGCAGCTCAGGCAATGCCTGGCGCCGCAGAACGCCGCCAGCTTTTCCTCGAGCTCGCCGATCTCCGGCCCCATGATGTACTGGCCGTGATCGAGCACCCGCGCGATCCGCCGGTCCACATCCGCGCGGATGCGCTCCTGCTGGGCCTTGAGGTCGATCAGCGCGATGGTCTGCGGTCGGTCTTGCATGGGCGAACCTGTATCAGGAGGTGATCGGCTCGAGCCGGCCGTCGGATGTTTCGCGGTAGCGGCTGCCGTCGTCAGGGCATACGAGATCGGCCCCGAGCTTGGCGCCGGCCCGGCTCATCCAGCCGATCCGCCGCGCCGGCACCCCGACCATCAGAGCATAGGGCGCTACGTCGCCCGTGACCACCGCGCCGGCCGCGACGAAGCAGTATTCCCCAAGCGTGTGGCCGCAAACGATGGTGGCGTTGGCGCCGATCGTGGCGCCGCGCTTCACCAGCGTCTTGCGGAACTCGCTCTTGCGCTCGATTTCGGCGCGCGGGTTGTTGACGTTGGTGAAGACGCAACTCGGCCCGCAGAACACGCCGTCTTCCAGCTCGACTCCATTGTAGAGGCTGACGTTGTTCTGGATCTTGCAGTGGTTGCCGATTCTGACCGCTGGCCCCACCATCACGTTCTGGCCGAGGGAGCACCCTTCGCCGATGTCGCAATCCTTCAGGATATGAACGAAGTGCCAGATCTTGGTGCCGCGGCCGATCCGGCACGGCTCGTCGACGTAGGCGCTCTCGTGGATGAAGACATCCTCAAACCGGCCAGCCATTCTGATACCGCCCCTCATCGTTGAGCACGCGCTGGAGGAAGGGATGCTGCTGGCCGCGCCCGAGCTCGACCGGAGCCGTACGCAGATGCGCCACCGTCTCGATGGACTGCCGCACCTCCGACAGCGGGAAGCCGCGCCCCGCCAGGATCTCGCGGTAGCTCGCCGTGTGCAGATCCGTGAAGCCTTCTGAGAACTCGATCTCCTTGCCGTCCATGGTGATCGAACGGTAGGTGCGCTGCTTTTGCGCGGTGTCCCCCGGCACGTCGCGGACGTTGATCGAGAGGAACCAACGCACCCGCGCCCTCTCGTATTCGAGGTAGCCCGCCGCGCAGTCCATCGCCCGGTGGTGGACGACGTTGGTCTTGAGCGGACCGAAGATGAAGCCCAGCATGTCGTAAAAATGGACGCCGATATTGGTGGCGATGCCGCCCGACTTCTTGTCGTCGCCCTTCCACGACACGTAATACCAGCGCCCGCGCGACGTGATGTAGGTCAGGTCGACGTCGTGCACCTTGTTGTCGCGCGAGGCATGAATGCGGTCGCGCAGTGCGATGATGGCCGGATGCAGGCGAAGCTGGAGAATGGTGTTGACCTTGCGGCCCGTCGTCGTTTCGAGCTCGGCCAGACCATCCATGTTCCACGGATTGAGCACCAGCGGCTTCTCACAGATCACGTCGGCATCGGACCTGAGCGCAAAGCGGACGTGCGCGTCGTGCAGATAGTTCGGCGAGCAGATCGAGATGTATTCGATTCTGCGTCCTTGGCGGCGCTGCTGGTCGATGTAGCGGTCGAACCGCTCGAACTCGACGAAGAAGCGGGCGTCCGGAAAGTGGCTGTCCATGATGCCGACCGAGTCGGTGACGTCGAGGGCCGCCTGCAACGTTCCGCCGTTCTCCTTGATCGCCCTCAGATGGCGCGGCGCGATGTAGCCCGCCGTACCAATGAGCGCGAACTTCCGTTCGGCCTCAGTCCCTGCCATCGACATCCCCCGGCAATTCCATCACCTCGGTCTGAACGCACGCGAGCCACCCGCAAGAATGCCTCGCGGAACGAATGCCGGGCGCACCCGACCTTCCTACGGGCCGTGTGCGCGCTCGTCAAATCGCGCCGGGAGACGGCCTTGCCCGGGCGCGAACGTGGATGGCGCCAAGGATCGGGACGCGCTTCCCCGTTAGCATGTCGAGAACCTGAGCTAGGCGGCCTTGAACCGCTCGAGGGCGCTTCGGTCGACTTCGATGCCGAGGCCCGGCCCGCTCGGAATCTGCACGACGCCGCGCTCGTGCTCGATCGGTGCTGTCAGGACCGCCTGGCGGAACGGATGTTCGGAGCGGTCGAATTCCAGCAGGGGCTCCCGCGGGGAATGTCGTGGCGGATTGTGCGGCAGGACGGCCAGGAGCTGAAGGGCCGCGGCAAGGCCGATACCTGTCCCCCACACATGCGGCACGTATCGGACGCCGAAGGTGTTGGCCATGTCGGCGATCTTCTTGCATTCCGATAGGCCGCCGGCCGCGCAGGTGTCGGGTTGAACGATGTCCATCGCGCGCCGCGTCAGCACCTCGCGAAACCCCCAGCGGGTGAACTCGCACTCCCCTCCGGCCACCGGGATCGGCTGCCCGCGCCGGACCTCCTCGTAGCTGCCGAGATCGTCCGGCACCACCGGCTCCTCGAACCAGCCGATGCCGAGATCGCCCACCGCTCGCCCGAGCGCAATGGCATCGATCGCGTCATAGCCGTGGTTGGCATCGAGCATCAGGCCGGCCGAAGGCCCGATCGCGTCGCGCACCGCGCGGATGAGCGCCACGTCCTCCGCCACCCCGAACCCGATTTTGAGCTTGACCGCCGGGAAGCCCTCCCGGACGTAGCCGCGCACCTCCTCGAGGAGATAGTCGTGCGGCTCGCCCTTATCTCGCCGATAGGTGCCGGTCGCATAGGCATGCACGGACGTGCGCAGCGGCCCGCCCATCAGCACGTGAACCGGTGCGCCATAGTGCTTGCCCCTGAGGTCCCATAGCGCGATGTCGACCCCACTCAGCGCCGTGACCACGAGGCCTTTCTGTCCCTGGTCGCGAAATTGATTGTAAAGCGTCTGCCAGATCAGCTCACCAGCCCGCGCGTCACGTCCGATCACCAGCGGAGCGAAGGCGTTGATGATGGCGGCGTTGAGCCGCGCCGGGCCGAAGCACTCGCCCCATCCCGTGAGGCCCGTTTCGGTTGTGATCTCGACCAGGCACGCCCCGCGCGTGTTGGCGCGGTTGAAGGACCACGAGAACGGCTCTGAAATCTTCGCTTCGAGAACATGGGCCTTGACGTCGATGATCTTCATAGGCTTTGTCCCTGCTGGTCGCCATGCAGCGTATACGGTATCGTCGCTGCACCGCCGCGCGAAGCTAAGGGATGGTCCCGCAAGATCAATAAGGAAGAGCGGGCAACGGAGGAAACGGAACGATGAAGCGCAGGACAGTTTTGGCCGGACTCGGTGCAACCGCAACCGCGGGGGTATTGGGCTTCCCGGCGATCGTGAAGGCACAGGCGCCACTCACCTTGAACGGCGCCGTGCAGTTCAACGACGACCACGCATTCACCAAGGCCCTCGTCAAGTTCGAGGAGCTGGTCAAACAGTACTACGGCAAGCCGATCAATTTCGTGCTGCACAAGAACAGTGCGCTCGGGCTCGAGAAGCAATACTTCGAATACATGGCCCAAGGCAAAGCCGTCGACTACGGCATCGTTTCGCCGGCCCATATGTCGACCTTCTCGAAGGCCGCCCCCTTCATTGACGCCCCCTTCCTGTTCCGCGATCTCGATCACTGGAACAAGGTACTCGACAAGGATCTGTTGAAGCCGGTCGCCGACGAGATCGCGCAGAAGGCCGAGGTCATGCTGATCGGCTATGCGGGCGGCGGCACCCGCAACATTTTCATCAACAAGCCGATGGGCTCGCTGGCCGACATCAAGGGTCTCAAGGTCCGCGTCCAGGGCGCCCCGATCTGGTCGAAAACGTTCGCCGCCGTCGGCATGTCTCCGACCGTCATCGCCTACAACGAGGTCTACAACGCCATTCAGAACAATGTCATCAGCGCCGGCGAGAACGAAGCGGCCGGCGTCGAGTCGATGAAGTTCTACGAGGTGGCGCCGAACCTCACGATGACCGAGCACGCGATCACAATCCGTCCGATCTGCTTCTCGGGCAAGACCTTCAAGTCCCTGCCGCCGGAACTGCAGCAGGCCGTCCTCAAGGCCGGCAAGGAAGCGGGTGCTTACGGTCGCAAGATCGAGTCGTCGGAGGACGCCCAGAAGCTCGAGACGCTCGAGAAGGCCGGCAAGCTGAAGCGCATTCCGTTCAAGGATCGCGCCGAGATGGAGAAGCTGGTCGCTCCCGTCATGGCGGCCTACGCCAAGGAGATCGGCGCGGAGAAGATCTACGAGGACATCATCGCGACCAAGTAGCCGTACGCTCAGGTCACCAAAAGTCAGCGGCGGCCGGGATGAACTCCCGGCCGCTTCGTCCCAGTCTCGCGGAAAATCTCATGGCGAACCCGAACCAACAGCTCACGCCGGGCCTGTGGCGGCGGCTGACCGCCTGGTACGCAGGGCTTCTGTCCATCCTCCTCGCCACGACGGTCGCGATTCTCGTCGTTCCCGTCTCGCTGCAGATCTTCTCTCGCTATACGGCCCTGATCCCCTCGTACATCTGGACCGAGGAGATGGCGCGCTTCCTGTTCATCTGGACGATCATGATCGGCGCCATGATCGGGGTCCGCGAGGCCACGCACTTCGAGGTCGACATCTTCCCGAGAATGGGGCCGCGCGGCGAGGCCGTCGCGCGCTTGCTGGGCCGGCTGGGCGTCCTCGCCACGGCCTGTGTCTTCGTTTGGGCCGGCATCGAGTTCACGCGCTTTGCATGGAACCGGACCTCGGAGCTCGCCGACTTGCCGCTCTGGCTGATCCACATCGCCTGGCCGGTCACCGGCGTCACCTGGCTCATCTTTCTGGGGGAGCAGATGTTCGACGATCTCAAATTCATCGCTAGGGGCGCGGCGTGACCGGGTCGGTCCTGTCGTCGGGAACCGCAGCGCTGATCCTGTTCGGGCTGTTTTTCCTTTTGATGTTCATGCGCGTGCCGGTTGCCTTTGCGCTCGGTCTGGCATGCCTGCCGATCCTCATCATCGAGCCGCATCTCGATTCGATGTCGCTCATGCAGGAGACGTTCAACGCATACAACTCGTTCATCCTGCTTGCCGTGCCTTTCTTTCTGTTGACCGCCAATCTCATGAACGTCGGCGGCACGACCGATCGGCTCATGAAGCTGTCGCGCACGATGGTTGGCCATTTCCCGGGAAGCCTGGCGCAGATCAATGTCGTGCTCTCGATCTTCTTCGCCGGCATATCCGGCTCGTCCACCGCCGATGCCGCTAGTCAATCGAAGATCTTCATCGAGGCGCAGACACGGGAAGGCTACGACCTGTCCTTCTCGGTTGCGATCACCGCGGTCTCCGCTGTGCTCGCCGTGATCATTCCGCCGTCGATCCTGATGATCGTGTGGGGCGGCATTCTCACGGTTTCGATCGGCGCCCTGTTTCTGGCAGGCATCCTGCCTGGGCTGCTGATTGGCGTCGCACAGATGGCAACGGTCCATGCCTACGCCAAGGCGCGCGGCTACCCGACCTATCCGCGCTCGACCTGGCGCGAGTTCTTCTGCGCCTGCTGGATTGCGATTCCCGCCCTGATGACGCCTGGCATCATCATCGGCGGCAAGATCTTCGGCTGGTTCACTGCCACGGAGTCGGCCTGCATCGCGGTGCTCTATGCCGCCGTCCTCTCCCTCGTCGTCTATCGCGAGATGGACGCCAAGGGTCTGTATGGCGCCCTGCTCGACACCGGCAAGCTGGCCGGTATCGCGCTATTCTGCGTCGGCACCGCCAGCACGTTCGGCTGGCTCCTCGCCTACTACAAGATACCGGAAGCCATCCTGACCGGCGTGACATCGTGGGGCATGGGGTTTGCCGCCACCGGCTTCTTCATCGCTTTTGTGTTCCTCGTGATTGGCTGCTTCCTCGACGCCATCCCGGCGATCATAATCTGCGCGCCCATCCTCGAGCCGCTGTCGAAAGCCGTGCAGATGGACCCGGTCCATTTCGCGATGATCGGTATCGTCTCGCTCGCCTTTGGCCTCGTGACGCCCCCCTACGGGCTGTGCCTGCTGATTGCCTGCTCGGTTGCCGGCATCCGCATCCGGGATGCCATCAAGGACACCAGCATCATGCTCATCCCGATGCTCCTGGTGCTGGGCCTGGTGATCATCTGGCCTAAGGTGTCCCTCTTCCTCCCCGGCCTGATCTCGCCTGAGTTCTTGCGCTGAGGGGGCTTGAGACCTTGGCGAGGTCCGGTGCATTGGCCGGCTGGGCGTTGCGCCGCGCCGCCGCGAGAATGCCATCATGGCGACGCCGCTTGCTCCCACCGCGGCCCAAATGCGCGCGTAACCTCTCTGCTCTCGGAAAAATCATTTCTGGGAGTGCAAGATGAATTGGCAATTATTCGTATTGTTCGCTGCTGCCTTTGCTCCTTTCTCACTGAGTTCCGCCTCGAGCGCCAAAGCGCAGGATGCCTCGCGCGTCACCGGCCCCGTCAGCCACGAGAACCTAGCCATCTACTTCGTGCGCGGACCGTCTGCGCCGGGACCTGTGCCGCTCACGCTGAACGAGGCGCTGATGAAGGGCAACGTGGTCGTCCACGAGACCGGCAGCGTCAACCGCTTGCAAATCGAGAACCTGTCCGACGAGGAGGTTTTCATTCAGGCCGGCGACATCGTGAAGGGCGGCAAGCAGGATCGCGTCCTCACCGTCAGCCTTCTGCTCTCGGCCAAGTCCGGCAATGTGCCGATCGATGCGTTCTGCGTCGAGAAGGGCCGCTGGTCGGCTCGTGCCGCCGAAAGCACCGCCCGATTTGCGAGCGCCGCGCAGGCGTTGCCCTCGCGCGAGGCCAAGATCGCGATGATGGCACCCTCTAAGCCGGCCGATGCGGCAGCGGCTGCCCCTGCCCTACAGCAGAGCGCAGGACGCCACCAGCGGGTCGACCGCGGTGCGAACGCCGACCGCGCCGTCCAGCAGGCGCGGGGCTACGACGAGACGGGCTCGCGCCAGCAAAAGGTCTGGGACAGCGTCGGCCAGATCCAGAGCAAGCTGTCTTCGAATCTCAAGGCGCGCGTGGCATCCGAGCTGTCCGCATCGAGCTTGCAGCTCAGCCTCGAGAACGAGAAGCTGATCGCCGCGCGCGCAGCCTATGTCGCAGCCCTCAAGGCGGCGGGCGAGCAGGATGACGACATCATCGGCTACGTCGTCGCGATCAACGGCAAGGTGAGCAGCGCCGACGTCTATCCATCGAACGGGCTGTTCCGCAAGATGTGGCCGAAGCTTCTGGACGCCAGCGCCACAGAGGCGATCGGCGACAAGGGCAGCGTGGCGGCTCCGGCGCCCGGCATTGACGGGGTGCAGGCCTTTCTCGCCAATGCCGACAAGGCCAAGGCGGATGCGGTCGGGCTCGATGCGCGCCTGACCCGCGAATCGCGCGACGCGGATCACGCCATGATGTTTGCCACCACCCGCAAGGCGGGCGGCTTCGTTCACCGGACGTATCTCGCGAAATAATCGGACCCAGATGTCGGGCCGGCACGGCCTAGCCCGTGCCGGCCACTTGAACGGTCCTGCCCGTGGCTCCCGCCTCGATCAGTGCGTCGATCAGGCGGTGCACCTTCAAGGCTTCCTCGCCGCTGACGCGCGGGCTGCGCTTGGCCTCGATCGCGTCGAGGAAATCCGTCCACACGCCCAGATGCCAGTCGTGCGGGAAGGCCATTGGGTCCGCGCCGGTGCCGCCCGGTGAGCCATCGGGCTTCATTTCCTCGCGCTGCCCGTCCTGATATTCGACGGTCAGCGAGTTGCCGACCAGGGCGGCCGTGCCGAGCTCGCCGATGATCTCGATGCGTTCGGGAAAGCCCGGATAGGCGGCCGTCGTCGCATCGATCACGCCGAGGGCGCCATTGGCGAAGCGCACTGCCGCCGTTACCATGTCCTCCGTCTCCATGCGGTGCACCGATGACGTAATGGCATAGCCCTTCACCTCGAGAACGGGGCCGGCGACGCTGAGCATCAGGTCGAGCGTGTGGATGCCCTGGTTGAGCAGCACGCCGCCGCCGTCGCGCGCCTTGGTGCCGCGCCCCGGGATGTCGTAGTAGCTCTGCGGCCGCCACAGCCGGATCGTGGTTGAGCAGTTGACGATGCGGCCGAGCGCACCGGAGGCCACCACCTCGGCCAATCGCGCTCCCGCCGGCCGGAAGCGGTGCTGGAGGCAGATGCCCAGCGTGACGCCAGCGGCGCGGGCCGCCGCGGCCACCTCCTCGGCCCGCGCGGTCGACGTCTCGAGCGGCTTTTCGAGCAGGATGTGCTTGCCCGCCGCAGCCGCCTTGCGCACCAGCTCCAGATGGATGTTGGGCGGCGTCAGGATGCCGACCGCGGTCACGCTCCCGTCGGCAAGGACCCGGTCGAGTGTGTCGGCCAGCGGAAACCGGAACGACTTGGCGAATTGGGCCCGCCGTGCTGCGCTCGGCGAGAAGGCGTGAACCACCTCAGCGCGAGAGGCAAGGTCGAGCAGGCTCTTGGCATGCGGCGTGACCGCCATGCCGAGACCGATGAGCGCGATGCGGTGCTTGACCATGTGGGAGGTCCTCAAAAGCCGTAGAGCCGCGCTGGATTGTCGACCAGGATCTTCCGGCGCGTAGCCTCGTCGGGCGCCCATTCGAGCAACAGGTCGAAAAGGGCCGCGTCGCTCGGATACCGCTCGAGCGGCTCGGACGGATGAGGCCAGTTCGAGGCCCACAGCATGCGGTCGGGAGCGGCCTTGACGAGCGCCTTGGCCAGCGCCGAAACGTCATCGTAGCCGGGCTTGCCGACCTTCGACACCTCGTAGGGCGCCGACAGCTTCACATAGCAGTTGCCGCGCTCGACCAGGCGCAGCATGGCCTTGAACGCCGCGTGATCGGTCGGCACCGGCTCGAGAAACTTGCCCGTGTGATCGACGATGTAGTCGCCGCTGATGCGCTTGAGCTGGGCCTCCCGCTCGGGAAATTCCCGGCCGTCGAACTGCACGATCGGGTTCCAGCCGAACGGCCGCACCCGCGCGATCACCCGGTCCATCACATCCCATTTGAGATGCCCACCCGGCAGGCACATGATCCGCACGCCGCGCGCTCCGGCCCGAGTCAGCCGTTCGAGCTCGGCGTCCGCCACGTCAGGCTTCACGACCACGACGGCTCGCGCCGTAGCGGGGCCGAGCTCGGCCACCGCGTCCATGGTGCAGCGATTGTCGTCGCCATAGGCATTCGGCTGCACCACCACCACGCGCTCGATTCCGAGCCGTGCCATGACCTGCCGGTAGTCGGCAACAGCCGCGTCGGCCACCGGCACCGGCCCGTCTGGATGCTTGGGATACCTCGCACCATAGAAGTGCATATGCGTGTCGCAGGCCCCGGAGGGCGCCTTGAGGCGCGGCGCAGGCCCGGTCAGTGGTCGTTTCATGGGGTGTCCTCCGACAGCGAGGCGGTGATGGGTTCAGTGCGTCAGCCGGCCGTTCGCTCGAGGCGACGGGCGTGCTCGGCATTGACGGCACCTTGCGGGGCGCGACCTTCGAGGATCGCGGTCACCTGCGCGACCGTCTCGATGGCCTGGCCCTCGATCGCGGCCTGACACAGCCCGCCGACGTGCGGCGTGGCAACCACGTCCGGGCGCGCGGCAAGCCGCGGCGAAGGCATCTGATCCGGCGCCCGGCCGACGTCCAGCGCGGCGCCGGCGATGCGCTTCTCATCGAGCGCGCGCTCCAGTGCCGCCTCGTCGATCAGATTGCCGCGCGACAGGTTCACCAGGTAGGCCGAGGGCTTCATCAACCGGAGCTGGGCCTCCCCGATCAGGTTCTCCGTTTCCTCGGTGGCCACCGCCAGTGGCACGACGAAATCGGCACGACGCAGCAGTTCATCGAGCGAGGTCTGCGCGATACCGTCCGCGACGCTCGTCACGTAGGGGTCGCTGACCAGAACCGTCATGCCGAACGCGCGCGCCAGCTCCGCCACCTGCCGCCCCAGAGGTCCGTATCCGATGACCCCCGCCACCGACCCGCTGAGCTGCTTCCCACGCGTGACCTGAGGCGCCGACGCGCCGGCCTTGTAGGCCCGGTCGTAGCCGGAAATCCCGCGCGCGGCATCGATCATGAGCCCCATCACCAGCTCGCTGACGGCCGGCACCCAGCTCCGTCCGGCATGTGTCACGAGCGTGCCCGCGTGACTCGCCGCGGCGACGTCGATGTTGCGGATGTCGACCGCCACCCGCAGGAACGCGATCAGGTCCGGCAGCCCCTCGAAGATCGCAGCGGGCCCTGGCGTATTGCGGTCGCTGACGATGATGCGGCAGCCCTGCGCGGCCTTGACGACGCCCGCGGCATCCAGCGGCGCCTCGCCTTCGTGGAGCACGACATCGCCTAGTGCGCGGAGGCCCGCCAGCGCCCGTTCGCCATAGTAGTTGGCCCGCATATCGGGCGTATGCGCAAGAAGAATCCGGGGTCTTGCTGGCATGGTCCTATCCGATGTCGCTGCCGAGCGCCGTTTCGACGATGCGCTTCAGCTCGCCGAGCTCGGCTTCGGTCAGATCCGTCAGCGGCGGACGCACCGGACCAGCCGACTGCCCGGTAATCTTCAGCCCGGCCTTGACGATGCTGACCGCGTAGCCGCGCCTGCGGTTGCGCAGCGCAATGTAGGGCAGGAACAGGGATTTCAACAGCCGGTCCGTGGTGGCCGTGTCGCCCGATCGCACGGCGGCATAGAAGCGCTGCGCGGCCTTCGGCACGAAGTTGTAGACCGCCGACGAGTAGGTCGTGAATCCGGCCGCGAAGTAGGGCACCGCGAACACTTCCGCCGTCGGCATGCCGCCGACGTAGACGAGCCGGTCACCGAGCTTCTGGCGCACCCGCACCAGTTGCTCGACGTCGCCGTGTCCGTCCTTGAACCCGATCAGGTTGGCATGCCGTTCCGCGAGCCGCGCGACGGTTTCCGCCGCATAGAGGCTGTTGTCGCGGTTGTAGACGATGACGCCGATGCCGACCGCCCGGCAGATCGCATCGACGTGCCGTTCGAGCCCTTCCTGCTCCGGAGTGAGGAGATAGGGCGGCAGCACCAGGATACCGGCCGCGCCTGCGCTCTCCGCGGCCTTGGCGTACTCGACCGCCGTGGCCGTATTGTAGCCGGTGCCGCCGATGATCGGCACGCGGCCCTTCGCCTCTTCGACCGCCGCGCGCGTCACCCGCCGGCATTCCTCGAGCGTCAACGAGAAGAACTCGCCGGTGCCGCCCGGAGCGAACAGGCCGACCGCGCCACCCGCGACGTTACGTTGGATGCTCGCCCGATAAGGAGTTTCCTCGAACGCTAGGTCGCTCGTGAAATGGGTTGCCGGAAAGGCCAGCAGCCCGGAGCCCAGGCGGCGCTTCAAGTCGTCGAGAGTGGCGGCCATGACGGCTCCCCTATTTCCAGATGCGTTCAGTACCGGCGGTGTATTCGGCACTGGTGAACGTGCCGCCTTGGAAGAAGTCGCCGACCGGATCGGGCGGCAGCTTGGCTTGCTCGGCCAGCGCCTCATCGCGGAAATCTTCGGCGCGGCCGGTCGGCCGGTAGCCGTAGCGGTAGGCGTTGGAGTTGTCCCACCACGAGCGCTCGTTGAACGATGCGCCGTAGAAGATCTCGTAGCGCAGGTCGGGGTGCTCGAGGCCGATCCGCGTCAGTTGCAGCAGATCCTCGTACGACAGCCAGATCGCGAGCCGCCGCAGGTCGATCGGCTTGTCGCCGACGTTGCCGATCCTGAGGCAGGTCACCCGCATGCCGTGCTTGTCGGAGTAGAACGCCCCGAGCGCTTCGCCGAACGCCTTGCTCACGCCATAGCGGCTGTCGGGGCGCGTGGTGACGTCGTGACCGATGCGGTGCACGCGCGGATAGAAGCCGACGGCATGGTTGGACGAGGCGAAGATGACCCGCTTGACGCCCTTGCGCTGGGCCGCATCGAACAGATTGTAGCAGCCGATGATGTTGGCCTGCAGGATCGCGTCCCACGGGCCCTCGACGGAGAAGCCGCCGAGATGGACGATGCCTTCGACGCCGTCGACGATCTTTTCCACCTGATCGAGGTGGGTGAGATCTACCGCAACGAAGTTCGCCCCCTTCTCGAGATCGCCGGGCATCTTGATGTCGCTCAAGACCAGGTCCGGATAGACCGGTTTCATCAGCTTGCGAAGCCGCGTTCCGACGCCACCGGCCGCGCCGGTCAAGAGTACTCGCTTCATTCCCTGCTCCTTCGTGAGTGGTGTGTGTGAACGCCCGCGCACGTCCTTTGCCCGGGCTGCGCTCAGCCGGCTTGCCGGCTCGCCATGCCTCTATAACGCGCCAGGCTCAAAGTGAGATGCTTGCGCATCGCCTTGCGGGCTTCGGCCGGATCGCGGTCACGGATGGCTGCGAAGATCTTGGCATGCTCTTTCTGGATGCCGATGAGATAGCTGCGCAACTCCGGCGCACTCGTGAGGGCGGCCCGCACGCTCTGTCGCGGGATCACGTGCCGGCCCAGAAATTCGAGGAACAGTGCGAACTGCGGATTGCCGGTCGCGACCGCGATCGCACGATGGAAGGCGAAATCCTCGGTCACCGCGCCGTCGTTGCTCTCGATCGCCGCTTCGATGGCGGCCAGCGCGCGCTCGATGTGCGCCACCGCTTCAGCGGTCGCCCGCTCCGCCGCGAGGGCCGCCGCTTCCACCTCGATGGCCAGCCGCAGCTCCATGACGTTGAGCACGTCCTCGATCGAACTGAGGCCATCGGGGTTGATGCGGAACGGCAGCCCACTCTTGTCGGCCACGAACGCCCCGGAGCCCTGGCGGGTGATCACCAAGCCCTCCGCGCGCAGCGCCGACACCGCTTCGCGTACCACCGTCCGGCTGACCTTGAGCGCGCTCATCAGCTTCTGCTCGGTCGGCAGCCGCGTGCCGGGTCCGAGCCGCCCGCTGCGGATTTCCGTGGCAATCCGCTCCACGACCTCGCCTGTGAGGTTGCGTATGGGCTTGAGCGGCTTGAGGCGCAGCATCTTGTCAGCCATAGTGGCAGATGCTAGCTTCGTAGGATGTCGGGTCATCGTACAAATTAATACCACCTGCAGGGCGGTGGTTCAACAGCGCAGCGAGCGTCGACGGGGAGAGTGAACGGGGAGAACTTGCCAGACATGCCGCTGCGGTGCAGAACGCCAGCGGCAAAACGACTGTAAGGGAATTAGCGACTGCTCGGGAAATGCGACGGGGCCGTCACGTGGTGAGCCAGAACTCATCGGGGCGGCCGCTGCAACAATCAGAAGACGCGAAGCATCGCGCAAGGTGGAACGCCACGATTGTTCATTGATGGCTGGCGGTTCACGCAGAGCCATTCCAAGGAGGAAATGCCAATGAAGAGACGCGATGTACTGAAATTGGGCGTTGGGTCGCTGGCGCTCGGCGCGGTGGGCGGGTTGGCGGCACACCCTGCCCTGGCGCAGGCCAAGCAGGTGCTCAAGGCGACCGACGTGCATCCCATGGGCTACCCGACGGTCGAAGCCGTCGTCCAGATGGGCAAGAAGCTCGAGACTGCGACGAACGGCCGGCTCAGCATTCAGATGTTCCCGTCGATGCAGCTCGGCGGCGAGAAGGAGATGATCGAGCAGGCCCAGGTCGGCGCGCTCCAGATCGCCCGCATCAGCGTCGGTCCGATGGGCCCGATCGTGCCCGAGCTCAATGTGTTCAACCTGCCCTTCATGTTCCGCGACAGCAAGCACATGGAGGCGGTGATCGACGGCCCGATCGGCGAGGAGCTGCTGAAGAAGCTTTCCGACCATCCTACCGCAGGCCTCATTGGCCTGTGCTGGATGAACGCCGGCACGCGCAACGTCTATAACAGCAAGAAGCCGATCACCTCGGTGGAAGACCTCAAGGGTCTCAAGATCCGCATGATGGGCAACCCGGTGTTCGTGGACACCATGAATTCGCTGGGTGGCAATGGCGTCGCCATGGGCTTCGACCAGCTCATCAACGCCATGCAGACCGGCGTGGTCGACGGCGCGGAGAACAACGAGCCGAGCTATGAAAGCGGCCAGCACTATCGCTACGCCAAGTTCTACTCCAAGACCGGCCACCTCATCATCCCGGAGATCCTCGTCTACTCCAAGAAGAGCTGGGAAGCCCTGTCGAAGGAGGACCAGGCGCTGGTCGCCAAACTCTCGAAAGAGGCACAGCAGGAGCAGCGCAAGCTCTGGTACGCGCGCGAGAACGAGTCGCTGAAGAAGATCCAAGAGGCGGGCGCGCAGGTCAACGATGTGCCCGATCGCAAGCCGTTCCAGGCTGCCGTCAAGCCGGTATGGGACAAGTACGGCGCTCAGCACGCCGCTCTGATCCAGCGCATCCAGGACACCAAGTAGTGCCTGCACGAAAATTGATTGCGGCCGGCCGGCGCCTCGGGGGAGGCGGCCGGCCGGTTCATTGCGACACGGCAGTCAGAGGGAGTCCGCAGTGAAAGCCCAGTACGTCCGGGCGATGGATGGTCTGCATCGCTTTTGCATGGTCGTCGCCGGCTTTTGCCTGGTGGTGATCACGCTCATCATTCCGTGGGGTGTGTTCACGCGGTACGTGCTCAACAGCGCATCGTCCTGGCCCGAGCCCATGGCGGTGCTGTTGATGATCTGGTTTTCGTTCCTTTCGGCGTCGCTGTGCTACCGGGAGAAGCTGCACATCGGTGTTGCCGTCATTCCCATGATGCTGGAAGGCAAGGCGAAGACCGCGATCGGCTGGCTGATCGAAGTGTGCATGATGGGCACCAACCTGTTCATGCTCTGGTGGGGCATCAAGCTCTGCCACACGACCTGGTACCAGTCGATTGCTGATTTTCCCTGGTACTCGGTCGGATGGTCCTATTTGCCCGTACCCATCGGCGGGGCGATCACCGCCCTCTTCGTCATCGAGCGTCTGTGGGTCTTGAACCTGTTCGAGGGTCCTTCCGACGACGCCATCTCACACATCAGCACCGAGTAAGCCGCTATGGACATGATCATCCTTATCGGCGGCTTCTGCGTGCTGTGCTTGCTCGGCATGCCGGTCGCCTATGCGCTCGGCCTCGCGGCGATCTTCGCGGCGCTCTGGATCGACCTGCCGCTCGAAGCCGTCATGCTCAAGACCTCGGACGGCATGGACGATTTCGCGCTGCTGGCGATCCCGTTCTTCATCCTGGCCGGCGGCATCATGGCCGAAGGCGGGATGGCGACGCGCCTTGTTAACCTGGCAAAGGTTTTTGTCGGGTTCATTCGCGGCGGCCTGGCGCTGGTGAACATCCTGGCGTCGACGATGTTCGGCTGCATCTCGGGCTCGTCGGTCGCCGACACCGCCGCCATCGGCTCGGTGATGATCCCGCAGATGATCAAGGCAGGGTATCCGCGGCTGTTTGCGGTGAACGTCACCATTGCGGGCTCGCTGCAACCGCTCCTGATCCCGCCCTCGCACAACGCCGTGATCTATTCGCTCGCCGCCGGCGGGACGATTTCCGTGGCGCACCTGTTCATCGCCGGCATCATCCCGGGCCTGCTGCTCGGCCTGTCGCTGATGGTCCTGTGCTTCTACATCGCGCGCCGCGACAACTTCCCCAAGGGCGAGGTTATTCCCCTCGGCCAGGCGCTCAAGATCGCAGGCGAAGCCTTTTGGGGACTCGTCACGGTCTTCATCATCATCGGCGGCATCCTGAGTGGCGTGTTTACGCCGACCGAATCCGCCGCGGTCGCCTGCATCTATTCGTTCCTCGTCACCATGTTCATCTATCGCGATTACAAATGGAGCGAATTGCCACTCCTGATCGGGCGTGTCGTGCGCACGGTCGGCATGGTGATGATCATGATCGGGTTCTCGATCGCCTTCGGCTACATGATGGCGATCATGCAAATCCCCGCAAAGGTGACGGCATTCTTCGTGTCGATCTCCAGCGACAAGTACATGTTCCTGTTCCTCATCAACATCCTCTTGCTGGTGCTTGGGACATTCATGGACCTCGCGCCGATGCTGCTCATCTGCACGCCGATCTTCCTGCCGGTTGTGAAGATGTTCGGCATCGATCCGGTACATTTCGGCATGATCATGATCCTCAACCTCGGCATCGGGCTGCTCACGCCGCCGGTCGGGCCCACGCTTGTGGTCGGGTGTGCTATCGGCAAGGTCTCGATGGAGGCGGTGTCGAGAAGCATCATGATCTTCTACGTCCCGATGCTCATCGTGCTGCTACTCGTGACCTACATTCCAGCGCTGTCGCTCTGGCTGCCGCACCTTCTGCTTGGGAAGTAGCGCCGTTCAAGGCGCGCAGGGCCGCCCCGAAAGCGTGCAGGCGACCCCGGCGTTGGCTGACACGCACCGCTCGACGCCGTCCTGCGCGCGGTACCAGTTGGCGTAGCGGTCGCCGAGGTTCGGGTTGAGGCGCACGCGGCGGCGCCAGTTGGCGCGCGCCTTGACCAGAGCGAGCCACTGATATCGCGCCGGCTCCCCTGTGACCGTCACGGCGTCTGCCACGCAGTCGAGTGCGTGCGCAGGACGCGCCGATCCGAGGCAGGTGATGAACGCAGCGGCCGCGAGCGCCAGTCCGAGCCGTTTGGTATCCACGCGGGGCCCTCTCTTGTCCACGCTGCAGCGACCACAGCTTATCGGAGCACAGGCAGGGCTCAATGGATTTCGGGCCCTTGTGCTTGGGCGATCTCCGGCAGATAGCCGCGTCCCGTCAGCATGAGGAAGCGCCACACCAGCAGCACGGCATAGACCAAGAGGCCGACCGAGAGGCCGACCCACACGCCGACCGCGCCGAGCCCAGCCGGAAAGGCGAGCCCCGCGCTGAGGCTGAAGCCGACCACCCAGAAGCTGATCGCCGAGAAGACCAGCGGCACCCGCGTGTCGTTGAGCCCGCGCAGCGCGCCCGCGCCCACCACCTGCACGCCGTCGGCCACGAAGAACGTCGCCCCCATCACCAGCAGCATCGCGGCAAGCGTGGCCGTCTCCGCCGCAGCATCGGCGATGCTGCCGAGAAACAGCCCGGGGATCTGGTGCCGCGTGAGAGCCACGAGCAGCGTCATGCTCGCCATGAAGACCACGCCGAGGGCGATCGCCGCCAGTCCCGCTCGCCGCGTGCCGTCTGCATCGCCGCGCCCGGCGGCCTGGCCGACCCTGACCGTTGCCGCCAGCGAGATGCCGAATGGCACCATGAACATGATGGCCGCGGTTTGCAGCGCGATCTGGTGCGCGGCGAGTGCCGTCGTGCTGATCCGGCCCATCATCAGAGCGGCGGCGGCGAACAAGCCGAACTCGAGAAGGAAGGTGCCGGACATCGGTCCCCCGATCACCAGCAGCTTCCAGAACAGCGGCCAGTCGGCGCGCCAGAACCGACCGAGCGGATGGTACTTCTTGAACGGCCGGCAGGCGTAGACCACCCACACGGCCACCGCGCACATGCCGATATTGACGATCGACGTCGCTAGCCCCGCGCCCAGCAGCTCGAGCCGTGGCAACCCCCAATGGCCATAGATCAGGGCGTAGGCCAGCAGTCCATTGGCCGGTATGGCGGCGAGCGTGATCCACAGCGCGGGCTCCGGACGGTTGAGCGCACTCATGAAATTGCGCAGCGCGATGAACACCCAGCCCGGCACCAGGCACCAGGCGAGGCCGGTCAGGTAGTCGTGTGCCAGGGCTGCCGAGGCCGGCGTCTGGCCGAGGCCGATCAGGATCTCCTCGCCGGCGAGCTGCAGCAGCGTCAGCGGCACGCCGGCGAGCACGGCCGCCCACAGCCCGACACGCAGCGCGCGGCGGACCATGCGAGGCTGACGCGCCCCGAAGGCTTGGGCCGCGAGCGGCGCGACCGCCGACACCAGCCCCATGCCGATAACGAACGCGCCGAACAGCACGGTGTGCGCCAGCGCCGCGGCCGCCACGACGTGGTCGCCGAGGCGCCCGAGCAGGGCGAGGTCGGTGGTCATCATCGCCACCTGGCCGAGCTGGGTCAGCGCCATCGGCGCCGCCAGCCGCAAAGTTTCGATGATTTCAGCGCGCCACAGCGCACGCTCCGCCGACGCCTGCGCGTCGGCGGCGGTCACAGTCTTTGAGGATGTCATGCCGCGCACCATAGCGACGGCTGCCCAAAAATAAAGCACTGATGCCAGGTCATGGGCCGGCCACCACCGCGCGTGACTTCGCGACCGCACGAGCCCGCGCACACTGGAGGCACAAACTTATCCCCCACCTCTCCGGCGCGGGTATTGTGGGTGTCACTTGCTCCGAGACAGGGCGCGCTTCCGGAGGCGTCCGATCGGCGTGGAGCAGGCCGCAGCGTCCAGGAAAGTGTCGGGTCACGCGCCGGCTTACCCTGGGGCCACCGTCCTGGGACCGGCCGAACCACCGGTCAAGCTGGGTCAGCGCCCATCAGAGGCCACGACGGAAGCACGGC
>JAESFN010000557.1_pt1 | contig 30784 bp, 27 predicted proteins | sample 9269411 | NCBI WGS metagenome assembly JAESFN01 (sample SAMN14505399, study PRJNA617100) | algae metagenome | isolation source: Iphinoe sp. HA4291-MV1 and co-occurring heterotrophs from trail next to... | place: USA: Maunawili Falls, Hawaii | collected 2009-07-25
CAGAAGTGGATGATCGACAGCCGGTAGCTGTAGACCGGGCGCTCCGCCTGCTTGGGCAGGTAGTAGTACATCATGCCGAGGAAGCCGGCGGTAAGGAAGAAGCCGACGGCGTTGTGGCCGTACCACCACTGGGTCAGCGCATCCTGCACCCCGGAGAACAGCGAATAGCTCTTCGAGCCGAGCAGGCTCACCGGCACGGCGAGGTTGTTGACCACGTGCAGCAGCGCGATGGTGACGATGAACGACAGGTAGAACCAGTTGGCCACATAGATATGCGGCTCTTTGCGCTTGATGATGGTGCCAAGAAACAGCACCAGATAGGCCACCCAGACGATGGTCAGCCAGACATCGACATACCATTCGGGTTCGGCATATTCGCGGCTCTGCGTGATGCCGAGCAGGTACCCCGTCGCCGCCATGACGATGAACAGCTGGTAGCCCCAGAACACGAACCAGGCGAGGTTGTCGCTGATCAGCCGGGCGCGCGAAGTGCGCTGCACCACATAGAAGCTGGTGGTCATCAGCGCCGTGCCGCCGAAGGCGAACACCACCGCCGACGTGTGCAGCGGCCGCATGCGACCGAAATTGAACCACGGACCGAAATTAAGCTCGGGCCAGGCCAGCTGCAGCGCGATGGCGACGCCGACGAGGAAGCCGACGCAACCCCAGAATACGGTGAGGATCGAGCCGATCTTGATCGGCGCATCGAAATAGGCCGGCGTATCCGGGTTGACGGCGGGAACCGCAACCGCCGGCACCGTGGGCCGGCGCATCAAGATGATGGTGGCGAGGCCGAGCACCGCGGCAATGATGCCCCAATGCGCCGAAAAGGCCGTATCCTGTCCAAGCCCGGACAGGACGAGCGACAGGAACGTGCCCCCTCCCAGGATGATGATCCAAGGCAGATTCTGCAAAGCGGCCCTCGTGATGCTGCGGTATGAGACGCTGCAACCCTACGAGGCCTGCTCCGAGAAATTTTGATCCAGATCAACGCCCGCAACGTCGCGCCGGCATTTGCTTGTCGAAGATGACGCGAGGCGACGAAGGGATCGAAATGCAGGTGCAGGTGAAACAGAACCAGCCGCTCGAGGCCGATCTGGGCGAGTCCTTCGCCCAGCAACTGGCGCTCTGCGATGTACTCGAAGAGATCGCCGACTCGCTGCCCTATGGTCTCAACCACCAGCGGTGCCTGCGCGCCGCGCAACTGATCGGCCCGGTGCTCCGGAGTGCCCACGCAGCCGAGGAGGCGGTGCTGTTCCCGCGCATCCTCGCCGCCCACGCCAACGGCACGTCGGTGGTAGAGCAACTGCGGCTCGAACATCTCGAGGACGAGTGCTTCGCCGAGGAAGTGCAGTACGAACTGCAACTGCTGGGCTGCCGCCAGCCGGTGCTCGCCCCCGAGGCCACCGGCTACATGCTGCGCGGCTTCTTCGAGTGCCTGCGCCGCCATGTGCGGCACGAGCACGAACTGATGGCGGGTCTGCGGGTGAACTGAGGGGGCGCTGTCGCCCTTGCAGTGCCTATTCCCCGTGCAGGATCGCCCGGTCGAGCGCCGTGGCGACGGCGTTGCCGATCACCGGCGTTTCCACCACGTCCGACACCCACTCGACCAGCCAGGGGTGCGGGCGGGTGGCGAGCAGCACCACCGGATGCGCCTTCACGCAGAAGGCGATGCTCTCGTAGTCGGCGCCAATGAGCGCCCGCTGGTCGAGCACAGTCGCGTCGAAGGCCTTCTCCGCCACCCAGGCGTGGTAGGGCAGCTCGTCACGCGACGTCACTTCATAGCCCTCGGCTTCGAGCGCGAAAGCGAGGGAGCGGCGGAGTGCCTCATAGGGCGCAACGACGAGGATGCGGCCTCTGGCCATGGCGGGTTCCTGACGGTCTGCCTCCGATCCGAGGCCGGCCCAGCATGCCCGAGACGCTGCAGCGCCCTTTGAGCCAGATCAAACCTCGATCCGCACGTCCATCACCATGCGGACCAGCTCAGGCAGACTGCGCGCCTGCATCTTGCCCATCAGGCCGGCGCGATAGACCTCGACAGTGCGCGGGCTGATGCCGAGCTCGATCGCGATGGTCTTGTTGGGCTGGCCGGCGACGACGCCCTTCAGCACCTGTCGCTCGCGCTCGCTGAGCGAGGCGACGCGCTGGCGCACTTGGGTCAGCGCCGCATCGGACTGCACCCGCTCGGCCGCTCGCCCTGCCGCCCGGGTGATCGACTCGATCAGCACGTCGTCACTGAACGGCTTCTCGATGAAATCGATGGCGCCGTTCTTCATCGCTTCGACCGCCATCTGCACGTCGCCATGCCCGGTGATGACGATAGCCGGCAGCATGGTGTCGGCGGCCCTGAGCCGGCGCAGCAGCTCCACCCCATCCATGTCGGGCATGCGCAGGTCGGTAATCAGGCACCCATTGCTGATCTCACGCGCGATGCCGAGAAAGGCGGTGGCGCTCTCATGCACGCGCACCGCAAAGCCGGCGCTCGAGAGCAGGAAGGCCAGCGAGTTGCGGACGGCTTCCTCGTCGTCGACGATGTGAACCACGGTATCAGTCGTGCTCAATCAACGCCCCCCGGCGACATGAACGATAGTGTCAGGTGTGCTCAACCGACGCCTCCAGATAGGTGGGCAGGGTAAAGGCAAAGGTGGCGCCCCCTGCCCCGTTGCGGCTGACGCTCAGCTCGCCGCCATGCGATTCGATGATGCGCTTGGAGATCGACAGCCCGATGCCCATGCCGTTGGCCTTGGTGGTGACGAACGGCTGGAACAGCCGCGGCGCTACCTCGTCGGAAATGCCGGGGCCGGTGTCTTCGACCTCGACCCGCAGCCAATCGGGCGACAGCTGCAGCGTGCGCACCACCAGTTCCTTGATCTCGCTGTCGCGCATCGCCTCCATGGCGTTGCGCATCAGGTTGATCAGCACCTGCTGGATCTGTACCCGGTCGGCGACCACGATGCTGCTTTCGGCGCCGAAATCGAACACCGACTTGATGCCGCGCTCGCGCGAGCCGACCAGGGCCAGCGCCCCGGCCTCCTCGAGCAGATGATTGATATCCTCGGGCCCCTTGTCGGTTTCACCATGGGTGACGAACTCGCGCAGGTGCCGGATGATGTCGCCGGCCCGCAGCGCCTGCTTGGCGGTTTCATCGAGCGCGCCGCGCATTCGGCCGGCCAGTTCGTCGTCGAGCTTTTCCAGCATGCGCCGGCAGCCCTGCACATAGTTGGCGATCGCCGAGAGCGGCTGGTTGAGCTCATGCGCCAGGGTCGAGGCCATCTCGCCCAACTCGTTGAGGCGCGCCAACCGGGCGATCTCGCCCCGCGCCTGGTCCAGCATGGCCTGCGATTCCTCGCGCTCGGTCAGGTCGCGGATGAAACCGGTGAAGTAAACCCGGTCGCGCTGCCGCATCTCGCCGACCGCCAGCTTCATCGGGAAGGTCGAGCCATCCTTGCGGCGGCCCACCACCACGCGGTCGACGCCAATGATGCGCTTTTCGCCGGTGGTGAGATAACGCGCTATATAGCCGTCATGCTGCTCGCGATAAGGCCCGGGCATCAGCATCGAGACATTGCGGCCGATCACCTCTTCGGGCGCATAGCCGAACTGCCGCACCGCCGAGGCGTTGAACGACAGCATGATGCCGGTGGCGTCGATCACCACCGTGGCGTCGAGCACCGTATCGAGGATCGATTTGAGATGCGCCTCGCGCTCCTCGAGCGTCTCGCGCGCCTTGCTCGCGGCGCTCCGCTGCACCAGCAGCGCCCGCAGCAGCCAGAAAATGCCGCCGAGCCCGACCAGCCCGAACAGCACCGAGAGGCTCGAGCGGACCGAGGCGGCGATCACCGGCTCGGGCGCCAGCGCCATGCCCGCGACGAGCACCAGGCAAAGCGCCGTGATGGCGGCTGCCACCAGATCGCGGCGATCGGAGCTGCTGAAGCGCGACTGTTGCATCAGTGCTGTGTAGCCGCCGCCTGCCCGGGAGACAATAAGCCCACCGGCTAACGCAACGAGGGGGTCAGCAGCATCCGCGAGTGCTCGGCGACGAACAGCCCGAAACCGACGAGCCACAGCAACCCGCTCAGCAGCAGCACGAGATGGTAGGCCGACGGCATGGCTTCGGCCAGCGGGCGGATGGCGGCATCCAGCAGCAAAGCGGCAAAGGCCGCCGTGGTAACGGGTGACGCGGTGAGCGGCCGGCCGGTATGGCCGCGGCTCGCCCGTGCCATCACCGCGAACGTCATGAGCCCGATCGCACCGACGGTCAGCACATGCAGCGCCGAGGCCGGCGCCACCAGCCCGAGGCTCGCCAGCGCCAGCATCACGAAGCCGGCAGGGACGAAGGCGTAGGCAAGATGCAGCATCAGCAGCAGCGGTTCCCGCCAGGTGGCCTGGCCCTGCCAGCGGGCGAGACGGAGGGCATGCACGAGCGCCGCGGCGGCCGCGAGCCCGGCGCTCGCCGCGGCGTCGGGCCACAGCGCCCAGGCCGCGCCGGCAAGCAGCGCCAGCCCCACCGCCAACTGGTCGAAGCGGCCGACCGGCGCCGGCAGCCGGGTGGCGCCGCGCTTGCTCAGGTAGTTGCGGGTGAAGCTGGGGATGATGCGGCCGCCGATCAGCCCGACCAGCGTCACCAAAAGCGCCACCGTCAGCCGCAGCACCAGATGGGGGTCGCCGCCGAAAGGCTGGGCCAGGTGATAGCCGAGGTTGAGCAGCGCCAGCCCGCTGATGGCGCCCGCCACCCGCAGATTCTTCCAGTTACGACCGCTCACCACTTCGCGGCCGACGACGAAGGCCAGGGCCGGCAGGAACAGGCAGTCGAGCCCGGCGCTGATCAGTTCGCCAAGCAATTGCGGCGCGAGGCCGGCGAGGCGCCCCAGCAGCCACAGGCCGGCCAGCATCGCCAGTGGCGTACCCGACACCGGCAACCTGCCGGTCCAGTTGGGCACCGCCGTCAGCACGAAGCCGGCCAGCGCCGCCGTGCAGTAGCCGAACAGCATTTCATGGGCGTGCCAGGCGATCGGACCTTCGCTGCCACCGACGCTCCAGAGGCCGGCAAGCGCGCCGATCCACAGCCCCATGGCGAGGAGCGCATGGAGGCCGGCGCCGAGGAAGAACGGCCGGAAGCCATAGGAGAACAGCGGCGGCCCGGAGCGGGCGATACCGCGCGGCACCGGTTTGTGCGGGGTGGTGCGGGGCGCAATGATCTGCATCGGGGGGTCCTCCGGGCGGCGGGAACCCTCCATGTGCGCGATACCGCGACGTCCGTCTTTGCGCTGGCACAAGGTCCGGCGCGCTGCCGCAGCCTAGCCTCCGCCGATCGGCAAGGAGGTCAGCGGCGATGCAGGACGAGCTCAAGAACCTGTCTGTAAGGCAGATCCTGACCCGGTGGCCCAAAACCACCAGGGTGTTCATCGACTGGGGCATGCACTGCATCGGCTGCCCGATCGCCGAGCTGCATCGGCTCGCGGATGCAGCGGCCGAGCACGGCTACGCACCCGAGATGCTGGAGGCCGCGTTGCGCGCCGCCATCGCCGGGCGCCTTATCCCAACAGCCCCGGCTCGACCCCGTCGGCAATCAGCAGCAGCCGATGCGGATCGCGAACCATCAGCTTCTGCCGGCCGGTATCGACGAGGCCCGCATGCTCCCAGGCGGTGAGAATGCGCGACACGGTATGGAGCGTGGTGCCGGCCATCTCGGCGAGGTCCTGCTTGGAGATCGGGAAATCGATGCGGATACCTTCGGCCTCCCGTACCCCCGACTGCTGCACCAGCCGCAGCACGGTGTGGCCGACGCGGCGCTCGACCACTTCGGTCGACATTTCGCGAATGCGCGACTGCGCCTCGAGCAGCCGCTCGCCGATGACGCGAATGGCGCTCGCCGCAAAGCTCGGATAGCGCTCGACCAGCGGCTCCCATTGCTCCATTGGCCAGCTGAGCACCAGGCTTTCGACCACCGCGGTGGCCGTGCCCGGATAGGTGCTCCGCTGCAGTGCCCGGGCGATGCCGAAGATGTCGCCGGGGTTCACCATGCGCACTACCACCTGCTCGCCGGTGGGTGTCACCTGGGTGACGCGCAGCCGGCCGTTGAGCAGCACGCTGAATTGCGACGCCGCCCCGCCCTGCTCGAACACCACGCTGCCACCCCCGTAGCGGCGGGGTGCCGCGGTTTCGAGCACCTCGGTGATCTCGCTTTCGCTCAGCCGGGCGAAGGGCGGCAATTGCTTGAGGACGCTGTGATGAGGAACCAGCATGAGGCGGACCCGCTAGACAGTGTTGCGCGCGCGGCTGACCCGCGAAGACTGCACTTCTAGTGCCGCAACTCACCTGCCTGTTGTTTGCGCCAGATCAAAGTGCTGTGTGCGCTTCACTCCTAAGAAGGCCCCGTCATCGCCAAGCGGTGACCCGAACAGGCTTCGACAGGAGAAACGAAATGAAACTCGCGGGTTTGGCAGTCGGCATCGCCCTCGTCTTCACGGCCCTGCCGGCCGTCGCGGCCGATGTCGCGGTCGAGATGCTCAACAAGGGCGAGAAGGGCACCATGGTGTTCCAGCCCGACCTGGTGCGGATCGCCCCCGGCGACACCGTCACCTTCACCTCGGTGGACAAGGGCCACAACGTCGCGGCCATTCCGGCGATGCTGCCGGCCGGTGCCGAGCCGTTCAAGAGCAAGCTCAGCGAAACCTTCACCCAGACCTTCACCGTGCCCGGCATCTACGCCGTCCGCTGCGATCCGCATTACGGCATGGGCATGGTGGCGCTGGTGGTGGTGGGCGACGACCTCTCCAACCTGGAGGCCATCAAGGCCGCCAAGAACCCGAAAAAGCCGCAGGAGCGCTTCGACGCGCTCATCGCCGAGCTCGGCCAGTAGGCCGGCGCGCCGATCCCGGGGCCGGGACGAGGTCGCACGGCACGGGTCCGGCGCCTCCCTGGCAGTCGCCCGGGAAAGCCGGCCGGCCGGAGGGCATGCAGGCCTCCGGTCGCGCCGCACCGGGCGCGACTGAACCATCCACTCTCAACAAGGCAGGACGACAATGACCACGCGCAATGACACCACTGCTCAGAACGAGGACCGGGTCGATCTTTCGCGCCGGCACCTGTTGGCCGGCACCGCCGGGCTGACGCTGGGCGCCATCGCTGCCCCCAACCTCGTCGCCGCTCAGGACCATGCGGCAATGCCGATGGCAGGCGCCGTTCCCACCAACACGCTGAGCGGCCGGCTCTACGATATCAACGTCCATAACGGCGTCGCCGATATCGCGCATGACCCCACCAACATCCCGCCGCCGATCACCCGCCGCACCCCGGAAACCGTGGTGGTGGAACTGGAGACGGTCGAACTGGAAGCCCGGCTCGACGAGCACACCACCTACCAGTTCTGGACCTTCAACGGCCGCGTGCCCGGCCCGTTCGTCCGGGTGCGGGTCGGCGACACCGTCGAGGTGCATCTCAAGAACCACGAAAACAGCATGATGATGCACAACGTGGACTTCCACGCGGTGAACGGCCCGGGCGGCGGCGCCGGCGCCACCATGTCGAACCCGGGTGAAGCCACGCAGTTCACCTTCAAGGCGCTCAACCCCGGCCTCTATGTCTACCACTGCGCCGTGGCGCCGGTGGCCATGCACATCTCGAGCGGCATGTATGGGCTGATCCTGGTCGAACCCGAGGAGGGCCTGCCCCCGGTCGATCGCGAGTTCTACGTGATGCAGGGTGAGATCTACACCGAGGAAAGCTTCGGCACGGCGGGCCTGCTCACCCAGAGCTACGACAAGCTGATCAACGAGGCGCCGGAATATTTCGTCTTCAACGGCCATGTCGGCGCCCTCACCGATCACTATCCGCTGAAGGCCAAGGTCGGCGAAACCGTGCGGCTGTTCTTCGGGGTCGGCGGACCGAACTTCACCTCGTCGTTCCACGTCATCGGCGAGATCTTCGACAAGGCCTACCAGCTCGGCTCGGTCACCAGCCCGCCGATCGAGAACGTGCAGTCGATCTCGGTGCCGCCCGGCTCGGCCAACATCGTCGAATTCAAGCTCGAGGTGCCCGGCCGCTACGTGCTGGTCGATCACGCGCTGTCGCGCGCCGAGCGCGGGCTTGCCGGTTACCTGATCGTCGAAGGCGACCCCAACCCCGAGGTGTTCGACGCGCCGCACAACCCCAATGCATCGGGCCATTGAGCCAAAGGGATCAACATGAGAGTGCTGCAACCGTTTCGTCTCGCCTGCCTCGCCGCAGCCACCGTGGCGCTGATCCTCGCGGCCGGTCCTGCCTTCGCCCCCGCCAAGCTGCTCTCCGAGGTGCCGGCGGCAACCGATGGCGCCGCCGCCGTGGCAACCGCAGGCCCCGTCACCGAGCTCAGGCTCAGCTTCTCGGAGGCGCTCAACGCTGCGTTCAGCAAGGTGGCGGTCGTCGACGCCACAGGCGCGTCGCATGAAGCGACCGTCGCCGTCGATGCCACCGATGCGACGGTGCTGGTCGTCACCTTTGCAGAGCCACTGGAGGCCGGCCAGTACACCGTCAACTGGACTGCGGTGTCGGACGATGGCCACAAGGTCGCCGGCAGCTACCAGCTGAACATCGGCTGAGAGGCCCGGAGGAGGAATGGAGACAGCCCTTTCACTTGCCCGCTTTCTCCACTACTCGGCGGCGATCCAGTTGTTCGGCACGGCGGTGTTCGAAACCTGGATCGCCCCCAAGCCGCTCAGCGACAGCCTGCTCCAGACCTCGCGACGCATCGCCCTGTTCAACGCCTGGCTGCTGCTCATCAGCGCCATCGCCTGGCTGGGCCTCGCTGCCGGCAGCATGGGCGATGGCTGGGCCGACACCCTCGATCTCGAGGTGATCACGCTGGTGCTGAGCAGCACCAGTTTCGGCCACGCCTGGATGGTCAACCTGCCCCTCTCGGTGCTGGCGGTCGGCATTGCCTACGCGCTCGGCCCGCGCCGCCATGCTGCCCTGGCGCTATGTGCCACGCTCAAGCTCGCGGCCCTAGCCTTTGTCGGCCATGCCATGACCCTTTCAGGTGGACTTGGCCTGTTGAGCCAATTGAGCCAGGTGGTGCACCTCATCTCATCGGGCTTCTGGTTCGGCTCGCTGCTCTCGGTGGTGGTGCTGCTGCGCCAGATCGGCGACGTGCGCTACGCCGGACATGCCGACCTGGCGTTGCGGCGCTTTTCCGGCCTCGGACATGCCGCCGTGGCTCTGGCGCTCAGCAGCGGCATCGCCAACAGCTGGTTCGTGCTGCGCGACGTGCCACTGAGCTTCGGCTCGACCTACCAGCTGCTGCTCGCCCTCAAGGTCGGGCTGGTGGGCAGCATGTGCCTGATCGCCATCGTCAACCGCTACATCTTCATGCCCCGGATTCCTCAGGGCAGCACCGGAGCACAGCAGCTATGCGATGGCACCGTGGCCGAACTGGTCATCGGCACCATCGTCATCGCCATCGTCAGCCTGCTGGGCATCCTGCCGCCGGATTGAGCGCGACTGCGCTTCGGACCAGTACGAGCGGCGAGCTTCGAACGTGCCGTTGGTGGCGTCGGGGTGGACAACAACTCAGCGCGGGGTGCGGCCCTTGCCCAGGTCGGAAAGCGTCAGCTCGCGGCGGACGGCTTCGACGCCGAAGAGGTCGGCGTGCAGCCGATGCAGGGCCTCGCCGAGTGCTCCGACCAGGGTAGCGCGGTCGGCAAGAGCGCCGGCTTCGATGACCGGCGGCTCGCGCATCAGCCGGGGGAGCAGGCCACGGACCCGCTCGACGATTTCGTTGCGAAGCCCGATGCTGCCGCCGAGGACGATCAGGTCGGCGTCGATCACCGCATGGACCGCGCCGATGGCCAGAGCCAGCAGCCGGGCCGTCTCGTCGATGGCGGCGACGGCGGCCGACTCGCCCCTGACATAGGCGGCAAGGATCTCGGACACCGAGAACCCGGCGGCACCGCCATAGCCCTCGAAGCGGCGCTGCAGCGCATCGACATTGGCGGCCGTTTCGAAGGTGCCCGAGGCGAAGCCGGAGGGATCGAACGGGTTGCCGCCGAGTGGCAGGTAGGCGATTTCGCCGGCGGCGCCGCGACCGCCGCGCAGCAGCTTGCCATCGGCGACGATGCCCATGCCGACGCCGCGGCCAATACCGAAATAGGCGAAATTGCGGGCCCCGCGGGCGACGCCCTGCCACAGCTCGCCCAGCGCCGAAAGCTTGACGCCGTTCTCGATGCTGAGCGGCACGCCGATCTCGGCGCGTAGCTCCTCCACCACGTTGATGTCGCCGAGATGCGGAATGGAGGGTGCGATGTCGATATGCCCGGTGACCGGATCGACCACGCCGGGGCTTCCCACCACCACGACTTTCACTCGGTCGCGCGCCACCCCGAGCGTGTCCGTCAGTTCGCGGTAGAGGGCGCCGATCTGGCGCACCACATTGGTGCCGCCGCGCGGGTCGGTGGCGGCGGCGATCTCGCCCACCACATCGCCACGGATATTGGCCAGCGCAATCTGCGCGATCTCGCCTTCGAGGCGGATGCCCAGCACATAGGCCGAGCTGGCCTTGAGCTCGTAGGTGGGCGCAGAACGGCCGAGCTTGCCCTGCATCTTGCCCGAGACCTCGAGCCAGCCGTCGCGCTCGAGTTCGAGTACCACCTGGGTGGTGGTCTGGCGCGACAGCCCGGTGAGCTTGGCCAGCATGGCCCGCGAAGTCGGGCCATGCAGCAGGATGGTTTCCATGATGGCGCGCACCGACAGCTGCCGCGCCACCGGCGGCAGCTGCGTGGGTCGAACCGGGGCCTGGTCGCCGTCCGCGCTCACCTGTCGATCAGCGCTGCAGCCGGGCGAGGAGGCTCGAGGTATCCCAGCGCTTGCCACCCATCGCCTGCACTTCGGCGTAGAACTGATCGACCAGCGCGGTGAGCGGGAGCTTGGCGCCATTGGCGCGGCCCTCTTCCAAGACGATGCCGAGGTCCTTGCGCATCCAGTCGACGGCGAAGCCGAAATCGAACTTGCCGGCATTCATGGTCTTGTAGCGGTTTTCCATCTGCCAGGACTGCGCGGCGCCCTTGCTGATCACGTCGATCACCGCCTCGATATCCATGCCCGACTGCTTGCCGAAATGGATAGCCTCGGCGAGGCCCTGCACCACGCCGGCAATGCAGATCTGGTTCATCATCTTGGCGAGCTGGCCGGCGCCGGGTTCACCCAGGAGGCGCGCCGCCTTGGCAAAGCTCATGATCACCGGTTGCGCGACGTCGAAAGTGGCCTGGTCGCCGCCCACCATTACGGTCAGCTGGCCGTTCTCGGCCCCCGCCTGTCCGCCGGACACCGGGGCATCGAGGAAGCCGAAGCCGGCGGCAGTGGCTGCGGCGTGCAGCTCGCGCGCGATGCCGGCCGAGGCAGTGGTGTGGTCGACGAACACGGCGCCCTTTGTCATCGCTTTGAAGGCGCCATCGGGGCCCAGCGTCACCTGGCGCAGATCGTCGTCATTGCCGACGCAGGCGAAGACGATGTCCTGCCCTGCCGCGGCCTCTGCCGGGGTCTTCGCCAGCTTGCCGCCCTGCTCCGACACCCACTTTTCCGCCTTCGCCGTGGTGCGGTTGTAGACGGTGACGTCGTGCCCCTTCGCCTTCAGATGCCGGGCCATCGGATAGCCCATGACGCCGAGTCCCAGGAAAGCTGCCTTGACCATTTTGTTCCTCTTTCTAAACGGAAGTTTCGGTGTAGCGAGCGCGCTGCTGCATGCGCGGCCGGCGCGGATCTGGATAGGGCACGGCGGAGATCAGTGCCTGCGTATACGGATGGCTGGGCGCCGTACAGATGGTCTCAGCGTCGCCGACTTCGACCACCCGGCCGCGCCGCATCACCGCGACGCGGTCGCAGAAATAGCGGATGACGCCGATATCGTGGCTGATGAAGATGAAGCTCAGCCCCAGCCGCGCCCTGAGCTCGATCAACAGGTCGAGGATCTGGCTGCGGATCGAGACGTCGAGCGCCGAGGTCGGCTCGTCGGCGATCAGCACCTTGGGATCGAGCGCCAGCGCCCGGGCGATGCCGATGCGCTGCCGCTGCCCGCCGGAGAAGGCGTGCGGGTAGCGATCCATCATCCCTGCATCGAGCCCGACCAGCTCGAGCAATTGGCTGACCCGGGCATTGATCTCAGCCGATGAGCCGCGCCGGTTGATCAGCAGCGGTTCGCCGACGATCTGGCGTACGGTCATGCGCGGATTGAGCGAAGCGAACGGATCCTGGAAGATGAAACGGATTTCGCTGTAGAGGCTGCGCAGCCCAGCCTTGTCGAGCCCACGCACCGCAATCGGCGTCGCGCCGGACGGCGAGTAGAGCACTTCGCCATCGGTCGGCTCGACGGTGCGGAGGATCAGCCGGCCGAGCGTGGTCTTGCCGGAGCCGCTCTCGCCGACGATCCCCAGCGTTTCGCCGGCCTTGAGCTCGAGGCTCACATCGTCGACGGCACGCAGGGTGCCCTTGGCCTTGCCGCCGAACGCCCCGACACCGAGCTGGTAGGTCTTGCCGAGGTTGCGCACCGAGAGGATCGGTGCCGCTTCGGCATCGGGCGTCGGCCGTTCTGCCGGCTGCTCGAGCTTGAGCGTCGCGGCGAGCAGCCGCTGGGTGTAGGCGTGGGTGGCGCCGTGGAAGATCTGGTCCACCGGCCCGGCTTCGACCAGTTGCCCGCGATACATCACCGCCACGTCATCGACGGTCTCGGCCACCACGCCCATGTCGTGGGTGATGAGGATCATCGCCATGCCGCGCTCGCGCTGAATGCGCCGGATCAGGTCGAGCACTTCGGCCTGCGTGGTCACGTCGAGCGCCGTGGTCGGTTCATCGGCGATCAGTACCCGCGGGTTGCAGGCGAGCGCCATGGCGATCATGGCGCGCTGCCGCATGCCGCCCGAGAACTCGTAGGCGAAGCGGTCGATCGCCTGTTCCGGGTTGGGGATTTCCACCTGCCGGAGCAGCTCGATGGTGCGGGCGCGGGCCGCCTTGCGGTCGAGCTTCAGATGCAGCTCGAGCACCTCCATCACCTGCGCGCCGATGCTGTGCACCGGCGACAGCGAGCTCATCGGCTCCTGGAAGATCATCGAGATATCGGCGCCGCGGATGGCGCGGATGGCTTCGCCGCGCCGCGGCAACTGTGCGATGTCGATCTCGCCCAACCGGATCGAGCCGCTGGTGATCCGCCCGGGCGGATCGACCAGTTGCATCAGGGCGCGTGCGGTGACCGATTTACCGGAGCCACTCTCACCGACAATGCCAAGCGTGCGGCCGGCCCTGAGATCGAAGCTGACCCGGTCGACGGCGCGAAAGCTGCCCTGGCGCTGGGCGAAATCGACCGAGAGGTCGCGGACCGAAAGGACGATTTCGGGTTCAGTTGTCATAGGGGTCCGCCGCGTCTCTGAGGCCATCGCCGAGGAAGTTGAAGCTCAGCACGGCGACCATGACGAACAGCGCCGGCCAGAACAGCAGCCACGGGGCACTGGTGATGGCGCGCAGGTTCTGCGCGTCCTGCAGCAGCACGCCCCAGCTCACCACCGGCGGCTTGAGCCCGACGCCGAGGAAGGACAGCGAGGTCTCGGCGATGATCATTGCCGGGACCGCGAGGGTCACCATGGCGAGGATGTGGCTGGTCATCGAGGGCAGCATCTGGCGGAAGATGATGCGCATCTCGCCTGCCCCGTCGAGCCGCGCCGCAGTGACGAAATCCTCGTTGCGCAGCGAGAAGAAGCGGCCGCGCACCTCGCGCGCCAATGAGGTCCAGCCGAGCAGCGAGACGATGGCGGTGACGGTGAAATAGACCTCGATCGGCCCCCAGGTCAGGGGGATCGCTGCCGCCAGCCCCATCCAGAGCGGAATGGTGGGCATGGCGCTGATCACCTCGATCAGCCGCTGGATGACGCTGTCGAGCCAGCCGCCGTAATAGCCGGAGATGCCGCCGAAGAACACGCCGAGCACCAGCGAGATCACCACGCCGACCAGCCCGATCGACATCGAGATACGGGTGCCATGGATCAGTCGGCTCAGCACGTCGCGCCCCAGCCGGTCGCTGCCGAGGAGATACACCACCTCTTTGGGGTCAGTGGCGCCAATCAGGTGGATATTGGTCTCGAACAGGCCGAGCAGCCGATAGGGCTGGCCCTCGACGAACAGGCCAAGCGGGATGATCTTGTCCGGGTTGGCAGTGAAGGTCCGGCGCATCGCCTCGGTGTCGACGGTGATGTCATACCCCGAGGCGTGGAAGTTGAACTCCCAGCCGCCATCGGCTGATGGAGCGAACAGGCTGATGCCCTGCGGCGGTGCGTAGGTATATTGCGGCCGCGTGGTCTCGGGGCTGTAGGGCGCGAGGAACTCGGCGAAGATGCCGGTGAGGTAGAGCAGGACCACCACCACCAGCGACACCACGGCGAGCTTGTGGCGGCTGAAGCGCCACGCCATCAACTGCCACTGGCTGGCCGTGGCAGCCGAGCTGCCCGAGCGCGCCAAGATGACCGGCGGCAGATCCAGGTCGTTTTGAGACACGTCGCTCATTGCTGGTACCTGACGCGCGGATCGAGCACGGCGAGGAGGATGTCCGACAGCAGCATGCCGACGAGCGTCAACACGCTCATGATCAGGATGAAAGCGCCGGCCAGGTACATGTCCTGGCTGACCAGGGCGCGCAGCAGCAGTGGGCCGGCCATCGGCAGGTTGAGGACGATCGCCGTGATGGTGACGCCGGAGATCAGCGAGGGCAGCACCCAGCCGATGGTCGAAACGAACGGGTTGAGCGCCAGGCGCACCGGGTAACGCATGATCAGGGTGAACTCGGACAGGCCCTTGGCGCGGGCGGTGACCACATAGGGCTTGCTGAGCTCATCGGAGAGGTTGGCGCGCATCACCCGGATCAGCGCCGCGGTCGAGGAAATGGCGATCACCACCACCGGGATCCACAAATGCTGCAACAGGTCGATGAATTTGGCGAAGCTCCACGGCGCCTGCTCGTACTCGGGCGAGAACAGGCCGCCGACATTGAGCCCGAACCAGGTGAAGCTCACATACATCAGCCCCAGGGCAAGGATGAAGGTCGGCACGGCGAGCCCGACGAAGCCGAGAAAGGTGAAGACATAGTCGCCGATCGAATAGCGGCGCACTGCCGAATAGATGCCGATCGGAATGGCCAGCGCCCAGATCAGGACGAGGCTCAGCGCCGAAACGAAGATCGTCACCCCCATGCGGTCCCACAGCAGCCGGCTCACCGGCTGGCCCCAGTCGAACGACCAGCCGAAATCACCGCGGAAGATGATGTTGGAAATCCAGTTCCAGTACTGCACGTAGAACGGCTGATCGAGTCCGTAGAGCGCGGTCAACCGGTCGATCGAGGCCTGGTCCAGCGCCTGCCCGGAATCGGCGATCGCCGAGGTCAGCGAAGTGAGGAAATCGCCAGGCGGCAGCTGGATGATCAGGAACGACACCAGCGACATGCCGAACAAGGTCGGGACCATGTAGAGCAGGCGCTTGAGGATATAGAGCAGCATTCCGTCAGGGCCCGAACTCGACGAGCACCACCTCGTTGGTGTGGATCTCGGGCAGATCGACATGCAGGCGTCCGGCCTGGAGGCTGGTGGCCGGCACCAGTCCCGAAACCAGCAGCCGCGCCGTGGCGCTGCCGGCGCCCGCCGGCAAGGCGACCGAGACCGACTGGCCGCGCAGCGGGATGGTTTCGCGGATCGGGCCCTTCATCATCATCGGGTTGGTGAGGTTCACGAGGTGCACCGAAATCTGGCCCGCCCCGTCGCGGGTGGCAATATCGACGACACCCGGGCCGGCCGACTGCACCCGGGCCGGGCCGTTGAGGGCCCAGCGGAAGGCGTTGTCGAGCAGCCGCGCATGATCGGCATTGGTCACTTCCCAGAAGATCTCGCCGATGTTCCACGGGAAGTAGACCACCCGGCCCTGGCCGACCTGGCGGGCCAGCACGGCCGGCTCCGTCGCCGGCGCCCGGACATAAATCTCCTCCATCGGCAGATCGGGGAAATGCGGCACGAAGCGGAACGGCACCTCCGACGGACCATGGACCTCGAGCGGGATGCGGCGCGTGCCACCCATGATGCGGGTGGCGCCGTCGAAACCACGAAGGATCGGGTGATCCTCGCTGTCGAGCGCGATGTAGGTGTTCTTGACCGGGCCTTCGGTTGCTCCGGCGACGCTGGCGCCGAACAGACGGGAGAGCCCGAAATCGGCGCGCTGCACGCCGTGCTCGTCGTAAAGCGAGGTCTCGAAGCTGGTGACCAGGGCACCACCGCGCTCGACATAGCGGGTGAGCAGATCGCACTGCGCCTCGGACAGGAACGCTGCATTGGCGACGGCGATCAGCCGGTAGCGATCGAGCGCTGCGTCGGTCATCACCAGGTCGGAGAGCAGGTCGAACGGCATGCGGGCTTCGACCAGGGCATGGTAGAAACCGAGCTCGTGCCCTTCGGCATTATCGCGGTCGTCGGAGTGCCAGGTGCGGAGCGTGGTGCTGGGGTCGAGCAACGCGATCTCGGCGGTGGGCGCGAGTTTCGACAGCACCGGCTCGAGCTCGGCATGCAGGCCATAGGTCTCGACGATCGGCGGCAACCAGCGATTGTCGTGCACCTTGGCATTGAACTTGGTGAACCAGGGCCTCAGGCCATGCGCCATGCCATCGATCATCCACATGCGGATTTCCTCGGGCGACTGCACCGAATCCTTCCAGCGCCATTTCTCCTCGACCGAGGTCGAGGTGACGAGACCGATCGGCTTGTCGCCCATGACGCCGCGCATGCGCTTGCCGTCGCGCCCCGCCGACCAGATCGGCACCACCCCGGTGCGCCCCTGGTGGTCGACGAACAGGATCGGACAGTAGCGCTTCACCTCGTCGAGGGCGAAATCCAGCATCGAGGAGTTGCCGATATTGGGAATGAAGCGGCCATGCGGGCGCTCGGAGGCGACGATGCCGTTCCAGTGCCCGACGAGTTCGGTCAGCACATCGCGCGACCAGGCAAGCCAGGCCTGCCAGGTCGGATCGAACGGATCGCGCCGGCGCGGCAGTTCGCGGCCGGTCTTCGCCATGAAGTCGGTCGTGCAATGGGCGCAGTAGCAGACACCATGGCCCGACCAGCGGTTGGCGAAGATCGCGTCGATATCGTAGCCGGCAGCGATCTCGCGGATCACCTCGCTCATGAAATCGCGATTGTAGCCGCCCCAGGCGCAGGTGACGTAGGCCTCGGGGAACGACCAGTGCCGGCGCAGCTCGCCTTCGGCGGTCACCGAAATCCACTCCGGATGCGCTGCCGCCACATCGGCATGCACGGCATGCGGATCGACGCGGGCGACGACATGCATGTTGCGCTGCCGGGCGCCCCTGACCAGGTCGCCGAACGGATCGCTGTCGCCGATCGAGCGGCTGACATAGTGCAGCGGAATCTTGCTCGGGTAGTAGGCGACATAACCGCCGGCCGAGAGGCAGGTGGCGTTCGACCGGGTCTCGTCGAAGACGCCGAGCCAGAAGTCGAGGTCGTAGCTCCCGGGGTCGTCCTCGACCAGAGTGAGCTGCGTCCAGCGCGTCGCGCCTTCATACCAGGTCGGAGACCGCAGGCCGCTCAGGGCCTCGGATGTGCTGTTCATCGCTAATACCGCCAGAGAGAAAGGGACCGGGCCGCCGCCTGGCTGGCCCGGTCAGTGGGCGAGGACCGGGGACGCCCAGGCGGGCGCCCCGGACCATGCCGGGTCAGGCCTTGAAATACTGCTCGGGGTTGGTCGGCGCCGGGGTCGGATAGCCGAACGAGTTCGGCATCTTCTCAGGCACGTTGTGGAAGTCGTTGCGCACGATGCCGTAGGCGTCGTTCGGCACCTTGATGCCGATGCTGTAGAACTGGTCGGCGGCGATCTCGAGGATCTGCTTGAAGGCCTCGACGCGCTTGGCGTCGTCGACCGTGCTCTTCACCACGTCATAGAGCTTGAGCGCTTCCTGCACCTGGGCCGGCGGCTCGACCGCATTGGCGGCGGTCTTGTCGTTGTACCAGATCTGCCAGCCCATGGCGTAGAAGGCGTTGCCGCTATAGGGCACGAAGTAACGCGGATCGAGCATCGCCGCGAGGCCGATACCGCCGCCGAAGCGGTTGGTGGTGGCGTCGTAATCCATGTTCTGGCGGATGCGCACTTCCCACAGCGAACGGTCGATGAGCTTCAGCTGCCCGTCGATGCCGACGGCCTTCAGCATCGGCATCATCAGCTGCATCATATCGACCATCTCGAGCCGGTTCTGATCCTGCTCGAAGACGATGGTGATGCGGCGGCCCGAACTGTCGAGGCGGTAGCCGTCGGCATCCTTGTTCGGCGCGGCCTTATCGAGGAACTCGTTAGCCCTCGCGATATCGAACTCAGTGAATTGCTTCGCCAAGCGCTCGTTGTAGAGCGGATCACCCTCGGCGATGGCCGGCTGTGAGGCCGAACCGATGCCGACGAACACCGAGTCGATCAGCGCCTGCCGGTCGATGGCGTGCGACAGCCCGATGCGGAAATCCTTGTTCGAATAGAGCTCTGCCTTCACCTTGTCCGGGTGGGTCATGTTGAGGCAGATCGCCATCTCGTTCGGCTGGGTCGACAGCGTCGTATAGAAGCCGTAGCCGCCGCGCTCCTTGCCGTCGAACAGCACCGACTTGTTGGTCGGCGTGCCGATATACTGGTCGAGCAGGTCGATCTCGCCCTGCAGGCATTTGAGCAGCAGCACCTGCGCGTCGGCGACCAGCACGTAATCGATGCTGTCGAGATAGGGCAGCTGGTTACCCGCGGTGTCGACCTTGAAATAGTAGGGGTTGCGTTCGGCGATGGCGTGCTCGGTGCTCTCGCCCGGCGCCACCTTCATCTTCCAGGGATGGAGAACCGGGATCTCGCTGTTGGTAAAGAAATCGTCCTCGAGCGCGGCGCCGGATTTCTTCTGGAACAGCTGCACCCAACCCGACAGACCCTGGTCGGTCGCGAGCTTATCGGCATCCGGATTGTACTTGGGCAGGAACTGGCTGAGGTAATGCTTGGGGAAGCGCGTGGTCTGGTCGCTGTCGGCCCAGGCCAGCAGCAAGAGGAACAGTCCGTTCGAGCTCTTGAAGCTGACGGTGAAGGTTAGGTCGTCCACCCTCGTGAACACTGCCTTGTCTTCGCCGACGATCAGGTGGTCCTGGTTGGTGACCTCGATATCGGGGTTCGAGAACACATCCTCGTACCAGAACATCACGTCGTCGGTGGTATAGGGCTGGCCGTCCGACCACTTGTGGCCTTCGCGCAGCTTGAAGGTGAACTCGGTGGCGGCGTCGTTGGCGGCGACAGACTCGGCAACGTTCGGAATGACCCCGGTCCATTCCGGATTGTAGCGCATCAGCGGCTCATAGGCCTGGTAGCGGAACAACATGGACAGCGATCCGCCGCCGACAATGGTGGAGCGCCAGGTGCCGCCATACTTGCCCACTTCGCGGAGCGGGGTCACCACCATCGGGTTCTTCGGCAGGCGGTCGGCTAACGGCGGGATCGTCCCCGCGTCGGCCAGCGCCTTCAGCATCGGCGCCTCGCCGACAACCGCGGCGAACGCCGAACCGAGCCCGGTCGCGGCAACCGCCAGCGTTGCCAAGGACGAGGTGACGAACAGTCTCCTGGATAGCTTGATCATTCTCACATGTTCCCCTGATTGCTGCGCGTGGAGCCCCTTGCTCCCGCCGCGATCCGGCAAGCTGCCGGCCGCGCATGCCTCAACACCCCCGAGGCAAAGCTGACCCAAACCGTAGCGTCAGTGCTCATTTTGTCAAGGCCCATGACAAATGTGCGACAAAAGTTGCATCCGCCTCGCCGATTCTAGCTTACCAGCCCTGCCAACATGGAGTTATGGTCATGGCCGCTGACAAACGACCAAGGCACTAGCGGCGCCACATTGCTGACAATCAGCTATTTTCGCTTGACCGTCCGCGACATGTGCCGCATCGTGGATAATGTCGACATTATGCAGGCTGGAGGGGTCAGTGGAGCAGGTGACGATCTTTCGCGAGCCGGGGAAGTTCGCGGGCTGGCCAGCCAATTACGGCATGTGGGCCTGGGGCGACGAGCTGGTGGTCGGCTTCACCGTTTCGACCTTCAACGCCAATTCCGGCTTCCACGCCCGCGATCGCTCGCAGCCGACACGCACCACCATGGCGCGGAGCCTCGATGGCGGCAAAACCTGGAGCTATGGCGCATTTCCCGGCCGACTGCCGGATGGACGGGCGCTGTCGGCCGATGAACACATGGTCAAAGGGCTGAAGCTCGAAGAGGTGATGGACGGACCGGAAGGGCCGACGGAGCTCACCGAAAGGATCGACTTCACCCATCCCGACTTCGCCTTCATGGCGGCCCGTACCGGGCTCGAGCCGGGCGTGCAATCGTTCTTCTACTATTCCTACGATCGGGCGAAGAGCTGGCAGGGCCCGTTCAAGTGGCCGCAATTCGTCTGGGCCGGCGTCGCCGCCCGCACCGACTACGTGGTGGTGAACAAGGATCACCTGATCGTCTTTCTCACCGCCAACAAGTTCGACGGCGAGGAAGGTCGGGTGTTCTCGGCCGAGACGCGGGATGGCGGGCTGAGCTGGAAATTCCTCAGCTGGATTGGCGAGGAGTTACCCGGTCTCGACCACGGCATCATGCCGGCCAGCCTGCTGCTTGCTAACGGCGACATCCTCGTTGTGGTCCGCGCCGGGCATGGCCACGACTACACCATGGAAACCTACAAATCGCAGGACCTCGGCCGCACCTGGGGCCCGATGAAAGTCGCGGCGGCGTTCAAGGACAATGCCAAGAACCACCTCGGCAACCCGGGCACGCTCAACCAGCTGGCGGATGGCCGAGTTGCGCTGACCTATGGCAACCGCGATGCACCGTACACCATCGATGCCAAGGTCTCGTCCGACAATGGCGAGACCTGGGGGCCCACCATCGTGCTGCGGAACGGTGGAGGCAGCCACGACCTCGGCTATCCGCGCACTGTCGCGGCGGCCGACGGCACCCTGGTGACCGCCTACTATTTCAACGAGGACGCCAAGTCCGAGCGCTTCATCGGCGCGACACGGTGGCGGCCATGAACAGCATGTCGCGGACCATGAGTCACCGGCCTCTCCGAGATCCTCCCCCGCGGGGCGGGGGAGGGGGACCGCCGAAGGCGGTGGAGGGGGCGGCAAGAGTCTCAGGGATTGGCTCCCCCCTCCACCAGCTTCGCTGGTCCCCCTCCCCCGCCACGCGGGGGAGGATCAAGGCGAGCCCCCTGCCAGACACGCCTGTCGCCTCGGCTTGTGCAGCGATTTTATTGCTGACAATATACTCTCAGCAAGGGCCAGGCCCTGGCTCTATGGGGGACGCACCGTGGAGCAGGTAACTGTCTATTCCGAACCTGGGCGCTTCGCCGGCTGGCCTGCCAATTACGGCATGTGGGCCTGGGGCGACGAGCTGGTCGTCGGCTTCGTCACCTGCCACTACGAGCGCGATGCCGAGTTCCATGCCCGCGACGAAAACTACCCGGCGCTGACCAAACAGGCGCGCTCGCTCGATGGTGGGCGGAGCTGGACGGTGATCCCGTTCCCCGGCAAGACGCCCGGCGGTCGCGGGCTCAGCGCCGACGAGCACATGGCGGCCGGCCTCAGGGTCGGCGAGCTGCTCGACGGGCCGGAGGGGCCGAAGCCGCAGACCGAGGCGGTGGATTTCACCCACCCCGACTTCGCCTTCATGTGCGCCCGCGATGGGCTCGAGCCAGGCTGCCGCAGCTTCTATTATCTGTCGTTCGACCGGGCGAAAAGCTGGCAGGGGCCGTTCGCCTTCCCGCAATTCGTCTGGGCCGGCGTTGCCGCCCGCACCGACTATCTGGTGCTGGGCCCGAGCCATCTCATCGTCTTCCTCACCGCCAACAAGGCGGATGGCGTCGAGGGCCGGGTGTTCTCGGCCGAAACCCGCGATGGCGGGCTCAGCTGGAACTTCCTCAGCTGGATCGGCGAAGAACTGCCCGATCTCGACCACGGCATCATGCCGGCCAGCCTTCGGCTCGCCGATGGCACTATCCTCGTCGCCACCCGGGCCGGACATGGCCAGGACTATACGGTGGAGATCTATCGCTCGACCGACGAGGGCAAGAGCTGGGAGGGCCCCAGCATCGCCACCGCGTTCCGCGACCGGCATGCCAACCATCTCGGCAATCCGGCGACGCTCAACCTGCTGCCCGATGGCCGCGTCGCCCTGACCTATGGCAATCGCGACGCGCCCTACAGCATCGACGCGCGGATTTCCGCCGATGGCGGACGCAGCTGGAGCGCCGCCCGGCACCTGAGGCGCGGCGGCGGCAACCATGATCTGGGCTACCCGCGTACCGTCGCCAACGCCGCCGGAGAGCTGGTCACCGCCTATTATTTCAACGAGGCGCTCGGCGAGCGCTTCATCGGCGCCACCATCTGGACGCCGTGAGTTTTGCGGGCCCGCTTTGAGCAGGCCGGAAAGGAGATCGGACCGCGCCATCACCAGAACGAAGCCGACCGCCGAGGGGGCGGACCAGCTTCGGGACATGGCCAGCCCGAGGGGACTTCGTGAGGAGTCAGGAAAGGGGAAGCGTTATGACACTGGACACAATCGGGGGATGGAGCCGACGCCTCGTCGGTACCGCAGCCCTCGCGACTTTGTTGCTTTCGACCACGGCCTTCGGAGCGGCCGCATTCCAACAGTCTCCCATGCTCGATGCGGCGGTTGCCGATGGCAGCCTGCCACCGGTCGAACAGCGTCTGCCGCCCGAGCCGCTGGTGATCACGCCGGTCTCTGCGGTCGGTACCTATGGCGGTACGGCGCGCGCCATGCGCTCCTCGACCGAAGAGTTCGGCGATGCCACCTCGGTGGTGGGCATCGAGTCGCTGACCCGGCTGAATGCCGAGGACGGCGCGACGATCGAGCCGAACCTCGCGCAATCCTGGGAGTGGTCGAACGACGATAAGACCCTGTCGATGACCCTGCGCAAGGGCCTCAAATGGTCCGATGGCGAGCCCTTCACCACCGCCGATATCGCCTTCTGGTGGGATGACGTCATCAACAATACCGAGCTGACCCCGACCATGCCGGGCGACTGGATGTCGGGCGGCGAGGCGATGAAGCTGACGGTGGTGGACGAGCAAACCTTCAAGCTCGACTTCAAGGAACCGAACCGGCTGATCGAGCTGTTGATCGCCCGCGACGGCTATCAGGGACAGATCTTCCTGCCGGCGCATTTCCTCAAACAGTTCCACCCCAAATATGCCGACCCGACGAAGCTCGCCGAAATGGCAAAGGCCGCCGGCTACGCCACCTGGGCTGAGAACTTCGCGCAGAAGGCGCTGAGCGACGACGTGTTCGGCGTCGCCAATTTCGACAGCCCGGTGATCCGCGCCTTCAAGCCAGCCTCGGCCAATGGCAGCCACCTGATCCTCGAGCGCAACCCGTACTACTTCAAGGTCGACACGGCGGGGAACCAACTGCCCTATATCGACAAGGTCGATGTCGACCTGGTGCAGAACCCCGAGGTCTACACGCTCAAAGCCTCCTCGGGCGAGGCCGACCTGGCGCTCGAGAACACCACCATCACGCAGATGCCGGTGTTCCTCGACAACGCTGAAAAGGGCGGCTACCGCGTACTCGAGTACAGCGCCGGCTTCACCAACATCGCCAACATGATGTTGAACCAGACCGTCGCCGATCCGGACAAGCGGGCGCTGTTCCAGGATATCCGGTTCCGCAAGGCGCTCGAGATCGCCATCAACCGCGACGAGATCAACCAGCTGGTGTTCTTCGGGCTCGGCACGCCGATGCAGAACTCGATCCTGCCGATCGGCGGGCGCTGCTGGGATGAAGCCGTCTCGAAGACCAATACACAGTTCGATCCGGATGGCGCCAAGGCGCTGCTCGACGAGATCAGCATGAAGCTGGATGGGGACTGGCGGACCTTGCCCAATGGCAAGCCGTTTAAGTTCACCCTCACCTACTGGCCGGGCGAAGGCGGCGACGCCAAGCGCAAGATCGTCGAGCTGACCCAGACCTATTTCCGCAATATCGGGCTCAACTTCGACGTGCGCGAAGTGGAGCGCAGCCTCTACTTCGAATTCACCACGGCCAACCAGCACGATATGGGCCTGTGGCACGCCGACAGCGCCACCGACCCGCTCTGGGTCACCGGGCCGAAGATCATCCCGGTGCGCCAGCGCCACGGCGCTTTTGCGACCCTGTGGGCCACGTGGTTCGAAACCCATGGTGAAAAGGGTGAAGAGCCTCCGCAGGACATGAAGGATGCCGTCGCTGCCTGGCAGAAGGCCAAAGCCGTGGGCACGCCGGAAGCCCTGGTCGAAGGCTGCAAGGCCGTGGTGAAAGCCAATGCTGAAGGTGCCTGGACCATCGGCACGGTCGGCGCCTTCCCGCAGCCGCTGATCGTCTCCAATGCCATGCAGAACATCCCCGAACAGGGCATGGCTTCATGGGACTGGGGCTACATGGCGCGCTATCATCCCGAGCAGTTCTATCTCGCTCAGTAGTTCTTCCTGCCAAACTAAAAGGAGCGGGGAAACCCGCTCCTCCTTCTGGCCTGGGGCGATGCGATGTGGGGTTTCGTACTGAGACGGCTCATCTGGATGGTGCCGACGCTGATCGTCATTTCGATCATCTCGTTCATCATCATCCAGCTGCCGCCCGGCGACTATCTGAGCTCCTACATCGCGCGGCTGGAGGCGCTCGGCACCACTGTCGACCAGGCAACCATCGACGCGCTGCGGCTGCGCTACGGCCTCGATGACCCGATCTGGGTGCAGTACTTCAAGTGGCTGGGCAACATCATCTTCAGCGGCAATTTCGGCTACTCGTTCGAGTGGCGCCTGCCGGTGAGCCAGCTGATCGTCGAGCGGCTGCCCACCACCTTCCTCGTCGCCACCTGCTCGCTGCTGTTTGCCTGGAGCGTGGCGCTGCCGATCGGCATCTTCTCGGCGGTGAAGCAATATTCATGGGGCGACTATTTCTTCACCGTGCTCGGCTTTCTCGGCCTTGGCATCCCCAACTTCATGCTGGCGCTGACCTTCCTCTACGTCTCCAACCGCTATTTCGGCCTCTCGATCGGCGGGTTGTTCTCGCCGCAGTATCTCAATGCGCCGTGGAGCCTCGAGAAGTTCCTCGACCTCCTGAGCCACCTGTGGATCCCGGTGGTAATCGTCGGGACGGCCGGTACCGCCGGCCTGATCCGCATTACCCGCGCCAATGTGCTGGATGAACTCCGAAAACCCTATGTGGAGACGGCGCGGGCCAAGGGCCTGCACCCGATGCTGCTGATCCTCAAGTATCCGGTGCGCATCGCGCTCAACCCCTTCGTTTCTTCGATGGGCTTCATCCTGCCGGGGATGATCTCGGGTGAGGTGATCGTGTCGATCGTCCTCAACCTGCCGACCACCGGGCCGCTGCTCTATGCGGCGCTATTGAGCCAGGACACCTACCTCGCCGGCGCGTTCGTACTGATGCTGGCGGTGCTCACGGTCATCGGCGTCCTGATCTCGGACATCCTGCTCGCCTGGCTCGACCCGCGGATCCGGCTGTCATGAGCGTCGAGGCCAAACCCCTGCCGGCTTTTCCGGTCGAGCGCGCCGCGCCGGTGGACTCGCCGCTCACCCTGATGTGGTACAAGTTCCGCGCCCACCGGCTGGCGGTCTGGAGCATCTGGGTGATCACGGCGCTCTACCTGACGGCGATCTTTGCCAATTGGATCGCGCCGTTTGATCCGGAAACCCGCACCGGCCTGCCGTTCTCGCCACCGAGCTGGCCGACCGTGGTGGTCGATGGCCAGTTCGTCTGGCCGCCGGTGGCGTTCGGCGTCTCGCAGCAGCTCGACCGCAAGACCTTCAAGCGCGTCTATGCCATCGACACCACGCAGCGCTACCCGGTGCAGTTGCTGCTCCAGGGCGACAGGCACAGCTGGTTCGGTCTGTTCCCGTCGACGATGCACCTGGTCGGCGTCGACAAGGGCGGCGCCTTCTTCCTGATGGGCACTGACAGCCTCGGCCGCGACGTGTTCTCGCGCATGGTCTACGGCTCGCGCATCTCGCTGTCGATCGGCCTTGTCGGCGTCGCCATCAGCCTGGTGCTGGGGGTGATCCTCGGCGGCATCTCGGGCTATTTCGGCGGCTGGGTCGATCTCACCGTGCAGCGGCTGATCGAGATCATCCAGTGCTTCCCCTCGATCCCCCTATGGATGGCGCTGGCCGCGGCGCTGCCGCACGACTGGACCACGGTGCAAGTCTATTTCGGCATTACCGTCATCCTGTCGCTGGTCGGCTGGACTGACTTGGCGCGCGTGGTGCGCGGCCGCTTCCTGTCGCTGCGCGAGGAAGATTTCGTCATGGCGGCGCGGCTCGCCGGAGCCAGCGAGGCGCGGATCATCTCGAAGCACCTGCTGCCCAGCTTCATGAGCCACATCATCGCCTCGGTGACACTGTCGATCCCCTCGATGATCCTCGCCGAGACGGCGCTGAGCTTTCTCGGCATCGGCCTCACCCCGCCGGCGCTGAGCTGGGGCGTGCTGCTGCAGGATGCGCAGAACGTCAACACGCTGGCCACCGCGCCCTGGCTGCTGCTGCCCGGCGCGCTGGTGATCGTCACCGTGCTGGCTTTCAACTTCCTCGGCGACGGGTTGCGCGATGCGGCTGACCCGTTCTCGAAGGAGAGCCTCAAATGACACCGATCATCTCCATTCGCGGTCTCGAGGTGGGGGCGTTGAGCCGGCATGGCATGCTGCGGCCGCTGCGCGGCATCGACCTCGACCTCGGCCGCGCCCAGACCACCGGCCTTGTCGGCGAGAGCGGCTGCGGCAAATCTATGACGGCGCGGGCGCTGCTCAACATCACCCCGGCGCCGATGCGGATCACCGCCGGCTCCATCACCCTCGACGACGGCAAACAGGCGCCCATCGATCTCGCGGCGCTGGACCCGGACGGCGCGCCGATGCGCGCCATCCGCGGCCGCCGGCTGGCAATGATCTTCCAGGAGCCGATGACCGCCTTCTCACCGGTCCACACCATCGGCAACCAGATCGCCGAGATGCTGCTGATCCACGAAAAGCTCGACAAGCGCACGGCGCGAGAACGCTCGATCGAAATGCTCGACCTCGTCGGCATGCCGAACGCGCGGCAGCGCTTCGATGCGCATCCGTTCAACCTGTCGGGCGGAATGCGGCAGCGCGCCATGATCGCCATGGCGCTGGCCTGCAAGCCCGATGTGCTGGTGGCGGACGAACCGACCACTGCCCTCGACGTCACCATCCAGGCGCAGATCCTCGAACTGCTGCAGCGGTTGCAGCAGGAATTGGGGATGACGGTGCTGCTGATCACCCACGATCTTGGCGTGGTGGCGCGCACCACAAGGCGGGTCGCCGTGATGTACTTGGGACAGGTGGTCGAGGAGACCACCACCGAGGCACTGTTCGACACCCCAAAGCACCCTTACACGCAAGGCCTGCTCGGATCGGTGCCACGGCTCGGCAGCCGGCGCGGTCAACGCCAGCGGCTGCCGGCGATGCGCGGCTCGGTGCCGCCGGCACTGGCCGAGCTCCCCGGCTGCGCCTTCCATCCGCGCTGTCCCACGGCGGTGGCCGGGCTGTGCGACGTGGTGAAACCCCAGATGGCCGAAGTGGCGCCCGGGCATCGGGCGCGGTGCCTGCTCTACCCCGAAGTGCTGGCGGCCTCGACGGCGCTGGAGGCTGCATGAACGAGGCGCTGATCGAAGTACGCGGGCTGAGCAAGCGCTTCCCGATCCATTCCGGCCTGTCGCGGCGCGTTACCGGCGAAGTGCGCGCCATCGACGGCGTCGACCTGACCATCAGGCGCGGCGAAACACTGGGGCTGGTTGGTGAAAGCGGCTGCGGCAAATCCACCACTGGGCGCGCCATTCTGCGCGCCATCGAGCCAAGCGCCGGCGAGATCCTGTTCCACGACCGGGATGGTACGGTCGATGTGGCGCAGCTCGGCCGGCAGGGGTTGAAGCGCATCCGGCGCAGGATGCAGATGGTGTTTCAGGATCCCTATGCCTCGCTCAACCCGCGGATGAATGTCGAGGCGATCATCGCCGAACCGCTGATCTGCCTCGAGCACCTCACGCACAAGCAGCGGCGCGAGCGGGTGGTCGAACTGCTCGAACTGGTGGGGCTCAATGCCAGCTACCTGCTGCGCTATCCGCACACCTTTTCGGGCGGCCAGCGGCAGCGCATCGGCATCGCCCGGGCCCTGGCGCTGGAGCCGGATTTCGTCGTCTGCGACGAGGCGGTGTCGGCGCTCGATGTCTCGGTGCAGGCGCAGGTGCTGAACCTTCTGACCGATATCCAGGAGCGGCTCGGTACCACCTACCTGTTCATCTCACACGATCTCGGCGTCATCGAGCACCAGTGCGACCGGGTGGCGGTGATGTATCTGGGGCGGATCGTCGAGTTCGCCGAAACCGAAGCGCTGCTCCGTAGCCCGAAAATGCCCTATGTCGAGGCGCTGCTCTCCGCAGTGCCCGAACCCGACCCGCATGTGCGGCGCGAACGCGTGGCGATCCGCGGCGAAGTCGCCGACCCGGCCAACCGGCCATCCGGCTGCCCGTTCCATCCCAGGTGTCCGTATGCGCAGGAAGTCTGCCGCAGCAGCGTGCCGGAGCTGCGGCAGGTCGAGGGGGCGGAGGGGCCGCACTTGGCGGCGTGTCATTTCGCCGAGGCGTTGAGTTTGAGGGGGGTGGGTTGAGGCTTCCTTTTCGCCACTCGCACCGGTTTGCCTTCTCCCCTTGTGGGAGAAGGTGGCCGAAGGCCGGATGAGGGGGCGTGCAACGAAGTGTAGCGCGGTCCGAGCGTAGCGAGGAACGACCGAGTGCGCGGAGAGAACCCCTCATCCGCCCCGCAGAGACGGCCCTTGGCCGTCTGCTGCTTGCGGGCACCTTCTCCCACAAGGGGAGAAGGCACACGCTTCAACGTCAGTGCAGTCTACCCTAAACCCGCTTCAGCTCCGCAATCGTCTTCAAAATCACCGCCTCGACCCGCGCCCGTTCCTCGCCTTCGAGCGGCAGGCGTGGGGGGCGGATGTGTTCCGGGGCGCCATAGACCAGGTGCTCGGCGAGCTTGATGTACTGCACCAGCTTGACGTCGGTATCGAGGTGAAAGGCCGGGGTCATCAGCCGGTAGAGCGGCAGTGCGGCCTTGAAGTTGCCGGCCCGCGCCGCATTGAACAGCTTTACGCACTCGCTCGGCCAGGCGTTGGTCATGCCCGAGACCCAGCCGACGACGCCGAGCGCCAGGCTTTCGAGGATCAGGTCGTCGACGCCGCAGAAGATATCGAAGCGGTCGCCGAAAGCGTTGTAGAGGTCGGTGACGCGGCGAATGTCGCCAGTTTCCTCCTTGACCGCGACGATCTCCGGCACCTCGGCGAGGCCCTCGAGCGTCGGCACGTCGACATCGACCTTGTAGGCGATGGGGTTGTTGTAGATCATGATCGGCAGCCCGCCAGTCGCCACTGCCTTGTACCAGGCGATGGTCTCGCGCCGGTCGGTGCGGTAGGCGAGGCTGGGGAACACCATGAGCCCCTCGGCGCCGAGCTTGCGATAGTTCTTGGCCGCGGCAATGGCGTCGTCGGTGGAGAGCTCGGCCAGCCCCGAGAGCAGCGGCACGCGCCCGGCCACCGCCTCCTTCGCCGCCGGCACCACCTTGTCCTTTTCGGCCTGGGTCAGCGCGGCATTCTCGCCCAGCATCGGCAGCACGATGACGCCACTGACGCCGGCTTTCACCAGCCGCTCGATGCTGGCCTGCGTCGCCTTGAGATCGAGCGCGCCGCTCGCCGTCATCTTGGTGGTGGCCGCAGGGAACACGCCGCTCCAGGTCATTTCTCGCCTCAGTCTCGAATGGTTATGTCGAATGTATACATTCCGCATTTCGACGTTGCAAGGCGCGGGACGGCTCGTGTAACAGCGAGTCATGCCCACTGAATGCGAGGACGGGACATGCCCACGGGTCTGCTCGACAAGACGACCATCAGCATCCAGGTGGCGCAGGAATTGCGGCGGCGCATCCTTGCTGGCCATTACCCCCAAGGGGGCAAGTTGCAGCAGGAGCAGATCGCGGCCGAGCTCGGGGTCAGCCGCAGCCCGGTGCGCGAGGCGCTGGGCCAGCTGGAAGCCGAGGGACTGGTGGTGCTGACCCCGCAGAAGGGCGCCCAGGTGTCGCCGATCTCGCGCGACGAGATCGCCGAACTGTTCGAGCTGCGTTTGCTGGTGGAGCCGCACCTCATCGCCCTCGCCATTCCCGAAATGACCGAGGCCGACCTCAACAAGGCTACATCGGTCATCTCGGAGATGGCCGATGTCAGCCTCGACGGCTGGGGCGACGCCAACTGGCGGCTGCACGAGACGCTCTACGCCCCGGCAGGACGGCCGGGCATGGTCAAGCTGCTGCGCCGCACGCACGAAACCATCGGCCGCTACATCCGCATGCAGGTGATGGCCACCAACGGCCGCGCCGATGCACATCGCGAGCACAAGCTGATCCTCGATGCCTGCCGGAAGCGCGATATGGGGAAGGCCGTGGGGTTATTGCGGGAGCACATCGAGAGCGCCGGACGGCTGCTGCATCCGGGGTCTTAGGGTCGCTCCTCGCTTCGTTTGGAGCGGCGACACCTGGTGTCGCGAACACCAGCCTCTCGGCGATCGCCTTCTCCCCTTGTGGGAGAAGGTGGCCGAAGGGCGGATGAGGGGTCCGCGCAACGAAGTGTAGCGCGACCGGAGCGGA
>JAESFN010000558.1_pt1 | contig 30768 bp, 31 predicted proteins | sample 9269411 | NCBI WGS metagenome assembly JAESFN01 (sample SAMN14505399, study PRJNA617100) | algae metagenome | isolation source: Iphinoe sp. HA4291-MV1 and co-occurring heterotrophs from trail next to... | place: USA: Maunawili Falls, Hawaii | collected 2009-07-25
ATCACGCCCGCAGGCTCAAGACGCTCCGTGGCCTTACACCCTACGAATACGTCGCACGCGTCTGGACAGAAGACCCAGGCCGATTCAAGATCGACCCGTACCGCCACTCTTCGGGACTAAACACCTAAGGCGCTTGATGCAACGGACAGCCCGCCCACGCTACTTGTTTTAAATGCCTGCGACACTTTGGAAGGGATCGAACAAATTCTGCCAGTTGTCCCGGTCGTGATTGGTATGTCCGACAGCGTGTTGGATATAGCCGCTATACTTTTTGCCCAGCAATTCTATGCCGCTCTCGCTAGCGGGCAGTCGGTTGGCAGCGGGCTTAAGCAAGCCAGAGTGGCAATTGAGGCCGCAATGATAGAAGATGGCGCGTCAGAACTGCCTCAGTGCTCCGCTCGCGAAGACGTGGACATCTCGACGCTGGTGCTGGTCAAAGCTGAATAGCGGTGGAGCGGCTTTCGGGCATGTAGCAACATTGGCGGACAGGGTGGGATTCGAACCCACGGTGGGCTTCCACCCACGGCGGTTTTCAAGACCGCTGCCTTAAACCACTCGGCCACCTGTCCGTTGGCCGCCCGCTTATCCCGCGACCATCCCGATGTACAAGAAAACTCTGTTGCAAGCCTTGCCCGGCGTGGCAGGTTAGGGGAGAGGGGATGGCGATGCGTAGCTTTTTTGCCGCCGCCGCTCTGGCGCTTTGTATCGGCGCGCCGGGCGCGGCCCAGGACGATGCGGGTTTTCAGGCCTTTCTGCTGCAGGTCCGCCAGCGCGCGCTCACCGAAGGCGTGACCGCGCGGACGCTGGACCAGACCTTGCCGACGCTCACTTTCAACCCGCGCGTCATCGAGCTGGACCGGTCGCAGCCGGGCGGCAACCCCAACGCGCCGCCCAGCGCCATCCCGGCCTTTGCGCCTTACCGGCTGAAGCATGTCGATGCCGACCGGATCAATCGCGGCCGCGCGAAGTATCAGGCGCTCAGGCCGTTGCTCGCCCGGGTCGAGGCGCAGACGGGCGTGCCGGAGTCGATCATGGTCGCGATCTGGGGGCATGAGACCAATTACGGCGCCTATACCGGCGATTTCGATCTGGTCCGCTCGCTTGCCACGCTCGCCTATGAGGGGCGCAGGCGGGAGCTGTTCACGGGCGAGCTGATCGCGACCTTCAAGATGATGGACCGCGGCATTTCGCGCGAGACGCTCAAAGGCAGCTGGGCGGGCGCGACCGGCTATCCGCAATTCCTGCCCAGCATCTATCTCCGTCTCGCCCGCGATGGCGATGGCGACGGCCGGGCGGATATCTGGCGTTCGGACGCCGACGCGCTCGCCTCGATCGCGAACTATTTCGTCAATGCCGGTTGGCGGCCGGGGCGCCCTTGGGGCGTGCCGGCGAGCGCGCCGCCCTATCTGGATCGCACCGCCGTCGACGCCAAAGTGACATCACCTCGCTGCCCGCGCGTGCATGACCGGCACACGCGCTGGCTGACGGTCAGCGAATGGCGCACCCGCGGCGTGACGCAGACCGGCGGACCCAAGCTGCGCGACGACGAGCTGGCGACGCTGCTCGAACCGGATGGACCCGGGGCGACCGCCTATTTGCTCACCGGCAATTACCGCGTGATCCTCGATTATAACTGCTCCAATTTCTACGCGCTTTCGGTAGGGCTGCTTGCCGATGCCGTCGCCCAACCATCGTGAGAAACGAATGAAGCCCCTGATTCTCGGTTCGCTGTCCCTGATTGCCTTGGCCGCGCCGTCGATGGCCGCCGCGCCGCCTTTCGATACACCGGCGCCGATCGCCTACATGATCGATTTGTCGTCGGAGGCGGAACTGTACGCCAAGGATGCCGATCGCCGCATCCCGCCGGCTTCGATGGCGAAGATGATGACGGTCTATGTCGCGTTCGACATGATCAAGAAGGGCGAGCTGAAGCCCAGCCAGACGTTCACCGTGCGGCCGGAGACATGGCAGAAATGGCACGGCCCCGCCGCCGGATCGACCATGTTCCTGAGCGTAAATGAGCAGGTGAGCGTCGAGAATCTGCTGTACGGCATCGTCACCCTGTCCGGCAACGACGCCTGCGTGGTGCTGGCGGAAGGCATTGCCGGCACCGAGGAAGCCTTCGTTCAGCGCATGAACGATGCGGCGAAGAAGCTGGGCCTCGCCAACAGCCATTTCGGCACCTCGAATGGCTGGCCGGACGAAGGCCACACCTATGTGACCGCGCGCGACCTCGCCAAGCTGGCTGCTGCTACGATCGAGAACCACCCGCAGCTCTACAAGCAATATTACAGCAAGCCCGATTTCACCTGGGGCAAGACGATGGGCGGCGCGGCGATCACCCAGGCCAATCGCGATCCGCTGCTGGGCCGTGTCGCCGGCGCCGATGGCCTCAAGACCGGGCATACCGACGAAGCGGGCTATGGCTTTACCGGCTCGGCCGAGCAGAATGGGCGTCGGCTGGTGATGGTCGTGGCGGGGCTGACCAGCTTCAACCAGCGCATTTCGGAATCGGTGCGCTTCATGGATTGGGGCTTCAGAGCCTGGCAGGCCAAGCCGCTGTTCAAGCAGGGCGCGAAGGTCGAGACGGCCGATGTGCAGTTGGGCGACGCCAAGACGGTGGGTCTGGTCGCGCCGCGCAATCTGGCGGTGACGCTGCCGGGGGGCGCTGCCTCCAACATCCAGGTCAAGGTCGTCTACGAAGGGCCGGTCAAGGCGCCGATCAGGAAGGGCCAGCACATAGCGGACCTGGTCGTGTCGACGCCGGACACGCCGCCCCAAACCATGCCGCTTGTCGCCGAAAGCGATGTCGGCATGGCGGGTTTCTTCGGCCGCGTATGGGCCGCGATCATGTCCTTCTTCGCTTGACCGGCCGGTTCATCACCCTCGAAGGCGGCGAGGGTGTGGGCAAGTCCACCCAGGCGCGCCTGTTGGCCGAAGCGTTGCGCGAGCGCGGCCTGGACGTCGTACTGACGCGCGAGCCGGGCGGCAGCCCGGGCGCGGAGGCGATCCGGGCGCTGCTGCTGGAGGGCGACGGCGACCGCTGGACGCCTGGCGCGGAGGCGTTGCTGTTCGCAGCCGCCCGCGCCGATCATGTCGCCAGGACGATCCGGCCGGCGCTGGATAATGGCCAGTGGGTCGTATGCGACCGCTTCCTCGACAGCTCGCGCGCCTATCAAGGTGCCGGGGGCGAGATCGGGGACGCCGCGATCTCGAACCTGCATGTGATCGGCAGCAACGGCTTCCTGCCGGACCGCACATTGGTGCTGGACTTGCCGGACGCTGAGGCGGCGGAGCGTGCCTATGCGCGCGATGCTGGCGCGCCGGACCGGATCGGCGGGCGCGATGCTGCGTTCCACCGCTGCGTCGTCCAGGCCTTTCGCGATTTTGAGGCAGATGAGCCGGACCGTATGCGCCTGATCGATGCTTCGGGCAGCGAGGATGAAGTGACAGCACGTTTGCTCGCCGCTCTCGATGATCTGCTGCCATGACGTCACTTTTGGGCCATGACGCGCAGGCTGCCGCCTTCTTGTCCGCCATGCGGGGAGAACGGCTGCATCACGCCTGGCTGCTGACCGGCCCGCGCGGCGTCGGCAAGGCGAGCTTCGCCAAGGCTGCGGCGCTGCGGCTGCTGGCCGAAGCCGCCGGGCCACCGCCGGGGGGTGACGGGCTCTCGGTTGACGAAGAGCATCGGATCGCGCGGCTGTTCCGGGCGCGCAGCCATCCGGACTATCGCCTGGTCGAGCGCGAGGTTTGGAAGAAGCCCGATGAAGTGTTGCCGCTCGACGAGCGCAAGGGCGACGAGGCGCTCGGCCGCAACATCAAGGTGCTGCAGATCCGTTGGCTGGATAGGGTCCTGTCGGTCGCGCCGTCGCTGTCGCAGCGCCGCGCGATCATCATCGACGCCGCCGACGATATGGAACGCGGCGCCGCCAACGCGCTGCTGAAAAGCCTTGAGGAGCCGCCCGCGGGTACCGTTTTCTTCCTCGTCAGCCATATGCCAGGCCGGCTGCTGCCCACGATCCGGTCCCGCTGCCGCACGCTGCGCTTCGCGCCGCTTTCCGACGAGCAAATGGGCGTCGTGCTGCGGCGCGAACTGCCCGAGGCCAGCGGCGCGGAGCTTGAAGCGCTGATCGGGGCGGGAGAGGGGGCGCCCGGGCAGGCGCTTCGTTTCGCCGGCCTCGATATCGGCGCGCTCGATACCGCGCTCGAGACGATGGCACGCACCGGTGACCGTTCGAATAGCGTGCGATCCGCGACCGCGAAGTCGCTGGCGCTGAAAGCCGCGCAGCCGCGCTACGAGGCATTTCTGGAACGCGTGCCCGCCTTCATCACCGCCCAGGCACGGCACCGGCGCGGGCCGGCGCTCGATCAGGCGCTCGATCTTTGGGGCAAGGCGCGCGACCTCGCCGGCGGTGCGATCGGCCGCTCGCTCGATCCGCAGGCGACGGCTTTCCAGCTCGGCAGCTACGTGGCCGCGCTTGCCGAGGCTCGCTGACCCGTTAAAGGCGAGGCATGGCCGAACGCTTCTACATCACCACCGCCATCGCCTATCCCAATGGCCGCCCGCATATCGGCCACGCCTATGAGGCGATCGCGACCGACGTAATCGCCCGCTTTCAGCGGATGATGGGCCGTGACGTCTATTTCCTGACGGGCACCGACGAACATGGCCTGAAAATGGCCCAGACCGCCCGCGACCGGGGCATGGGAACCAGGGCGCTCGCCGATGAGATGTCCGCCTATTTCCATGAGATGGACCAGAAACTTGATATCAGTTTCGATCGCTTCATCCGCACCACGGAAGCCGATCATCACGCCGCCAGCCAAGCGATCTGGCAGGCGATGGAGGCCAATGGCGACCTGTATCTCGGCCGCTACGAGGGCTGGTATTCCGTCCGTGACGAAGCCTTTTATGACGAAAAGGAACTGATCGACGGGGAAGGGGGTGACAAGCTCTCGCCGCAAGGCACGCCGGTCGAATGGACAGTCGAGGAAACCTGGTTCTTCCGCCTCTCCAAATATCAGCAGCCATTGCTCGACCATTATGCCGCCAATCCGGACTTCATCCGGCCGGAACGCAGCCGCAACGAGGTGGTGCGGTTCGTCGAGGGCGGGCTGTCCGATCTGTCGGTGTCGCGCACCAGCTTCGATTGGGGCGTGAAGGTGCCGGGATCGGACGGACACGTCATGTATGTCTGGGTCGATGCACTGACCAACTACCTGACCGGCGCCGGCTATCCGGGGCCGAACTACACCGGTCGCTGGCCCGCCGACCTGCACGTAATCGGCAAGGACATCGCCCGCTTCCACGCGGTCTATTGGCCGGCCTTCCTGATGTCGGCGAAGATCGCGCTGCCGAAATCCGTGTTCGCGCACGGTTTCGTGCTTCACCGCGGCGAGAAGATGTCGAAATCGACGGGCAATGTCGTTGATCCGATCGAACTGGCCGAGCGCTATGGCGTCGATCCACTGCGCTATTTCCTGCTGCGCGAGGTCGTGTTCGGGCAGGACGGCAGCTATTCGGACGAAGCGATCGTGACGCGGGCCAATGCCGACCTGTCGAACAGCTTCGGCAATCTCGCCCAGCGCGTGCTGAGCTTCATCGCGAAGAACCTCGGCCGCGTGCCGGGCGAAGGTAGGTCCGACCCTGCCGACGCCGAGTTGCTCGATGCCGTGGCCAAGGCGACAAGCGAGGAATTGCCTGCCGCCTTCGCCGATCTGGCGCTGTCGCAAGGCTGTGAGGCGTGGATGCGGGCGGTTTTCGCCTGCAACCAATATGTCGACACGCAGGCGCCTTGGGCATTGCGCAAGACCGATCCGGATCGGATGGAAGCGGTGCTGCGCACGCTCCTCCTCGCGATCCGTGATCTCGCCATCGCGATCCGGCCGGTGATTCCGGCTTCGGCGGATCGCATGCTCGACCTGCTCGGGGCCAGCGGGCGCACCTTCGCTGACCTGGACGATAGAGGCTGGATCGGCGATGCCACGCTGCAACCGCCGAGCCCGATCTTCCCGCGCCTTGAACTTCCGGCCGAAGCGGCCAGCTAAGCTTCATGCTGACCGACAGTCACTGCCATCTAAACTATAAGGGTTTGATCGAGGACCAGCCCGGCGTGATCGCGCGGGCGCGTGCTTCGGGCGTGGGGACGATGCTCAACATCTCGACGCGCGAGCGCGAGTGGGACGCGATCATCGCCACGGCCGAAACCGATCCCGACATCTGGGCCTCGATCGGCATCCATCCGCACGAGGCCGACGCGCACCCGGACATCGACACCGCCAAGCTGGTGGAACGCGCGTCACACCCAAAGGTCATCGCGATCGGCGAGACCGGTCTCGACTATTATTACGATCACTCCGACCGCGACCGGCAGCAGGCGAGCTTTCGCGCGCACATCGCCGCCGCGCGCGAGACGGCCCTGCCGCTGATCGTCCACACGCGCGACGCCGAGGATGATACCGCCGCGATCCTGGCCGACGAGATGGGGAGGGGTGCCTATACCGGCGTGATCCACTGCTTCACCGCCAGCGGAGCTTTTGCCGACAAGGCACTGGAACTTGGCTTTTTCATCTCCATTTCCGGCATTGTGACGTTCAAGAACGCGCGCGATCTGCAGGAAACGGCCAGACGCCTTCCGGAGGATCGGCTGCTGATCGAAACGGACTCGCCGTTTCTCGCCCCCGTCCCGCATCGCGGCAAACCGTGCGAGCCGGCCTTTGTGGCGGACACGGCGCGGTTCCTGGCCGATCTGCGCGGCACCAGCGTCGAGGCATTGGCCGGGGCGACCACCCGCAACTTCCACACGCTGTTCTCGAAAGCCAGGACTGCGTGAAAATCACGATCCTGGGCTGCGGCACTTCGTCGGGCGTTCCGCGGATCGGGAATGATTGGGGCGACTGCGATCCAGCCGAGCCCCGCAATGCCCGGCGGCGCGTCTCCATCTTGGTTAATGCAGGCGAAACCACGATCCTGGTGGACACGACACCGGACCTGCGCGCGCAATTGCTGGATGCTGGTGTCGGCAGGGTCGACGCGGTGATCTGGACGCACGACCATGCCGATCACGTGCATGGCCTGGACGATCTTCGGCAGCTCTTTCATAACAGCGGAACGCCGATCCGGGGATATGCCCGGTCAACCACAATGGCGGGACTGCATGCCCGGTTCGGCTATGTCTTTGCCGGCGGCGACGGCTATCCTGCCACGGCGACGCTCGATGACCTGGCCGACGTCATACAGATCGGTGACATTACCATCCGCACCGTCGATCAGCCGCACGGAAGCATTACCTCGGCCGGGCTTCGCTTCGAAAGCGTAGATAAGTCTGTGGCTTATGCGACAAACTTCAACAGAATCACGAATGATATGCGTGACCTGTATCGGGGCCTTGATCTCTGGATCGTGGATGCGCTGCGCCGGCATCCGCATCCGACCCACGCACATTTGGGGGACGTCCTGCATTGGGCTGAGGAACTGGCGCCGCGGCGGACGCTGCTCACCCACATGGACAAGTCGATGGACTATCGCACGCTGTGCGCGGCGCTGCCGACCGGCATCGAGCCGGCCTATGATAGTCAGGTCATCGCGCTGTGACCGGCGACCAAACCGCTCAGCTCGCCGGCGTTGTGATGATGATTGTCCTGGTCGGATCCAGTCTGATCGCGCGGCGGCTGTCGATCAGCCACATCGCTAAGATGGTCGCTGGCTGGTTGCTGATCTTCGCGGTGGTGCTGGTCGGCTACAGCTACCGCTTCGAGTTGAACCGGGTGGTGCGCCGCGTGACCGGGGACCTGCTGGGAGAGCGTGGCCAGACCGTCGGCGATACGCTTCGCGTGCCGATGGCGCCTGATGGCCATTTCTGGGTGCGTGCACGGATCAATGGTGAAGATGTCCGCTTCCTCGTCGATAGCGGCGCGACGACCACGGCGTTATCCGCGGCGTCCGCAGATGCCGCCCAAATCGATATCGATCGCGACGGCTTTTCGGTGACGATCAATACCGCCAACGGCGTTGTTCAAGCGCGGCGCGCGCGCATCGGCCGATTGGCACTGGGACCGATCACGTCGCGCGATCTGGCCGCCGTCGTTTCGCCGGCCTTTAGCGACATAAATGTGCTGGGGATGAACTTCCTGTCGTCCTTGAAGGGCTGGCGGGTCGAAGGGCAGACTCTTGTCCTGGAGCCTGAAGGCGACGCCGGCCCTGGATAAACTTTACATAATGTATATTATCGGGATTTAAGATGGACGCACGTGCTGCCCCCCTCGCAATGGATCGCCTGGCCAAAATCATGGCCCGGCTCCGCGATCCGGAACATGGCTGCGAATGGGATGTGCAGCAGAGTTTCGCGACGATCGCGCCGTACACGATCGAGGAGGCGTACGAAGTCGCCGATGCCATCGAGCGCGAGGACCTCGATGCGCTTAAAGACGAGCTTGGCGATCTGGCGCTGCAGGTGGTCTTCCACGCGCGGATGGCAGAAGAACTCGGCGCATTCGATCTCGCCGATGTTCTCAGCACGGTTTCGGACAAGATGGAGCGCCGCCACCCGCATGTGTTCGGTGACGGTCCGTCGCCCGGCTGGGAGACAATCAAGGCGGCCGAGCGCGCGGACAATAAGGACGATCCAAGCGCGCTGGCCGGAGTCACGCGCGCGCTGCCCGCGTTGCTCCGCGCCGAAAAGCTTCAGAAGCGCGCAGCGCGAACGGGATTCGACTGGCCCGATGCGAGCGGCGCCCGCGAGAAGATCCTGGAAGAGCTCGGCGAAATCGCCGCTGCACCCCTAGAGACATTGGAAGAGGAGGTCGGCGATCTGCTGTTTGCGGTCGTCAACTTCGCACGGCATTTGAAGATCGACCCGGAAGCCGCTCTCCGCAAGGCCAATGGCAAGTTCGAATGGCGCTTCCGCGCAATGGAAAAGATGGACGCCGGCTTTGTCGCGCTCAGCCTCGACGACAAGGAAGCGCTCTGGCGACGCGCCAAGGCCGAGGCTCAGCCTCGCGCCTGAAACCGGTCCCAATCGCGGTCGGACAGACGCACATCATAGGCAATGCTGGCGTCGCCCACCGTCTCTGTCAGCACTTCACCATGTTCGTGCAGCCACGCAGCCGCCGCACCGTCGCCGATCGGCAGATCGACATGGCGCAGCCTGTTCGTCGTGGTCAGCCGGTCTGACATCAGCCGCTTGAGGTCATCGATCCCCTCCCCTGTCAGGGCCGAGATGAGCGCCACATCGTCCCGCTTGGCCGCTTCCGTATCGACCTCCCCGCGCCCTTCCACGCTAAGACTGTCGAGCTTGTTCCATGCCTCGATCCGCGGCGCCTCAGCTCCGATTTCGGCGAGCACGCGCTCCACATCGGCGCGCTGCGCATCAGTATCGGGATGGGCGATGTCGCGGACATGGACGATCAGGTCGGCCGAGATGACCTCTTCAAGCGTCGCCCGGAACGCGGCGACGAGTTGCGTCGGCAAGTCCGACACGAATCCGACCGTGTCGGACAGGATCACCTTGTCGAGACCCGGCAGCGCGATCTGCCGCATCGTCGGGTCCAGCGTTGCGAACAGAAGATTCTCCGCCATGACGTCAGCGCCGGTCAAGCGATTGAACAGAGTGGACTTTCCGGCGTTTGTGTAGCCGACCAGCGCGACGATCGGCCAGGGCGCGCGCCTGCGCCGGTCGCGGTGCAGCGTGCGGGTGCGGCTGACCGTCTCCAGCTCCTTGCGCAGTTTCGTCATCCGGTCCCGGATCATCCGGCGGTCGGCCTCGATCTGGGTTTCGCCGGGGCCGCCGAGGAACCCGAAGCCGCCGCGCTGCCGCTCAAGGTGGGTCCAGCTGCGCACCAGCCGCCCCGCCTGATAGTCTAGATGGGCCAGTTCCACTTGCAGCCGGCCTTCCGCCGTCGCTGCTCGCTCGCCGAAGATTTCGAGGATCAGCCCGGTGCGGTCGATCACCTTGGCCTTGGTCGCTTCCTCGAGATTGCGCTGCTGCACCGGCGTGATGGCGCCATCGACAATGACGAGCTGCGCGTCTTGCGCGCGCACTGCGGTGGCGATGTCTTCGACCTGACCGCTGCCGAACAGTGTCGCAGGCTTGGGCGCGCGGACGCGAAACGGCAGTCGTTCCGCTACGGCAATGCCGATCGCCTCGGCCAGGCCCGCCGCTTCGTCCAGCCGCGCCTCGACATCCCTTCCCTCGGCGTTGCGAAGGTCTGGGTAAGCGATCACGGCCCTGGCGCCGCGGGCGAATTCGTCATAGTCGCGCTGAAAACCGGTCATCCGCGACGAGATAGGCGTTCAGCGGCGCTGGGCAACCGCTCAGTCGCCCTGCGCCTGTTCCTCGGCCAGGTTGAGGGGATGCGCCGGCTGCACGGTGGAGATGGCATGCTTGTAGACAAGCTGCGTCTGATTCTCGCGCCGCAGCAGCAGGCAGAACAGGTCGAACGCGGCCACATCACCTTGCAGCATCACGCCGTTCACCAGAAACATCGTCACCGGCTCGCCGCTTTTGCGCACGGCGTTAAGGAACACTTCCTGCAGCAGCGCGGGCTTTTTCTGGCTGTCCGTGAACGCTTTCTCGATCGCCGCGAGATCGACCGGCCCCGACGGCATCACCGTCGAAATCGCATGCTTGTAAACCAGCTGCGAATTGCCGTCCCGGCGCAAAAGCACCGAGAAATTGTCGAACCAGGTGATGATCCCCTGAAGCTTCACACCCTTGACCAAAAACATGGTCACCGGCGTTTTCGACTTACGCAGTGAATTCAGGAAGATATCCTGAAGATTATTGACCTTCTCGGCCACGCTACACCTCCGCTCTTGTTGGCGGCTTCTAGGCTCCCCCTGTGGAAGCCCTCGGCTCATAGCCTGAAAGGCTTACAGCGTCGAGCGCCTATTCGTCCTCGCGGCTATCCGCAAGCCCCAGCAGCTTCAACTTGCGATGCAGCGCCGACCGCTCCATCCCGATAAAGCTGGCGGTGCGTGAGATATTCCCGGAAAAGCGGCGGATCTGGACCCGCAGATATTCGCGTTCGAATGTTTCCCGTGCTTCCCTGAGCGGGGCGCCCATCATCGCTGTCGTCGTGGCGTTGGAAGCGAGCTGCGGCTGGTCGCTCAGCACCTCGGGCGGCAGCATGTCGATATCGACGCGGCCGATCCTGTCGCCCGGCGCCATGATGATCGTCCGCTCGACAATGTTGCGCAGCTGGCGGACATTGCCTGGCCAGTCATAGGCCTGAAGCGCGGCCATCGCGTCGGCGGCGACCTCGGGGGTCGGCACCCGGCGCTCGGTCGCGTAGCGCGCGACGAAGTGATCGACCAGCGCGGGGATATCCTCCCGGCGAGCGGCGAGCGGCGGCAAATGGACCGGCACCACATTCAATCTGTAATACAGATCCTCGCGAAAGCGACCGCTGGATATCTCGTCAGGCAAATGCCGCGATGTCGCCGAGACGACACGCACATCCACCTTGACGGTGCGCTGGCCACCGACGCGGGCGAAGCTCTGATCGGTCAGCACGCGCAGGATCTTGGCCTGGGTCGTGACCGGCATGTCGGCGATCTCGTCCAGAAAGAGCGTCCCGCCATGCGCCTGTTCGAGCAGCCCGGGCCGGGACAGCTCGCCCCCCTCCTCTACCCCGAACAATTCCTCCTCGACGCGTTCCGGCGTCATGCGCGCCGCACTGACGACGACGAACGGCGCTTCGACGCGCGGACTCCACATATGAAGCAGCCGCGCGGCGACTTCCTTGCCGACGCCGGCGGGACCAGTGATCAGCACCCGGCTGCCCGTCGCGGCCACCCGTTTGAGCGTCGCGCGAACCTGATTGATGGCGGACGAGCTGCCCGTGAGCTCATCGCCGCCGCCAACCTGAGCCTTCAAATTGGCGTTTTCGCGACGCAGCCGCTCGGTTTCGGTCGCCCGGCTGACCAGCATCAGCAACCGCTCCGCCTCGAACGGCTTCTCGATGAAGTCGGCGGCGCCTCGCCGCACCGCCGCGACGGCCGTATCGAGATTGCCGTGGCCGGAAATCACCAGCACCGGCAGCGACGGATCGCGGCGTTTCACTTCATCGAGCAATTCCAGCCCGTCGAGCTTCGACCCCTGCAGCCACACGTCGAGCAAAACAAGCGAGGGGCGCCGATCCCTTATCGCGTCAAGCGCGGCGTCGCTGTCGGCCGCGCTGCGGGCGCTATAGCCCTCATCCTCCAGCACGCCAGAGACGAGATCGCGAATATCCTGTTCGTCATCGACAATGAGTACGTCCAGCGCCACGCTTCAGCTCCGTGTCAGCGCGACGGGAGCGCGCTCTTCCTCGATATCGGCATTCTGATCGGCCAGCGGCGCAAGTGCCTGCGGGTCCAACCGGATTGCCACGACAGTGCCGCCCCCGTCCCTGTCGCGCAGCTCGATCGTCCCGAAATGCTCCTCGACGATCTTCTTGACGATCGCGAGGCCAAGGCCCGTACCCCTCACCCGCGTCGTCATGTAAGGTTCGAACAACCGGCCCCGCTCGATCGGCAGCCCCGCGCCATTGTCCTCGACCTCGATCAACAAATGTCGATCGTCGGTCTGCGCGACACGCATCTGGATCGCTCCATCGACGATACCGGATTCACATTTACGTTCAATAGCTTCAACGCCATTCTTGACGATATTCGTAAGCGCCTGACCCAGCTGACGGCGATCGCACACCAGAAACGGCGAGGAATCGGGCGCATCCAGCTCGAACCGGATGCCGGGGTGCGCGACTTCGTGCAGGAACAATGCCTGGCGAGCGATGTCCGTCACGGCTTCCTGCCTGAACAACGGCTTGGGCATGCGCGCGAAGGACGAGAATTCGTCGACCATTCGCCGCAAGTCGCCGACCTGACGCACGATCGTTTCGGTCAAACGATCGAAGGTGGAGCGATCGTTCGCGATCTCCTTGCCATAGCGGCGCTGGAGCCTTTCGGCGGCGAGCTGGATGGGGGTCAGCGGATTCTTGATCTCGTGCGCGATCCGGCGCGCGACGTCGGACCAGGCGGCGCGGCGCTGATCGAGAAGCTGCTGGGTAATATCGTCGAAGGTCAGCACCGAACCGCCCGCCGTGGCGACGATCTTGACCGCGAGTGTGCGCGGCTCGCCACCGCTGGTAAACTGGACAACCTCCTCGCGGTCTCCGCCAAGCAGAACGGCGAGTTCAGGCGCGACATCATCCAGCCGGCGCCCAACCGCATCGCCGCCGGTTTTCAGCAGATCCTCGGCCGAACTGTTGATTAGCCGGATATTGCGGTTCGGCCCGACCGAGATGACCCCGGCGGTGACGCCCGACAGCACGGCTTCGGTGAAGGCGCGGCGTTGCTCGACCTGCGCGTTAGCGGAAACCAGTTCCTGCGTCTGCTCCTCCAGACGCCGCGTCATGCGGTTGAAGGCGTTGGCGAGCGTGCCGATCTCGTCGCGCTCGCGCGGCGTCTCCACTCGTGCCGACAAATCGCCGGCCGCGACCTTGCGCGCGGCATCGACCAGCCCGCCGACCGGCCGGACAAGGCGGTCGGCAACCCGCAAGGCGATCCATACGGCGGCGCCGACGATAAGCAGGGAGATCAGCAGCAATGCCGCGTTGAATCGCAGCTGCAGCGCCCGTGAGCGATCGAGCAGCGCATTATAGTCGCGCAGGACGGCCTTCGCGCGCGCGCTCTGCGTCAGTGCCTGGGGATCGGAAATCCGCGACGCGTAGAGGTAGGTGCTTGAATCCGGCATCAGACGCGCGACCGCCTCGATGCGGTCGGGGCTGTCGGTCACGACGACGGTCTCGCCACGGTTCAGGCGCGCGACGACTTCGGGCGAAACCCGCTGTTCGACGGGTCGCGCATCGGGATTGACCATCGCCAAGGTCCGGGCGGTGCCGTCGGCGCTGATCGTGACGATCGCGGACTCGCTGAATTTACGCGAGAGCACCTGCCAGCCATAGCCTTCGGCGAATTGCGGACTGTCCGAGCGCGCCTGCGACAGATAGTCGCGCAAATCGCCGGCCATCGTCACCGTCTCGGCCGCGACATCCTGGCGCTTTTCCTGGTAATAGCCTTGCGCCAACTCGCCGGCATTTTCCAGCATGCCCCGAGCGCGGTCCGAAAACCAGAATTCGACGCCATATTGGAACAGCACCGAGGCGAAGATCACGACCAAGATCGTCGGCACCGCCGCGATCACCGAGAAAAGGGCGACCAGGCGCACGTGCAGGCGCCCGCCCCCGCCGATCGGTGACTGGGCAGCGCGGCGCTTGGCAACTCGCCTACCCCACAGCACAAGGAGCGCCATCGCGGGCACCAAATTGGCGATCAGCAGCAAGGCGACCAGCGGCGGCGTCAAAGGCCTGTTGCTCGCTTGGCCTTCGAGAATGAAATAGGTGCCGGCGCCAATCGCGATCGCCGCCAACAGGGTCAGCAGCTCCACCACGGGCATGTAGCGCGAACGCCGGTAGATGACGGACAAGGTCCGGCGCCAACGGGGTGCGCGCAGTGAGAGGGCTGCCGGCGCGGCGTTCATCGTTGCATCGATACAACAGTTTGCGGCTTTGCCAAACACCTGTTGCGCATGGGCAACAGATTTTTGCCGCGAATGTGGCTCAGGCGGCGGCGCGTGAGAGCCAGGGGCTGTAGAAATCGCGCAACATGCCCAGCACCACGGCGCTGTCCGGTTCCTGGTTCACCTTGTTGCGAAACTCGGCCGATCCGGTGAGACCCTTGGTGTACCAGCCGATATGCTTACGGGCCATGTTGACGCCGGTCATCTCGCCATAATGGCTGAGCATCGCATCGTAATGCTCTGCGATCAAATGATATTGCTCTTCGATCGTCGGCTCGGGCTGCCGTTTGCCGCTGGCGAACCAGTCCATCACCTGGCGCAAAAGCCACGGCTTCCCATAGGCGCCTCGCCCGATCATCACGCCGTCCGCACCCGATTGGACGAGCGCGGCTTCGGCATCCTCGATCGAACAGATGTCGCCATTGACGATGACAGGCAAGGACACGGCGTCCTTCACCCGGCGCACGAAAGCCCAGTCAGCTGCTCCCTTGTACATCTGGTTGCGCGTGCGGCCGTGGACGGTGACCATCTGAACGCCCAAATCCTCGGCGATGCGGGCCAGTTCTGGCGCATTGAGGCTGTCGTGGCACCAGCCCATCCGCATCTTGAGCGTGACCGGCACTTTCACGGCCTTCACCGTGGCGTCGATCAGTGCCGAAGCAAGCTTGAGGTCGCGCATCAGCGCGGAGCCCGCGTCGCCGTTCGTGACCTTGCGCACAGGGCAGCCCATGTTGATGTCGACGATCGCCGCGCCGCGGTCCTCGGACAGCTTGGCGGCCTCAGCCATATCGATAGGCGTGCAGCCGACGAGCTGCATCGAGACCGGCTCCTCGGTCGGGTCCCAGGCGGCTTTCTGGATCGACTGACGCGTTTCCCTGATCGCAGCCTGGCTGGCGATCATCTCGGTAACATTGAGGCCCGAGCCATAGCGGCGCACCATTCGCCGGAACGGCAGATCGGTGACGCCGGTCATCGGCGCCAGAATGACCGGCGTCTCGATCGTGACCGGGCCGACCTTGATGGGCTTCAGCATCGTCATGAGGGCCGCGCACATAACGATTGCACCCCTTTTCGGCAAGGCAAGGCAAGGCTAACGCACGCGCGTGAACAGGGTCGTGGCATTGATCGTCGCAGCCGGCAAAGGCGAACGCGCTGGCGGCGGGCTGCCAAAGCAATTCCGCAAGCTTGCCGGCAAGGCGCTGGTCGCCCATGCGTATGACAGCGTTGCGAGCCATCCGGCCATCGACGGCGTGCTGATCGTAACCGGGGCGGAGCAACGCGATCTATTGACCGCTGCGCTTGGCGACCGGCTCGTGCTGTGCATAGTGACTGGCGGGGCAAGCCGACGGGAGTCCGTGTTCGCCGGTCTGGAAGCGATCGGCGCGGCGGATATCGTGTTGATCCACGACGCCGCCCGGCCGTTCGTGCCGCACAGTGTGATCGACGCGCTGCTGGCCTCACTGGAAAATAGCGATGGCGCGGTCCCTACCCTTCCCGTCGCGGACACGATGGCGACGCGCGGCGAGGTGCTGGGCGATGTCGTGGACCGCGCCTCGCTGGTGCGCGTTCAAACCCCGCAGGCTTTTCGCTTCGCTGACATCATGGCGGCACATAAGAACTGGCAAAGCGAAACGGAGCCGACCGACGATGCACAGATGCTGCGTGCGATCGGCAAGACGGTCGCGACGGTCGAAGGGGATTCTATGCTCGACAAAATCACCCGGCCCGAGGATTTTGCCGCTGCCGAGGCGCGGCGCGGCCAGCGCGTGTTTCGCACCGGCCAAGGTTTTGACGTGCATCGGCTAAGCGAGGGCGAGGAGCTTTGGCTCGGCGGCATCCGGATTCCGCACCACAAGGGCCTGCTCGGCCATTCCGATGCCGACGTCGCGCTTCACGCGCTGACCGATGCACTTCTCGGTGCGATCGGGTCGGGCGATATCGGCACCCATTTTCCGCCCAGCGACCCGAAGTGGCGCGGCGCCCCTTCCGATCGGTTTCTGGAACACGCCGCAGGCCTTGTCGAAGCGGAAGGCGGCCGGATCGAGCATGTCGATCTGACGATCATTTGCGAGGCGCCCAAGATCGGCCCATATCGGGATGCGATGCGGGCAAGGATCGCGGGCCTGCTGAGGCTGCCGGAGCGGAGAGTGAGTGTGAAGGCCACGACGACGGAAGGCCTGGGTTTCACCGGGCGCGGCGAAGGGATCGCGGCGCAGGCAATGGCCACGATCAGCCTCTACGAGACAGGCGAATGACCGATCTTTCCGAATCGCCCGGCGCTCCCGAACCCTTGCTTCCGGCAGAGCTCGTCGAAAAGGCGCGGCAGGTGATCGAGGCCAATCGCACGCTCGGCCGCCGGATCGCAGTCGCGGAGAGCTGCACGGGCGGGTTGGTCGGCGCCGCATTGACCGAAATCCCAGGGTCATCGGACGTTTTCGAGGCGAGCTTCGTCACCTATTCCAACGATGCGAAGATGAAGGTCCTATCGGTTGCGCTCGACGTCCTCGAAACCTTCGGTTCGGTATCAATCGCGACGGCCTGGGCGATGGCGCAAGGCGCGCTCAACAAGACCGAGGCGGACATCGCCGTATCGATCACCGGCATCGCGGGTCCCGAGGGGGGCAGCGAGAAAAAACCGATCGGCACCGTGGTTTTCGCGCGCGCGGAGCGCGATGCGGCGCCGGACAAGATCAAGGCGGAACGGCGAGAGTTCGGCAATCTCGGCCGCGCCGGCATCCGCATTCAAGCGGCGCTTTGTGCGCTCGATCTGCTGATGCCGGCCTCCACGCCGGCAGAAAACGCATAGAGAACGGCTGCACGCGCCTCGAACGCGTTGATCATCCGGCGGAGCGCCGCATCGAACATCTGCCCGGCCAACGCCTCGAAGACGCGATTCTTGAACGCGAAATCGACGCAGAAATCGACCAGCGTCCCGCCTTTACCGTCTGGCCGAAACGTCCAGTCATTGCTCAGATATTTGAGCGGGCCGTCGAGATAGTCGACATGGATGTGTTCCGGCCGCTTCTTGACGACGCGGCTCGTGAAGCGTTCCCTGAGTGCCTTGAAGCCAACGATCAGGTCCGCGATCATCTCTGTCTCGCTATTGGATCGCACTCGCACCGCCGCGACCCAAGGCAGGAATTCGGCATAGCGGCCGACGTCCGCCACCAGTTCGAACATTTGCGCCGGCGTATACGGCAGCGCCCGGGTTTCGCTGTGGCGCGGCATATTATTTCGCGAGCTTGGCCTCGCGCGCGGCGCGCAGCTTCGCGAAATCATCGCCGGCGTGGTAGCTGGATCGGGTCAGCGGCGACGACGCGACTAGCAGGAAGCCCTTGGCGCGCGCGATCGCCGCATAGGCGCTGAACGCCTGCGGGGTCACGAACTCATCGACCTTCGCGTGGCGCGGGGTCGGCTGCAGATACTGGCCCATCGTGAGGAAATCGACATCGGCCGAGCGCATGTCGTCCATCACCTGGTGCACTTCCAGCCGCTGCTCGCCCAGGCCCAGCATGATGCCGGACTTGGTGAAGATCGACGGGTCCAGCTTCTTCACGCTCTCCAGAAGCCGCAGCGAAGCATAATAGCGCGCACCCGGCCGGATCGTCGGGTAGAGCCGCGGCACCGTCTCCAGATTATGATTGTAGACGTCCGGCCGCGCCGTCACGATCGCTTCGACCGCCGCTTCATGCTTGTTGCGGAAATCAGGCGTCAGGATCTCGATCGTAGTGGAGGGCGTGGTCCACCGCAGCGCCTCGATGACCTTCACGAACTGCGACGCGCCTCCATCGGGCAGGTCGTCGCGATCGACCGACGTGACGACGATGTGTTCAAGCCCCAGTTCGGCCGCGGCATCGGCGACGTGCTGCGGCTCCTTGGCGTCCACCGCGCGCGGCATGCCGGTCTTCACGTTGCAGAACGCACAGGCCCGGGTGCAGGTGTCGCCCAGGATCATCACCGTCGCGTGCTTCTTGGTCCAGCACTCGCCGATATTGGGGCAAGCCGCTTCCTCGCAAACGGTGGCGAGGTTCAGCCGCCGCATCAGCTGGCGCGTTTCGGCGAAGCCTGTGCTGGTGGGCGCCTTGACCCGAATCCAGTCGGGTTTGCGGACGCGCGGAGGGCGGATCGGATCGGCTTCGCTCATAAGCTGGAGATAGCGACGGAGTCGCGACCTTGCCACCCCTCCCCGGCCGGCTTAACGCCAGCGGCCATGAGCACTGGCTTCGACGCCCTCATCTCGGGCTACCACCGCTTCCGCGACACTGGCTGGCGCGACCAGCGCCACCGCTGGGAAGTCTTGCGCGAAGGTCAGTCGCCCAAGGTCATGATCATCGCCTGCGCGGACAGCCGGGTCGATCCCGCCACGATCTTCGACACATCCCCGGGCGAAATCTTCGCGGTGCGTAATATCGCGGCGATGGTGCCGCCTTTCGAGATCGGCGGCGGGCGTCATGGCGTCTCCGCCGCGCTGGAGTTCGCCGTCACTCAGCTCGAAGTGCCTGAAATCGTTATCATGGGCCACGGGGCATGCGGCGGCGTCAATGCCGCGCTTACCCGGCGGTTCGAGAGCGCGGCGCCAGGCGAAGGCGGCTTCATCGCCGGCTGGATGGATATCCTGACCGAGGCACGGAACCGGATCGTCGCCGAATATGGCGACGGGCCGGACGCGGCCCGCGCGCTGGAACTTGAAGCGGTCAAGGTCAGCATCGCCAACCTGCGCACTTTCCCGTGCGTCCCCATTCGCGAGGCGAAGGGGACGCTAAAGATCCGCGGCACCTATTTCGCGATTGCCGACGGAATCCTCCACGTCCTGGACGAGGCGACCGGCGCGTTCAGTCCAGCCTGAGCGCGGAACAGGTCGCGGCATCAAGCCGTTACAGCGCCACGATTCGCTTCGTTAGGGAGAGAGAATGATGACGCGCTTGATCTTGGGTGCCGCGCTGTTGACGCTGGCCGCCCCGCTCGCGGCCCAGAACGCCCCGCCCACCTCGCCACCGACCCAGCCGGGATCGCAGGCAGATCCGGGGACGCCGCGCGAGCCGCTGCCGGTCGATCGCGGCTATGACAAGCCGCAGGCGCGCACCGAAGCGATCAATGCCCCCAATCGCGGGGAGGTCGCGGCCGCCAACAGCATGACGGCCGGCAGTTCGGCGGGCGCCATCCCGGCGGACCTGCAGGCGCAGTATGATGCCGACATGGCGGCATGGCTGGACGCGATGCGCCGCCGCGACAACCGCATCGCCGCCAACGATGCGCGCTACGACAACCAGCGCCGCGCCTATGCCGACGCCATGTACGTATGGCGCATGCAGGTCCGCGACTGCGAACACGGCTACCGCTTCGCCTGCAACCGTCCAACGCCGAACCCGGCGGATTTCATGCAGTGATAAATCCTCCCCTGCTTGTGCAGGGGAGGAATAGTTCGTTTTACTTCTTGCCGAGCGTGAGGCCGCCGAAGCGCTTGTTGAAGCGCGCGACCTGGCCGCCGGCGTCGAGCAGGCGCTGGTTGCCCCCGGTCCAGGCCGGATGGGCGAGCGGGTCGACTTCGAGGGCCAGCGTGTCGCCTTCCTTGCCCCAGGTGGAGCGGGTTTCATACACGGTGCCGTCGGTCATCTGCACCTTGATCATGTGATAGTCGGGGTGCGTTTCTTTCTTCATGTCTCGAACTCCGGGAGCGGCTGGTTCCGACCAGCCTGAAAACGAAGGCGCGCCGCTAGCAGAAGCGACCGTTGCTGGCAACCTCAGCCAGCGGGCGGGTCGGCGATCATCGCGGTGAAGCTGGCTTCCGCCGCGACCTGCCCGTCGACGAGCGCACGGCCGGCGAACTTGCACACGCGCGCACGCTTCTGGACGAATTCGACTTCCAGGCGCAGCAGCACGCCGGGCTCGACGGGCTTCCTGAACTTGGCTTCCTCGATCGCCATGAAATAGACGAGCTTGCCGGAACCCGAGAGACCCAGGGATTCGACCGCGAGCACGCCCGCGGCCTGCGCCAGCGCCTCCACGATCAGCACGCCGGGCATGATCGGGCGGCCAGGGAAATGCCCCTGGAAAAAGCCTTCGTTGAACGTCACCGCCTTGATCGCCGCGATCGACTGGTCGGGGATCAACGCCTCGACCCGGTCGATCAACAGCATCGGATAACGGTGGGGAAGCGCCGCCAGAACCTTGGTGATGTCCAAGGCGCTTCCCCCAGCCGTGTCAGCCATTAACGGCCCTGCGGCTGCTGCTGGTTCGCAGGCTGCTGACCCGCCGGCAACGGCGTGACGCTGACGCTCGGCGCCTGCTGGTTCAGCTGGGCGAGCACATCGTTGGTGATGTCGATCGCCGGCGAGAATGCCAGCACGCCTTCTCGGTCGACGATCATCGTCGCGCCTTTGGCGGCAAGCTGGCCCTGCACGATCGGCCCCAGCTTCTGGTTCAGCTGCTGCAGCACATGCTGCTGGGTCGAACGAATGCTCTGCTCCTGACGGCCAAGCTCCTGATTGGCCGAGGTCTGCTTGGTCTGCAACGCGGTGATGCGGGCCTGAAGCGCCGCGTCGGGCTGCTTGCCCTGCAGTGCGTTGACCGCGGTCTGGATGCTCTGCGCTTCGGTCTGCAGCGGCGTCGCGAGCTGCTGCTGGCGCGTCTGGAGCTGCTGGACCTGGCCCTGAAGCGTGGTCTGCGCGGCCTTGCAGGCCGTGCATTCGCGCAGGATGCGATCGGTATCGACCATCGCGATCACCGCTGGGGAGAGCTTCTGCGCGCTCGCCGCCACCGGCGTGAGGAGGACGAGAGCGGACAGCGCCGCCTTGAAGGAGGTGTTCATCAGAATTGGGTTCCTACGTTGAAGGTAATAAGCTGCGGATCGTCGCCCCGTTCTTTCAGCAGGGCCTTGGCGATATCGATGCGGAAGGGGCCGAACGGCGAGTTCCAATTCACCCCGAAGCCGACGGAGACGCGCGGCTTGGGCGTGTCGCCGAGGAAAGCTTCTTCGAATGGAGCGATCGCGAACGTACCCTCTGGGCATGCATCACCATTCAGGAAGGTCACCTGACCGGTCGCTTGGTTCCGGCACTGGGTTTTTACCTTGCCGTCTGTATCGGTGAAGTCCTTCGCAATGGTGGTCAAAGGCGGCCGCTTCACGCCGAACACCGAGCCGATGTCCATGAAGATAGACGGGCGCAGGCCGAGCTCACGCGCGCCGGAGCCAAGTGGAATCTGCATCTCGATATGGCCGAGATAATAGGCGCGGCCACCGATCGAGTCGTCTGCGAGCAGCTGTTTGCGGGTGGTAATCGGCTGACCAGTCGTCTCGTCATAGGAATAGCGCTGGACGCGCGGGCCGATGCCGCGAATGTCAAAGCCGCGCAGCTGCGGCTGGCCGAGATAGAAGCGATCAATCAGGCGGACCGGATCGACCTCGGTTCCCGATGCGTCGATGCGCTTGCCCTCGAACGAATGGATATAGCCGCCCTCGGCGCTGAAATTCACGACGAAGCCGCGACCGAGATTGACATATTGGTCGGCGTTTATGCGCGTCTTCAGGTAGCGGACGCTGCCGCCCAGGCCGGCGAAATCCTGGTTGAAGACGACCCGGTGGCCCTTGGTCGGACGGATACCGTTGTCGAGCGTCGAATAAAGCAACGAATAGCCGAGCGTCGAGGTCAGCCGGTTGCCGATCGCGTCGCACAGAAAGCGGCCAGAGAGCAGCGGATCGCACTGGCCCGCAGTATAATACAGCGCACGGCTCAGCGTCACATCGTCCACCTGCAGGCCGTAGCGGAGCTGGAACTGCAGATACTCCGTCAGCGGAACACCCGCGCGCAGCTGGAAGCCCGTGGAAACCTGGCTGTAGGTGTTGTTGCGCTGGTTGCCGTTGATGAAGTTGAACGAGTTGTAATCGCGCCGGAAGATATTGCCGCCCAGCGCGATGTTCTTGTCCAAGAAATAGGGCTCGGTGAAGCCGAGATCGATCGACTTGGAATAACGTGAATAGTTCACCGAGGCCGAGAGCGACTGGCCCAGCCCGCGGAAATTGGTCTGCTCGATCGAGGCGTTGACCAGGAAGCGCTCAAGGCTCGAATAACCCGCCGACAGCGACAGTGAGCCGGTCGGCTTTTCTTCCAGATTGGCTTCGAGCACGACGCGGTCCGGGGTCGATCCCGGCTTCTGGTCGATCTCGAATTTCTCCTGGAAATAGCCGAGCGACTGGATGCGGTCCTTCGAACGCTTGACCTGGAAGGTGTTGAACGGATCCCCTTCCTGCAGCCGGAATTCGCGGCGCACGACCTTGTCCTGCGTGATCGTGTTGCCGTTGATGTTGATCCGCTCGACATAGACGCGCGGCGTTTCCGAAAGCCGGAAGGTGAGGTTCATTTCCTTCTTCTCGGCATCGCGGTCGAACTGCGGGTCGGCTTCGGCGAACGCATAGCCGAGCAGGCCGGCGGTCTCATTGAGCCCGTTGACCGTGTCCTCGACCTGCTTGGCGTTGTACCAGTCGCCCTTCTTCATCGGCACGATCGACTTCGCGAAATCCGATTTGAAGTCGCGCAGGTCGCTTTCGACCTTCACCTCGCCGAATTTGTAGCGGTCGCCCTCTTCGACGACATAAGTGATGATGAAATCGCGCTTGTCGGGCGTGAGCTCGGCGATCGCGGAGATCACGCGGAAATCGGCATAGCCCTGGGTCAGGTAGAATTGCCGCAGCTTCTGCTGGTCGTACTGCAGGCGGTCAGGGTCGAAGCTGGTGTTGGAACTGAAGAAGCTGGTGAGGCGCGCCTGCTTGGTCGCCATTTCCTTGCGCAGCCGGCCGTCGCCGAATTTCTCGTTGCCGATGATGTTGATCTGCTGGACCTTGGACTTGTCGCCCTCGACGATCGAATAGACGATGTCGACACGGTTCTGGTCCAGCGAGACCATCTGCGGCTCGACATTCGCCGCGTAACGGCCCTGGCGACGGTAAAGCTCGATGATGCGGGCGACATCGGCACGGACCTTGGACCGGGTGAAGATCTGACGCGGTGCGAGCCGGATTTCCTTGAGGATCTTGTCCTCTTTCAGCCGCTTATTGCCTTCGAAAATGATACGGTTGATGACCGGGTTTTCCTTGACCTCGATCGTCACCGCGCCATTCGCTTCGCGCACCGTCACGTCTGCGAACAGCTCGGTCGCGAACAGGTCCTTGATGATCTGGTCGCCGGCTTCGGCAGTGTAGAGATCGCCGGGCTTCAGCTTGATGTAGGAACGCACCGTATCGGCCTCGATCCGCTGCGAGCCGGTAACATTGACTTGGGTGACGATGTCGCCCGTCGGCGCGGCCGGAGCCGCAGCGGGCTGAGCGGGCGGCGCGGGATCCGTGATCGGCTGGCGGACTTCCTGTCCAAAAGCTGGCGAGGCGAGGCTGGCGAGCATCGTGCCGGCCAGCAAGGCGGGGACCGGCCGTATACGAAGAATGTGCGAAGAAAAGGCCGTCACCAGATACCCACCCCAAAACCGTTGGATTGCGTCAAAAACTAACCGCTCGCGCCCTGCCCGAAGCCGCCCGGCCGATCAACCCGCTATGCCGCGCCACAGACCGAAGGCGGACAGGTCGTTGAACGTCACGAACAGCATCAATCCCAGCAGCAGCAACAGGCCCGAGCGAAATGCCCATTCCTGCACTTCCGGACCGACCGGCCGCCGCCGCACCGCCTCCAGCGCGCAAAAGAGCAAATGGCCGCCATCCAACATGGGGACTGGCAACAAGTTGATGAATCCGAGATTAATCGAAATCAGCGCGACCAGATAAGCGAAGCTGATCGCGCCGGCGCTGGCCGCCTCTCCGGAAAATTGGGCGATGCGCAAAGGCCCGCCCAACTCCTTGGCGCTGCGGGCGCCGGTGATGATCTGGCCCAGGCCATCGATCATCATCCGCACGATGCCGATCGTCTGCTCCACGGCGACGACTGGCGCTTCCAGCACGCCGACGCGCTCGATGACGGGCTTGGGTGACGCGATGCCAAGCCGACCGAACGGGTATTTGTTGCCGAAGCGATCGACACGATAATAGGTCTCGGGTGTCACATCGATCGTGAGGGGACTACCGGACCGAACGATATCGACGCTCAAGACCTGATTAGGCCGGCCGATGACCAGCTCGGCGAAGTCGCCAAAGTCGGCGACCGAGCGGTTATTGACCGACAGGACCCGATCACCGGCTTGAAAGCCCGCCTTGGCAGCGGCGCTGTTCGGCGTGATCGCGCCTGCGACCGGCGGTGTGCGGTTGACGCCAACAGTCATGGCGAAGGTGGCGAGGATCAGGATCGCCAGCAGGAAATTCGTCACTGGCCCCGCCAGCACGATCAGCGCGCGCTGCCATACCGGCTTTGACTGGAAGGTCTTGTTGCGCTCCTCGGCCGGCAGCAGCATCCAGTCGGGATCGGCCTGACTCGCCGGGCTCATGTCACCGGCGAAGCGGACATAACCGCCGAGCGGAAGCCAGCCGAACTTCCAGCGCGTGCCGCGTTTGTCCGTGATGCCGAATATCTCACGGCCAAAGCCAATCGAGAACGCGTCCGCCTTCACGCCGAACCAGCGGCCAACCCAATAATGGCCAAGCTCGTGAACGAACACGAGCGGTCCGATCACGGCCAAGAACGCGAATATGGTCAGGAACAGACCGGGGGAATTGGTCAATCGACGAACACCTTCATCGCCTCAGCGGCTGCAAGCCGGGCCTCACGGTCGATCGCGACAACGTCTTCGATCCGCTTGGGCGCCGGCGGGTCATAGCGGTCCAGCGTATCTTCCACAATTGCGGCGATATCGAGGAAGGCGATGCGCCGGTCCAGAAACGCGGCGACCGCCACCTCGTTCGCGGCGTTCAGCACGGCCGGCCGCGCGCCTCCGGCATCCAGGGCTTCCCGCGCTAACCTGAGCGCCGGGAATCGTTCCGGATCCGGCGCCGCGAAATCGAGACGGCCGATCGACGCGAGATCGAGCGGCGTGACCGGGGTTTCCATCCGGTCCGGCCAGGCGAGGGTGTGCGCTATCGGCGTACGCATATCCGGCGAGCCAAGCTGCGCGAGCATCGACCCATCGACATATTCGACGAGCGAATGAATGATCGACTGGCGGTGCAGGATGATCTCGATCCGCGCGGGATCGATCGGGAACAGGCGCGCCGCCTCGATCAGCTCCAGCCCCTTGTTCATAAGGGTCGCCGAATCGACCGAGATCTTCGCACCCATCGACCAGACCGGGTGCGCGACGGCCTGTTCCGGCGTGACCGCAGCCATTTCCGCCCGGCTCATGTCCCGGAACGGCCCGCCGCTCGCGGTCAGAATGATCCGCCGCACCCGTTCCGGCCGCGCGAAATCGAAGCACTGGAAGATCGCATTGTGTTCGGAATCGGCGGGCAGGATCGTCGTGCCATGCCGCTCCGCTGCCGCGAGGATCAGCTCGCCCGCCGAAACCAGCGGCTCCTTGTTCGCAAGGACAACCGTGCCGCCTGCTTCGACCGCCGCCATCACTGGCTCCAGTCCGGCACAGCCGACGATCGCCGCCATCGTCCAGTCGGCGCGCATCGCGGCCGCCCCGATCACAGCCGCCGTGCCACCGTCCGCCTTGGTGTCGGTGCCGAGCAAAGCCTCGGTCAGCGCGGGGAGCAGCCGCTCGTCGGCGATCACCGCGTATTTCGCCCGAGTCCGGCGCGCGATGTCGGCCAGTTTGCGCACGTCCGACATGGCGGTGACGGCCAGCACATCGAAGCTGTCCGGCGCCCGCTCGATCAGGTCGAGCGTCGAGGCGCCGATCGACCCGGTCGCGCCGAGGATCGTGACGCTGCGCTTCACAGCAACGTGTCCAGAAGGATCAGCGCCGCGGCGGCCGGAGCCACCGGGACCAGCCCGTCCAGCCGGTCGAGGACGCCGCCGTGGCCGGGCAGGATCGTGCCGCTGTCCTTCACGCCCGCCTGCCGCTTCAGCCAGCTTTCGTACAGATCGCCGATCTGGGCGATGACGGCGAGAATCGGGCTGGCGAAGGCGAGCTGCAGCTCAAGGCCCGTGAACCGCCAAAGCAACAGACCGAGAACCAGCGCCGAGGCCACGCCGCCGATCAACCCCGCCCATGTCTTATTCGGGCTGACCCTGGGCGCGAGCTTCGGCCCGCCAATGGTCCGTCCCGCGAAATAGGCGCCGATATCTGTCACCCACACGGTCGCCAGCGTCCACAGCGCCAGCAACAGGCCATGTTCCTGACCGCGCAGGAACAGCAGCGCCAGCGACGGCAGCGCGACGTAGACGACGCCGAAACCGAGCCGAGGCTTGCGCGTGACGATCGTCACGAAAAAGGCCATGCCGATGATCAAGCCGAACGGGAAGAACGTGACGCCCGCCGCCCAGGGCGACATAATGGCGAGCGGCACGCAGGCCGCGAACAGGGCCAGCCGTGTATGCTTGACGTCGCCTTGGACGAGAGGGCCCCATTCAGCGAGCATCAGCATCGCGGCGAGCGAGGTCAGCAGCCACAGCCAAACGCCCCCACCCCACAGCGCCGCGAGCGCCAAGGCAATCAATGCGATGCCGCTGACGGTGCGGATCGCCAGGTCGGACGGCGGCTTGGAAGCTTCGCTCATATTCCGCCGAAACGGCGCTCCCGCCGCGCGAAATCCTCAAGGGCCGCGACGAACTCCGCCTCACCGAAGTCGGGCCAGAGCGTGTCGACGAACAGCAGCTCGGCATAAGCCGCCTGCCATAGCAGGAAGTTTGACAGGCGGTGCTCGCCCGAAGTGCGAATCAGCAGATCGACCGGCGGCAGATCGCGCGTGTAAAGCTCGCGCTCGATGGCTTCATCGGTGATTTCGTCGGCCGTCATCTCGCCCGCTCGTACCCGCTCCGCCAAGACGCGCGCAGCAGCGGCGAGCTCGTTCCGCGAGCCATAATTAAGGGCGATCGCCAATGTCATGCCAGTATTGGAGGAGGTGCGCTCGATCGCACCGTCGATCAGCTTGATGACATCGTCCTGAAACGCGCGATGGTCCCCGATCACCTTGATGCGCACGCCGGCATCGGCGATCTCGTTGATGTCGGCGCGGATGAAGTGGCGCAGCAGCCCCATCAGATCGGAGATTTCCTCCACCGGACGGCGCCAATTCTCTGATGAGAAGGCATAGAGCGTCAACACGTCAACGCCCAACTCGCCGGCCTTGCGGACGACCTTGCGCACCGCTTCGACGCCTCGGCGATGCCCGGCCGCGCGCGGCAGGCGCTGCGCTTTCGCCCAGCGGCCGTTGCCATCCATGATGATGGCCACGTGGCGCGGCACGCCCCCGGCCCCGCTAAACGGGGCTGCGTCAGGGTTGGCCTTCAGCGGCATCACTTGCCGAGGATTTCTTTCTCTTTGGCCTGCGACGCAGCATCGATCTCGCCGATCGTCGAGTCGGTCAGCTTCTGCACTTCGGTCTCGAACCGCTTGCGCTCATCCTCGCTGATCTCGTGATTCTTTTCGTCGGTCTTAAGCGCATCATTGCCATCGCGACGGACGTTGCGGACCGCGATCCGCGCTTTTTCCGCATATTGCGAAGCGAGCTTGGCAAGCTCCTTGCGGCGCTCTTCCGTCAGATCCGGAATCGGCAGGCGCAGCGTCTGGCCGTCGACGATCGGGTTGAGGCCGAGACCAGCCGAGCGGATCGCCTTGTCGACCGGACCCACATTCGATTTGTCCCAAACCTGTACCGAAAGCATTCGCGGTTCCGGCGCCGACACGCTCGCGACCTGGTTCAGCGACATGTGGGCGCCATAGACCTCGACCGTCACCGGATCGAGCAGCGCGGTATTGGCGCGGCCCGTTCGCAGGCCCTGCAAGTCGTGCTTCAACGCTTCGACCGCGCCATGCATCCGGCGTTCGAGATCGCTCTTGTCATAGGCAGGCATCAGGCATCCCCTTCCGATTGCACGACCGTGGCTATGCCTTCGCCACCCAACACCCGGGCAAGATTGCCTTGCTCACGGATGTTGAACACCACGATCGGGATATTGTTGTCGCGGCACAAAGCCACGGCGGACGCATCCATCACTTTCAAATTATCAGCGAGAACGCGATCGTAACTTATTGTTTCAAAGCGTTTCGCGGTCGAGACTTTTTTCGGATCGGCATCATAGACGCCGTCCACCGAGGTGCCTTTGAACAGCGCGTCGCACTTCATCTCGGCCGCGCGCAGGGCGGCTCCGGAATCGGTGGTGAAATAGGGGCTGCCGACGCCAGCCGCGAAGATCACGATCCGGCCCTTCTCCAGATGCCGTTCGGCACGCCTGCGGATATACGGCTCGCACACCGACGCCATCGGGATCGCAGACTGAACGCGGGTCTCGATACCGATCTGCTCCAGCGCATTTTGCACGGCCAGCGCGTTCATCACCGTCGCGAGCATACCCATATAGTCGGCGGTCGCGCGTTCGAAGCCCTTCGCGGCGGCGGCGATGCCGCGAAAGATGTTGCCGCCGCCCACGACGACGCAGACCTCATAGCCCTGCGCTTTCACATCCGCGATTTCGCGGGCGACGCGGGCGGTGACGGCGGGGTCGATCGCATGCCCCTCGCCCATCAAAACCTCGCCGGAAAGCTTCAGCAAGATACGTTTGAAGCTGGGGCGATTCATGATGTTCCGATCGGGAGGCAAGGCACGGTGTCTTAGTCAGGGTGACAGTCAAAGAAAACCCTCTCCCCAACAGGGAGAGAGTGGCTGAGCGGAGCGAGGCCGAGAGAGGGGCCGTGCCTTCGAGACTCCGCCCCTCTCCCTGGCTGCTGCGCGGCCGTCTCTATCCCCATTGGGGAGAGAGAGAGAATTGAGTCACTCGACGGGCTCGGCCTTTTTCACGCCTGCGGTCGCGGCGACTTCGGCGGCGAAGTCGCTCTGCTGCTTTTCGATGCCTTCGCCGAGCTGAAAGCGGACAAAGTCCTTGATCGCGATCGAACCGCCAGCGGCCTTGGCTTCCGCCGCCACCACGTCGCCGACCGGCGTCTTGCCGTCGATCACGAAGGCCTGAGTGAGCAGCGCGTTTTCCTTGCGGAACTTATCGACAGGACCCTTGACGATCTTCTCGACCACTTCGGGCGGCTTGCCGGCGATCTTGTCGGCGGCCTTTTCCTTGGCGATCGCGGCTTCGCGCTCGATGACCGCCGGGTCGATGCCCTCACCGGTCAGAGCGAGCGGGTTCGCCGCCGCGATGTGCATCGCGAGCTGCTTGCCGAGCGCCTCGATCTTGTCGGCTGGCGCGTCGCCTTCGAGCGCGACCAGCACGCCGATCTTGCCCATGCCCGGCGCGGCGGCGTTGTGGACATAGGAAACGACTGCGCCCTGGCTGACGCTCAACGACTTGGCGCGGCGCAGATTCTGGTTCTCGCCGATCGTCGCGATGTTGGAGGTGAGCACCTCCTGCACGGTGCTGCCACCCATCGGCGCGTTCAGCAACGCCAGCACATCTTCGCCGGTCTCGAGCGCAAGCTGGGTGACGTCGCGAACGAAGCCCTGGAACTGCTCGTTCTTGGCGACGAAGTCGGTTTCCGAATTCACCTCGACCACGACACCCTTGGCGCCCTGAACGGCAACGCCGACCAGGCCCTCGGCCGCGGTGCGGCCCGCCTTCTTGCCCGCCGCAGCAAGGCCCTTGGCGCGCAGCCAGTCAATCGCGGCTTCGATGTCGCCGCCCGTCTCGCCCAGCGCCTTCTTGCAATCCATCATGCCGGCGCCGGAGCGCTCGCGCAGATCCTTCACCATCGCGGCCGTAATTTCCGCCATGTCGATACTCCTTTGAAACTTGTGTCCCCTCCAGCCGAAGCTGGAGGGGAGGAATGGCTTACGCTGCCGCCGGAGCTTCTGCGGCCGGGACTTCCGCCGTAGCAGCTTCCGAGGGCGCGGCTTCGCTTAGCGCTTCTTCGGCCGGCGGCACGTCCATCGCGCCGATGTCGACCCCGCGCGCGGCCTGGCCCTGCTGGCCGCCGCGCGTCGCCGCCTGTGCGACCGCGTCGACATACAAGCGGATGGCGCGGCTGGCGTCGTCATTGCCCGGCACCGGGAAGGCGATGCCGTCCGGCGAGACGTTGGAATCGAGGATCGCGACGACCGGGATGCCAAGCGTATTGGCTTCCTTGATCGCCAGCTCTTCCTTGTTGGCGTCGATCACGAACATGATGTCCGGAATGCCGCCCATGTCGCGGATGCCGCCCAGCGAAAGCTCCAGCTTGT
>JAESFN010000559.1_pt1 | contig 30748 bp, 28 predicted proteins | sample 9269411 | NCBI WGS metagenome assembly JAESFN01 (sample SAMN14505399, study PRJNA617100) | algae metagenome | isolation source: Iphinoe sp. HA4291-MV1 and co-occurring heterotrophs from trail next to... | place: USA: Maunawili Falls, Hawaii | collected 2009-07-25
TCTGCCTGGCGTCGGTGGCGATTTGGGCGGGGGTGGGCGTGACGATCGCGCGCGTGCTCGGCAGTCCGCGCGCCCGCAAAGCCTTCAACTGGGCGATGGCCGGCCTACTGGTGCTTTCCCTCGTACCTGTGTTCTGGTAGCGGCATCGCGCATGTCGATGGGCAAGGAGAGCCGGAAGATGAAAGTCGCATTCGTCGGCGCGTTCGCCGGGCAGATGACGGAGCGCGTGCGGGCCGAGCTCGCCATCCCCTGCGAGCTGATCGCCGATGACGAGGAGCGCATCATCCCGCGCCTCGGCGACGTCGACGTGATCGTCGGCATGGTGTTCTCGCGAGCCATGGCCGAGGCCGCGCCGCGGCTTCGGCTGGTGCAGGTGCCGGGCGCCGGTCTCGATCGCGTCGATCGCCGCGCGCTCAGGCCCGAAACCCGGCTCGCCAACGCCTACGGTCACGACGCCGGCATCGCCGAGTTCGCCATCGGCGCGATGATCGCGCTGTCGCGCTCGTTCAACCGCCTCGATGCCGCTCTGCGCAAGGGCCAGTGGGCCGGCCAGTGGCTCATCGGCCAGCCGCCGGAGCCGCTGTGGCCGGAGCTGGCCGGCAAGACGCTCGGCATCCTGGGCTTCGGCCACATCGGGCAGGCGCTCGCCCGCCGCGCCGCGGCCTTCGACATGCGGATTTGCGCCATCCGGCAGCGCGCGCGCACGGGGCCGCTCCCCGAGCGCGTGGCGCGCCTCGGCGGCCCCGACCAGATCGACGACGTGCTCCGTGAGGCCGATCACCTCGCCGTCACGCTGCCGCTCTCGGCAGCCACCCGCGGGCTGATCGACGCGCGCCGCCTCGCGCTGATGAAGCCAACGGCCTACATCGTCAACGTGGCGCGCGGCGAGATCATCGACGAGGCTGCGCTCTACCGGGCGCTCGCGGACAAGCGGCTCGCTGGCGCCGCCCTCGACGTCTGGTACCGCTATCCGTCCGCGGCCGGTCCGACGATGCCGGCGGCGCAGCCGTTCCACGAGCTGCCCAACGTGCTTCTGACGCCCCACATCTCCGGGTGGACGGAAGGCATGCTCGCATCGCGCGTGCGGCTGATCGCGGACAACATCGCGCGCACCGCGCGCGGCGAGCCGCCGCTCAATCTTATTGCGCCGGCACCCTGAGGCCATCCGAGGCAGCCGATGACAACCGTCCATCGCTGGGCCGCGCGCCTGCCGTTCTACTATGGCTGGATCGTCGTCGGCATCGCCTTCGTGACGATGGCGGTCGGCGTCAGCGCCCGCACCGCCTTCTCGCTACTGATGCCGCCGCTGATCGGCGAGTTTGGCTGGGATCGCGGCCTCGCCGCCGGCGCCTTCTCGTTCGGATTCCTGCTGTCGGCGGTCTTGAACCCGATCATCGGCCACCTGATGGATCGCTACGGGCCCCGCCTCGTCATCGAGACGGGCGTCGGGCTGATGGTGGCGGGGCTTCTCCTGGCCCCGGCCATCGAGAAGCCGTGGCACCTCTACGCCACGCTCGGCATGCTCGTCAGCGTCGGAGCGAACTTCACGAGCTTCGTGGTGCAGTCGCTGTTCCTGCCGAACTGGTTCGTGCGCCGGCGCGGCTTGGCGATCAGCCTGGCGTTCTCTGGTGTCGGCGTCGGCGCCGTGGTGTTGCTGCCTTGGCTGCAGACGATCATCGAGAGCGAGGGCTGGCGGGCCTCGTGCTGGGCGATCGGCCTGCTCGTGCTGTTCCTGCTGGGGCCGATCAACCTGCTGGTCTGGCGACGGCCGCAGGACATCGGCTTGCTGCCCGACGGGGCGTCCCGGATGACGGACGCCACCAAGGCTGCTCGCGTTTCGAACATCGTCGACCCGGTATGGGCCGCCACCGAATGGACGGTGGCGCGCGCGGTGCGCACCAGCCGCTTCTGGTGGCTCGCGCTCGGCTACTTCTGCGCCCTCTTCGCCTGGTACGCCGTGCAGGTGCATCAGACCAAGTACCTCACCGAGATCGGCTTTACGCCGATCGTGGCGGCATGGGCGCTCGGGATCGTGAGCGTCGTCGCCATTCCGGGACAGGTCGGCCTCGGCGCCCTGTCCGATCGCATCGGCCGCGAGTGGGTGTGGACGGCGGGATGCTTCGGATTTGTTGTCTGCTACGCCGCGTTGATCGCGCTCGAGCAGGCGCCGTCACCCGCGCTGCTCTATCTGATGGTGATCTCGCAGGGGTTCCTGGGCTACGCGCTGACGTCGGTCATGGGCCCCATCGTCGCCGAGATCTTCGAGGGCCCGCACTACGGTTCCATCTTCGGCACCATCGCGGTCGCGCTGACCGGCGGCGGCGCGGCCGGACCTTGGGTGGCGGGCGTCATTCACGATAGGACCGGCAGCTACCGGCTGGCCTTCCTCATGGCCATCGGCTGCTGCGCCGTCTCAGCGGCGGCGATCTGGGTGGCAGCGCCCCGCAAGGTGCGTGTGGTGCCGGGCCGGCTGCCGCGACCATGAGGAGCCGTGGCACCATCGTCGCGCTCAGATCGTAATCCGGCCGTCGAGGACAATGACGGCGCTGCCGCCGAGGCGGACGCGCGATCCGAGGTCCTCGCAGCGCACGACGCCACCACGAGACGAGAGCTGGCGCCCCACGAGCTTGGGTTTGCCGAGCCGCTCGGCCCAGTAGGGCGCGAGGCACAGGTGAGCCACGCCCGACACCGGGTCCTCGGGCACACCGTTGGCCGGCGCGAAGAAGCGCGAGACGAAGTCGGCGTCGCCGTTGCCCGGTGCGGTGACGATGACGGCCGGCAGATCGAGCGCCGCGATCGTCGCCATGTCAGGGGCCATCGCCGAGACCTCGTCCGCCCGATCGAAGACGCACAGATAGTGCTTGGCGGCCAGCACTGCCGCCGGCTGCCGGCCCAGTCCGCGGCCGAGCGCCGGCGGCGGCTCGACCCGCCGGGGCCGCAGCGCCGGCATGTCGAGCGTGAGCGAGGCGCCGTCTCGCGCGACGGCGAGCTCGGCCCCGTTGCTCGAGAAACGAACCGAGCTCGTGCCCGGCCGCAGCCGCTCGAGCACCAGGTGCCCGGCCGCGAGGGTGGCGTGTCCGATAAGGTCCACCTCGCGCGTCGGCGTGAACCACCGGATGCCGAAGCCGTCCTGCTGCGGCACGGGCGCGAAGAACACCGTCTCGGACAGGTTCATCTCCGCGGCGATGGCCTGCATCGTCGGATCGGGAAGCCAGGCGTCGAGCGGACAAACTGCGGCAGGGTTGCCGGCAAAGGGCCGCTCGGCGAACGCATCGATAATGAACATCGGCACATGCATGGCGCTCGGATCCTCCGGTTTGTGGCCCCGTCGCGGCTATGGCGCCGATATCCATACACGGTCGCGCGGCGGCAGGCGATTGATGACGTGCATCATCGCGGCCGCGGTTGCATTCGCCTCCGCACTATGCTCTCGATGCCGCCGCGCATTGGAGACGGAGGCAGCCCGCGTGAAACCTGACATCGCAGCCATCCTGTTCGACAAGGACGGCACGCTGCTCGATTTTCACCGGAGCTGGTGGCCGATCTACGAGCAGTCGGCCACCATCGCCGCGCAGGGTGACGCCGCGCTCGCCGCCCGTCTGCTCGTCGCGGCCGGCGCCGATCCCGCGGCCGACCGCGTGCTGCCCAATACGCTGCTCGCGGCCGGCACCACCCACGACATCGCTTCCGCGTGGATCGCGGCGGGCAGTCGCTGGCCGCAGGCCGAGCTCACGCAGGAGCTCGATCGCATTTTCTGCGAGGCGGTCGACAGCGTGGTCGAGGTGATCCCCCTGGCGCCGTTCTTCGCCCGCTTGAAGAAGCGCGGGCTCAAACTCGGCATCGCCTCGAGCGACAGCGCCCGCGCCATCGCGGCAACGGCGGAGCGGTTCGGCTTTGCCGCCGATCTCGACTTCATCGCCGGCTACGACAGCGACTGCGGGCCCAAGCCCGGTCCGGGGCCGCTTCTCGCCTTCGCGCACGCGGTCGGCGTGCCGCCCTCCCGCATCGCGGTGGTCGGCGACAATCTCCACGACCTCGACATGGCCGAGGCAGGAGGCGCCGGGCTCAAGGTCGCGGTGCGCACCGGCTCCGGCGATCCCGAGGTGCTTTCGGCCCACGCCGATCTGTGCCTGGCAAGCATCGCGGACTTGGAGAACGCGCTGTCTGGCAAACACGTTGTTTCGGGTGTTCGGAACCCTTGATCCGGCCTCTGGAGACCTCGGTCCCGCGTCCGCACACCTCGTTCGCGCACAATCTCCGCGGGTGTTCAGCGGCCGACCTTGGCCAACACGTCGGCCTTGAGGAAACGCTCGATCACCAGCATGAAGGCGACCGACGGCACCAGCAGGATCAGCGCGGTGATCGACGCGATCTGGTAGTTGCCGCCCATGCTGGCGTTGTAGAGCAGCAGCGGCAGGGTGGTGACCTGCGGCACGCCGACGAAGAACGTCCCCGTGAACTCGTCGAGGGATTCGAGGAAGACGAAGATCGCGCTGGCCATGATCCCGGGCGCAGCCAGCGGTAGCGTTACCGTCCAGAAGGTGCGCATCGGCCCCGCTCCGACATTGCGGGCAGCCAGCTCCAGCTCGCGGTCCACCGCCGCGAACGCCGCCGTCGTGATCCACACCGAGTAGACGAGCGCGTGCGCCGCATGCACCAGCACCACGCCTGGAATGGTCCCCGTCAACCCCAGCCCGTAGAACACCCGTGCCACGTTGATGTACACCGCAAGTGACGGAAAAGCTTGAGGAAGTAGGAACGCGATCATGATCGCGGTACGCCACGGCAGCCTCAGCCGCGCCAGCGCGTAGCCGGCGGGAACCGACACCGCCAGCGCCACGATCACCACGAAGATCGCGATCGCCACGCTGGTCGCCAGCGACTGCATCGCATCGCCCGTCGGCCGGAACACCACCTCCCAGTAGCGCAGCCCGTAGACGACGGGCAGCTTGTAGGGCGCATACCAGCGCTCGGCGACCGACCATAGCACCAGATTGGCAAGCGGCCCGATCAGCATGAATGCGAACAGCGCCAGCGCCGCGGCTTTCGCGAAGGTGCCCCCGAGCGCCCTCATCGGTGCGCCCTTTCGCCGGCGAGGTTGTGGCGCAGATAGGCCCATGCCGCGACGGCGGTGAGCAGGTAGGAGATCACGCCGAGCGCGTTGGCAACGGGATAGTCGCTATAGGAGTTGATGCGGAACGCCATGTCGACCGTGATCATGGTCGGCTGCGATCCGGCCACCATCATCGGCACGGACAGCACGCTGAGCATCGTCACGAACGACAGGATGAGCCCCACCATCAGCGTCGGCAACACCTGCGGCAGCACAACCTCCACAAGCGCGCGCAGCCGCGAGGCGCCCAGATTGCGCGCCGCCTCGATTGTCGCTCGGTCGAGCGAAGCCATCGATCCGGCGAGGAGAAGCGTGACGAACGGCGACTGCTTCCACACGAATGTGATGATGATGCCGCGCCAGTCGAGAAAGCTTTGCGCGTTCGCCGAATCGAGGATCCCGAGCGCCCCCAAACTGTTGTTCATCAGCCCGTTCTTGGCCAGGAACGTGCGCATGCACTGCGCGGCCACGATGAAGGGGATGAACAGCGGCCACCGATAGAGCGCCTTGAGCCCGGCGATCAGCCAGGGCGTCTCACCGAGCGTCAGCGCACCGGCAATGGAGATGGAGACCAGCGCGATCAGCACCGTCGAAAGCGCGACGACGAGGATCGTGAACAGGATATCGCCGGAATAGAGCTCGAACGCTTTGGCGAAATTGGCGATGCTGGGAAATCCGTCCGGACCCGTGAACGCCGACGCGACCGACATCAGGAACGGATAGACGAACATCGCCGCGACCATGATCAGGGCCGGGGCGACGAGCAGGAGCGCGAGCGAGCGTGAGCGTGCGTCGGTCATCGGGACGGAGCGAGCCGGCGGGTCGTGCCCGCCGGCCATTGACTCATACGGATCGCATCAGTTGGCGACCTTCTTCTCGTAGGATTCCAGGATCTCGTTGAAGTAGGGGCCGATCGGGAACGGCTTACCCTTGGCGCTGAGATCATCCGGGCTGATGTCGGAGAACAGCTTCTTCCACGCCGCCTGGTCGAGCTTGCCTTCGAGATGCTTGGCGTCGATCCCCGGATACCAGTTGAACTTCTTTACGATGCCTTCGGCCTGCACCTCCGGGCTCGTGGCGAGCGCGATGAACTTCTCCGCAAGCGCCGCGTTGGCTGCCTTGGTGGGGATCGCATAGTACATCGGCTGCCCCGGCATTCCGGGCGCCACGAGCTTGAGCTTCATGTTGGGCGGCAGCTTGCCGTCGGCTTGCCAAGTGTAGAACATGTCGACCCACACCGGCCCCATCGCGATCTCGCCGCGGTTCAACATGTCGAGCGTCCCCGCGTTGCCCGGCGTGATGACGACGTCCTTGTTGAACTCCTTGAGATCGGCCAGCGATTTGTCCCACGCGGCCTTGGTCGCCGCATCGTAGGGACCCTGCATCAGCTTGGCCGCATCGCCGCCGAACGCGTACACCCAGCCGGTCACGAAGGCGACGCCGGACATGCCGCCTTTGATGCCGTTGTAGCCGAATTTCTTCGGGTTTTTCTTCGCCCACCCGACGAGCTCCGCGTAGCTGTTCGGCACATCCTTGACGAGATCGGAATTGTAGGCGATCGCCGTCTGGCTGTGAAACATCGGCATGACGAAGCCCGACACATCCGTACCGAGCGCGTTCTTGGCCGACTCGCGGCTGACCATCGCGCCAGTCGCGATCTTGTCCCTGTAGGCGGCGAGCAGCTTCTCGCCAACCATTTGGCCAGCCATCTTCTGATGGATGACGACGACGTCGAAGTCCCATTTGTCGGCGCCCGCTTTCGATTGCGCCGACAGCTTCTCGTAGATCTTCTGCGAGCCGGCGTCGCCGGGGCCGGTGCCGACCGCGACGATCTTCGTACCGGGATTGGCCTTCTCGAACATCGGAGCGAGGAAGTCCTTCACGTAGTCGACCATGTTCTGGTCTCCGGCGGTCGCGACGTTGATCGTCGTTTGCGCCGAGGCCGGCGTAGCGGCCAGCATCAGTCCGGCAGCGATGCCGTAGACGAGAGTGCGCATGGCAGTTCTCCCTTTAGTTTTCATTGAACGGGAAAGAGATGGAGGGCGGAGACCGGCAGACACAACGCGACCGCGGCGCCGCCCTCCCGATAGGCCGCGTCCTTGACAGAGAAGTGACGGCCGCCGACATCGACGCCGTAGCGATAGTGACCACCGGGATAGCTTCGTGAAACGATGGTGCCCGGCAGCGTCAGCTCGTCCGTCGCCGCGCTGTCGATGGCGCCGAGCCTGGCGACGTCGTCCCGGAAATAGGCGATCACCCGACCCGCGGGTGCCTGCCCCGCCCATCTGAACGGTCGGGTCGAGCCGGCAAACCGGATCTCGTTCGCACCATCGACCGGTTGGACCTCGAGCTCGATCGTGTTGTCGGCGCCCATGAAGTTGGCAACGAACGGGGAGTTCGGCCGGTCGTACACGTCCTCCGGCGCCCCCAGTTGTGCGATGCGGCCCTGGTCCATCACCACGATGACGTCCGCCATCGTCATCGCCTCTTCCCGATCATGCGTCACATGGATGGCGGAGAACCCGAGCTTGCGCTGCAGCGCTTTGATTTCCGACCGGAGCTGAAGGCGGACCTTGGCATCGAGATTGGAGAGCGGCTCGTCGAGCAGCAGCAGCTTGGGCTCGATCGCCAGTGCGCGGCCGAGCGCAACGCGTTGGCGCTGGCCACCGGAAAGATCGGTGACCTTGCGCTGCTCGAGCCCGGGCAGATTGAGAAGGTCGAGCAGGCGGCTGACGCGTTCCTTGATTTCCCCGCGCGGCACGCCCCTGAGCTTCAACCCGTACCCGATATTGCCGAGCACGGTCATGTGCGGCCACAACGCGTAGGACTGGAACACCATCGCGACGTTGCGCTTTTCCGGTGGCAGCTCCGAGACGTCTCGGCCGAACAGCAGGATTTCACCGGAGGCCGCGCGCTGGAAGCCGGCGATCGTACGCAGAAGCGTCGTCTTCCCGCATCCCGACGAGCCGAGGATGGCGACGAACTCGCCCGGGGCTACCGCCAGCCCCACGCCATGCAACACCACGCTCTGGCCGTAGCCGGCGCGCAAATTGCGCACCTCGATCGCGGCAGCCGCGTCAACAGTCATCCGGGCGTTCCTCGATGCGTGTCGTTTTTCGCAACTCTAGCCCGTGCCGGGCGGCCCGGCTACATGTCGAGGTCCAATACGACAGGCTGATGATCCGACGCCTGGCTTTCGAGACGGTAGGTCACCCCCCGCAGAGCCGGCACCAGATCGGAGGTGACAAACACATAGTCGAGGCAGCGAGGCGGCCCATCCGCTTGATCGTGGACGCACATCGACGGCGGATGGGCGTGACCCGGGTGAAGGGCGGCCCAGGTGTCGACGAACCCCAGCCCGCCCGCAGCCGGCTCCCGGAGCTGGACCAGTTCCTCGGCATCGGGCAGGGCATTGAAATCCCCGCACAGGATGGCCGATGGGCCTGCCGGCTGAACCCTGTAAGGTCCCTTCCCGTTCGTGGGCGGCAGGCCGGCTCGCTGCGTTGCAGCGCAATGAACGTCCCGGATGGCCGCCACTTGACGCGCCCGCAGGAGGGGCGACGACCATTCGAGGTGGGTGGTCATGATCCGAAGCGGTCGGCGCCCTGCGAGCACGACGGCCTCGATGAGCCCGCGCGGCATGCACTCGGCGCCGGCCACTGTGCCCCAAGGCAACGTGTGGCGTAGAACCTGGCCCACCGGCAGGCGCGAGAGGATCACATTGCCGAACCGGCGCCGCCCGCTCCCGGCCGCCGGCACGTCGACCACCGGGCCCGAAATGCAGGCATACTGAGGAAACAGGCGTTCGATCGCAGCAAATTGATCGCCGCCGAAGTTGCCCCTGAGGTCGTCGAATCCGTCAGACAACTCCTGAAGGCAGATCACGTCGGCATCGGCGATCTTTGCAACCTCGTCGCGAATCCGCTCCAGATCGACACGTCCGTCGATGCCCAATCCCCACTGGATATTCCACGTCAGAAGTATCATCGATGGCCTTCTCTATGGGCCCAAGCGCCGCCAAGGCAGGTCTCGGTCGGGGTGCAGGGCACTCGACCCTACATTGGTCGAGCGGGACACAGATCGTCCATTGACAAAAACCACGTGTCACGGGTCTAGTCTCGCACGGTCGGCGGCCCGGAGGCCGCCGGAGGGGCGCGGCTTGTTTGCACTATTCTGGCTCGGCCGGTCAGCCGCAAACGCCAGCCAAAAAAGATAAGCACATAGGAATCAACTGGAGGAGACGATGTCGAAATTATCCGAATCCCCGAGCCCGACCCGGCGCAAGTTCCTGAAGGGCGGCGCCATTGCGGCCGTTGCCGGAGCGGGCGCGGTCGCCATGCCGAACGTCAGTCGTGCGCAGACGGTGACGTGGAAGTACCAGTCGACTTGGCCGACCAAGGACATCTTCCATGAGATGGCGGTGGACTACGCCAAGAAGGTCAACGACATGTCGGGCGGTCGCCTCAAGCTCGACGTTCTCGCGGCCGGCGCCGTGGTTCCCGCCTTCCAGATGGCGGACGCGGTGCATTCCGGCATTCTCGATGCAGGCCACGGCGTCTGCGCCTACTGGTATGGCAAGCACAAGGCCTATTCGCTGTTCGGCACCCCGCCGTCCTTTGGCTGGGACGCGCATGGGTTCCTGGGTTGGTTCTATCACGGCGGTGGCGAGGCCCTCTACAAGGAGCTCGTCAACGACACCCTGAAGCTCAATCTCGTTGGTTTCCTCTACTTCCCGATGCCGACCCAGCCGCTCGGCTGGTTCAAGAAGGAGATCAAGTCGGGTGACGACTTCAAGGGCATGAAGTATCGCACCGTCGGACTGTCAGCCGACGTGTTCAAGGAGCTCGGCGCCGCGGTGACGATTCTGCCGGGTGGCGAAATCGTGCCGGCCATGGATCGCGGACTTCTCGATTCCGCGGAATTCAACAATCCGTCGTCCGACATCCTTCTCGGCTTCCCCGACGTCTCGAAGTACTACATGGTCGGCAGCCATCATCAGCAGGCGGAGTCGTTCGAGGTCATTTTCAACAAGGCGAAATTCGACACGCTTCCCGCCGAGTTGAAATCGATTTTGCGCAATGCGGCCTTTGCCGCCACCGCGGATCAATATGGCATGGCGTATGACCGCTATTCGAAGGACCTCGAGGAGATCCGGAAGAAAGGCGTGAACGTTATCAAGACGCCGGACGCCGTTCTCACCGCGCAACTCCAGGCGTGGGACAAGGTGCTCGCCGCGCAGACTCAGGAGCCCTTCTTCAAGAAGGTGGTCGATGCGCAGAAAGCCTGGGTGAAGCGCACGAGCGCCTATCTGCAGGTCAACAATCTCGACAGCGCGGCACTCGAGAAAGCCTACAAGCACTTCTTCGGCTGATACCGTCATTCGCCTGTTACAACACCCCGCGTGGCTCTGCCCCGCGGGGTGTTGCCCGGCACAAGGGGGCGTTCACAACCATAGATTTGCTAGGCTCGGAACGTCGGTGGCGCAATGACCCAATTGATGAATGCGATCGACAACCTCAACACTTGGATCGGCAAGCTGTTCGCCTGGTGCATCATCATCTTGATGCTGGCCGTGTCCTACGAGGTGTTCTGCAGGTACGTCCTGCTTGCGCCGACGGAATGGGCGTTCGACGCGAGCTACATGCTCTACGGCACGCTGTTCATGATGGCCGGCGCCTACACCTTGGCCCGCAACGGCCACGTTCGCGGCGATTTCCTCTATCGCACCTGGTCGCCGCGACGCCAGGCGGGGATCGATCTCGCGCTCTATTTTTTGTTCTTCTTTCCGGGAATTCTCGCGCTGGTCTATTCGGGAATGGACTACTTCAAGTTGTCCTATTTGATGAATGAGCATTCGTCCGCGTCGCCCAACGGCCCGATCGTATGGCCGTTCAAGGCCGTCATTCCGATAACGGGGGTGCTCATGCTGCTGCAAGGTGTCGTCGAGGTCCTGCGCTGCATCGCCTGCCTCAGAAGCGGCACGTGGCCGCCCCGGCTCCACGACGTTGAGGAGATGGAGAAGATCATCCTCGAGCAGGCACAATCGGGGCAGCTCCCCGGGGGAACGCGCTGATGCTTGCCATGGCAGCTTACCTCACTGTCCCGTTTCTTTCCGATGCGGGCATGGGCGTGCTGATGCTCGCGCTCTTCATTGTCTTCCTGATGCTCGGGTTTCCGATTGCGTTCACCCTCATGGCAATGGGTGTCGGCTTCGGCTACTACGCAATGGGCCCGAACATCTTCAGTCTGTTCGTCCAGCGCACCTACAGCGTCATGGCGAACGACGTGCTTCTGGCGATCCCCCTGTTCCTTTTCATGGGATACGTCGTCGAGCGCGCCAACATTCTCGATCGTCTTTTTCGATCCATCCAGCTCGCCATGGGGTGGCTGCCAGGGTCTCTCGCCGTCGCGACCTTGATGACCTGCGCCCTGTTCGCGACCGCGACCGGCATCGTTGGTGCCGTCGTCACGCTGATGGGGTTGCTGGCATTTCCGGCGATGCTGCGGGCGGGGTACGACACGCGGCTCGCGGCTGGTGTCGTTTGTGCCGGCGGTTGCCTCGGAATTCTGATCCCTCCGAGCGTGATGCTGATCCTCTACGGAGCGACGGCTGGCGTATCCGTGGTCAAGCTCTACGCTGCGGCCTTCCTGCCGGGGTTCATGCTGGCCGGCCTTTACATGCTCTATGTGATTGTGCGGGCGGTGCTCAACCCTTCGCTCGCGCCCAAACTGCCGCCGCAGGAGCCGAAGATCTCGAACGCCAAGATCTTCCTCGAGCTGTTGACCTCGTTCTTTCCCCTCGCGCTGCTCATCCTTGGCGTCCTTGGTGCCATTGTTTTCGGATTGGCAACCCCCGCGGAGGCCGCAGCCATCGGCGCGCTGGGTGCCATCGTGCTGGCGCTCGCCTATCGCAGCTTCTCGTTTCCGAAGCTCAAGGAGTCGGTGTTCCTGACCGCGCGCGCCTCCGCCATGGTCTGCTGGCTGTTCGTCGGGTCCGCGGTGTTCTCGGCGGTATTTGCTTATCTGGGAGGGCAGAAGGTCGTCGAGGAGTTCATTCTCGGACTGAACCTCAGCCCCGTCGGCTTCCTGATGATGACTCAGGTGATCATCTTCATCCTCGGATGGCCGCTGGAGTGGACCGAGATCATCATCATCTTCTTGCCGATTTTCCTGCCGCTGCTCGATGATTTCGGCATCGACCCGATCTTCTTCGGGATCCTGGTCGCGCTCAACCTGCAGACGTCGTTCCTCTCGCCCCCCGTCGCCATGGCGCCCTTCTATTTGAAGGGCGTGGCGCCCGGGCACGTCTCGATCAACGAGATTTTCAACGGCGTGTACCCGTTCCTCGCCATCGTGGTGGTGTCGATGGCCATTCTCTATCTCGTACCCGAGATTGCGCTCTGGCTGCCGAACTACCTCTATGGGCCGCGATAGCCGGCTATTCGGAGCGGCCGAACTGTGGCTCGCGGCGTTCGAAGAATGCCGCGATCCCTTCCCGGAAATCAGCGGTGCCCGCCGCGCTGAAGAACCCTTCGCGTTCCGCTTCGAGCTGCAGGTCGAACGGCCCCTGCGCGGCCTGGTGCACCAGCCGTTTGACCGAGGCGAACGCGTGCGCTGGCCCGCTCGCTATCCGCTGCCCTAGTGCCTCGACCTCCGCTCGCAGGCGGTCCGGAGCGACGACCCGGTTGACGAGGCCGAACCGCTCTGCCGCCTCCGCGCCGAGCGGGTCGCCGAGCAGCAGCCATTCCATCGCGCGCCGTGAGCCGAGCAGACGGGTGATCGACCACGTCGTGCCGCCGTCCGGGCTGGTGCCGATGCGAGTGTAGGCCGGAACGAAGCGTGCGTCGGCCGACGCGATAACCAGATCGCACGCCATGGCCAGGCCCAGTCCGCCTCCAGCCACCGAGCCGTGCACCGCCGCGACCACCGGCGGCCTCAGGCGGCGCAGCGAGCGGATGGCTTGATGAAACAGGGCAATAAGCCGGCTCGCCGCGATCGGCGCCTCTTTGCCCGCGCGCTGAAACAGCGTGAGGTCGCCCCCGGCCATAAACGATCGGCCAGCGCCCGCAAGCAGCACGACTTTGACGGTCGCATCGCGTTCGAGCGCGACCAGGCTCTCAACGAGGGCTTGGCCCATCTCCTCGTCGAGGGCATTCAGTCGTTCCGGCCGGTTGAGCGTGACGCGCGCAATCCCCGCCTCGACCGTTGTGATGACCGCCGCTTCCGCCATGGCAAGTCCTCCCGAGCGCATTCGACTCTGTGCGCGTTTTGTTGTTTTCACCGTATCGATACTGTAGCGTAGGTCTCAAAATGAATTCAACTCAATATGGGAGGAGGCCATGACCGAGGTGCGCGTCGAGCAGCGCGGCGTAACGCTGTGGCTGACGATCAATCGCGAGGATCGTCGCAACGCCTTGAACGAAGCCGTTCTGGGTGGCATCAAGCACGGCATCGAGGAGGCATCCGGCGACCCCGCCCTTCGCGCGATCGTGCTCACCGGGGTCGGTGATCGCGCCTTCTGCGCGGGCGGCGATCTCAAGCCCGATGCGACCGGCGACCCCTTCAGGACCGATCCCTCCCAGCTCGATCATCCCGTGGCACAGGCGCTGGCCGCCATTTCCAACAGCCCAGTTCCGGTCATCGCTCGCGTCAACGGACACGCCCTCGCCGGCGGCTTCGGCCTCGTGTGCGCCTGCGATTTCGCCGTAGTCGCCGACCATGCCAAGCTGGGCGTGCCCGAAGCACGGGTCGGCATCTTCCCGATGATGATCCTGCCGTACATGATGCGTGTCCTTTCGCGACGCAAGTTGCTCGAGCTGTGCGTGACGGGCGAGCCGATGACGGCCGCCGAGGCGCTCGCCCACGGCGTCGCCAACCACGTCGTGCCCGAGGCCGAGCTCGACCAGCGCGTCGAGAGCGTCGTCGCGTCGATTGTGAAAAGCTCGCCGACGGCCATCCGGCTCGGGCGCCGTGCCATCGCCATGGTGGACAGCCTCTCGCTGGCCCACGGACTGGAGTATGGTCAGCGTGTCCTGCCACAGATGGCGCGCACCGAGGACGCCCGAGAAGGCTTCCGCGCCTTCAACGAGAAACGCCCGCCGGTATGGACAGGGAGGTAGCCGCGCATGACCGCGCCATCCGTCCGGATCGGCTGCGCCGCCGGGTTTTGGGGGGATAGTCTGGAGGGCGCAGCCCAACTGGTCCGTCGCGGCGAGATCGATGTCCTGGTCTTCGACTACCTGGCCGAGATCACCATGTCGCTGCTGGCCCGCATACGGGCGAAGCGGCCCGAGGCGGGCTATGTCCCGGATTTCGTGGAGACTCTGACGCCGCTGCTGGGGGAGATCAAGTCGCGCGGCATCAAGGTCGTCTCCAACGGCGGCGGGATGAATCCGCTCGCGGCCGCCAAACTGTTGAGCGAAAGAGCCGGCGCTGCCGACGTGGCGCTCACCATCGCGACCGTGGCCGGCGATGATCTGACCGGCGAGATCGAAGCCGCCAGAGCGGCCGGCGTGACCGAGATGTTCACCGGTGCGGTACTGCCAGAGCGCGTGCTCAGCGCCAATGCCTATCTCGGTGCCGCCCCCATCGCCGCCGCTCTCGACCGCGGCGCCGATATTGTGATCACCGGGCGTTGCGTGGATTCCGCGGTCACGCTCGGCGCGCTCGTTCATGCCTTCGGCTGGTCGTGGACCGACTACGATCGCCTCGCTCAGGCGAGCCTCGCCGGCCACCTCCTCGAGTGCGGTGCCCAAGGTACTGGCGGCATCGCGACCGACTGGCAGGACATCCCCGGCTGGGACGACATGGGATGCCCCATCGCCGAATGCGCGGCTGATGGTTCATTCGTGATCACCAAGCCGGATGGGACAGGTGGCAGCGTTACGCCACTGACCGTCGCCGAGCAGCTCCTCTACGAGATCGGCGACCCCGCCTCGTATATCCTGCCGGATGTCGTCTGCGATTTCCGTCACGTGACGATCGAGCCCGCTGGTCACGATCGTGTGCGCGTCGCAGGCGCCCGCGGGCGCGCGCCGACTCCCACGGTCAAGGTCAGCGCCACCTACGCGGACGGGTTTCGCTGCATCGGCACCGTCACCGTCGCCGGACGGGATGCGGCGGCCAAGGCGCATCGCGCGGGCGAGGCGATCCTGACCCGCACCCGGCGGCTACTGCGCGAGCGCAATCTCGGAGACTTCCGCGAAACGTCTCTCGAAGTTTTGGGCGCGGAGGCGACCTACGGCCCGATGGCCAGTCCGGCCGCCGCGCAGGCACGGGAGGTGGTTCTGAAGATCGGCGCCCGGCATGCGGAGGAGGGGGCGCTCGCGATCTTTGCGCGCGAGATCGCGCCGGCAGCAGCCTCCATGGCACAAGGATTGACCGGCTTCTTCGCCGGCCGCCCTGCCGTGCAGCCAGTCGTGCGCCTGTTCTCGTTCCTCTGGCCGAAGGCCAGCATCGCGCCGGTCGTGCATGGCCTGGGCGAGACCTTTTCGGTCCCATTCTCGGGGACATCCGACGATGCGGTTGCCCCTGCCTTGCCCAACCTCCCGGAGGATACATCGATTGCGGACTCCGTTACTGTTCCACTCGTTGCGCTCGCGGTCGGCCGCAGTGGCGACAAGGGAGATATCGCCAACATCGGGATTGCCGCTCGCGAGGCGCGCTTCCTGCCCTACATCCGGGCGGCACTGACGGCGGAGGTTGTGCAGGCCTTCTTTGCTCACACCGGCGCCAGCCGCGTGATCCGTTACGATCTGCCGGGACTGCATGCGTTGAACTTTGTCCTTGAGCAGGCGTTGGGCGGCGGCGGCATCGCCTCATTGCGCATCGACCCGCAGGGCAAGGCATTTGCCCAGATGCTGATGGATGTACCGATCGCCGTTCCCCGCGCCATGGCGGGGGAGGTGCGCACGCGGGGAGCGGGCTGAAGGCGCCGGGGGGGCGGACCCATGATCGAGGTCACCGAGCAGTCGACGATTGGCGAGGCCTTCGCGCGGTCTGTTGCAGCCTATGGTCCCAAGCCGTTCCATGCCGTCCCGGCCAACCCGGCGCGTGACTACTGTCCCGATGGTTATGAGATCACGTTCGAGCAGGCCCGTGGCGAGGTCGAGGGGCTGATCGAGCGCTATCGGGCGGCGGGCTTCGGCCCGGGGCACCGCGTCGCGATGCTGCTCGAGAACCGGCCCGAGCATGTCCTGCACCGACTGGCCCTCAACACGCTCGGCGTGTCCTGTGTGCCGCTCAATCCGGACTATCGGGCCAATGAAATGGCCTATGTCTTGGGCCACGCCAAGGTCGACTTTGCCCTCGTCATCGCAAGTCGCAGACAGCAGCTCGAGGCGGCATTGGCCGAGAGCACGTGGAGCGCCCCCATCGCGACTGCCGGACGCTTGGCCGAGGAGTTGCGTCCACCCGCCAAGCCGGCAACCGCTGCGCCGATTACGGGCGCGAGCGAGGCCAGCGTTCTCTACACCTCGGGCACCACCGGCCGGCCGAAGGGCTGCATTCTCTCGCACGGCTACGAGCTCGTCTCGGGCGCCTGGTACGCGACCCGCGGACATCTCGCCACCATCCGCGAGGGGTGCGAGCGGATCTACAACCCGTTGCCGCTCTATCATGTGAACTCCGGCATTCTGACGTTCTTCGGCGCCATGCTGACCGGCAACTGCCATGTCCAGACCGACCGCTTCCATCCCGAGCGCTGGTGGCGTGAGGTCGACGAGCAGCGTGCGACGGTGGTCCACTATCTTGGCGTGATCGTCCCCATGCTGCTCGGTGCCCCGCCATCGGCGCGGGATCGGCGTCCGGGCATTCGGTTTGGAATAGGCGCCGGCGTCGAGCCTCAGCTCCACGCGGTCTTCGAGGAGAGGTTCGGGTTTCCGCTCGTTGAGGTCTGGGGCATGACCGAGATGGTGCGTGTGTTGCTCGACAACGTCGCCCCTCGCCCCGTCGGGACACGCGCTTTCGGTCGCGCGGTGCCGGGCATCGATGTGCGGGTGGTCGATGACAAGGACAACGAGGTCACCGACGGCAACCCGGGCGAGATGACCATCCGCCATTCGGAAATGGCGCCGCGCAAGGCGTTCTTCTCGGGCTATCTCGACGATCCGGAAGCGACCGAAGCGGCCTGGCGCGGCGGTTGGTTCCACACCGGCGATGTCGTAATGCGCGACGAGAGCGGCATGCTGCACTTCGTCGACCGCAAGAAGAACATCATCCGCCGTTCGGGTGAGAACATCGCGGCCGCGGAAATCGAGGCACTGCTGCAGGCCAACGAGATGGTGAAGCAGGTGGCTGTCCTGGCCGTGCCCGATCCGGTGCGCGAGGAAGAGGTCATGGCCTGCATCGTCTTGCGCGACGGCGTGCCCGAAGCACGCACTGCCGATGCGCTCTTTCAGTACTGCTACGACAATCTCGCCTACTACAAGGCGCCCGGATGGATCTATTTCCGCGACAGCCTCCCCACCACCGGCACGCAGAAGATCCAGAAGCACCAGATTTTTCCGGCCGGCATCGATCCTCTGACAGTGGCGGGGCTCTTTGATCTGCGTGCCCGCAAGAAGCGAACAAGGAGCTGATCGCATGGTGAACCAGTCGGCCGCCACCGAGCACCGAGCGGGCGTCCTCATCCGGCTCTCGCACCCCGAGTCCATTGAGACATGATCACGTGAGTTTTGGAGCACCCATGACGGAGACCTTCGGTAGGACCGACGAGGAGTTGGCGACGCTGCCGCTCAATTTTCGTGACGGTTTGCTTCGCGGTCAGGTCGCCTTGGTGTCTGGAGCAGGGCGCGGCATCGGCAAGGCGATCGCTTTCCAGCTCGCCCGCCTCGGAGCGCGTATCGCCATCTGCGGCCGCAACGCCGAGCGCCTGGAGGCAACCGGCGAGAGCCTTCGCAAGCTCGGTGCCGACGTTTTGGTGCGCCCGACGACCATACGAGACGCGGAGGAGGTCGCCCGCCTCGTCGATGAGGTCCATGCCCGTTTCGGCCGCCTCGACATTCTCGTCAACAATGCTGGTGGCCAGTTCCCGCAAGCCGCCATCGACTTCTCGGTGAAGGGGTGGAATGCCGTCATCGACACCAACCTCAACGGCACCTGGTACATGATGCAGGCCGCGGCCAAACGCTGGCGCGACACCGGCGCATCAGGGTCGATCGTCAATATCGTCGCGGTCGTGTGGCGGGGTATGCCGGGCGTGGCGCATACATGCGCGGCGCGCGCAGGGGTCATCTATCTGTCGAAGACCTTGGCCATCGAATGGGCGCCGCTGGGCATCCGGGTCAATTGCGTGGCGCCGGGCGCGATTGCGACCGAAGGTATGCAGGTCTATCCCGACGAAGCGCGCCGCGAACTGCCCAACGCCAATCTGATGCGCCGCTTCGGCGATGTGCAGGATGTCGCCGACGCCGTGACCTACCTCGCCGGGCCGTCAGGATCGTTCATCACCGGCGAGGCGTTGGTGGTCGACGGCGGCAACCAGGTATGGGGCGACCAGTGGACGATCCCGCGCCCCGAATGGTTCGCCCCGAAAGGGTGATTCGCCTCACCCGCGCATCAGCTCCCCGCCGATGATCAATCTGCGGATCTCGCTGGTGCCGGCACCGATCTCGAGCAACTTGGTGGCGCGCGCCAGCCGGTTGATCTCCGTCTCGCGCATGTAACCCGCGCCGCCGAAGATCTGCACGGCGCTGTCGATGACTTTGCTGCATCCTTCGGCCGCGTAGAGGATGCACGAGGCGGTGAGCTTGTGGATCTCGCCGCGTCCGCCGCTGCCGACCTCCAGCTCGTTCGCTTCCGCCAGCGTCCGGTAGCAGTACGTCCGCATCGTCTCGATCGTCGTGTACATATCGGCGAGCTTGGCCTGCACGAGCTGGAACTCGCCGATGACGCGGCCGAACTGACGGCGGGTCTTGGCGTAGTCGAGCGCGAGTTCAAAGGCTCGCTCGGCCATGCCGAGGTTGATCATAGCAACGATCGAGCGTTCGAGGTCGAGGCCGCTCATCACCACCGAAACGCCGGCATTCTAGTCGCCTACGAGATTCTCGGCGGGCACCCGGCAGTCGTCGAACACGAGCTCCGCCGTCGTCGAGCCGCGGAAACCCATCTTGTCGAGCTTCTGCGCCACCTGGAATCCGGGGGTACCCTTCTCGACAACGAACGCTGAGATGCCCTTGGCGCCCTTGGACGGATCGGTCTTGGCGTACACCAGCAGCACGTCTGCCACCGGACCGTTGGTGATGTAGAGTTTGCGTCCGTTGAGCACGTAGTGGTCGCCGTCGCGCCTCGCGGTGGTGGCCATAGACCCGAGCGCATCTGAGCCGGCGCCGGGCTCGGTCAGCCCGAGCGCCCCGACCTTCGAGCCATCGCTCAATCCCGGCAAATAGCGCTGGCGGATATCATCGCTGCCGTTGCGAGCGATGTTGTTGAGGCACAAGTTCTCATGCGCGGCGTAGCTCAGCGCAATGGCGTGGTTCCAGCGCGCCAGGCCCTGCGTGATCAGCCCTGACATCAGAAAGTCACCGCCTGCGCCACCGAGCTCCGGCGGCACCGTCACGCCGAGAAACCCCATGCGGGCCAGCGCCGGCATCGCCTGCGGCGGCCACCACTCCTCGTCATCCATTTTCTGCTGCAGCGGCCACAGCTCCGATTTCGCGAAGCGATCCGCTTGATCGAGCAGCTCGAGCTGATCCGGCGTCAGGCGGAAGCCATTGGCCGCGACTGAGTTTCGACGATCGGCAGGGCCGTCGGTCATGCGGGCATCCTCCTCTTGCGGCTTCAAAATGCGCGAGCTTTCTCTGCGAGCTCACTTGACTTCCCAAAATGAAGCATATTCAATATGCCCAAACGAAGCGCACTGTCGAGCGGTTTCGGCAACGCGTGCACGATCAAAAAACCGCGTCACAGGGGAGCGAGCATCCGCATGGCCGCACCGGCACTGCGCCAGATCCCGTTTCGCCGCGAGGAGCGCTGATGCCTGTCATCAGCCCCGAACGCATGAAGGATCGCCACGAGACCATTCTTGCGGCGGCAACCAAGGTGTTTTCCGAAAAGGGCTACGAGGCGACGTCGATCAGCGACATTGCCCGCGTCGCCAACGTGTCCGACGGCCTGATTTACAAGTATTTCAGGCACAAGCGGGATTTGCTCGAGCGCGTGCTCGAGGCTTTCTACGAGCGCGGAATTGCCGAGCTCGAGCGCGCCGTGGCCAGCGCCACCGCTTTCGAGGATCGCCTGCGCCTGCTGATCCGTGAGCATCTTCAGCGCTTCTTCGTCGAGGACACAGGGCTGTGCCGCCTCTTCATTTCGGAAGTGCGGGTGGCGAGCGACTACCGCGGGTCCGCCATACAGATGCTCAATCGCCGCTACACAGCGGTGCTCATCAAAATCGTGCGGGAAGGCATCGAGTCGGGTGAGGTGATGGTCGACACCGATCCGCGCCTCATTCGCGATGTCCTCTTCGGCGCCATTGATCACATCGCATGGCGGCACATCAACGGCAGCCGGTCGCTCGACGTTCCGATTCTCGCCGATCAGCTCACCGCACTCGTCTGCAACGGCCTACGGCGACCCGTCCGGAGGTCCCGCGCATGACCGTGACCTCCCTTCGATCGGTGCTGATCGCCAACCGCGGCGAGATCGCTGCCAGGATCTTACGGACCGTCCGCCGGCTCGGGCTGGAAGGGATCGTCATCTATCACCGCCTCGATGCTGGGAGCCCGGCCGTTCGTGCCGCAGATCGGGCTTTCGAAATCGATGGATCGACCCCCGTGGCCGCCTACCTCGACGGTGCCCAGATCCTCGAAATCGCCCGTCGCTCTGGCGCCGGTGCCATTCATCCGGGCTACGGGTTCCTTTCGGAGAATGCAGCCTTCGCCCGTCGAGTGATCGAAGCGGGGTTGGTTTTCGTCGGACCCACGCCCGAAGCCATCGAGCTGATGGGCGATAAGGTGCGTGCCCGCACGTTCGTCAAGAAGCACGGTTTCCCGGTGGCGCCCTCGGCGATCGAGGATGATGAGCCCAAGACCTTCGCGCGCCGCGCCGCTGCCGTCGGCTTTCCGCTGCTCATCAAGCCATCGGCCGGTGGCGGCGGCAAGGGCATGCGCATCGTCCGCGAGCCCGCCGCGCTGGACGAGGCGATCACGCGAGCACGCAGCGAGGGCGAGCGCTACTTCGGGGACGGCCGTCTCTACGTGGAGCGCTACATCGAGCGTCCTCGCCATATCGAGGTGCAGGTGTTGGGCGACGCACATGGAGGCATCGTGCACCTCCATGAGCGCGAGTGCTCGGTCCAGAGACGCTTCCAGAAGATCATCGAGGAGACGCCTTCGCCGGCTCTCGACGATGCCACCTGCCGGCGCATTTGCGAGGCAGCATCCGGCATTGCCCGCGCCGCCGGCTATCGCAATGCCGGCACCGTCGAGTTCATCTTCGGGCAGGGCGAGTTCTACTTTCTCGAAATGAACACGCGGCTGCAAGTCGAGCATCCGGTCACCGAGGAAGTGACCGGGCTTGATCTGGTCGAGCAGCAGCTGCGCGTTGCCGCCGGCGAACGTCTGGCCTTCGCGCAGTCAGACGTCAAGCCTAAGGGGCACGCGATCGAGTTCCGCATCTATGCCGAGGACACCGCGCGCGACTACGCGCCGACGACGGGCCATATTGCGGTGCTCCGGCTGCCGGCCGGCATTCGCGTCGATACGGGCTTTGTGGAAGGTCAGGCCGTCACCGCGGCCTTCGATCCGATGCTGGCCAAGCTGGTCGTTCACGGCCACGATCGCGCCGATGCGATAGCGCGCGCCGATCAGGCGCTTCGCGGACTCATCCTGCTTGGGTGCCGGACGAACACCGCGTTCCTGCGTCGCCTGCTCGCGCATGCCGCCTTCCGTGCCGGCGAGATCGACACCGGCTTCCTTGATGCCCATCCCGAGATAGCAGCCGACCCGCCGCTCGAGCCGCAGCGGCTGCGCGCACTGCTTGCTGCCGCAGCGCTCGCCACCCGACCAGTCCGCGACGCTGCTGATACTGTGCCACCGCTGTATGCCGCGATGGGAGCCTGGAGAAACTGAAACGACGCCGCGACCCGCGGAGCCGCCGAAGGAACTCAGCCGATGCCGCTGCCGCCGCTCTTTAGGAAAGCGCTCGCCGTTCCCGCGATCGGGGCGCCGATGTTCCTCGTCTCGTTCCCGCCGCTGGTCAGGGCGCTGTGCAAAGCCGGCATCCCCGGAACGTTCCCGCATGTGAACGCACGGCCGCCGGAGCAGCTCGATGCCTGGCTGACCGACATCAAGGCCGATCTCACCGCCTACGCAGCGGCCAATCCGAAGGCTGTCGTCGCGCCCTACGGTATCAATCTGATCGTGCACCGGACCAATCCACGCTTCGAGCCCGATCTCGCCGTGGTGGTGCGCCACAAGGTGCCGTTCGTCATCACATGCCTAGGGCACCCCGGGCCGGCGATTGAGGCCGTCCACGGCTACGGCGGCGTCGTGTTCTGCGACGTGATCAATGCCGAGCACGCGCGCAAGGCGGTCGCAGCGGGCGCCGACGGCCTTATCTGCGTGGGTGCGGGGGCGGGTGGCCACGCCTCCAACCAGAGCCAGTTCTCGCTCGCCCGCGAGATCCGCGAATTCTGGGCAGGCTGCCTCGTCCTCGGTGGGGGCATCAGCGACGGCGCCCAGATCAGGGCGGCCGAGGTGCTGGGCGCCGACCTCGCCTACATGGGAACGCGCTTCCTCGCCACGCAGGAGTCCAACGCAGCCGCCGAGCACAAGCGGATGGTCGTCGAGTGTGGCTTCAAGGACCTGATTTACTCCGACCGCTTCTCAGGCGTGTTCGCCAACTTCCTGCGACCTTCGATCGATCGCTACGGCATTGATCCCGAGATGCTGCCTAAGAAGGCTCCGGACATGAAGCACCTCGCCAACGTCGAGGCGCGCGTGTGGAAGGACATTTGGAGCGCCGGCCACGGCGTCGCCAACATCCACGACATCCCGACCGTCGCTGATCTGGTCGCACGCTTGAGTCGTGAGTATGCGCAATCCTGTTGCATACCCCTGAGCGACGCGGTGGCTGTCCCATGACCCGCCATGCCTTCGTCATCGACGGCACGGAGCAAGAGATCGTACTGACTCGTGCGGCGGGCCGCTATCTGCTCCAAGTGGACGGCGCGGTCGCGACGGTCGCCTTGATTGAAGATGCCGGCCGCGGCTGCCAGACGCTGCAGTGCGACGGCAACGCGGCGCCCATCGTCATCGCTGCCGTGGGAGACGAGATCCACATCCATCTGGATGGGACGGCCTACACGCTCCGCTACCGCCATCCTCTCGATCGTCTCTCGCAAAACGCCGAAGGGAAGAACGCCGGCCACATTCGCGCGCCCATGCCGGGCGTCGCCGTGTCGGTGGTTGCCGCGGTGGGAAAGGCCGTTGCCAAAGGCGACGTGCTGATCGTGATGGAGAGCATGAAGCTCGAGACGGCTATTTCCGCACCTCGTGACGGCACGATCGAGGCCGTACATGTGGCACCCGGCCAGTCCTTCGAGCGCGATGCGGAGCTGGTGACGCTCGTGGCCGAGGAGCAGGCGCCATGAAGCGTATCCAGTCCCAGCTCGATGTGCGGTCTGCCGAGTTCAAGGCCAACACTGAGCACAACCGTCGCTTGGCCTCTGAGCTCCGCGACCGGCAGGATCGCGCGCGCCATCACCGCCCGCAGCGCGACCGCGACCGTCTCGCCCGTCAAGGCAAGCTCTTCGTTCGCGATCGCCTCGAGCACCTTCTCGATCCCGGCACGCCGTTCCTCGAGCTCTCCACGCTCGCAGCCAACATGGAGTACGACGGCGAGGTACCGGGTGCAGGCATCGTCAGCGGCGTTGGCATCGTCGCAGGCCGCGAGGTTATCGTGCATGCTGATGACGCCAGCGTAAAGGGCGGCGCTTGGTATCCGCATTCGATCAAGAAGATCGTTCGCACCCTCGACATTGCGATTGAAAACCGCCTTCCGGTCGTCCATCTCTGCGACAGCGCCGGCGGTTTCCTGCCGGCGCAGGCGGCGCTCTTCGCCGACCGCTACTATGCAGGGCGCATCTTCCGCAATCAGGCCATCCTGTCCAAACTCGGCGTGCCACAGGTCGCCATCGTGCTGGGGCACTGCACGGCTGGTGGCGCCTATGTCCCGGCGCTCTCGGACTACAACGTGATCGTGCGCGGTACCGGCGCGATCTTCCTGGGTGGTCCGCCTTTGGTGAAAGCGGCAACCGGCGAGGAGATCAGTGCGGAAGACCTCGGCGGCGCCGACATGCACACCCGCGTGTCCGGCACCGCCGACTACCCGGCCTCCAGCGAGGAGGAGGCGATTGCCATCGCGCGGGACATCGTCGCCCAATGGCGCCGGCCGGCCAAGGCGCAGATCGAGCGCGCGGAGCCAGAAGACCCGGCCTACGATCCGGCCGAGCTTTACGGCGTGATCCCGCGTGACATCAAAATCCAGTTCGACATGCGCGAGGTCGTAGCCCGCATCGTCGACGGCAGCCGTTTCCATGAATACCAGCCGGCCTATGGCACCTCTCTCGTTTGCGGTTTTGCGCATCTGTGGGGCTGGAAGGTGGGCATCCTCGCCAACAACGGCGTGCTGTTCAACGACAGCTCTTTGAAGGGCGCCCACTTCATGCAACTGTGCAATCAAAGCCGCACCCCGATGATCTTCTTGCAAAACATCACCGGCTACATGGTCGGGGGCGAATACGAACGACGGGGAATCACCAAGGACGGTGCCAAAATGATCATGGCGGTCTCGGGCTCCGCCGTTCCGAAGTTCACCGTCATCTGCAACGGATCGTTCGGCGCCGGCAACTACGGCATGTCCGGTCGCGCCTTTGATCCGCGCTTTTTGTTCATGTGGCCGCAGAGCCAAATTTCCGTGATGGGGGCGGAGCAGGCGGCCAACACCCTCGCCGACGTCAAGATCCGGCAGATGCAGCGCAGCGGCGAGACGCTGTCGATCGAACAGGTCGCCGCCATACGCGAGCCCATTCTCGAGGAGTATCGCCGGCAGTCGAGTGCCTACTATTCGACGTCGGAAATGTGGGACGACGGCATCCTCGATCCCGTGGATACGCGCAACGCGCTCGGCATTGGCCTGACCGTTTCCTTGAATGCACCGATCGAAGAGCCGCGCTACGGCGTATTCCGGCTATGAGGATACCGTGAGCTCCGACCTCACCCATCAGTCGCCCCCCGTGAGCTTCATCAACTCGGAGGTGGTGCTCGAGTGCCGCGGCATCGAGCGCTCGTTCGGCGGATTGAAGGCGCTGAAGTCGGTCGATCTCGATCTGATCAAGGGCGAGATTCTGGGCCTCGTCGGCCCGAACGGCAGCGGCAAGACCACGATGGTCAACGTCGTCACGGGGTTCTATCCACCCGATGCCGGTCGCGTGGTGCTGTTCGGCGACGACATAACGCGGCTTGCGCCCCATCGTGTGGCGCGTCGCGGCGTCGCCCGGACGTTCCAGAACCTGGCGCTGTTCCGCGGCATGAGCGTGCTCGAGAATATTCTGCTCGGCCGGCACATCCATATGCGCCCAAGCGCGCTCGCAAGCCTGTTCTACTGGGTATGGGCTCTTCGCGAGGAGACCAAGAACCGCCGCGCCGTCGAGGAAGTCATCGAGTTCATGCAACTCCAGGACATCCGCGACGAGCCTGTCGAGGTCGTGCCGCTCGGGCTGCAGAAGCGTGTCGAGCTGGCCCGCGCGCTCGCCGCCGAGCCACGCCTGTTGATCCTCGACGAGCCGATGGCTGGCATGAACCAGGAGGAGAAGGAATACATCGCCCGTTTCGTGCTCGATGCGCGAGACGAGCGCGGCGTATCCATCCTGCTGATCGAGCATCACATGGACGTCGTCACCAGCATCTGCGACCGCGTTGTCGTCCTGAGCTACGGAGAGGTCATCGCAAAGGGTCGCCCGCACGAGGCGATGCAGGATCCCAAGGTCATCTCCGCCTATCTCGGTCAGCGCGCCGCGGCGCGTCATGCGGGGGTGGCGGCATGAACCGACCGCTCAGGAAGAGCGCCTTCACCGTTCCGGCATGGCAGCGCGGTCCCGGCGGTGACCCGGCGACCCTGGTCTGGGCGCTAGTTCGCAACGCCTCGGAATCTGGCCGCCGAGTCGCCATTCGCGAGCGCAATCTCGGCATCTGGCAGGAAATGACCTGGGCGCAGTTGCTGACCGATACGCTCGCCACCGCCGCAGCCCTCGATGAGATCGGTCTCCAGCCGGGTCAGGCTCTGACGATCATCGGTGACAACCGACCCAGGCTCTATGTCGCTATGCTGGCGGCAATGGCTCTGCGGGCATTTCCGTCTCCCGTCTATCCCGACGTGCCGCCCGAGGAGCTCAAGAACTACACCCGCTTCGGCAAGCCTGAGATCGCGGTGGCCGAGGATCAGGAGCAGGTCGACAAGCTCCTGGAGCTCAAAGAGGCGACCGGCCGGCCGTCGACCATTATCTATGACGACCCGCGTGGTCTTGGCGCCTATGGCGCGTCCGGTCTCACGTCCTTCGACGAGCTGATCGCGCGCGGGCAGAGGCGGCTGGAGCAGCACCCCGCGCTCGCCGCGGACCTGCTCGGGCGGTGCCAACCAGATGACATCGCTGGATTGCTGCACTCCTCCGGCACCACCGGTGCGCCTAAGGGTGTGCCCATCCGCCATCGCAACATTCTGGCTGGGATCGCCAACGCCGAGCGTGGCGGCAGCATGAAGCGCGGCGAGGAGTTCTTCGCGTATCTCCCCATGGCGTGGATCGGCGATTTCGTTTTTACGCTCGGCGGCGGTATCGCGCTCACCGGCACGATCAACATTCCCGAGCGGCAGGAGACCGCGCTGCACGATCTGCGCGAGGTCTCTCCGACCTACTATCTCGCGGCTCCGCGGGCCTGGGACAATATGCTGACCCGCATCCAGGTCGGCATCGAGGATTCAACCCCGCTCAAGCGGCGGCTGTTCAAGTTCTTCATGCCGCGCGCCATCGCCCTCGAGCGCAAGCGCCTGTCAGCCAGCGAGCCGTCGCTGGGCGAGCGGATGGTTCATCGCCTCGGCGAGGCGCTCGTCTATGGCCCCCTCAAGGACACCTACGGTCTCGACCGTGCTGGACGCGCCTTCACCGGTGGCGAGGCGCTGGGTGAGGATACGTTTCTGTTCTTCCGCGCCCTGGGCATCCGGCTGAAGCAGATCTACGGTCAGACGGAGACCTGCGCGATCACGGCCGCACAGTCCGATATCGACGTGAAGATGCACACCGTAGGCAAGCCCCTGCCGGGGGTCGACGTGCGCATCGGCGAGGGCGGCGAGGTGTTAGTGAGGTCTGGCTCGGTCGTCGACGGCTACTACGACGATCCGGAGGCCACCGCAAAGGCCTTCACCCCGGACGGCTGGCTGAAGACCGGAGATGCCGGATATCTCGAGCCCGACGGCCAGCTCGTCGTGCTGGGTCGCGTCAGTGAGGTCGTCCACACGGCGGCGGGCGAGCGCTACATTCCGAATTACATAGAGAACCGCATCAAGTTCAGCCCCTACGTACGCAACGTTGCCGTGGTCGGCGCCAACCGGCCCGAGCTGACCGCCATCGTCTGCATCGACTTCGAGGCGGTGGGACATTGGGCCGAAGAGCGCGCGATCTCCTACACGTCCTACGCTGACCTTTCGCAGAAGTCAGAGGTCTACCCGCTGATCGCGGGCGTGCTGCGGCACGTTAACGAGGCCCTGTTGCCGCACCAACGTATTCGCCGCTTTGTAATTCTGCACAAGGACTTCGACGCCGATGATGGCGAGATCACGCGAACCCGCAAGCTCAGGCGCAACGTGATCGAGGAGCGCTATGCGCAGCTCATCGAAGCGCTTTACGGCCGTGAGCGGTCCGTCGAGTTCGACGCGATCATTACGTATGAAACCGGTGACCAGGGCGTCATCAGGCGCAACCTGACCATCGTCGAGGTGGGGTGAGATGGATTGGCTGCTGTTCGTTGAACTCGTCATAAATGGCGCCCTCGTCGGGTTCATGTATGCGCTCGTCGCCGTCGGGATCGTGCTCGTCTATAAGACATCGGGATTGGCCAATCTCGCGCAGGGCGCCATCGCGATGACGGGGGGCTTCGTCACCTGGGCGATCGCCACCTATGCCGACGTACCGATCTGGGCGGCGATCTCGCTGGCGCTCGTCGGCATGTTTGGGCTCGGCATGATGATCGAGCGGTTCGCACTGCGCCGCATGATCGGTCAGCCGGTCATCATGATCATCATGCTGACGCTCGGAATGGAGATCCTGCTGCGCGGCATCGTGCCCGGGCTTTTCGGGTCGAACTCCAAGGGCATCAACCTCGGCATTCCCCAGGCCCCGCTGCTGATCGGCGACATCCTGATCAATCGCTCCTACATGATCGGAGGCCTGATCTCCGCTGCCCTGATCCTGTCGGCGATCGCTTTCTTCAATTCGCGCCTTGGCATCATGATGCGCGCCGTCTCGGACGATCCGACCGCGTCTTGGTCTGTCGGCATTCGCGTCGAGCGCGCAATCGCTATCACCTGGGGACTCGCGGCGGTGATGGCGACCGCCGCGGGAATCCTGTGGGGAAGCACCCAGGGCGTCGACTGGACGCTGTCGCTCCTTCTGATCAAGGCGCTGGCCATTGCAATCCTCGGTGGGCTCGACAGCATCGTGGGCGTATTGCTCGCTGGCCTGATCGTCGGCATTGCCGAAAGTCTCGCCACAGGGCTCATCGATCCGCTGGTCGGCGGCGGTACACGCGATGTCGTCGCCTCCGTGATCATCCTCGCCACGCTATTGGTCCGGCCCTATGGCCTGTTCGGCCGCGAGCACATCGAGAGGGTGTGAAGCGATGTTCTACCGCCTGGCCGGCATCCGTCACACGCGCTACCGATCCGAGCGCCAGCTCTGGCCGATCCCGTTCGATCGCTATCTCGTCGGCGCGATACTTCTCCTCATGCTGATCGCGCCCTTGGTCTTGGAGCGCCTCTACCTGGTCGGCTACGTGCTCCCCTGGATCGTCTGGTCGACCGCGGCGCTTGGACTCAATCTGTTGATGGGCGGTGCCGGACAGATCCACTTGGGTTACGGCGCCGTCATGGCGATCGGCGCCTATGGATCGGTGCATGCCGTGCGTGCCGGCGTGCCTTTCGAGTTGGCCTTGCTCGCCGGTGGCGTGTTGAGCGCCGTGATCGGCATTGTGTTCGGGGCCGCCGCGTTGCGGGTCAAGGGCCTCTATCTGGCGATCTCGACCCTCGCGATGCAATACATCGTCGACTTCGTGATCTCGCACGTGCCGGCGATCAGTGGCGGCAGCCAGGCAACAATCCAGGTCCCACGTGTGACCTTCCTCGGCATACCGATCGAGGGTGATCTGCCGACCTACTACATGGCGCTCGGCGTGTGCATCGTGGTGACGCTGTTCATGCTCAACGTGCGCCGCACGAGCTTCGGTCGCGCACTCGCCGCCGTTCGCGAGAAGGACTATGCCGCCGAGGTCATCGGCGTCGATACCTTCAAGTACAAGCTCCTCGCGTTCTGGACGAGCTCCTTCATCGGCGGCGTTGTCGGTGCGGTGCTGGCCGTCTGCTATTTCCGTTCGATCAACCCCGAGCAGTTCCACCTCGACCTGTCGATCCAGCTCGTGGCAATGGTGATCGTCGGCGGGCTCGGCAGCGTGCTTGGGTCGTTCTTCGGGAGCGCCCTGATCTTGATCACCCCGATTGTGCTCAACAACATGCTGGCCGCCGTGACCGATCATTTCGGCCTCATCATCAGCAGCGATCTCAAGGCACACATTCCGCTGATGCTCTACGGCGCCATGATCGTCGGGTTCTTGCTCATCGAGCCGCTGGGACTCGCCAAAATCTACGACAACATTCGCAACTATTTTCTCGTTTGGCCATTCCGGCACGCCCGGAAGTAGACGGACCGCAACCGGCAGCGGCAGGTGGTGTCGGGCGAAAGAACAAGAAATCGAAAGAACATCACAGGAGGAAATCATGCGACTGACGAGACGCGCATTCAGCCTCGGCGCTGCCCTGGCGGCATCCACCCTTCTCCCTTTGGGCGCGGCGCACGCCCAGGAGAAGGTCATCAAGATCGGCGCCGCGCAGGATTTCACGAAGGTCTACACTTTCGTGACCGCCGAATACAGCCAGGGCCAGCGCGACTATCTCACCCTCGTGAACGAGCGCGGCGGCGTCAACGGCTACAAGTTCGCCATTGATGTTGTCGACCACGGCAATGACATGACACGCGCCATCGAGGCGTACGAGCGCTTCAAGCGGGAGGGTGTCGTGTTGGTGGACCCGTTGTCCACACCGATTGCGCGTGGTCTCGTGCCGCGCGCCCTACAGGACAAGATCAACATGGTGACCACGCTGTCGGGGCGAAGCGACGCGTCCGACGGCTCAGCGTTCCCATTTGTGATGCCCCTGTCGCCCACGTACTGGTCGCAGGCGGCCGTGCTGATCGAGTACATCAAGCAGCAGGAGAAGGACCTCAAGGGCAAGAAGATCGCCATCGTCTACATCGACACGCCGTACGGTCGCGAGCCGCTTCCGATCTTGCAGGTGCTGGCCCAGAACCATGGTTTC
>JAESFN010000560.1_pt1 | contig 30609 bp, 24 predicted proteins | sample 9269411 | NCBI WGS metagenome assembly JAESFN01 (sample SAMN14505399, study PRJNA617100) | algae metagenome | isolation source: Iphinoe sp. HA4291-MV1 and co-occurring heterotrophs from trail next to... | place: USA: Maunawili Falls, Hawaii | collected 2009-07-25
GAACGGTTGTGTTGGTTCACCGCCGAACGTAGCGCCACGCGCAGCACGCCAGCCCCGTGGCCAGCAGCACGAGCGTGGACGGCTCCGGAACTTGGAGCCCGTACTGGATGTGGTCAACCTCAAAGAACGAGTGAAAGCCGACGATGCTCGATTTGACCTCAAAGAAGGAAATTGGCAATTGCGACGAGGCGGCGATGAACAGCGGATGGCTCAATCGATCGACGACGCGCTCGTATTCGCCGAGCGATTCGCCCGAGTCGCCGAACAACTCGATCGCCAACGTTGCGCCGGCAGGCAGCGATGTGACGGCCAAGCCAACATTCCGACGCCATTCAGCGTCCACCTCGGAGGCAAAGCGCAGATCGAGGTAGGAGCTATATTGAATGGGCAGTGTGTGCTTCTTCATCTCCCAGATCGGCTGGATCGAGTATCCACCGACATCGATCGACGTGCCCAACGGCGCCGGGCCAACGACGACTGGCGAGAACACCGGACCGGCATCCTTTGGCGCAAGCCCCGGCATGGTCCATTTGCCGGCCTCGAAGTCTTCCACGAAGAACGTACTGCCTACCCCAGCAGTATCGAACGGGCTGTCGGCAAGCGATTGGTAGTCAGGCCGCTCGACAAACGTAACTTGCGAGGCGTCTGCGATCACCGCTACTGCGAAGATCGCAACTCCGATCAGAACAGTCCGCATTTGCCAGCCCCTTGATAACGCAATGATATCTGCATTCTCGCAAGCTTTCTTATAGTTGAATCCACGCAAAAGGGCCAACGATTTGATCGTGAGAAGCCGATCTCCACAGCCACTGAGCCGCTCGCGATCAAATGTCGCGCTCGCATGGTTCCGGAGGCCTCGAAGTTTGCTTCCGGACATGTCGCGGCGAGCTAGGCCGGTTAGACTGGAGGGTCTCGATCCTCTCCCGTCTGCCGCACTTTTTATTGCATGCCCGTTTCGGAACAAGAACTGTGGAGCTTGGCCGTCGCAGGGCGGTTGTTCAGCGCTGCGGCGCGCGACCGGCTGACGGCCAAGTACGCGACGCGGCGCAAGGGCGCTGGGGAATCGGCCGTTGAGCTTGCGCATTGGCTCGTGAAGAAGCGAGTGATCTCGCCGTACCAGGCGAAGGTGCTGTTGGCGGGACGCCCGGGCCCCTTTGTGTTCGGCAAATACCTGGCGATCGATCGCCTACGCTCGGGGCCGTTCAAGGGGTTTGTGCGGGCGATCCACCGGCCGACGCATTGCCCGGTGCTGCTCGACGTGCTCAAGTCCCCCCGTCCCGGCGGCCGACGCTGGTGGCAGCTCTCGACCGAGATCGCTGCGCGGCGCGACCGAACGGAAACGCGGCTCGTACGCATCTACGAACTCGCCCACAAGGCGCCCTACGCGTTTGCGGCCTTGGAGTCGCTTCACGGGGAGTCCGCGGCCGAACGAGCCGCGGCGGGCATGGCGGTGTCCGATGCCTATGCGTATGTGCGCGAGGCGGCCCTGGGGTTGGCGGAGTTGCACGAGGAGCGGAAGACCTTTGGCCCCGTGGCGCCTGCGGACCTTTGGATCGATAGAACGCTCGGCCCGCGTTTGATTTACTTGCCGTGGAAGGCGCCGGCAGCGAGCTCTCCGGTGGCCGACGTGCGTGGCCTGGCCGTGTTGTTGCGGGCGTTGCTGCCCAGCGGACACCAGAGCCCCGAGGGCGAACGGCTGCTGCAATGGCTCGCGCCCAGCAACCCAGCGGCAACACCCACGGCGCGCGAAGCGGCGGCGGCGCTCTTGCCGCTCTCGAGCCAACTCGCGCCTGCGCAGCCGCAGCGATCCCGGCGTCGGGCGGCTTATCTGACTTGGCTGCGCGAGCGGCCGGGCCATGCGGAGCGCTCTTCGGCCAATATCGCGCGCGCAGCCAAAGCGGCGGCGCAGCCGGTAGTGCATGAGCCGCCGGACGAGATTGTTCCTTCAATGTCGTCCGAGGAGTTGGCGAGCGACTTTCAGTTGCCGCCCTCCGCCGCGCTGCGCAAACGTATTCGACCGCAGCGCTCGCCGGCCGCACCGCTCGCCGCGGCGGCAATGGTCGTCATCCTGGCGGCGGTCGTGGGCGTGATCGCCATGTCCTCGCGATCCAACGAGCCGGCACCCAGCGTGTCTGCCCCCGCGAAGGCCAGCGACGGCGCCGCAGCCAGCGGCCTCGCCAGCGAGTCGCCGAGCCCGCCGCCGGCCGCCGACGACGGCAAGACGCTCTGGGCCTCCCCCACCGCAGGCGAACCGCTCGACCTGCAACTCCTGGCTTCAGGCGCACAATTGCTGCTCGCAGTTCGACCCGCCGAACTTGCGGCCGACGAAGAAGGTCAACGGCTCTTGGGGAGCGCCGAGACGATGGGATTCGACGGCGAGGGGTGGCTTGAGAACGCAACGGGCTTGCCGGTGACCGAACTCGAGTCGGTGCTGCTCGCCGTCTATCCGCGCGAAGCAGGCGAATTCGATTGGTCGCTGGTCGTCCGCACGCTTCGCCCAACGCCCGACCTGCCGCAGCGTTGGCCGGGCGCGCAGCTCAACCCCGTGGACGCCGGCAAGATCTATCAGACGGACGCGCGGTCTTACTTCGTGCCGGCCGGAGGGGAGCGGCTGTTCGCCGTCGGCAAGCTAGACACGATCCGCGAGATCGCTACCGCCAGCGGCCCGCCGGTGCTCCGCCGCGAACTCGAGGCCCTGCTCGAGCAGGCGGACCGCGATCGGCAAGTTACGCTTGTCGTTGCTCCCGCCTACTTCTTTTCGGCAGGTCAGAGCGTGTTCTTTGGCGCGGCGAGCGGCCTGGCCACGCCGTTGCATCAGTTTCTGGGCGACCGGCTCTCGGCACTCGCGTTGAGCGTGCATCTGCACGAGGGCAATCTGTTTCTCGAGCTGCGCGCCGCCGGACAAGCCAGCGTTCGCGCAAAGGCACTTGCGGATCAACTGCTCGCGAATCTGCAGAAGCTTCCCGCCGAAGTGAAAACCGCCACGCGTTCGACCAACCTGAGCGCGTACTCGCGCGACGTTCTGCTCGACCTGCCGCGGATGATCGAAGAGCTGGCGGCGTTCACCCGAGCCGATGTCGAGCAGGGGCAGGCGGTTCTGCGGGCTTACCTGCCAGCGCGGGCTGCTCACAATCTGGCGCTCGGCGGAGGGCTGCTGGCTCTGGAAACGGGGACCAGCGCATCGTCGCCAGCGCCCGCCGCGGCTACGGCCCCCGCCCTTTCGCTCGACGAAAGCCTGCGCAAGTCGATTACCCTCAGCTTTCCCAGGGAAAGCCTGGAAACGGCGTTGCAGCAATGGGGCGATGCGGCAGGCGTTACAATCGCCATTCAGGGGGGCGATTTGGAAGCCGAGAGCATTACGAAGAACCAGTCGTTCGGAATTAATGAGCTCGATCAGCCGGCGGGCGGAGTGTTGCGTCGCATCCTTTTACTGGCGAGCCCGGAAGGTAAGCTGGTATATGTGGAAAGGGCGGCCGCAGCCGGGGGATCGCCTAGCTTGGTCGTGACGACCCGCGCGGCGGCCGCACGGCGCGGCGACGCGATCCCGGCGGAGTTCCCTGCCGCGCCGCAGCCGCCTCGTTAGCCGCCGGCCGTTCCAGGCGTTCTCGTAGCTGCGACCAGTGGCGTGCTCAGCGGACGAGTTCAACCCTCATCAGTCCATGACGCTCTTCTCGATCTCCTGCGAAACCTGCAGCGCACGGCTCAAGGTGCGTAGCGTTCGCGCGCTCGGCCAGATCATTGCCTGCCCCAAGTGCGGCAGCATGATTCAGGTCGTGCCGCCCGAGGGTTGGGAGGCGCCTGCCGCGAAGCTTGCCCAGGATTCGCAGGGCAGCGGCGAACTGGAAAATGCTCACGAGGAGCCGGCGGACGCGGCGTTGGAACACGCTGCCGAAGCGGAGGGAGGCCGAGGCGTTTTGTGGGTCGCGGTCGGCGCCACGCTCGTCGTGCTGCTTACCTTGGCCGGCGGCGGCTGGTGGCTGATGCGCGAAGGCAAGCCGCTGGCGCAGAACGACGCGGCTTCGCTGCCGAGGGCGGCTGAGCAAGATCCCGCTCCTGCCGCGACAGAGGAGACATCGGCGACAGAGGAAGCGACGTTACCGGTCGACAAGGACACAGAGGCCTCGGCCGAAGCGGAAAAAGCTGCTGTGGCCGTCGACGGGAACACGGACGCCGAGACGGCGACCACGGCGGCTCCTCCAACTCAGGAAAATCCGCCGGCGGCCGCGGGGGCTACGGAGCAGGACGCGAAGCCGGCAAGCGAGGAATCCACGGCTGCAGAATCCCCTGCGCAAGATGCGGGAAAGGATGCTGCCGCGGCTCCGCCCGCGGCTGAACAAACGGCGCAGCCCGCGAGTGAGCCGGCCAAGGGCGAACCGCCTACGCCGCGCGTGAGTTCGCAGGACCTGCGCAGTCGGCTTGGTGCTCCGCTCGCCGGGCTCAAGTTCAAAGACGTGCCGGTCGCCGAGGTCCTCGAAACGCTTTCACAACTCGCCGGCGTGCCCATCGCGCTGGACGCGCACCATGTGCCTGACGCCGGGCGACTGGCAACGAGGCCGATCTCGGCCGACCTGCAGGCGACCACGGTGGGCGCGGCCGCTGCAACCGTGACGCGCGGCTTGGGCCTCGAAGGGGTGCTCAGCGAGGGCCAGGTGCTGCTCTTGCCGCGCGGACTGCGCGCCGGCAAGCCAAGCAAGCAAACCTACGATCTTACGGAGATCATCGCGCCGCTCGACGAAGCGCAGGCCGCCGGGCTACGCGAGTTCCTCAGTCAAGTGGCCGGCGCTGCCCTGCCAAACACGCCAGAAGTGGCTCTAACTATTGAGCCCGCGCAGCATCGGTTGGTGGCTGAATCGATCGCCTGTATCCGCGCGGCCCGTCAGTCGTCTCCCGCCGCGCCGACCGCCAAGATCGCCTGGGGCCGCACGCTCACGTTGAACTTCCGCGAGGCGGCGCCGCTTATGCGGATCCTAGCGGAGTTCGAGCAAGAAGCGCGAGCCACGTTGCTCGTCGATTGGCCGGCGTTGGCCGACGCTGGGCTGGCGCTCGACAGCCAGGTCTCGTTCGTCGTTCACGATCAGCCGCTTTCCGAAGTCTTCGAACAGTTTGTTTCGGCCCAGAAGCTGGCCTGGATTCGCCTCGACGACGATGCCTTGCTACTCACGTCGCCCGCAGCGGCGGCCTCATTCCGGCAGGTCCGCAGCTATTCTCTAGAGACGTTCGGCCCGCAGGTGCGCGACGCGACGCAACTGACCGCGACGTTACGTGCCGCGGCACCGGGCGAACCGCCCCAGGTTTGGCTCGATCCGGTTTCGAGGACGGCGATCGTCGTCGGCTCGGCCGCCCTGCATGAGCAAGTTGCCCGTAGCCAGACGGCGGCAGAGTGAGCGGCTTGCTTCGCCTGTGCTCGGAAAAGCGGCTAGTTGCAGCCCCGGCAGGGGCGACTCGAAAATATCCCCGGGCAAGGCCGGCGCTAGCCCGTCGCCGCCCGGGGTTACGCCCCAAACGAAAACAAAAAGCCCCAGCGGGGCGACAGAGACTCCACGGGCAATTCGCCGCGGCGCGCAGGTCTTGTGACGCCCCATCCGGGGCTTTGTCTTCGCGCCGCTATCTTTACCCCGGGCTGCAGTCAGCTAGCGCTGCCCTTGCCCGGGGATATTTTCGAGTCACCCCATCCGGGGCTGCACTCAGTTCCCTTCCGCGGCCTCGTTCGCACAATAGGTTCGTGTGCGTATCCGAGAATTGAGCGGTGACGCAGCACTCGATGCCAAAAGCTCCGTTGAAGGGCAGGCATCAGTCCGCGTTCGGCGTCGTGGCCAACGCAGCGGCGATTCGCTCGGCGGCTCGTTCTCCGCTTTCCACGCATTGGGGAATGCCCACGCCGTGGTAGGCGTTGCCGGCCAGTGCGAGACATGGCTGCCGCGCGAGTGCTTGGTCGATGCGAGCGATACGCTCGAGGTGCCCCAGATGATAGAGCGGCATCGCCTGGGGCCAGCGGATGACTTCGGTCCACCGCGGCGGCGCAGAGATGTGGAGTAGGTCCGCCAACTCCTCGACCGCGATCCTGGCTAAGGCATCGTCCGGCTGCTCGAGCAACTCGGCCTGCAACTCGCCGCCCAAGAATACGCGCATGAGCACCTGGTCGGCTGGCGCGCGGCCGGGGAACTTCTCGCTGGCGAAGCTGCCTGCCAGAATCCGCCGACGTTCGCGGGCCGGCACGACGAAGCCGAAGCCGTGCAACGGCCAGCCGATGCTTTGCCGGTCGTAGGACAGCGCGACCACAGCGCTGCTGGCGTGAGCGATTCCAACTAGTTCACCCGCGAGCGGACCATCCACGCCCTGCAACAACTTGGCTGCTCTCGGGGCGGGCGCGGCGAGCACCACGGCGTCGAAGCGTTCACTTGCCCCTCCGGCAGTTGAGATGTACCAGCCGCCGTCAGCGTCACGCCGCAGCGAATCAACTGGCGTGTTCAGCCGCAACGTGCCCGCCGGCAACCGGGCAACGAGCGCGTCGATCAAGCTCGACATCCCTCGCCGAGGGGCGACAAACAACGAATAGCGGGCGCCACTCGTGCGTCGATCATCTGCCGCCTGTGGCGGCCGCTGGCGCGCCGCCCGCGTCAGGCTGCCGTGCACTTTCTCGAGCTGGGGAAAGCGCGGCAGAGTGGCCAACAGGCTCAGCCGCTCGGGGTCGGCGGTATAGATTCCCCCCACGAGCGGCTGCACGAGGCGTTCATACGCTTCCTGCCCCAGCCTTCGCCGGGCGAACGCTGCCACGCTCTCGTCTCCCGACTCCGACCGGGCGGTGACCCAGCGTTCGCCGGCCAGCCGCAGCTTGCCCAGCGGGCTCAGGATCGGGGTCGAGAGGATCGGCCAGAGCAGGCTGGGCGAGAGGAGCGAGAAACCAGCCGGCACCGCCGCCAGCTTCCCATGAGCCACGACGTAGGCCCGCCGCTCTCCTTCATTCGTCTCGATCAGCTCATCGGCCAGGCCGATGCGGCGAGCCAGATTGGTCGCCGCCGGCAGGCTGGTCAGGAAATTGTCTGCGCTGAGCTCGAGCAAGCACCCGTCGCGACGAACCGTCTGTAGCAGGCCGCCTGCGCGATCGCCGGCTTCGAAGACCGTGAGCCGGCTGTGGGGGATGAGCTCGCAGAGCCGATGGGCCGCCGCGAGGCCGGAAATGCCGGCGCCAACGACTGCCACGAGTGGCCCGCCACCGGCCAATCGAGTGGGCGGCACGAGACCTGCGGGCAACGAGCTATCGCCAAGACTATGCATGAAACCATTGAACCATGAGCCGATTCGGGGAAACAGGCGTGTCCTGTCCGGGCCCCATCTCGCGAGATTCAGTGGCAGCCGCGCTAAAACCCTGTTTTGACCGCCCTAACCCTCACTGCCGGCTTCGGTTGCTGGCTTGGCGGCCTCTCCCTATGATGGCCGGTCTGGGCTGTAACGCACCCACCTTTCCTTCTGGGCTTTCAAGCGCTTGAACGATTTGATTCTTCCCTGGCATTGGGCCGCCTTCGCCGCGTTCGTCACGGCGATGCTGGTTCTCGATCTGTTCGTTCTGCACCGCGATGCCCACGAGCCGACGCTGCGCGAGTCGGCCGGCTGGACGATCATGTGGAGCGCCCTGGCGTTCTCGTTCTGCGGCCTGGTCTGGTGGTGGCTGGGCTGGGAGCCTGCCAGTGAGTTCCTCACGGGCTACCTGGTCGAGTGGTCGCTGTCGATGGACAACGTGTTCGTCTTCGCGGTCATCTTCGGCTTTTTTCGAGTCCCCTTACAGTACCAATACCGAGTGCTGTTCTGGGGCATTCTCGGCGCCGTAGCGATGCGGCTCACGTTCATTCTCGTGGGCGCCGAGTTGATCCAGCGATTCAACTGGATCATGACGATCTTTGGCGCGTTCCTGATCTACACGGCCTTCAAGCTGGCCTTCAGCGGCGACAACGAAGTCCACCCCGACAACAACATCTTGATGCGGATCGCCCGCAAGTTCTTTCCGGTAGCCAAGGGAGAACACGGCGACAAGTTCTTTGTGATCGAAGACGGCCGCCGGGCAATGACCCCGCTGTTCCTGGTGCTCTTGGTGATCGAAAGCACCGACGTGCTGTTCGCGGTTGACAGCGTGCCGGCGATCTTTGGCGTCGTAAACCGGAAGGAAGATTACTTCCAGTTCATCGTGTTCACATCGAACGTGTTCGCCATCCTTGGCCTGCGGGCGCTCTACTTCCTGCTGGCCGGCGTGATGGACATGTTCCGCTACCTGAACTATGGGTTGAGCGCGGTGCTGGCGTTCGTCGGTTGCAAGATGCTTGCGGAATACTTCATTCCGCACGAAGCCGGGCACCATCTGATTCCTCCCTGGCTCTCGCTCGTGATCATTCTTTCGCTGCTCGGCGGCTCGATCGTGGCATCGCTCCTGGCGGGGAGGAAAGAGCCTGCCGCTGATGGCGAAGGCGCCGAGCCGCCGTCGCACGAACCGCCGCCGCACGGCTAGGCGATACTGTCCGCACATCCCGCAACTTCGGTTCAAGGCCCCCAGACTAGCGTTGGGGTTTGCCCTGCTAACGTCCGCGCCCCGGCGCGACGATAAGCTTTGAGGGCTGCACAAACCTTGACCACTTGGACGGGGATGGCCACTCGATCGATTCGGCGTCGCGACGCGCACTTCGTGCTGCTGCTGGAGCAGGATCGGGAGCTGGCCGCCAAGCTGTCCGAGGAACTCCAAGCAGCCGGCTTTCGTTGCGGCTGGTGTGCCAGCGAAGAGGAGGCTCAGTCCCTCTCGCAGGCGTGTTCTCCGAGCCTGATCGTGGCCGCCACCTGGCTCGGCCGGCAGCGCGGCTGCGAGATCTGCGCGGAACTCGGCTCGAGTTCGACGCCGGTTATTTACCTGTCCGAGAATCAGACGGCCGATGTGATCTGCCGTCGCGGCCCCGCCGGCGGAGTGTATAGCCTGCGTCGGCCGTGCTCGCCCGAGGTGCTGGCGGCGCTCGTCAAAAGCCTATTGGCCGTGGAGCCCGTGCGGCGAGTACGCCGGCCACGCGTTCGCGGCGAAGCGGCGCTCACTCCGTAGATGCTTGAAATTGGTCCGCACAGCGGACCCTACAAAGCGCTCACGTAGGGTCCGCTGTGCGGACCTCGCCGCGCGGCCGACGCTTACATGATCGCGAAATAATTCTCAACCGCGAAATCGAAGTACTCGTCGGTCAGCTCGAGCGGCTCGGTGTGGTACTTGCAGAAGTTGCGCACCTGCAGCAGTAAGTCGCGCGGTTGGCAACAGCGGAACGGCCGGTTGACCGCCTTGTAGTGCTTGTCGATCAGCCGATCGATCGGCGCCGCCCGATACTCGAAGCCGAGCTTGGGCGCCATCATCTCGAAGAGTTGGCGGAACTCTTCCTCGCTTGGATCAGGCACTTCGATCTTGTACGGAATACGTCGCAGGAACGCGTCGTCGACCAGGTCCTTCGGCTCCAAGTTCGTCGAGAAGATGATGAGCTGGTCGAACGGCACCTGAATCTTCTTGCCGTTGGGCAAGTTGAGGAAGTCGTAGCGTTTTTCGAGGGGCACGATCCAGCGATTCAGCAACTGATCGGTGCTGATCCGCTGGCGGCCGAAGTCGTCGATCACGAGCACGCCGCAGTTGCTCTTAAGCTGGAAAGGCGCTTCGCAAATGCCCGTGGAGCTGTTGAACATCACCTCCAGGTTGTCCATCGTGAGCTCACCACCGACGATGATCGTCGGCCGCACGATGCGCACCCAGCGCTTGTCGATCTTGCGGTGCTCGAGCAGCCCTTCGCCGCCCGGGAGCGGCGCTTCGACATGGTTGCTCGGGTCGAACAGGCGGATGATTTCGCCGTCGATGCCGATGGAGCGCGGAATCCAGATGTAGCGGCCGAAGACCTGCGTCACGCGCTCGGCGATGCTCGTTTTTCCGTTACCGGCCGAGCCGAACAAGAACAGGCCGCGGCCGGAGTTCACGGCGGGGCCCAGCCGGCTCAGCATCCGCTTGTTGATGAGCAGATCTTGGAAGGCGTTTTTCAGATCCGCTTGAGTCGGATGCTGCTCGGCCAAGCTCTGCCGCCGCACGCTCTCGATGTATTGATCGAGCGCCACGGGAGCCGAACCGAAGTAGGTGCAGTGCTCCGCGAAGCGGCGGGCACGCTCGCGGCCCACTTCGGTAAGCTGGAACACATAGTCATTCATCGGCGCTGCGCCGCGGTGAACCACCAGGTGGTCCGACTTCATGCGCCGCAGCAGGTCGTCGATGAGGGCGAACGGAAGCTTGGTTTGCTCGCTGCAGTCGCGCCCCGATGCGTCGCCGCGGCTGAGCAAGTACTTGAGCACCAGCGACTCGACCTGGCTCTCCGTCAGATCGGCCTCGTCGAGCGTCTTGGGCTCGGTCGGCACGAACGAGGTCTGCGTGTCGGGATCGATTTGTCCAGGTGCAAGCGTCGGCGGAGGAGGCGGCGCGCTTGCCGCAGCAGGTCTGCCGGTCAGATTCGAGATGCGGTCGAGCAGGGCATCGAGCTGCGGATCGACCACGGCCGTGCCGACCGACGAGTCGGCCTCAGGCTCGGTCGTTTGCACAGACGACCAGGGATCGGGGCCAGCCCCTTTTCCGCCACGCGCCAGCCGCGCAAGCAACTCGTCGGCAGGAAGTCTCGCCATGGTGCAGTCTGCCCTAAAAGCCTGAAGAGAGTTCTGGCGGCGTAAGTTCCACCGCTGAACTCTAGTTCCGGCCTTGGCTGGGTCAAACCAACCTAGGGGGTTCCGCCCGACCCGAGCGAACCACAAGAGCGCCGGTTGTGAGACGATCGCCGATTAGACGGCGATCGCCCCCCAACCACGTTTCTGGTCGGTTACTGCTGAGGCGCAGCCGGCGGTGCCAACTCGCCTTCCGGCAGCATCTCGGCCGCGTCCGGATGCACCGGCGGCAGGCCGGCTCCGAACGGATCGGGATGCGGCACGGCGCCCGGCGTCAGAATGCCCGGCGGCGTGGCCATCAGGCCATTCGGATTCGGCGGCAGCATACGGGGATCGCCCGAGAACGGGTGCTGATGCGAGCCGGGGCCGGCAGCCTCGCCAGGCACGCCCAGGCCCAGGTGCGGCGGCTCCATCGCTTCGGGCGTGGGCAAGGTCGGCGATGCGCGCCAACCAGGATCGACGCGGCGCACCTTGGCCGGCAGCGGATGCACGAGCGGCACATTGACCTGGCTGATCTGCGCCACGTAGTACGGATCTTGATAGACGTAGTACCGCTTGGCGGCCGCGGCCTTCCGCTTGTACACGTCCCAGGCGTGCGGCGTCGAGCCGGCGGCCCGGTACTCGGCCCACAGGTGGTCGAGCACGTCGCAGTGAATCATCCACGCGTGTCCCCGCGCATCATCCACCGGACGGCGAACGAAGTACCGCACCACGGGCTGATGGCCCCATTGGCCCGGCTGATTGTGGTCGATTACGGGCTCTCCAGGCGGAACCGCGAGCACCGACAAGAGCAACAATCCGGCGGCCGACATGGCAGGGCACCTCTGAAGGTGGGCGGGCAAACAGGAGGGAACTTGCGTCTCCCAACTCTAGCTCGCCGCCTGCGCGCTGTGCGGATTTTTCACCACGAGGAAAGAAGGAGACGTTTTGCACCGCGAAGGCGCGAAGAACGCAAAGAGGGCTGACTACTGAATCCGCCTTCGCGCCGTTCGCGCCTTCGCGGGAGAGAAAATCCGCTGGTAGCAGTTATGCCGGCAGTCCGAGCGCTGCCCATGAGGCCGAGGTCGGGGCGGTGATCGACACCGGTTCGCCGGTCATGGGATGGCGAAACGCCAGCACGCGGGCATGTAGCGCGATCCCGCGGAGACGGTCTTCGGCGAAGTAAGCGTCGAAGGGAACTTGCGACCCGTAGGTCGCGTCGCCCACCACGGCGTAGCCGCGCGAGGCGGCTTGGATTCGCACCTGATGGGTGCGGCCGGTCTCGAGGTTGATCTCGAGCCAAGATCCGTGCGACGTTTCGCCGAGCGTGCGGTAGTGCAGAATCGCTAGCCGAGCCTCGGGATCGTTCTCGGCAACGACCTGAGCGAGCGGCTCGCCGGGCACTTTGCGGAGAAAGTCGGTCCACGTGCCGGATGCCGGCTCGACCACGCCAGACACGCAGCACCAGTAGGTCTTCTGCACATCGCGGCGCTCGAACTGATCGGAGAGCCGCCGTGCAGCGCGGGCATGCCAAGCGAAGACCATGGCGCCGGAAGCCGGGCGGTCCAAGCGATGGGGGACGCCGAGATAGACGTTCCCTTCCTTCGACCGCCGCGCGCGGGACAAATCCTTGAGCCGCAGCTCCAGGCTATCGATGCCCGGCGGCGCCTGCGTGAGCAACCCCGCCGGCTTGTTGACGACGAGGCAGGGGCCTTGCTCGTAGAGGATCTCGACAGACGACATCGGGGCTGCTTCGATCGGGCCGTCGGCCGAGAAAGCCGGTTAGGCCGGAACCTTGCGCAGGATCGTGAACTCGTCGATCGTGATCGTGGTCAGCTCGCCGCTCTCGCGCTCGAGCACCAGGATATCGCTCCAGACCTTGTCGTCGATACTACGGCGGAAGTGCAGCCCGTGGCGGCGGCGGTCCTTGCGAACGACCTTACCGATGGTCTTGGTCGGCCACCGCTTGAGGCCCACCTTGACCTCATGCTCAACCTCGACGCGGTCGCCCGGCACGAGGGCCACATAGGTGCGGCGGGTTTCCGGCTCCGGCACGGCGGGGACAGGGGGCATCGTTCCTTGCTCGCTCCGAGACTCGTGACAGTTTCGCGCCGCCCAAAGTATAGGCCGTCCCCTTAGCCCCCCGTCAATGACGGGGGGAGAGAGACGGAAGGCCGGTTGACCGCGCGAGACCAACTTTCAATGGCGGCTGCTTGGCGACCGTGCGCAAACTCCGCCCGATCGCTCCGACACCCCCCCGGCGACTCGCCGGGGGCTAACAACGCTCGACTCGCCGGGGGCTAATGAGCGCCGGCTCGCCGACTACACTTCCTTCGAGTTGATCCAGCTCATCAGCTTCCGCAGCCGGCGGCCGACCTCTTCGATCGGGTGCTTCCGCTCCAGGCGACGCGTGGCCTTGAAGGCCGGGGCGCCGGCCCGGTTTTCGAGAATCCACTCGCGGGCAAACTTGCCCGTTTGGATCTCCTCGAGAATCCGCTTCATTTCCTTCTTCGTTTCGGCCGTTACGATCCGCGGGCCGCGGGTGTAGTCGCCGAACTCCGCGGTATTCGAAATGCTGTACCGCATGTAGTTGAGGCCGCCCTGGTAGAACAGGTCGACGATCAGCTTCAGCTCGTGCATGCATTCGAAGTAGGCCATTTCCGGCTGGTAGCCGGCTTCGACGAGCGTCTCGTAGCCCGCCTTGACCAAGGCGCTCACGCCGCCGCAGAGCACGACCTGCTCGCCGAATAGATCGGTCTCGGTCTCTTCCGCAAACGTCGTCTGCATGACGCCGGCCCGAGTGCCGCCGATGCCCTTGGCATAGGCCAGGCCCAGCTTGAACGACTGCTCGCTCGCGCCTTCCGACAGGGCGATCAAGCAGGGTACGCCGCCGCCGCGAACGTACTCGCTGCGGACCAAGTGGCCGGGGCCCTTGGGGGCCACCAGCGCGATGTCGACGCCTTGCGGCGGCTCGACTTGGCCAAAGTGAACATTGAAGCCGTGCGAACACATGAGCAGCTTGCCCGGCTTGAGCTTGGGCCGCACGTTGTTCTTGTAGATATCGCCCTGAACTTCGTCGGGCAGGAGCATGTTGATCAGGTCGCCCTGCTCGGTAGCCTCTTCTACGCTCACCGGCTTGAAGCCGTGGCTGACCGCCAGATCGTAGTTCGCGCTGCCAGGCCGCTGACCGACGACGACCTTGCAGCCGCTGTCGTGCAGGTTCTGAGCATGGGCATGGCCCTGGGAGCCGTAGCCGAGGATCGAGATCGTCTTGCCCTTGAGCAGCGAGAGGTCGGCGTCGTTGTCGTAATAAAGCTTGGCGGTCATGGCGTTCGTAGAGGGTTCTAGGGACTCGCGTACTGGAAAGCACGCAAAAGCTCGGCCCGCAGGCCGGTTATTGTTCGATGGTCACTTTGCCGGCCTTTTGGCCGCGGACCATGGCGATGCGCCCCGTGCGCACGAGTTCGACGATCCCGAAGGGACGCATCAAGTCGATGAAGGCCTCGACCTTCTTTTCCTGCCCCGAGATCTCGATCATGAGTTCTTCGGGCGCCACATCGACGATCCGTCCGCGGAAGACGGCCGCCAACTCGCGCACCTCAGTGCGGGCGGCGCCCGCGGCGGCGCGGACCTTGATCAGCATCAGGTCGCGTTCCACGAAGTCCTGGGAGCTGATGTCGTCGACCTTGACGACCGTAACGATCTTTTCGAGCTGCTTGCGGATTTGCTCGAACACGGCGTCGTCGCCGACGACGACAAACGTCATCCGCGAGAGATCCGCATTCTCCGTGGCGCCGACCGCCAAGCTGTCGATGTTGTAGCCGCGCGAGGCCAGCATGCCCGAAATATGGGCGAGCACGCCGGGAACGTTTTGAACGACAGCCGACAGAACGTGACGCATTCCGCTAATGCTCCGAATGGGGGTAAGCCCGTGATGATAGTAAGGGCAGGGGTCACGGGGCAAGAGCCGCTTGCCCGCGGGACGGAGAAGCCCGTGGAAACGGGCCTCCCTTGCCCTGTCAGAGGGCTGGATATCGGCCTGGGTTCGGGCCTTTTTGGGCGATCGCCGCCCTATCAATGCTAACCTGCAGCGCGCGTTTTGAAGTTGCGCTTTTACCTCCGCGAAGCGGGAGGCGGCATGCAGCCCCGGCAGGGGCGACTCGAGAATAGCCCCGGGCAAGGCGGCGCGAGCCGGACGCCGCCCGGGGTATACGTAAATCGAGTTCAAGAGCCCCGGAGGGGCGACAGAACTTGGTGGGCATGCGCGGGCAAGCAGTTCTTGTGTCGCCCCTACCGGGGCTTTCTTTCGTTCTACTGCTTACCCCGGGCTGCGGTCAGCTTGCGCTGCCCTGGAACGGGGCTGCCCCTGACGGGGCTGGACATCGACTGCGCTCCGAGAGCGAAATGCTTGATCCGTGCCCCCGCCTCCAACCAAACACGCCCCTTCAAAACTCCCCCTGCGGGTTAGTGCGCCGGCCAGCGTTCCCTTAAACTGGGCCCATTGCCGGTTTCGCAGGGGAGGATTCGATGGATTTACCGTGGCGGTTGTTTGCCGGCATCGTCTTGCTGTGGCTGCTCGTCGGCATCGTGCCGCTCTTCTTGTCGGGCGACGTGCATGCCGCGGCGGAGTTCGCCAGCACGTTTGAGTTCGTCAATGCGCTCTTCGCCGCGCTCGCCTTCGGCGGCGTCATCTGGGCGATTCGCCTGCAGACCAAGGAACTCGAACTGCAGCGGCTCGAGGTCGAAGAGACGCGCGACGAGTTGCGCCGCGCGGCCGACGCGCAAACGCTGTCGCAAGAGATGCACTTTCTTTCGGCGCTGCTCGCCGCTCGCAACAACGTAGCTCAGGGGCACGCCGTGGCGGCGGAGCGCGAGCAAGGGGCGCTGCGGCTCAATCATGTGGCGCATCGCCAGCACCTGGCCGAGCTCGAATGGTTGCTGCAGCAGGTCGATCGACACCGCTCGAACCCCTTCGCCCTGCCGGCGCCGAGCGTGCTTGCTGCGCACCAGCTTGGCATGATCCTCGGAAGGGCGCATCAGCCGCTGCAGTTGGCGCTCACGAATCGAGCCATCAATCATCTGCGCAGCCTCCTGCTCAACCTGGGCGAAGCGCTCCGTGAACTACGGCGCATGGTGTCGGGCGATCCTCAGGGCGAACTCTCGTTGCTGCTCGATCGTACACATGCGCAAGTCGAATCGGCGACGACCATCGACGACTTCGCAGACATGGCGCAGCTCTGCCTCGAGGTGTATGGCGCACTGCGCGGCGCAGTGGCCACGCAGTTTACCGACGCTCCGCCCGAGCTTGGCCCGGCTAAGAGCTAGCAGACGCGGGCTGGGCAGAGTTTCTGCGCCAGACATGTCGCGGCGATGAGTCACGTTTGTTGCTGACTTTTTCAAACACTTGCATAATGCGCTCGTTTGCGCTGGTCGTTGTCGTCTTACCCCTTCTCATCCCTCCGCGGAATCGAGGCGAGTCATGCGGCGAAAGTGGCGATCGAAACTGGCGGCGTTGACCTGGGCTCTGGGGCTGTCGGCAGGCATAACACATGCCCAAACGCCCCCCTCGAGCTTCGGCGTCGTGCCGTCTGACGCGACCGACGAACAGACCATCAAGCGCATGCGCGACGAGGTCGCACGGCGAATCGCCGCGGCGGAGCAAGCTGGCGACGCCCAAGGCAGCCAGAACTGGGCGGCGCTCCTCGGCGAAGCCGACCGTTGGCTCGAAGGAAAACCGCGGCAAGAGCAATTGGAACTTCACATCCTCGGTCTCTACGAGGGCGACACGTTCAAGGGAGATCGCGGCTTCGTCGAGGTCAAAGTGACCGACACCAGCGCTCCCCTGATTTTGGCCCTCGGCGCCTATGAGTCGGTGCATTGGCAGATCGAGGCCGCCCCCGGCGTGGTGATCAAGCAGGTGATCCTCAGCGGTTATAAGCCCCAGTTCGTGTCTGGTTTGGCCGAGGGAACTTCCATCGCCGACTACTCACGGCACGGGGAGTCGAGCGAGTTCTTGCCGTACGCCTATGACCGTCGATCCGACGACAGCGAAGGACCACGCTATCCGCGTTTGGTCGCGGAACTGAAAAAGCTTACCGGGCTGGAGCCGTCGACGTTTCAGGGCGCTTACTCGCCGCAGCGCAAGCCCTTCACCGTCGGCCCGGAGTCGATGGATTGGCGCCGTGAACGGGCAGCCAAGGCGTTGCGCACGGCCTACTTGGCGGCGACCGCCGCGGACCGCCGAACGCTGTGGAATCGTCTGGCCAACCTCGAATTCGACGCGATTTCGAGGTTCGGTTTGCACCCTCTCCATCACCCTCACTTCGATCAACCCGACGCCATCATCGGCAAGCACACGATCCTTGGCCCAATTCGTGGCAAGGTGAAGCCGCTGGGGGTGAACTTCAGCTTCGGCGCGGTCGACATGGCCGCTGAGAAGCTCTACACGGCGCAGCCTTCGATCATCAATTTGAAGGACGGCCAGGAGGAGCCGAATCCTATCCCGGCCACCGCGGGTCTGCCCGAACTGGCTCACGCCCGCTCGGCGGCCTTCGACAGCAAACGCGGGCGATTCCTGCTCAATTCGCTGAGCGAAGGTGGCGCCCTCTATGCCTACGATGTCAAAGAACGAACCTGGAGCATTCTGCGCGATAGGACCGGGCTCGGCATGGGCGCCCTGACCTACGACGCGCAGAAGGACCTGATCTATTGGCTCGTCAATGGTCACTTCCACTACCCGAATCAAGGGCCGATGTTGGTCACGATGGACCCGGAAGGGGCGATTCTGAAGCGGTCGGTCCTTGGCGGCGCGCTCGTGTCGAGCCCGCGGGAATTCTTTCTGTCGCAAAAGTACCTGACGGCCACGGATGGGTTCCTCATTCTGTTCTTTCCGCAACAAGAGGGAGACCAAAGTCACCCCGTTTGCCAGGTGATCGACGTGGAATCCGCGCAGGTCATCTACGAGGAACCTCTGATGAAGCCCAGCACTCGGGAAGAGCAAACGGCCGAAATGAACCGCCGCTTGCAAATCGACTCAGTCGCCGCGGCTGCTGGCGGGCACTTAGCGCCCGAGCCCCAAGTGGCCTCCGATGCGCGGTCGACCGAGGTCGATGTGGTCGTCGATCGACCGGTGCGCCCCCTGCGCAATCCGGCCAACGGCCACTACTACGAACTGCTCACGGATCTCGTTACGACCTGGGAAGAAGCCAAAGCGATCGCCGCGAAGCGCGAGTTCCGCGGCCTGCAGGGACATTTGGCGACGATCACGTCGCCGCAGGAAAGCGAATTCTTATCGCTTCAATGGGGCGACCGGAGCGGCGCTTGGATGGGCGCCAGCGACGTCGAGCAAGAAGGGGAATGGAAATGGTTGACAGGGCCCGAAGCCGGCCAGGTCTTTTGGCGCGCGAAGGGCGACGAGGGGGAAGCGGTGGGCTTCCACAACTGGTCGCGCGAACTCGGCATGATCGAGCCGAACAACATGAGCGGAGGCGAGCACTACGGCGTCTGGAATTGGCAGGGCGCTGGAGGGGGCCATACCTGGAACGACGTAGCGCCCGGCCAAACGTGCAGCGCGATCCTCGTGGAGTTTTCGCCGGCTGAAGATGCGGCCGCTGCACCGCCGGCTGATGCCCCCGCGGCCGCGCCAACTCCTTCTGAGTAGCAACCCGCCCGCTAGCTTAACGAACGAGCCCCTGGTCGACAAAGCTCGTCGACCAGGGGCTGTTTGTATCGCCTTAATAAGCTCATCGCCGCGAGCGACGCACGAACTGCGTCACGACAAATGCTAGTGCCATCAGAGCCGGGATGATCGCGGCCGGCTCGGGAATTAGGAAAACTGTCTGCTCTCCGTCAAGGACGGCCGAAAACACCAGCTTGTTAGCGTCGGTCAAGGTGATTTCCGGAGCGATGGCCCCCAATTTCTTGCCGAAGAGAAGATCGTCTTCTTGCAACAGCAGGACATTGTCTTCAAACAACGCGGTCTTTCCGTTCGCCAACGCTGCGACAATCGCAGAACCTTGCTGACTTCTGATTGCCATTGACAGTCCTTGAGAGATTTCGTGGCCGCCAATTGCGTCGCCGGGGGCCAGCTCTAGGACGCCAAAGTTATTGGGGACAAACCAGCGATAAAGTGAGCCTTCATTCGCCAACGTCATGTTATCGAACCCATTCAGATCGAGGTGCGCTGGCTGCGCGATATTTGCGCCTTCAACCTGGAGGGGCAACTTGGAGATCATCGTTGAAGACATCAAGCTGTACATGCCGGCATCGTCAATCACGAGCTTCTCGGATCGCACGCTGAGAGCAAAGCTCTTGACATCGCCCAGCACTACGCCTGGCACTACTTCCTTGCCCTGTTGCGCGACGATGGCGCCCGTCTCATTCATCAACGCGCTCACGCCGGGCTTGGCTACTCGAAATAGGACCTCTCCGAATCTATTCACTTGGGGTGAGCTAAGGTCTGTGATCGGGCTTCCGTCCAGTTCGGTCTCGCCCGTCCACGCTAGTAGCTTCTCTGCTTTCGTAGCGAGATTGATTGTGAAAACCCCGCGGCGCAGGTCAACGCTGCCACCATCCGGCGAGGCATCGAACTCACCGACGAAGATGAGTGTCTTGTCGTCGTCAGATAGATCCGGTTGAGACGCCGAAAGCAGCGTCTTTCCCGCGACCACCTGTCCCGGTCCAGCGAGTATGAGTTGCCCATAGGCCGGCGCTGCAGACAGCCCGACCACGACCGCCACTGAAACCAAAATCCGCGTCATGGGAGTGTCCTAAAGTTGGGATTCGGGAAACCGCGTCATTCTCCTTCCTATGCTCCGGCGACGCCTAACGCAATCAATCGGCGTGGTTTGTGTCGGAAACGACGGTTTGCCTTCAATCGCCGACCTCCCCACCTTCGCATCGCGCCCTGAACCCAGGCTATCTTGTGCGCGTAGTGCGTCTACGGCGTGCCGGCGTTAGCTCGGCCCCACCGGAATCGTCGGCTCACCGCCGTCTTCTTTCCACACCCACCCGTACTGCGTGTTCGAAGGTTGCGGGTTGCGCAGATACTCGCGCTTGAGTTGCGAGAGGCGGTCGGTTTCGATCGCCTTGAGCTTGGCCGCGGGATCGACTCCCCACAGCCGCGCGGCGTTGAGTCCAAGGATCTTGGCCTTCACCTCGTCGGTAAGTGGCGCGTAGCCATACTTGTCCTGCAGCTTCTGGCTGATCTGCAGCCGCCGCATCCGCTCGATCTGGCTCTGCGGGCTGCCGCCCCAGATGCTGTCGGTTCCCCAAAGAATGCGATCGGCGCCGGCGACCTGCACCATCTGCCCGAGCAAGTGCATACAGGTTTCTGGTGCAAAGGCCGAGATCTGGCCAAAGGTGCTGCCGAGCTCGAAGTAGATGTTCTTCACCTCGGGATGAGCCTTGAGATCGGCCAGCAAGTCGCTGGTCCAGGGAATCTCTTGCGGGTCGTTCGTCTTCTTGCCAGCAAGCGAACCGTCGGCCGCGAACCCGCGGAAGGCGGAGTGGTAGACAATGAAGTTGAGCTGCGGCCAATCCTGCGCCGCCTTGAGCAGGTCCTTCGGCCGGCAGTGCTCTTCGTTGAAGAGCCCCAGCGGCAGCCCCTTGTGAACGCAGAGATTCTTTACGCCCAGGGCGAGCGTCTTCTCCCAGAACGGATAGGCGATCTTCTCGTCGCTCATCCACCAGGCTTGCTCACCGAGTTCGGCGCCGGTGTACATCTTCCAGGCCGAGATCTTGAGCTCCTTGACCTGCCGCTCGAGCTCCTCGAGCTCCGACGCGCCGAGATTCGGCCGCAGCAATCCATGAGCGTGCACCCGTTCGCTCTTGGCAAGCTCGTTCACACGGTCGCGCGTGGCGGCCATTTGATCGGGCGGCAGCGGGTTCTTGCTCCAATCGCGCGTCGGCACGCCGGAGATCACCGCCATCACGGTGTCGCTGTCGAAGAAGATCTCTTTGATGTAGTGGTCGCGGTTCAGATTCTCGAGGTTGTCCTCGAACTTCTCCTTGCCGCGGAGCATGCGGAAGAACTGCATCACGGCCTTGCCGTCAGGCGTGTCTTCGTACCACTTATGGGCCACGTCGACGTGATGCGTCTGCACGTCGAAGATGAACTGATCCTTCGGCCACCGCTCGCTCACCTTGGCGGCGTCGTACACCTCGTCGTCTTCCACCGCGTAGCAGGGGCCGAAGACCCGGTTCATGGCTACCAGCGCGGCGGCCATGCCGCAGGAGGAGCGGAGGAAATCTCGCCGCGTAACCCCTAGCTTGGCAGCAGCGCGTTCGGCCAGTGCCCACAACTCGAGCTCCACCATCCGCTGCTCCTTCGACTGCGGCGGCGGCACGAACTCCTCATTCGAGGCGATTTGCAGCGGGATCGGCGACCGCTCGGCGCGGTCTGCCTCCAGGTCGCTTTGGCGAATCCACATGACGCGGGCTCCTCATCAGACGCCGGCACATGCGCCAAGCAAGGGGCACGGTTCGCCGGTGGGGGTTGGGGTCGGTAGCGAACGATCGTAGTCGATCGCACGGCGGACGAAAACCGGCCGGCGTTTGGCTCACTTCACCGCCAAAAAAGCTTGCTCCCCGGCGAATGCGGATACAATGCAGCGGGGCTCATTGGCTCGTCTGGTCGCGCGGTTGCGTGGAAGGCCTTGGTCATGCTTTCTATCCCTCGCTTGGTGCAATTGGCGTCGCTCTCGCTGCTCGCGCTCGCCACGTCCGCGCGCGCCCAGTACGGCGTCGGTTGGTACGTGCCTGACTACGCCTACTATCCCAACTACTACGGCCTGGGGCCGACGGTCGTGCCCTACTCCGGCTACTACGGGCCGTACGGGTGGACTCCCGGCGTCCGGGCGTACGGTACTGGTTGGTATCCCGGCTATGGCGGCCTCGGCGGCCTGTACTACGGGGAGGCGCGGCTGGCTGAAGGACTCGGCCAATACAACCGCGACACGGCCGACGCCGAGCGCACCTTGGCCGATGCACGGCAGGTCGACGCGCAGACTCGCGCCCAACAGGTGCGCGACTATTGGGATGCCCGGCGACAGCGCGAGGAGTTCATGCGCGAGCAGCGCGCCCAGCGGCGCAATCGCCCGCAACCGGCCGTGCCGCTCGCGCCGCCGCGGCCCGCGGCCGACGAGTTCGATCCGCACACGGCCGCGATCCAGTGGCCCCCAGTGCTGCGCGAAGAAGCTTTTGCGGCAGCCCGCGGCGAAGTCGAGCAGCTCTTCGCCGAGCGACTGAAGACGGGCAAGGGGGGCGAAGGCACCCTCAACTATTTAGAAACCCGTACGGCCGTGGGCAAGGTGCGCGACGAACTCGAATCTCTGGCGGGCCAAATCAAAGATGATCGCTGGATCGCCGCGAACCAGTTTCTCAACCGGCTAGTGAACGAAGCCCGCGAAGCGCCCGCGCCCCCGGCGAAGCCGTAGGCCCGGCGAGTTGCGCACGGGCAAGCCGCCGCAACGATTCTTGTCCCCCCGGCGGCTCGCCGGGGGCTAACTACGTTGCTTCACCGCTCATTAGCCCCCCGTCAATGACGGGGGGGAATCTACCGCAACTACCGCTTGAAGCGCGGCGGCGATCTCCGCCTGGACATCGGCATCTTGCTCGAGCGCGGCGGCCTTGCGCAGGCATTTATCGGCCGCACTTCCGTCCAGTTGCCCGAGCGCCCACGCGGCTGCGCCGCGCACGAGCGGTTCGTTGTCTTGTAAGCCGAGCGACAAGGCCGGGATCGCCGCCAGCGCTCGTTGATTGCCGAGCACGATCGCTGCGTTGCGCAGTAGCCCGCGGCGTTTGGGGCGCCAGAGCGGTGTGCCGCGGAAGCGGCGGCGGAAGGCGGCTTCATCTAGCTCGAATAGCGCGGCCAGCTCGAGCGGGTCTTGCCCCGCGCGCGGCAGAAACGCCGGCTCGCTCGACTCGGGCGAGTGTCTATTCCAGGGGCAGACATCTTGGCACACGTCGCAGCCGAACAGCCAGTCCCCCATGCCGGGGCGCAGCTCGACCGGAATCGGGCTGCGGAGTTCGATCGTCAAATAGCTGATGCACCGGCGGGCATCGAGCACGCCGGGGGCGGCGAAGGCCTGCGTGGGACAGGCGTCGAGGCAGGCAGTGCAGACGCCGCAGTGGTCTGCTTCATGCGGAGCGTCGTACTCGAGCTCCAGGTCGGTCAGCAGCGCCGCTAGAAAAAACCAACTGCCGCGGCGCTTGTTGATCAGCAGCGTGTTCTTGCCGATCCAGCCGAGCCCGGCGAGCTGCGCGAATTCGCGCTCGAGCAGCGGAGCGGTGTCGACCACCCCGCGGGCAGTGCAGCCCGGCACGGCCGCGCGGAGGAAATCGGCCAGGCTGTGCAGCCGCGTGCGGATGAGGTCGTGGTAGTCGTCGCCCCAGGCATAGCGGGACACCCTTCCTTGGCCCGAAGCAGTCGGCTTCGGGGCGGCCGTGCGGTAATCCAGTCCCAAAACCACGATGCTGCGGGCCCCATCGAGCACCTGGCGGGGGTCGGCGTAAGCTGCCGCTCGATCGGCCAGGTAGCTCATCTCGCCCGCGAATCCGGCCGCCAGCCACTCGTGCAAACGATTGACGCCGCTTGGCGTTACGGCCGGACAGACTCCGCACAGGCCGAATCCCAAGGCCATGGCCTGGCGGCGCAAATCAGCGGTAACGGTGGTGGAATCCATGCGGACTCGGGCTGATCGCAAGGGCTCGGCATTGCCGAGACTCAAGACCCTGTTTAGTCTGGAAAGATGGAGCGAGTGTGCAGATTTGGCAAGGCTTTTCTGAGGTCTACATCATGAGTCGGCTGCGTAACCGTGTCGTTCTAATGATTTGTTTGGCCGCCGGGGCTTTTTCGGCCGGCAGCGTGCAGGCTCAAGGTTGGGGCTGGGGCGGTGGATTCGGCGGTTGGGGCGGCTGGCCGAGCGTCTACTCGATGGACCAACCCCCGTACTTCTCGATGCACCCGCCGGTGTATTACAGCATGCCGGTGCCGCGCACCTACGGCTATAGCCCGTTTGCATACCCCGGCTTCGTGGAAACGCCGCCCGTGGCCGGCTCCATCGGCTACGCCGCGCCGGCCGCGCCCGCCACGCCGAAGATGATCGTCAATCCGTACGTCGAGCAAAACGCCGCCTCGCCGTCGGACAAGCCCAAGGCCGCCCCCGCGACCAATCAGCAATCGCGCGTGCAGGTGATCTACCCGATTCGCGAAACGTCGGCCGCGCCGGCCATCGCCGCGCGGTAGCGCCGCACATTCGGTTTCGAGCAAAGAATTTCGAGCGGCCCACGGCATGCCCGTGGGTCGCTTTTTTTGCGCTGCTGGCGAGCGGCCCCAGCGTGCGCTGGCCGATTCAGCCGGTCGATCGCGACCTGCCGCCTGATCGGCCGTAGGGTCAGTCGGCCTACGCCGGCCGCTCGCCGGATGCGCGTTCGGTCAACGCCAGGTCGCACAATCGTTCGCCGTGCTACTCGCAGGCCGCCGTTTTCACCCTGCTTGCCTTTGCGTCACTCGGGGCGACCGTTACATTTGGGGTTGGTTAGCCCGTCGGCCGCATTGTCTCAGCTCTTGCCGAGCGACGAGCCATGTCGGGCATCAGGCAGCTTCCTCGCGGTTGGAGCTTAAGCATCATGGCGTTGAACGCCCGTCGGTGTGGTTGGTTGGCAAGCCTGCTCGTGATCGGCTGGGCGCAGACCGCCCATGCACATCCAGGGCACGGCGGCCACGATTTCTACGACGGCTTCACGCATCCGCTGTTTGGCCTCGACCATTTGCTGGCCATGGTGGCCGTGGGCCTGTTGGCCGTGCGGATGGGCGGACGGGCTCTGTGGATCATGCCGGCCGCGTTTCTCGGTAGCATGCTGCTCGGCGGGTTGGCCGCCGCGTGGGGAATGCCTTTGCCGGGCGTGGAACACGGCATCGTGCTTTCGGTGCTGGTGCTCGGCCTGTTGATCGCCGCGACCAAGGTGGTTCCGCTGCCGGTCGGCGCGGTGCTTGTTGGACTCTTCGCCGCCTGCCATGGCCACGCGCACGCGGCCGAGATGGCCAGCGGCGGCTCGCTCAATCAATACGCCGCCGGCTTCTTGATCGCCACGGCCCTGCTGCACGCCACGGGCATCGGCGCTGGCCTGCTGGCCGCCAAACTGCTCGACACCAAGGCCGTGCGCTTCACAGGCGGCGCCATCGCCGCCGCAGGCGCGCTGCTGTTCATGGGCTGGCTGTAGCCGGCTCGAGCGGCGTCAACTCAGCCAGGTCCACGGCATAGACCTCGGCGCGGTTTTCATCGGCCAGGTAGAGCGTATTGTCGTCGGCAAAGCAGATCGCTTCCACCTGCTCCGCGTCGTGTGGCGCCCACGAGATCTTCCCGGCGAAGAACGATTCGTCTTGGCTCTTACGCTCGAAGAGCCACAGCTTCTCGTACGTGATGGCGATTAGCCGCAGACCGTCGGCCGAGCAGTCGGCGGCCACGACTTGCCCCTGGGTGTCGAACTGGCCGACGAGCGTCAGCGGGTTCGAGCGATCCGGCTGCGGATTGTCGAGCCGATAGAGCTTCGTGCGGTTGTCGCTGCGGTGCTTGGTCAGCAGATGCACCGTGTTGCCGACGGTGAACACCGCTTCGCAATCGAAGTTGAAATTATCCTTCGGGGCCGGAAAGCTCGATTGATCCGGGTAGTGGACAAAGTATTTCTTCGCCAGGCCCGTGCGACTGGCGATCGGCGACGGCTCGTAAATGTAATAGAGCACGAGGTCGCGGCGATCATTATCGTTGTTGCCCAGGTCGGCCAGGATCAGATGCCCGTCGGCGTCGACGGCGATGTCCTCCCAGTCGACGTTGATCGCGCCGCCGATCAACACGCCCGGAGTGTCCGGCTCGCGCGAGCTCTTCCAATTCTCGGCGCTCGCATGCACCGGATAGACCCGCGGCTCGTCGCCGGAGTCATTCTGAATCCAGAACAGGTCGTCGTGCGTGCGGCTGCGGACGATGCCGGAGTTCTCCTTGGCGGGCCCCGGCCCGAGCTTGCCCACGATCCGGTACTTCACGAGCGGGCGGGCTGGCAGCTTGATGCTCGGCGGCGACTCGGGAGACAGGTCGGCAGCATGCCCCAAGACGGCCGCGATGCCCACGCAGGCCAACAGGGGCGCGGCAGTACGCAGAGGTACGCACAGTGCGCAGAAGAGTCTCGGAGCGGGAAAGCCGAGTCGCATCAGTTCTGTTCCGGAACTTGAAAGGGCAAGGGCGCCTGCTGTTGCAGTTTAGCAGGTCGGGCAGCAGCACGCCTTGGCTCCGGCGGCAGCCCACGTGTCGCAGGGTGGGCGCCGTTCCCAAGTGGCGTCGAAGCTACGGCTTGTGCGTCGCCCGTTGCCCGCGGCGGCCCGAACGCATCCAATTGATTAACACCTATCCATTTGGCAACGCCTGCTCGTTGCCCTTCCGCTCGCCAAAGGCTCGTTCCATCGCCACTTCCCAGATGTCGACCCCGGTCGAGACGCGCGGTTCCAGCCGTCGGCGGTTTGTCGCCTACTTACAAAACATCGCCCGCCGCCGACGCACCGGCGAGTTCGCCCCGCCGGCCAAGGCTCACGGCACGCGGGCCGATTCCCGGCCGCGTTCGCGCTCGTTCTGGCAGCTTGTCAGCAGCTTTCTCGGGCTGCTTTCCGGCCAACGCTGGGCGATCGCGGCGGCCTTGGCTACGCTCACTGTTTCCACCCTGCTGAGGCTCGTCCCGCCGGCGGCCACGAAGGTCGTGATCGACAACGTGCTGGGCGGCAAACCGGTGCCGGTAGGCTGGTGGTCACCATGGCTGCCGGCCGGCGAGCCGAAGCACTTGTTGTTTGGCCTGGCGGGCGGGGTGCTTGTGCTCGCCTTTGTCGCCACCGCGTTTCACCTTTGGGGGCGCTGGCTGGCGACGCGGGCCACCAAACGCGTGCAGGTGGCCGTCAAGAAGAAGGTCTTCGAGCACGCGGTGCAGTTACCGCTGCACAGGGTGTATCAGCTCAAGTCAGGCGGCGTCGCCAGCCTGCTCCGCGAAGACGCAGGGGGCGTGGGCGAGCTCGTGTTCAGCTTGCTCTACAACCCCTGGAGCGCGATCGTACAGCTCTTGGGCAGCCTGGCGGTGTTGGCGTGGGTCGATTGGCGATTGCTGCTCGGATCGCTCGTGCTTGCGCCGCTGGTGTGGATGAGCCACCGCACCTGGACGCACCGCATCCGGCCGCTGCATCGCGACGTACGCAACCTTAGGCAAGAGATCGACGCGCATGCCACCGAGAGTTTCGGCGGCATGCGCGTGGTCCGCGGCTTCGGCCGCAGCCAGAGCGAGACGAACCGCTTCGTCCGCAGCAACAACCTGATGTCGCGGCAAGAACTGCATGCCTGGTGGTGGTCGCGCACGATCGATCTCGCCTGGGATCTGTTGCTCCCCGTGGCTTCGGCCGGCCTGCTGCTTTACGGCGGCTGGCAAGTGCTCGAAGGGCAGCTCTCGCTCGGCGAGCTGATGATGTTCCTGGCATATCTAGCAATGCTGCTCGGCCCGATCGCCACCTTGGCCAATAGCGCGACGAGTTTTCAAAGCAGCCTGGCGGGGCTCGACCGTGTGCTCGATCTGCTGGCCGAAGAAACCGAGATGCCCAATCAGGCAGATTCTGTCGCTGTGCGTGCGGCCGAAGTGCATGGCCGCGTCGAACTCGAAGAGGTCGAGTTTCGCTATCCGACCGGCGATCGCGATGTGCTCAGCGATATCTCGCTCGTGGCCGAGCCAGGTCAGATGATCGCGCTCGTTGGCGCGAGCGGCGCCGGCAAGACCACGCTATGCAATCTGGTCGCCCGGTTCTACGACCCTTCCGCCGGCCGCGTGACGCTTGATGGCGTTGATCTACGGCAGATCGACGCCCAAAGCTACCGCCGCCTGCTCGGCATCGTCGAGCAGGACGTGTTCTTGTTTGATGGCACGGTGGCGCAGAACATCGCCTATGCGCGCCGTCAGGCATCGGCCGAGGAGATCGAGCGGGTTGCGCGGATGGCCAATGCGCACGAGTTCATCTCGGCCCTCGATCAGGGCTACGACACGCTGATCGGCGAGCGCGGCGTGCGACTCTCCGGCGGGCAAAGGCAGCGGCTAGCGATCGCGCGGGCACTGCTGGCCGATCCGCGCATCTTGATTCTCGACGAGGCCACGAGCAATCTCGACACCCACAGCGAGCGGCTCATCCAGCAGAGCTTGCAGGCCCTGTTGGTTGGTCGCACGAGCTTTGTAATCGCGCACCGGCTGAGCACGATTCTGCGCGCGGACCAGATCCTAGTGCTCGACGGCGGGCAAGTCGTGGAGCGCGGGACACACGAAGAACTACTCGCCGCCGGCGGACGCTACGAGGCGATGTTCCGCCTGCAAACCGGGGCGGACTTGGGCGCGCCGGCGGCGCCGCGCTAGTAACGCGGCGACTTGAAAAAGCTCGAAGCGGACCTATAAGCCGGGTTTTGTGCCGCGGTGCAATCGCATCGCGGTGGCGGCCATTCATCTAGGAGGCCAGTTGCCTGGCCCCTCGAGCAGCCTACCCGGAAGTCGGACGGGCCGAACCGACCCGTTGCCCGGCGGCGGCCGAAGCCGACGCTGGCGTTCCTCCCTTATTTGGCTTTGCTCCGGATGGGGTTTACCTAGCCAAGCTGGTCGCCCAGCCTGCTGGTGAGCTCTTACCTCACCGTTTCACCCTTACCGCGCCGCAGGCCGAGGCCGGCGGCGGGGCGGTCTGCTTTCTGTTGCACTTTCCCTAGCCCCAAGGGGGCCGGTGGGCGTTACCCACCATCCTGTCCTGCGGAGCCCGGACTTTCCTCCCGCCGTTAGAAAACGGCCGGCGGCCGCCCAGTCCGCTTCGAGCTGTTTCCATCGTAGATCATCGCCGGCCGGCAGGCCACGGCCTCGGCCGCGTCAGCCCTTGCGAAGCGCTGCCGAAACTCGAATACTGCGAGCGGACTCGAGGCGAACCCCAAGCGACGCCGCCGAGTCTAATCGAAGTGCCACCCCGCCCGCGCACCGTCTTCGCCAGGAGCCCCATGAACTACGTCCGACCGGAAATCGAGCGCATGCGCGGCTACGTGCCGGGGGAACAGCCCCAGGGCGGCAAGTTCATCAAGCTCAACACCAACGAGAACCCGTATCCTTGCTCACCCAAGGTGAGCCTGGCAATCGAGGCCGCGCTCCGCGGCGGGCTAGCGCGCTATCCCGATCCGCTGGGGACCGCCTTTCGCCGCCGGGCGGCCGAGGTGCTTGGCGTCGAGCCGTCGATGATCCTCTGCGGCAACGGCAGCGACGACATTCTCACCATCGTTACGCGGGCGTTCGTCGGGGCCGGCGAGCGGTTGCGTTTGCCGACTCCAAGCTACGTTCTCTATCGCACGCTCGCCGAACTCCAAGGGGCCACGGCGGAAGAAGTGCGGTTCAACGCCGACTGGACGCTCGGCGAAAACTTTTCCGCGGCAGCGCCGGGCCTCAAGCTGGCGTTCTTGCCCAATCCGAACAGCCCCTCAGGCACGGTGCTGTCGACCGAGCAGGTGTTGGAAATTGCCGAGCGGTTGCCTTGCCCCCTCTTGGTCGACGAGGCCTACGCCGATTTCGCGGAGCAGAACTGCCTGTCGCTGGTCGCGCGCAACCCGAAGATCATGGTCTCGCGCACGCTGAGCAAGTCTTATGGCCTGGCGGGACTGCGGTTTGGCTTCCTCGTGGCGCAGCCGCAAGTGATCGAGCAGTTGGTGAAGGTGAAGGACTCCTACAATTGCGATGCGTTGTCGATCGCCGGGGCCACGGCGGCGGTCGACGATCAGGGCTGGCTGACCGAGAATCGGCGCAAGGTCCTCGCGTCGCGCGACCGGCTGACTACGGCCCTGCGGTCGCTCGGCTTTGCCGCGGTCGAATCGCAGGCCAATTTCGTCTGGGCGCCGCATCCGTCGCGTCCGGTCAAGCCGCTCTACGAAGGCCTTAAGGCCAGCCAGATCCTCGTTCGCTACATGGACTATCCCGGTTGGGGCGACGGGCTACGCATCTCGGTGGGCAGCAACGAGCAGTGCGACGCCTGCGTGGCCGTACTGCGCTCGCTGATGAGTTGAGCGGGCCCTTGCGGCCTCAGCAGGTGCCCGTTCCAAGCTGTGCGGAGAATTGACGTTGGCCTCGAATGAATCGCCGCAGCCCCGCGCGCGGCTCGCCTGTTGGGAAGTGCTCGGGAGCGAAGAACTCTTCGCCAGACCCCCTTGGCTCACGGTTCACCAAGAGCAGGTCAAGCTGCCGTCGGGGCGAGTGGTCGATGACTTTTACCGCGTCGTCTTGCCGGAGTTCGTGCTGGTTGTGCCGGTGACTGCGGACGGCCGCTGCGTGATGGTCCGGGGGTACAAGCATGGCGCCCGCCAAATTTCGCTCAGCCCGCCGGCGGGGCTGATTCACGCGGGCGAAGATCCCCGAGCTGCCGCCGCGCGGGAACTGTTGGAAGAAACCGGCTACACCGCCCAGCGCTGGCAAGGCGTAGGGCGCTTCGTGGCCGACGGCAATCGGCAGTGCGGCGCCATGCACTTGTTCTTGGCGTTTGACGCTGCGTTATCGGCGACGCCTGAAGAGGACGAAACCGAGGTACTCGAGGTCGAACTGTTCACGCGGGAACAGTTGTTGGCCGCATTGGAGCGTGGAGAAGTGGCGACGCTGGCGGCCGCCGCGGGCATTGGCTTGGCGCTGACGCTGCTTGGCGCCACGAGATCCTGAGAGCGCCTAACACAAACGCTTGATCCGCGAGTGCGGGCGTTACGGTGGAATCCCCCCCGTCATTGACGGGGGGCTAATGGTCCGGGGAACTCTTTAATTAGCCCCCGGCGAGTCGCCTTAGGTTTGCCCACATTTTTGGTTAGTTTGTATTAGCCGGAAGGGGTTTTGTAGTTGGGAGTTAATGTGGGA